>Ga0209056_10000355_pt1 | contig 51164 bp, 54 predicted proteins | sample GraSoiAngelo_114_FD_185876 | JGI IMG/M metagenome (GOLD analysis project Ga0209056, IMG submission 185876) | Grasslands soil microbial communities from the Angelo Coastal Reserve, California, USA - 14_0903_13_40cm (SPAdes) (version 2) | ecosystem: Environmental > Terrestrial > Soil > Grasslands...
TTCTCCTCGGGCGCGATGATCGAGTCGGTCGTGCGACGCGCGAAGAAGCTCGCCCTCAAGCGCTACATCAGCCGTGGCGAGAAGGGCATCACCGTCGACGATCTGCTGACGGCGGTCCGCGAAGAGTGCAAGGAGAACGAGGACCTGCCGAACACGACCAATCCCGACGACTGGGCCAAGATCGCGGGCAAGAAGGGCGAGCGGATCGTGTACGTGAAGCCGCTCATGGGCGAGGCGAAGGAAAAGCAGCGCAACGTCGAGCGCGTCGTCAACACCGGACAATACCTCTAAGCGCGTGGGGTGAGGGACCCGCTCCCCCCTCGGTCCCTCACCCCTTTTGCGTCCCGACTCTCACGACGAGGCAGCGATGGCGATTCCAAAAGTCATGGGTATCGAAACCGAGTACGGGATCACGGTCAAGAACCAGCCCGACTTCAACCCCATCCTGTCCTCGCTGCTCTTGATCAACTCCTACGAGACCTTCCGCTCCTCCCGGATCCGGTGGGACTACGAGGCCGAGAGCCCGCTGCGCGACGCGCGCGGCTTCGAGTACATGGAGGACAAGGAGGTGCCCTCGAAGGAGGAGTCGCGCCTCATCAACCTGATCCTGTCCAACGGCGCGCGCTTCTACGTCGACCACGCGCACCCCGAGTACTCCTCGCCCGAGACCACGAACCCCCGCGACCTCGTGATCTGGGACCGCGCGGGCGAGCGGATCCTGAACCTCTCCCGGAGCCGGGCCGAAGCGGTCTCGCCGCCGGAGCAGCGCATCCTCATCTACAAGAACAACACCGACCGGAAGGGCAACTCGTACGGCACTCACGAGAACTACCTGCTGGACCGGAAGGTCCCGTTCGCCCGCATCGTCCAGCACCTGATGCCGTTCCTGGTGACGCGCCAGGTCTACACCGGCGCCGGCAAGGTCGGGGCCGAGAACAACGCGGACCCGTGCGACTACCAGCTGTCGCAGCGCGCCGACTTTCTCGAGACCGAGGTCGGGCTCGAGACCATGCACTCGCGGCCGATCGTGAACACCCGCGACGAACCGCACGCGGATCCCGAGAAGTACCGGCGGCTCCACGTCATCGTCGGCGACGCCAACATGAGCGAGGTCGCCAACTACCTGAAGACGGGGACGATGGCGATCGTGCTGAGCATGGTCGAGGACGACTTCATCGACGTGGACCTCTCGATCGACGGCCCCGTGCTCGCGTACCGGAAGGTGTCGCGCGACCTGGCCTGCCGCGAGCCGATCCGGCTCCGCGACGGGCGCACGGTCACCGCCGTCGACGTCCAGCGCGAGTTCCTGGGCCTCGCCCAGCGCTACTACCGCGACCGCGAGCAGCCCCCGTGGGTCGGGGACGTGCTCACGCGCTGGGAGTCGACGCTCGATCGGCTGGCGCGGGACCCCATGCAGCTCGCGCGCGAGCTCGACTGGGTCATCAAGCGCGAGCTCATCGAGAACTACACGGCGAAGCACGAGCTCGACTGGAGCGACCCCCGGGTCGCGATGATCGACCTCCAGTACCACGACATCCGACCGGCGAAGGGGCTCTACTACAAGCTCGAGGAGTCGGATGCGGTCGAGCGGATCGTCACCGACGACGAGATCGCCAAGGCGATGTACGATCCCCCCAAGGACACCCGCGCCTACTTCCGCGGCATGTGCCTGCAGCGCTACGCGGACGAGATCGCCTCCGCCAGCTGGGACTCCGTGATCTTCGACCTCAAGGAGGGGCCGCTCAAGAAGATCTTCATGCTCGAGCCCCTGCGCGGCACCGAGGCGCACGTCCGTCAGCTCCTGACGGACTCGCCGAGCGCCGCCGACCTCCTGCGCAACATCTCCCGGCCCAACTACGGCGTGTAGATGGACGAGCCCCTCGAGCTGTTCGGCGAGTTCGGCAACCCGAGCTTTCTTGACCTCCTCCGGCGCCGCTCCCCGGACCTGCTCCCCCGGCTCGCGGTCGAGCCGGGGAGCGAGCCCGTGCGGGCACCCCACGGCACCACCGTCCTCGCGCTCCGGTACCGGGACGGCGTGATCATGGCGGGCGACCGCCAGGCGACCGAGGGCTTCCAGGTGGCGAGCCGCCGGATCGAGAAGATCTTCAAGTCGGACGACCTCTCCGGGGTGGGCATCGCCGGCGTGGCGGGACCGGCGATGGAAATGGCCAGGCTGTTTCAGACCGAGCTGGAGCACTACGAGAAGGTCGAGGGCGACAACCTGTCGCTCGAGGGCAAGGCGAACAAGCTCTCGCAGATGATCCGGATGAACCTACCGGCGGCCCTCCAGGGGCTCGTCGTGGTGCCGATCTTCGCCGGCTTCGACGACAAGCTCGGGGTGGGGCGGCTCTTCAAGTACGACGTGACCGGCGGCAAGTACGAAGACACCGACTACTGGGCCCAGGGCTCGGGCGGCAAGGACGCCCGCGACTCGCTGAAGAAGCGCTGGAAGCGCGACATGAGCCGGGAGGACGCGCTCCGGGTGGCGGTGGAGGCGCTCCTCGACGCCTCCGACGAGGACGTCGGCACCGGCGGGCCCGATCTGATCCGGGGCATCTTCCCGACCATTCGGACCATCACGCGGAGCGGCTTCGGCGACGTGGCCGACGACGAGATCCGCCGCGTGGTGGAGAACCTCTTGGCCGACCGGGCCCGGGCCGAGAAGGCGACCGGGTGAGCGCCATGCCCCTCCCCTACTACGTCAGCCCCGAGCAGATGATGAAGGACAAGGCGGAGTATGCCCGGAAGGGCATCTCGCGCGGGCGCTCCATCGTGTCGCTCGAGTACCCGGACGGCATCCTGCTCGTGGCCGAGAACCCCTCGACGCTCCTGCACAAGATCTCGGAGATCTACGACCGGATCGCCTTCGCGGGGGTCGGGAAGTACAACGAGTTCGAGAACCTCCGGATCGCCGGCGTCCGCCACGCCGACGTCAAGGGCTACTCCTACAGTCGCGGTGACGTCACCGCCAAGGCGCTCGCCAACGCCTACTCGCAGGCCCTCGGCAACATCTTCACCCAGGACATCAAGCCGTTCGAGGTCGAGGTGCTCGTGGCCGAGGTCGCCGACGGCGACCACTCGAAGAACGAGATCTACCACATCCTCTACGACGGCACGATCGAGGACGAGAAGAACTACGCGGCGATGGGCGGCCAGGCGGACGAGATCCGCCGCTTCCTGAAGGAAAACTATCGGGACACTCTCGGGCTGGAGGCGGCCATCCAGCTCGGCGTGCGCGCCCTCAGCGTGACGCAGAACAAGACGCTCACCGAGAAGGACCTCGAGGTCGCCGTCCTCGACCGGACGAAGGAGCGGCGCAAGTTCCGGCGTATCCCGCCCGAAGCCCTCGCGCAGCTCCTGCGTGCCGGCGGCTGATTTCGTGTTAGGCTGAAGCCAGCATGAAGCGCCGCATCTTCGGCCTCGAGAACGAGTACGGTCTCACCTGCACGCTGAACGGCCAGCGGCGCCTGTCCCCGGACAACGTCGCCCGCTACCTGTTCGAGAAGGTGATCCCGGGCGCCCGGAACGCGAACGTCTTCCTCGAGAACGGCGCCCGCCTCTACCTCGACACCGGCTTCCACCCCGAGTACGCCACCCCGGAGTGCGACGACATCACGGAGCTGGTCATCCACGACAAGGCGGGGGAGCGCATCGTCGAGGACCTGCTCCACCAGGCCGAGAAGCGGCTCCGCGAGGACGGAATCTCGGGCAACATCCTCCTGTTCAAGAACAACACCGACTCCGCCGGGAACTCGTACGGCTGCCACGAGAACTACCTGGTCTCCCGCGACGTGTCGTTCCAGCGGCTGGCCGAGGCGCTGATCCCGTTCTTCGTGACCCGCCAGATCATCGCGGGCGCGGGCAAGGTCCTGCAGACGCCGCGCGGCTTCCACTACTGCCTCTCCCAGCGCGCCCAGCACATCTGCCAGGAGATCTCGGGCGCCACCACGTCGTCGCGGTCGATCATCAATACCCGCGACGAGCCCCACGCGGACGCCGAGCGCTACCGCCGGCTTCACGTCATCGTCGGCGACTCGAACATGTCGGAGGTGGCGACGTACCTGAAGGTCGGCACCACCGCGGTCGTGCTCGACATGATCGAGGCCGGCTACTTCGACAAAGACTATTCGCTCCAGTCGCCGGTCCAGGCGATCCGCGACATCAGCCACGACCCGACGCTCCGGGAGATCGTGAAGCTCAAGGACGGGCGGACGATCACCCCTCTCCAAATGCAGATGGACTACCTGGAGCATGCCGTCCGCTTCGCGGACGCCTCCGGCGCCGATCCGGTCACGAAGGACGTGCTCGCGCAGTGGATCGACGTGCTCGAGAAGCTCGAGAGCGACCCGATGCAGCTCGACCGCGAGCTCGACTGGGTCATCAAGCGGAAGTGGATCGAAGCCTACATGGCGCGAAACCGCCTGTCCTGGCGGGACCCGAAGGTCTCGCTCCTCGACCTCCAGTACCACGACATCCGCCCCGATCGCGGCATCTACTACCGGCTCGTGCAGCGGGGCAGTGTGGAACGCCTCACCGACGACGAGTCGATCGAGCGCGCCAAGCACATCCCGCCCCAGACCACGCGAGCGCGGCTCCGCGGCGAGTTCATCCGCCAGGCGAACCTCAAGGGCAAGGACTACCGTGTCGACTGGGTCTACCTGAAGCTCAACGACCCGGAGCGCGAGACGATCCTCTGCAAGGACCCGTTCCAGTCCCACGACGAGCGGGTCGAGCGCCTGATCCGGTCCTTCTGACCACGACCGTCGTCGCTCCGGCGACCAGGGAGCCGACGACGCGCACGCCGCTCCGGACGCGACGACCGAGCTCTCGCCTCTGCTCCCACCGCCGGTCGGCGCCGCGTCGGGCGGGAAGCCGGACAAGTCTCAAACCCACCGAGCCCGGCGGTTTCCGAACCGCGCGGCGCGCGCTGCTGAGCGCCCGACGGCGCCGGCTCCGCCGGCGCCGGTCCGTACCCGGGCTAGCGGCCGTTCAGAGAGTGTCCGCGAGGAACTCGATCGCGCGAAGCTCCGCCCAGAAGCGCGGCCGCCACGGCGGGCCCGCGAGGAAGCCGGCGTGGCCGCCCTGCTCCGTGACCTCCGCGGTCACCCAGGTCGACCCGAGCTTCGAAGGGTCGGGCAGCGCGGTCGCGGGGACGATGGGGTCGTCACGCGCGCTGATCAGGAGCAGGGGCCGCCGGACCCGGGCCAGGTACGGGCCCGCGCTGGCGCGCCGCCAGTAGTCGACCTCGTCGGCGAAGCCGCCGAGCGGCGCCGTCACCGCCCGGTCGTACTCGGCGAAGGTCCTCGCGCGCCAGGCGGTGTCGACGTCCACGAACCCCGGGTAGAGCCGACTCTTGGCGCGCACCTTCCGCCGCATCGACCAGAGGAAGTTCGCCGTATAGACGCGCCGCCGGAGGCCGCGGTCGAGCAGGCGCGCGCAGGCGGCGAGATCGAACGGCACCGAGATCCCGACGCCGCCGCGGAGCGCCGTGGGCGTCTCCTCTCCCCGCTCCCCGAGCCACTTGAGCAGGACGTTACCTCCGAGCGACACGCCGACGGCGCCTAGTCGCACGCGCGGCTCCCGGGCGACGACTTGCTGGACGACCCAGTCGAGATCCCGCGTCTCGCCGGAGTGGTAGAAGCGGGGCAGGCGGTTCAGCTCGCCGCTGCAGGAGCGGAAATTGAGCGCGACCGCGCGCCAGGCCCGCGCCCGGCACTCCCGCACGAGCCCCTGAACATAGTGCGAGCTCGAGGAGCCCTCGAGCCCGTGGAGGACGAGCACGACCGGACTGCCCGCCGGGCCGTCGAGCCAGTCGAGGTCGACGAAGTCGCCGTCGGGCGTGTCGAGGCGCTCCCGCCGGAGCGCCGTCCAGCCGGGGCGGCAGAGCGGCCCCCAGAGGGTCTGGAGGTGCGGGTTACGGCACCACCACGCCGGGCGAAACCGGGGGACGCGGGCGCCCTGCCTCACGCGCCCGCCCGCGGCCGGCCTGTCGGCCGGTCCCCTACTCTTGGCCCTCGAGCAGGAGCTTCACCACCTGCGGCGCGAGCTCGCGCGCCCGCTGGTCGAGCTCGGCCTCCGCGAGGTTGGCGACCGGGTGCGGCATCACGAGAAACTTATAGTACGGCTGGCCCCACTGCTCAGCCATCGCGCGACCGGTCACCTCGAAGACATCGGTGACGATCGACGCCGACGGCACGCCCGCCCGCTCCAACAGGATTCCGTCGAGCACACTGCCCGACGAGCAGGAGCCTCAGTCTCCGATGCCGGCGACCATGACGTCGCAGGTCGCCTTGAGCTCGTCGATGATCTCCTGGTGGGCGGGCACGCTCGAGTTGTGCTTGCGGAAGAGCCGCGTCTCGGCGGCGCCAAACTCCGTCTTCAGGACGTCGCCGATCTTGAGGAGGAGCCGGTCGGAGTTGAACTTCGTGTTCTCGACGAGGCCGATGCGCCTGCCGAGGAGTGAGTCGGGCCGCGGGACGAACGCGACCGCGGTCTTTGGCGTTTCGACGGTCGGGTCGAGGATCTCCAGTGGGCTCATCGGGGCCTCCTGATCTCTTTGGTCACGCTCTGCGAGGCGCGTTTGCTGCCCCAGCCGGGGATGTAGGCCGAGAAGGCGCCGGCGCGCCCGCCGGCGGCGACCACGAGGATGTCGTCCGCCGACTCGACCAGCGGGCGCATCCGGGTCTCGTCGCCCGGCTGGACCGCGCCGGCCATTCGCTGCGTCCGCTTGAGGTGGGCGTGCGAGTTCTGCGTGTGCTCGAAGAGGAACTTGCGGATGTCCGCCTTCTGCCAGCCCTCCCGCGCGATCGTGCGCGTGTGCTCGCCGGCGAGCACGACCGCGTACTGCGGCTGGCCCATCACGTTGCCGGAGATGCGCATGTCATCGGCGAGCGTGGTCAGCACACCCTCGGCCGTCGCCGAGAGCTGGTTGTAGAATTGGTGGGGCGCCTCGGCGGCCAGCACCGTCACCGCGCTCTGGTCGGCGCCGAAGCCGCGCTCCACGTGGAGCGGCATCCACGGGCTCTCCCGCTCGTTCTCGGCGATCACGTACGAGAGCTTCCCGGGGTGACCGATGGTGCCGCGGTCAAGCGTGCCCGGCCGCGAGCCGCAGACGTTCCGCATGATCAAGCGGATCGCGCGGCCGATCGTCAGGTTGGCCCGCCAGCCGGGCCCGAAGAGGTTGTCGCCCGCGTTGATGTCGAGCTCGCGCGCGACGGGCCCGTTGACGATCATGAGCACGGCGGCGCCCGCGGTGGAGGTGCCGGGGCCGTGGTACGCCCAGCGCGGATCGCCGATGGCCTCGACGCCGGCGACCACGACCGGGAAGTATTCGGGGCGGCACCCGGCCATGGCCGCGTTGATCGCGGCCTTCTCGGCGGTGACGGCGACGTTCCGGTGGGCGATGAACGCGACCTCGCGGCCCGGCTCGAGCCCGGCCGCGTCGAGCAGCGCGCGGACGCGGGTCTCGGTGGGCGGGATGACGGGGAGGCCGTCGGTCCAGCCCTTCTCGAAGCAGAGTTCCATCGCCTGCAGAAGATCGTCGGCGGGATAGCGGCGAGACATGAGCAGCGTCGGCATGAGAACCTCCTCGGTCCCCGCCACAGTACCACCCGGGGCGGACGCTCCGCAACCGGTTGCCGGCGTCAGCGCGACGTCTTGACCGGCATCAGGCCGTTCAGGGCGAGCCGCCCGCCGTCGACGTACACGGTGGTGCCGGTCATGTAGGAGGCCGCGTTGGAGGCGAGGAAGACCGCGACCTCGGCAATCTCGCGCGGCTCGGCCGTGCGCCCGATCGGCGTCCGCGCGAGCGTCCGCCAGCGCCACTCCCGGTCCTTCAGCAAGTGGCGGGTGAGCCCGGTGACGACGGTGCCGGGGCCGATCGCGTTGACGCGGATGCCGTGGGGAGCGAGCGCGATCGCGCTCGCCGTCGTCAGCTGACGGATCCCGCCCTTGGACGCCGCATAGGCGGCCGACTCCGGCCGGGCCACCACCGCGTTGACGGACGAGAGGTTGATGATCGTGCCGCCGCGGCGGGCCCGGACCATGCGGCGCGCCGCCGCCTGGCTGACCAGGAAGGCGCCCTTCAGGTTGACACCGAGGATGCGGTCCCACTGGGCCTCGGTGAGATCGAGGAAGGCCACGATCGGCTCGACGGCGGCGTTGTTGACCGCGATGTCGATCCGACCCCACGCGCGGTCGATGGCGGCGAACGCCGCGCGCACCGACGCCGAGTCCGCGACGTCGAGCGTGAGGGCCACCGCCCGGCGGCCCAGCCGTCGCGCGGTCGCCGCGGCCGTCCGGGGGTCAATGTCCGCGACCGCCACCCGCGCCCCCTCGCGCGCGAACGCGAGCGCGATCGCCTGGCCGATGCCGCGGCCGGCTCCGGTCACCAGCGCGACCTTGTTCCTGAGCCGCATGCCGCCCCTTCCTCTCGACCGCGATGAGGCGTTGCGCCGCAAAATCCGCGCGAGTATAGCACGCCCCACCGGGTGCTCGGCGTGAGCGCGGGACGTTCCGCGGCGCGCGGGCTCGAGAGCTCGACACCCACCCCGGTGGTTCGGAAATCGCCGGGCCGCGACGGCCCCGTCGATCACCGGGGCGCCACCGGCTCAGCCGCGGGGTCGGCGATCGGGGACGGGAGAGGCTCGGCGGCTGGCCGGCCGTGGGCCGTCGCGGGGGCGGCGCAATCGTCCCACGTTCGTCGCAGCCCGAGGGTGAACACACTGCCGCCACCGCTCTGCCAGCCCGAGAACCATCCGCGGGAACGGCCGCCATCGCAGCGTCTCGCCGCCGACCCACACCCCGCGAGCAGGAGTCCGAGAGCCGCCACCACAAGGCCGACGCGCTTCACCAACGGACAGGATACCGCAGGGCCGTGGCGATGCGGTCGCGGCGCCATCGCGGCTGCGTCGACGGTTCGGCCCCACGCCCAATCGCCGCCTGTACGCCCGCCGGGGAGACAGTGACACGTCCTCGATCTAGTGCGGGACGCGGTCCGGGGAGTGTGGAAACCGAAGCTCGACGGCGCCCGCGGCTATTCCCGGAACCAGTAGAGCAGGATGCCGCGGCCGACCCCGGCCTCGTCGACCGTCTTTGCCGCCTGGAAGGCCATGAACCTTCCGTCCGTCGAGACGACAGGGTTGGACGCCTTCCACCCCTCGTAGTCGTTGAAGTGGGTCAGTCGCACGAAGTCTCTGCCGGTACCGTCGAGCCGCAGCTTCCAGATGTCGATCTGCCGAAAGCCGCCCTCCCCTCCGAGGGTCTGCACCTGGCGGTCTGACTCGACGCAGGTGTGGAGGCCGTCGGGGAAGATGCCTTCGGCTTCGTTATAGGTGTTTGGTGCGCGCGAGAAGTTGACGACGTCGCCGGTCCTGAAGTCGATTCCCATCACCGAGGCCTTCCCGTTGGGCTCATAGCAGGTGAAGGTCATCTTGGTGTCGTCGGCGTAGAAGTCCTGGGCCTCGATCACGCAGGACGCGTCCGTGCTCTCATAGACGGCCCGCCTGTTCGCCAGGGTGACGGACCCGGCCGCGACGTCGACCTCCCCCACCATCAGGCGCGAAGTCTCGCGCGGCAGATCCGGGTTCTGCATGCTCGTTTCGGACCACGCGATCTTCAGGCTCTTCTTCGAGACGGCCGCGCCCTCGAAGAGCCGCTGTCCCAATCGTACCGGTCGGGCGCCGGGCTCTCTACCGAGGAACCAGACCTCGCTCTCCCGCCAGCGGCTGGTGCGGGGGTCCTTGAGGCGCTCCGGGCCGATCAGGAGGTAGTCGCCCGTCACGAGGTGCATCACCCGGAGAAACACCGCCCCCGGAACATGGCAGGTCAAGCACCGGGTGGCGCGTGTCTTCAGGTCGATCACCAAGGCGTCGCCGAAGCTCTTCGCCATGAACGCGATGCGCCGATTGTCGGGCGAGATGTCGGCCCGCTCACCAAAGCGCGTGAGCACCTCGACGTTCTTCGGCAGGCGATCAAGGGGGCTGCTGGGCGCGCGCTGGCCGAACGCGGGCGCGGTGGCCAGGACCCACGCGGTCGCCGCGAGGCAGCCCAGCCGCGTGCGAGCGCACGACGACATATTGAGAACTCCGCTGGCTCTCCGGACCACGACGGGACGAAGACCCGTCGCTCCTCCTCATCACCCGCTCGGAACGCCCCACTCACCCAGGCGTTGGCGGCTCCCGCCGGCAGCTGGCTCTCGCCGCCGCTCCCCGGAGACGGGCCTACAAGAAGCGGTCCAACGCCGAAATGGTCTCTGTCGGTCGTTCCTCCAGAATCCAGTGGCCCGTGTCCTTGAGGACGATCACCGTCACGTCCGAGGCGACGAGTTTCGTTTGGGCGCCCAGCGCCTCTCCCAACGACTTGTCTCCGCCGATCGAGAGAACAGGAATGCCGAGCCTGGTCTTGGCCAGTTCCGCAAAGTCTACCGCCGTCTTCGGGAACGATGCGAAATATGCGAAGCCGGCGGCCATCCGACCCGGGCGCGAATAGGCCTCCGTGTACGCTCGCCGGTCCGCCTCGGGGATCGAGCGGGTCTTGTCGGCCGCGAAATTGTTCCAGAAGTGCTCGAAGTAGGTGCGCTCGCGCCCCTTCACGAGCGCTTCCGGGGTATCGCCGTAAAAGCGGAAATGCCAGATCCCGGGATTGTTGTAGACCGCTTCCCAGCCGTTGACGCCCGGCAGGAATGCATCCATAAGCGCAAGTTTCTCGACCTCCTGCGGATACATCGCGGCGTACGCATACGCGACCATCAGCCCGATGTCGTGTCCCACGACGCGCACGTTCTTGTACCCAAATGAGCTTACGGCGGCGTGGACGCGCTCGGCGGAGGTCTTCATGTCAATACCCGACTTCGGTATCGACGAGTCGCCGATGCCCGGCAAATCGGGGGCGAGCACCGTACAGCGCGGCGCCAACACCATCGCCAGCTGTTTCCACATCCGCGACGTTTCGGCATAGCCGTGGAGCAGAACCACGGCCGGCCCGCTCCCGCCCACTGTCACGCTCACGCTGCCCCGTCGACGGCCACAGATAGCGTCTTGAATCCGGGACCAAAGTCCGCGGCGTGCCCGGGCGCGGCAACGATCAGCACCGCGAGGGCGCCGACCGCCAGCAATGGCGAGGCGCGCAAGCGAAGCGTGCGATACATGAAGCCCTCCTATGAATCTCTAATGGGGCGAATCACATCGAGGTGACGAAGGCCTGTCATCCAATCCTCGGTGGGCCAGGTTCCCGCGATCCTGCCGTCCTGCACCTCATGGATGTCGCCCGGCACGATTTTCAATTAGATCATGATCAAGCCGCGGCGGACTCCGATGGCGACCGCTTCGGTACGGCTGCCCGCGTTCAGCTTCGTGAAGATCGACGCGACGTGAAACTTCACCGTGTGGTCTGAGATGCCGAGGCGGGCGGCAATCTCCTTGTTCCCGAGTCCTTCGGCGATAATGTTCAGCACCTCGGCCTCCCGCACGGTCAAGGTCTCCCCGGTAGCGCCAGCCGCCGAGGGGAGGGACGACGGCGATAGTAGCGCGTCCACCCCCTCGGGGTGCAATACGATCAAGCCAGCTGCCACAGCCTCAATCGCCGCACCGAGTTCCGATGCCGTTGCGCCGCGCGGCAACACGGCAAGAACCCCGGCGCGCCGGGCCTCGGATGTCCGCACGGCGCGCAGGTCATCAGTGAGGAAAATGGTCGCGGGCGGACGCGGCAGGCGGGCCAGCTCGCGGAGGGTTCGGGAAACCGCCTGACGGTCGACGGCGACCACCAGCACCTCCGCCCGACCATCCTCCACGCGGCGCCACAGGGGGAGGCTCGCGTCCGTCTGGATCACGCGCAACGAGTCGTGGGCCGCAATGAGCGCTTCGAGACCCGTACGCGCCATCGCAGATTCAGCGGCCACGAGGACGTTGATCACGGGAGGGCGGCTCGGGGACGACCTCCACCGAGGAGGACGGTGAGGATCCGGCGTGCTCCTCCGCGGGTGAATTCGAGACGCACGCCGTTCGCGCGGCTCGCGGTTTCGACCGCCCGCAGCAGGTCGTCGGGCCGACGGAACACCTCGTCGTCGACCGCGATCAACACGTCTCCGATCGCCAGCCCCGCCTCGGCCGCGGGGCTCCGGGGCGCGACCTCGAGGATCACGAATCCGATGTTCGGTGGGTCTCCGCGCGGCCCGACGACGGGACAGACGGTGACGCCAAGCCGAGCGCCAGTATGCGCGCCACCAAGAAACCGCTCGACAACGTCGCTGGGGACCGCGAGGGCCAGGCCGCCCGCGACCATGGCGGTGACCCCGACGACGCGGCCGGAGGCGTCAACGAGCGGCCCGCCGGAATTGCCCGGCTCGACGCGCACGTCGGCCTCGACCCAGCGCGAGCCTCTCGACCCGCCGAGTCCGCCGACCGCATGAACGATGCCCGCGGTCAATGCCCTCGCGCCCCCGAAGGGATGGCCGCTGGCAAAGACCAGGTCGCCTGGCCGCAAGCTTGCGGAATCGCCGATCGCCGCGGCGGGGAGGAGTCCCGCGTCGACCTTGATCATGGCGAGGTCGCGCTCCGGGTCCCACCCCCTGACCTCCGTCTCGAACGCGCGCCCGTCGGGCAGCACGACGGTGGCGACACGATGGGCGACGTGGGCATTGGTGACGATGTGGCCGTCGGGGCGCCAGATGACGCCAGAGCCGTGCCCCGAGCGCCGGCCGCGGACCCGCACCGTGATCTGACGAATCCGCTCCGCCAGCTCCGCGAGGGTATCGGGGAGGAGGAAGCCTGCGACGGCGGCGGCCAGTTCCAACACGTCACCTCCGCCCCCGCGGCCGGTCGCCCACCGTGATCTCGACCTGGGCCGACGCCCCGGCGCGGATGATTTGGGCGCGCACCGTCGATCCAACGCGCTGCGAGCCGAGGACGGCCTGAACGTCATCCGACTCCCCCACCGGAGCGCCGTCAAGCGTCACCACCACGTCCCCAATGAGGAGGCCGGCCGTGCTGGAAGGGCCACCGGCCTCGACGTTGACGACGATCAGTCCCGTTCGGCTCGCGAGGCCGAGCGTGTGCGCGAGCGCCTCTGGCAGACGCACCGGATGGAGCGCCAGACCGAGATAGCCTCGTGTGACGCGGCCACGCGTGAGGAGTTCGTCGCTGACGCGACTGACGGTGGCGACGGGGATGGCGACCGGCGTGTGTCGTGACAGTCCGGAGGTGTTGATCCCGACGATCCGGCCTTCGAGGTCCACGAGCGGGCCGCCCGAGAAGCCCGGATACAAGACGAGATCCAATCGCAGGAGCCGATCAATCTCGCCGCCGCGCCAGGTGTGCCACCGGCCGCTGACCGCGCTCACCACACCCCAGCTCGCGGTGGGCCCCGCGCCGAGCGCCAGTACGGGATGGCCGACCTTGAGCGAGTCGGCGTCCCCCAGCTCGGCAACGGGCGTCTCGGCGTCCGGCACTCTGAGCACGGCGAGGTCGGTCCCGGGATCGCGACCAGCCAGCGTCGCCGGCACGGGGTGCCCGCCCGGACGAGTGATGGTGATCTCTTCGTCCATCTTCACCGTGTGCTCGGCGGTCACGACGACGCCGGGACCCCAGTGGACCCCCGTCGAAGAGCCTCGTCGCCGAGCGTTGACCGCCACGACCGCGCGTCCGGCCCGCGCGACCGCATCGGCGAGCGCATTCGAGAGCGAGCGCACCATGTCATTCATTCGGTTCCCCCCAACGCTGTCGAACTGTTGGGTTCAGGGTGCCGCATGTCCGCGCCCGAGGGAATCGGCCGATTGGCTAGGGACCGAACCGGGAAGATGGCTAGGTCATCCCGGGGTTCGAACACGGGACCGACCGTCGGCAGGTCGGGCACCGCCCCCTGACGCACTGCGCGGTGCGCCAGGAAGGGCTCGCCCAAGAGGACTGGCGGCTCGCGTCCAGCGGGAGGAGAATGGACTGCGCGGGAGGCGAAGGGTCATGCTGACGAAGCTCGGCATCGCAATTGCCGTCGTTGTGACGATGCTCGGCGGGAGCGCGGAACTCGTCGCCGCGCGCGGAGATCACGGCGGGGGGCACGGGGGAGGCGGGGGGCACTTCGAGCACTTCCGAGGACACGAGCACTTCCGAGGACACGAGCACTTCCGAGGACACGAGCACTTCCGAGGACACGAACGGTTCTTCGTCGGCCCCCGGGTATTCTTCGGAGCGCCGTTCTGGGCGTATGGCCCGTATGCCTACGTCCCGCCGCCTGTCTACGTCGAGCCGCCCCCGGTGTACATCCAGCCGGCGCCGTCGTATTGGTACTACTGCCCGAGCGCTCGAGCCTACTACCCGTACGTCGGGGCCTGCCCGGAAGCCTGGCTGCAGGTCATCCCGCGGTAGCACACCTCCTCGTGGCTTTCGGGGGGTCAAGGCGGGGAGGGGTGCGAACCCGGCGGGACGGCGCGCCGCGAGCGGACGCCCCGTCTGCCGACCCTCCTCGATCGTCCGACGTGGACGTGGGCGACCGACTGGACCGGTGAAGCGGGCCCCGGCCTTCCTGTGTCGGTCGCTCCGTACGACGACGACCCTCGCGTGAGGCCGCGGGTCCTGGGATTCCTCGTCCGGCCTCTCGGATGGCGTGCCCGACGCCGAGCGGATCCAGACCGGCGTTTCGCTCGGTCCCTCTTGATTTTTTGGGACACGAGCGCGATCACCGGATCCCGAGCAGGCTCTTCTCCACCTCAAGAAGTCGCTGGGTTCCCGGGTTTGGTTCGGCCTCTCCGCCAAGGATTCCTGCGCCACCCTCGCCACCCGGACCAACGCAGGCCGGGCGCCTCAAGGCGCGACAGACACCAACTGTCTTCGTCTGGGCGTGTCGTGGGCGTGTGCTCGGTATCCGGGGCTCCGATGACCCAGTCTCCCGCGACGACGCGGACGTCGCCGGTCTGGTAGGCGCCCGCGAGAACGACGTTCTCCTCCAGCCCAAGGTGTCGATGTCAATACCATGCAACAGAGCGACGCCCATTCCTACTGGGAGTTCAACCATCTGGGGACAAACTGGGTCCATCCGCTCTACGAACTGCCGTTCACGGGTGGATTCCCCGACCGGTTCAACCAGGCTCCCGACACCTTCCAGGACGACGAGATCGGCGGGTTCCAGTCGATCGTGCCCGGCTCGGGGCCGGCGGGTAGCCAAAACGATCCCAGAGTGTCCGGCGATAACCCCAGTCTTCCCCGCGACCCCGACAAGTTTGACGGGGACGTCGACGCGCAGCACGAATTTCGCTACCGCAGCATTCCCAGCGGCTTCGCCAATGAAGTCTATCTACACGTCGACGCGCGGCGGGCCTCGTTTGAGCCGCGAAGCTGTTCGGCGCCTATGCCGCCGAGGTCGCCCGCGTCGACTCGGATGGCGACGGCGTCGTCTCCGCGGTGGAAGGAGGCATCGATACCCCGTCGGATGGGTTCCCGGACAACACGCGCCTGTTCCTGCCGCCAACGGCGTTCGACCGGTTCGCCGTGACGCTGGAAATCAACGACGGCCTGCTGCCCCGCGCTTTGCGCCGAGCCAGCGGGCGTGGGTCCTGAGCGGATTTCCGTGTGCCCGTCGACCCCGCCGCTCCCGCCTCCGCCGGGCGCGACAGTGATGACCGTTAGGTAGGCGCCGCGAAGTCCATCCGCTGTTCGCGGCCGCGGGGACGTTGTCTCCGTCCCCGTAGCCGCGGGCCGGACGGAGCGATTCGACACGGTGGACGATGGGAGACCACGGGCAAGTGGCGAGCCGCATGTCGGGACTCCGGGTCTGCTCGCGGATTGGGGCGCCGAGCGCGGAAGACGGAACCTTCCGCGAACCCGAGCCGGGCGTTAGCAGGGTCGGATCGGCTCAGGCTGGTGCGGCGACGTCGCTAATCGAGCAACTGAAATACGCTGCTGAAGAGTCTGACGATGAGTACCATGGCAATGATCAGCCCAAGGACGGTCCCACCGAGTTCGAGCATTATTTCTACCCTCCCTAGGGTTTTCGTTTCATGGTGCAGCCGCCGTGCCATAATCGTGCTCGCCGCAAACAACCTGAGATGTTCACCACTTCGTGGACGCCGCCGACGCCCCGCTAACGGTCTGTCTGTTCGTGTGTCAAGGGGCTGACACCCGGGCCCGGCACTGCACCGGCCGGCCTCGCCGGGCCCTCTGGCCCGCCGTGCCGTCGGCCGGGCGGGCCTGCTGGTCACTCGCCGAGCGCGGCGGGACGGCTCGGCCCGCGGTCAAGCTGGCTCGGCAGGTTCGCTCCGCGTCCGGTAACGGAGCCTCGCTCAGACCGACCGCGTGGCTCCCCCGCGATTGCACCGACGCATCCGGCGTGCTACAACGCCCGCGCATGCCACCGTCCTATCGGTGGGTCATCCTCGCCGTGTGCACGCTCGCGTTCGTCGAGGTTCACGTGCACCGGCTCGCGTTCTCGCCGTTGATTCCCACGTTCGTCGCCGATCTCGGCATCACCTATACGACCGCCGGCACGATCCAGACCGCGTACTTCTGGACGTACACGCTGTTCCAGGTGCCGGTCGGAATCCTCACCGACCGGTGGGGGGCCCGTCGGGTAATGCTCGTCTTCCTGAGCCTCCTCGGCCTCGGCGCGGTGCTCTTCGCGGCGAGCCGGACATACCCGGAGAGCGCCGGCGCGCGCGCGCTCATCGGTGCCGGCGCCGCCGCGATCTGGGTACCGGGGACGCGGCTGATCACCGAGTGGTTCCCGCCGGACGAGCGCGGCCGGGCGACCGGCGTGTTCTCGGCCGGCGGGGGAGTCGGCGGGACACTCGCGCTGGTGGGGGTGCCGTGGCTCGCCGATCGGTTGGGCTGGCGCCTGGCCTACGGCGCCACGGCCGTTCCGGTGCTGGTTCTGCTGCCGCTCATCGTGGTCTTCGTGCGCGCGCGCCGGTCGTCGGGCGGCGGCGCCCCGCGGCCGACCGCCGGCACTCTCGGCCGGGTGCTCGCGACGCCGGCGATCTGGCCCTACAACCTGACCGTACTGTTGGCGTACGGCGCCTACTTCAGCGTGGTGACCTTCCTGCCCGCGTTCTTCGTCGCGCGCCTCCGCCTTTCGGCGGCGGAGGCGGGGCTCGTCACCAGCCTCATCTCCGCCGGCACCATCGTGTCCTGGCCGCTCGCCGGCTACGTGAGCGACCGCCTCGGCCGGCCGAAGGCCGTGTACCTCGCGAGCGAGGTCGCCAATGTCGCGGCCTGCGCCGCCTTCGCCCTGGTCGGGCCCGGCCTCGCCTTCGCCGGGGCGGCGGCAATCGCGGCCGCGATGGGGCTCGTCGTGGGCGGCATGGTCACACCGTACGTGATGGTGATGGACATGTTCCCCCGGGAGCTCGCGGGCACCGCGATGGGCGTGCTCAACGCCTCCTGCTTCGCGGGCGGCATGTTCCTCCCGGTCATCCTCGGCCATGTCGTCGACGTGACCGGCAGCTTCCCCGCCGCCTTTCTCGTCGCCGCCGGCGTCCAGGCCGCCGCGCTGATCGCCGGCTGCTTTGTGCGCGAGCCCGACGCGTCGCGTCGCGACGCCTGAATGGCCGCCGCGCCAGGGCCGGCCGCTTCACCCCGCGCCTCATCGATTCCGACCCCGTCTACTTCCGCGAAGCCTCGACAACCATCGGGGCGCCAGACCCGGGCGCCTCCCCGAGCGAGGACGGCGCGGAGGTCGGCCCACGGGCGAGGAGATCGCGGCGTCGGAAAGGCAGGGCGGCGAGGGCACGCCTTGACAGCGGTTGCGCTTGGAGCGACGCTGGCCCGCGGGTCCGGCAGGGACCGGACACTCATCAGATCCGCACCGGGAGATTCCGATGATACGGTCTCGCCTCTTCCGCTGGCGCTTCACGAGTTGCTGCGGCCACGACGCGGCCTCGGCGGGCGCTGCCGGCGCCACGCGGCGCGAGTTCATCGCGCTGGCGGCGGGCGGCGCGGCCGGGCTGGCCGCGCTCGGGACGCTCCGCGGGTCCGCCCGCGCCCAGGGCCGGGTGTTCCCGCCGCCTCCGCCCGCGGTCAGCCCCGTCGAGGGCCTCATCGACTTCCACGTCCACTGCGCGCCCGATGTGTTCGGCCGGTCGATCGACGACGACGAGGAGGTGACGCTCGCCCGCGACGGCAGCCTGGAGGCGCTCGTCCTCAAGAATCACGTCGCGCTCACCGCAGACCGCGCGTGGCTCGTCCGCAAGCACGTCCCGGGCGTGAAGGTGTTCGGCGGCATCGTGCTCAACTCGGCCGTCGGCGGAATCAACCCCGAGGCGGTCCAGTGGATGTGGCGGATGCAGGGTGGGTTCGGGCGCGTAGTATGGTTCCCCACCTTCGACGCCGACCATCACGTGAAGCACTTCAAGGACGCGCCGGAGGGGATCAAGGTCGTCGGCGTGGACGGCGCGGTGCTGCCGGCCGTGCGCGAGGTGCTGAAGATCTGCGCCCAACAGAAGGTCGTGGTCTGCACGGGCCATTCCTCGGCCACCGAGGCCCTCGCCGTCGCGGAGGCGGCGCGCGACGCCGGCTGCGACCGTGTGCTCATCACCCACGCCCAGTTCGAGGTCGTGAACATGACGCTCGAGCAGATGCGGCGGGCAGCGGCGATCGGCGCCAAGATGGAGCTCTGTGCGATGGGGCCGCTCATGGGGCCGACCGCGCACCTCGCCTGGATGCGCCACTGGCGGCAGGTGACGCCGAGGGAAACGGCCGAGCGCATCAAGGCGGTTGGCGCCGACCACTTCGTCCTCGCCACCGATCTCGGCCAGACCGGCAACCCCACGCCGCCCGACGGCTACAAGGCGTTCGTCGGCGCGCTCTTGGCCGAGGGGATCTCGACGGAGCAGATCCGGACGATGGGCCGGGAGACGCCCGGCGCGCTCCTCATGGGCTGAGGCGCGGGATGGAAATCCGGCCCGGCGCGACCGCGGAGGTCGCCCTCACCGTCACCCCCGACCGCACCGCCGACGTCCTCGGCAATCGCGGCGTCACGGTCTTGGCGACGCCCTTCCTTGTTGGCCTCCTCGAGCAGGCCGCCGGCGCGCTGATCCATCCCCACCTGCCGCCGGGCGCCTCGACCGTCGGCACGATGGTCGAGATGAGGCACCTCGCCCCGACACCGGTCGGCATGACGGTCCGCGCCCGGGCCACGCTCCTCGAGACCGACGGCCGCCGCTACCTCTTCGCGGTCGAGGCGTGGGATGAGAGGGAGAAGGTGGCCGAGGGCCGTCACGAGCGCTTCGTCATCCCGAGCCTCGCGAAGTTCCTCGAGCGGGCGACGCAGAAGATCGGCGCCGCCGCGCCGCCGCATCCGCCGCCCGTGCGCCCGGGCCCGGCCCCGCGAGAAGCTCACTGAGCGCGTCCCGGGTCGAGGGGAAGGCCAAGTCCGCCCACGGAATCTCGTCGGGCTTGACCCACTCCACGGCGTCGTTCTCCGCGCACGTGGCCAGCGTGCCCCCCGTCACGACGGCACGGTACACGACGATGACCGGCGAGTTCGCGTACGAGTAGACTCCGAGAAGGCCGGTGAGGCGGACCCGGAGCCCCGTTTCCTCGAGCGTCTCGCGAACCGCCGCGTCAACTGTCCGTTCGTCAAAGTCCACGAAGCCGCCCGGGTAGGTCCACTTGCCCTTCGCGGGGCTGATCGCCCGTCGCGTCAGGAGCACGCGCCCCTCTTCCATGGGGACCGTGGCCGCGACCAGCTTCGGGCTCAGGTAGAAGACGAACCGGCAGCTCGTGCACACCGCCTGCTCACGGTGATCGTTGGCCACGCGCTCGCGCCCGAGCGGCGCGCCGCAGAGGGGACAGTAGCGGATCGTGGTCGGCGAGAGGGCGCGCTCCGCGTGCGTGTCGTGGTCGGGCATGCTGCCAGTCTAGCACGCGTCCGTGGCACTCGAGCCGGGCCCCGTGGGGTGGATCTTCAAGGTCGTGCCGGCGATCAATCCTGCCGGCGTCGCCGTCCTCCTGATCGGGGAGAACGTCCGCCCGGCGCTCGCCGTCGCGCACCGGACCTCCGCCGCTCGACGGCTCGCGGCGCGCCCTCGAGGGGCTGGCCCCGAGCCCGCGGAGACCCGCGCCGCCGGCGCGCCGACGTCGGGCTCTGAGCCGGGCGCGCCGGTGCCGTACAATACGAGGCTGTCCCGGCCGCGCGCCCGGAGGGGATCGGCATGAAGGTCGATCGGCGGCGACTCGAGCTGACCCTGGAAGAGCTCTCCCGCATCGGCGAGACCTCGCAGGGAGGCCTCACCCGGCTGGCTCTGTCCGACGAGGACCGCCGCGCGCGGGACCGCGTGGTGGCGTGGATGCGCGCGACCGGCCTCGCCTTGCGGGTAGACCGCATGGGGAACATCTTCGGCGAGCGGCCGGGCACCGAGCCGCTCCCGCCGGTGATGGTGGGCTCGCACCTCGATTCCGTGCCGACGGGCGGCCGCTACGACGGTCAGCTCGGCGTCCTCTGCGCGCTCGAGGCGATCCGCGCCCTCGACGATCACGGGGTCCGGACCCGACACCCGGTCACGCTCGTCGTCTTCACGAACGAAGAGGGCGCGCGCTTCCAGCCGGCCATGCTCGCCAGCGGGGTCCTGGCCGACCGCATTCCGCTCGAGGACGCCTACAACGCCCGGGACAAGGACGGTATCCGGCTCGTCGACGAGCTCGAGCGGATCGGGTATCTGGGCCCCGAGCCGTGCGCGGCGCGGCCGATGCGGGCCTACCTCGAGCTCCACATCGAGCAGGGCCCGCTCCTCGAGGAGGGGGGCTGCTCGGTGGGCGTCGTGGAGGGCATCGTGGCCATCTCGTGGTCCGCGGGTCACGATCCACGGAACCCAGGACCACGCGGGCCCCACTCCGATGCGGACGCGTCACGACGCGCTCGTGGCGGCGGCCGACGTCGTGGCCGGTGTGCGCCGGCTGGCGAGGGACATCGTCGGCGGTGACCTGGTCGCCACCGTCGGCCAGCTCACCGTCGCTCCGAACATCGTCAACGCGATCCCGGGCACGGTCACGCTCTCCGTCGACGTCCGCGATCCCTCGGACGCCGCCCTCGACCGCGCGCTCCCGATGCTCGAGCGCGTGGTGCGGCAGGCGTGCGAGCGGGAGGGCGTCCGGTGGGAGCTCGAGCACTACTGGCGCGTTCCGTCCACGCCCTTCGACCCGCTCGTCGTCGACACGATCGAGCGCGCGGCCCGGGCGGCCGGGGCGCGCCACCGTCGGCTGCGGTCGGGCGCCGGGCACGACGCCCAGTACATGGCGACGCTCGGCCCGGCGGGGATGATCTTCGTGCCGTCGCGGGGCGGGCGGAGCCACTGTGAGGAGGAGTTCACGTCCATGGACGACATCGAGTACGGCGCGACGACATTACTTCTTGCGGCGGCCGAACTGGCCCGGGCAGAATGACCAGGATGGCCAACGCAGAAGTCACCCGGACCCAGCCCGAGGCGTCCGAGGTCGTCGAGACGGCGCAGGCCCCGCCGTGGATGACCATCCTCCACAACTGCGACTGTCACACGTTCGAGGAGGTCGTCCGACAGCTCATGCGGGCGATCGCGTGCTCCGAGGAAGACGGGTGGCAGATCGCCTGGCAGGTCCACAACACGGGCAAGGCCGTGGTCAAGATCGCGGCGGAGCCCGAGTGCGTCCGCGTCGGCAATATCCTCGCCGCCGCGGGTCTCGTCGTCACCGTCGTCCAGTCCTAACCACTCCCGCGGCCGCTCCGGCGGGCCCGGCGCCACGCTGGCATCCGAGGGCCAGCCGAGACATGCCAGAACGGCCCTCGCTATCGGCTCAGGCCACGAAACTCCTTGTCTGACAGCATGTTAGACACTCGGCACCGCCCTTGCTCTCTCCACTGGGCAGCAGTACAGACGAACCAGAGGAGGCGCTACCGTGAGACACGCGATGAAGACCATGAGGAAGATGTGGCGGCAAGACCTGAACCTGCGACAGTCGCTGACCGGCTCCGGCAACCTCTTCTGGGCCGCCGTGGCGCTCATCGTGCCGTTCGGTTGGGTGTTCCTGCTCTTCCGCCTCGAGCCGGTGCGCGTGCGGGTTCGCTCGCTGCGAAACTGGTAGGCGGGCGGCCGGCGCCGCCCCGCGCGACGACCGGTCTAGTCCCTTCGAGTCTCGGGTTGGCCGATCAGCGTCCAGTCGTTCACGCCCGGAGTCACGGGCGCCTCCGCCGTCGGCGTCGTCACGATCCGGTTGCGTCCGGGAGAAAACCAGGTGTATTGGTCGGCCGGCGCCGTCGCCGGCGCCTCGCCCATCTCGGGACCTGACTGACCGCTCTCCTGTCGATCCGTGCGCCGCTGGCGCTTCGCCTCCTGCTTGGCTTTGCGCAGGTCTTCCTTACGGCGTCGGTCGAACCCGTAGCTGCCGGCGCGACGCGCCACTTAGAGCACCGGCCCGATCATCCAGGGCGCGAACTCCTCCTCCCCGACGCCCGAGAGCTCGCTCTTGCTCTTCTTGCCCGAGGCGACCGCGACCACTTCCTCGAAGATCTGCCGGCCGACCGCCTCGAGCGGCGTGCCCTCGAGGATGACGCCACAGTTGATGTCCATGTCGTCTTCCATGTGCCGGTACATGAGCGAGTTGGTCGCCAGCTTGATCGACGGCACCGGCTTGCAGCCGAACACCGAGCCGCGGCCCGTGGTGAAGCAGATGATGTTGGCGCCGCCGGCGACGAGCCCCGTGATCGACACCGGGTCGTGACCCGGCGTGTCCATGAACACGAAGCCCTTGGTCGTGATCGGCTCGCCGTAGCAGAAGACGTCCATCATCGGCGTGGTGCCGCCCTTCGTGACGCCGCCCAGGGACTTCTCGTACACGGTCGTGAGCCCGCCCGCCTTGTTGCCGGGCGCCGGGTTGTTGTCCATCTCCCCGCCGCGGGCGGCGAGGTGCTGGAGCCACCACTCGAACCGGTCGAGGAGCTTCTTGGCCACGCCCTCGTTGATCGCACGCCGGATCAGCAGTTGCTCGGCGCCGTAGATCTCGGTGGTCTCGGCGAGCACGCCGGTGCCCCCGTAGCGGACCAGCTCGTCGACGGCCCAGCCGAGCGCCGGGTTCGCGGTGATGCCGGAGTTGCCGTCGGAGCCGCCGCAGTTCGTCGCGAGGACCAGCTCGGAGAGCGGCTGCCGGGTCCGCCGGACGTCGTTCGCCTGCGGGAGGAGCCGGGCGACCGCGGCGACCGCCGCCTCCACCGTCTTGCGCACGCCACCCGACTCCTGGATCGTGATGACGGTGGGCCGGTCGGGCCGGCCCGTGACCGTCATCTTCTGCTTGTCGACGAGGACGGTCGCCTGGTTGACCTCGCAGCCGAGCCCGATGAGGACGTAGGCGGCGACGTTCGGGTGCTTCGAGTAGCCGGCCAGCACGCGCTGGAGCGCCCAATGATCCTCGCTGTTCAGCACCTGGCCACACCCCGACTTGTGGGTGATCGCGATGACGCCGTCGACGTTTGGGTAGTAGGTGGAGACGTCCCTGAACTTCTCCCGCACGAACTGGCAGACGCTGGCCGAGCAGTTGACGGTCGAGAGGACGGCGACGTAGTTGCGCGTACCCACGCGGCCGTCGGCCCGCTTGTAGCCCTCGAAGGAGCGCATCCGCTCGGGCGGATAGTAGTCGACCGGCTTCACGTCGACCCCGATCTCGTACTGCTGCCGGAGCTCGCCGACGGCCAGGTTGTGAACGTGCACGTGGTCGCCCACCCGGATCTCCTGGGTCGCGAAGCCGATGATCTGGCCGTAGCGACGGACGGGCTCGCCCGCCCTCGCCGGGTGTCGCGCGACCTTGTGACCGGCCCGGATGTCCTGGCGGACCTCGACGCGCTCCGGGCCGTCCTCGATGATCGTGCCCGCCGGAATGCCGACCTTCGCGATCATCACGTCGTCGGCCGGGTTGAGCAGGATCGCCTTCTCTGCCAGCGCAAACGTCGCCATGCTATGTCCCCTCGCGTTCGGCCGGCGTCACGGCCCGCCGCCCGTTGATCAGCGTGACGGCCCCGCCCGGCCCCGCGCTTGCCTCGAGCGCCCCCAGCCGCGTGGCGCGGTGGTGGCGGGCGCGTCGACTATGCGCGATCGGCGCCCCCTCCGCAACCCCTGGGGGCGAGGACCCGAGCCGTACCGGCGCACGGTCCGTGATCGGGAGCCCGTCGGCCTCGCCCGGCGCCTGCCGCTCGAACGTATCATAACGCGCGGGCGAACCGGGGTCCCGCCGGGTCGACCCCGTCCCGCGGGCGACAGCCCCGCGGGGCCCGCCCGCATCGGCCGCGCGGGCTCGGCGCCGCCTCACTGCCGTCCCCCCTCATGATACCGCCCGGCCGGAGCGCGGGGAGCCTTGCCGTCCGCCTTGATCGTCAGCACGGCCGGCGGCTCCCGCTCGAGCTGGATCGTCGTGTGGTCGATCCCGAAGCGTGCGTGCAGGAGCGCGTGCAGCCGCTCGAGGAGCCGCTCGCCACCGGCCAGGTCGTCGACGACCACGTGGGCGCTCATCGCCTCCCGGCCCGACGTCAGCGTCCACACGTGGAGGTCGTGGACGCGGCGCACGCCCGCCGCCGCCGCCAGCGCCTGCTCGACCTCCTCGAGGGCGAGGTGCGACGGGGTCCCCTCGAGCAGCACGTTGACCGCCTGCCGGAGCAGGCTCCAGGTGCGCGGCACGATGAAGACGCCGATGGCGGCGCTCACGAGCGGGTCGGCCAAGGTCCACCCGCTGACGAGCACGACGAGGCCGGCCAGGATGACCCCGAGCGATGACAGCGCGTCGCTGAGCGCCTCCAGGTACACCGCGCGCACGCTGAGGCTCCCCCTGGCGTCCGCGCGCAGGAGCCAGGCGCCGCCCAGGTTGGCGGCGAGCCCGAGCGCGGCCACCCCGAGCATGGGGCCCCCCAGCACGTCGCGCGGCTCGACGATTCGGTGGTAGGCCTCGACCAGGATGGCGCCGGCGACGCCGAGCAGGACGAGCGCGTTGACGAGGGCGGCCAGGATCTCGACGCGGTAATACCCGTAGGTCTTCTCCGGCGTGGGCGGGCGCGTGGCGACCCAGCTGGCGAAGAGGACCAGGACGAGGCCGCCGACGTCGGTGAGCATGTGGGCGGCGTCGGCCAGGAGTGCCAGGCTCCCGGTCCAGAGCCCGCCCGCGACCTCGACCGCCAGCACCCCAGTCGCGAGCGCGAGGGTCCGCAGGAGGACGCCGCGCGAGCGCCCGGCGGCGGTTTCCCGGGGGAGATACGTCACACCGTGGATCGTAACAGCTTGCCGGAACGCCGGTCCAGGTCAGGCCGTCCTCGCCGGGTCGGCGCGGGCTAGGCGCCGCGGAGCTTGCGGGCGGCTTCCGCGCGCATCTTCTGCATCGCATCCGTCTCCTGGTCGGAGTAGCGCTCCTCCGCCCACGGGTCCGCGTGCATGTGGTAGCCGTTCTGCTCCCAGAACCCCGGCGGGTTCACGTCGAGGAATTCGAAGCCGCGGACCCACTTGGCGCTCTTCCAGAAGTAGAGCTTCGGCACCACGAGCCGGCACGGCCCGCCGTGCTCCGGCTCGAGCGGCCGACCGTCATGCTTCACCGCGAGCAGGACGTCGGCGCCGTCGAGCTCGGCGAGGGGCAGGTTCGTCGTGTAGTCGGGGTCCGCGTGGATCAGGACGAACTTGGCCTCCGGCCGGACCCGCACGCGCTGGAGGATCTCCCGGACGGGCACGCCCTCGAACCGGTTGTCGAGGCGCGACCACCGGGTGACGCAGTGGATGTCGCACGTCACGATGGTCGTGGGGAGGGCGAGAAACTCGGGCCAGGTCCACGACCGCTCCGCCTCGACGAGGCCGAAGCAGCGGAAGCTCCACGTCGCCGGATTGAACCGCGGCGTCATGCCGTAGGTCAGGACCGGCCACTTGCTCGTGAGGGTCTGCCCCGGCGGGACCCGGGCGGCGAGAGTCGGATCGGTCGGTTTCACGCGCGCTCCCCGTGGGCGCCGAGCGTGGGCGCCGAAGGCTACGGCCCTCAGTATAGCATCGGCGCGCGCACCGGGAGGCCGCCCGGACTCCGCCGTGGACGTTTTTGACGACCCTCGCCGGGGCGCCCGACTATAATAGGGCACCACGCCACTCGGCACAAAAGCTGCAGGCAGCGACCGCTGCTGTCGGCGAGGAAGGAAGTGCGGAAAGCATGAACGAAGAACGGAAGTTGGCGCTGTTCATCGACTTCGAGAACATCGCCCGGGGCGTCAAGGAGGCGCAGTACAAGGGGTTCGAGATCAAGCTCGTGCTCGAGCGACTCCTCGAAAAGGGCAAGATCATGGTCCGCCGCGCGTACGCGGACTGGAACCGGTTCGTGGAGTACAAGCGCCCCTTTCACGAAAACGCGATCGAGCTGATCGACGTCCCCCAGAGCCGCTACAGCGGCAAGAACTCGGCGGACATCCGCATGGTCGTCGACGCCCTCGACCTCGCGTACGGCAAGAGCCACATCGACACGTTCGCGCTGGTCTCGGGGGACTCCGACTTCTCCCCGCTGGTCTCCAAGCTCCGCGAGAACGACCGCTACGTCATCGGCCTCGGCGTCAAATCCTCCTCGTCGGAGCTCCTGGTCAGCAACTGCGACGAGTTCATCTTCTACGAGGACCTGATCCGGGAGACGAAGAAGACGCACATCCTGCGCGGCCTGCCCGAAAAGAAGGCGGAGGCATTCTCCCAGCTCATCGACGCCGTCCAGGCGCTCCAGCGCGAGAACAAGGAGACGCTCTGGGGCTCCATGGTCAAGCAGACGATGATCCGGAAGAACCCCGCCTTCAACGAGTCGTACTACGGCTACTCGACCTTCTCGAAGCTGCTCGAGGAGGCCGCCAAGCAGAAGATCGTCACGCTCGAGCGCGACGAGAAGAGCGGCACCTACATCATCACTGCCCTCTCCGAGGAAGGACGCGCGGCCTGAGCCGGCGGACTCGGCGCGGCGCGGCCGCGCTCGGCCTCACCCTGCTCGCCGCCCGCGCCGCCTCCGCCGCCCCGGCGCAGGTCGAGGTCACCGTCGACCCGGCCATGGTCCGCGGCCCGGCCGACGCGCCGGTCACGATCGTCGAGTTCGCCGACTACCAGTGACCGTACTGCCGGCGGGTCCAGCGGACGCTGGACGAGCTCTTGCGGGAGTACGCGGGCCGGGTCCGCTTGGTCGTGAAGGACCTCCCGCTCGCCCGGCACGAGCTCGCCCGCGGCGCGCACGAGGCGGCACGCTGCGCCGGGGCCGCGGGGCAGTACTGGGCGTACCACGACCGCCTCTACGCGGCGCAGGCCGCGTTCGAGCGCGCGAAACTGATCCGGTACGCGGCCGACCTCGGGATCGACACGGTCGCGTTCACCCGGTGCCTGGACCGCCGCGAGTTCGCCCGTGCCGTCGACGCGGATGTGGCCGAGGCGCGCGAGCTCGGGCTCAGGGCCACGCCGAGCTTTCTGATCAACGGGCGGCCCGTGATCGGCGCGCTCCCGATCGAGAGCTTTCGGGAAGTCGTCGAAGCCGCGCTCGCCGAGGCGCGCCCGAAGAAGTGAAGAGGCGGTGAAATTGAGACGGGGCGGTGTGCCCGCCCCGTCGGTGCGCCCGAGTTGCCGGCTCGACCTTTGTAAGGTTGACTTCCCGAGCGCAAGCTGTACAGGGAGCAAGAGCGGTGCCACGGACCCCCGCCCGCAAAATTGGGCCCTTGCGCGAGGCCAGCGCGGCACGGCCCTCGCGGCGAGCCGACGAGCGGCATTCCGGGAGTCACTTTGTGTCAGGGGCCTCTGGCGAACACACGGGCGGCGTCAGGGACGGCACCGGGCGCGCATCGCGTGACGCCTCGCCCCGCCGTCCCCGCCCAGCGTGACCCGCGTCGGGGAGGTCGAGCGCCGAACAGGTATATCTCCTCGACGGCCGCTCCCGGCTGCCGAGCGACGACGCGGACATGGTCGGAACGCTCCCTCCCGCCGCCGGGGCGACCGTCCGCAGGCCGCGCCAAGTTTGGTATCGTAACCACTCGGACATCGACATGCGTGGAGAAGCGATCGTGATGGACGTCGAGCGGATCTGGCTGGCCGTCGGCTTTCTCGGGCAGGCGTTCTTCTCTGCGCGCTTCATCGTGCAGTGGGTCGCGTCTGAGCGCCGGAAGCAGAGCGTGGTCCCCGTCTACTTCTGGTTCTTCTCGCTTGGCGGCGGCCTCACGCTCTTCCTCTACGCCGTCTACCGCCGCGACCCCGTCTTCATCCTCGGCCAGGGGGCGGGCCTGTTCGTGTACCTGCGCAACCTCTACTTCATCTACCGCCAGACCCGGCTTGCCGCGGCCTCCTGAGCGCGGATGCTAGAATGGACCACCTGCACGAGGACAGAGAGAGGAGCCAGCCGGTGCCGCAGACGATCAACTGGGCCCAGGGCCTGACGCGCCCCACGCTGATGATCCCCGGGCCGACCGAGCTCGCGTTCTCGGTCATCCAGGCCATGAACGCGCCGCCGACCGTGCAGTACGACGCGAGCTTCGACGAGCGGGTGCTCGAGCCGACCCTGCTCGCCCTCCGTACCGTCTTCCAGTGCCGCGGCGAGGTCTTCCTCCTGCCCGGCTCCGGCCGGACGGCCCTCGAAGCCGGGGCGACGTCGGTGATCGAGCCGGGCGATCGCGCCATCGTGGTGGTCGCGGGACAGTTCGGCGCGCTCATGCGGGAGATCCTGGTCCGCGCCGGTGCGGAGGTGACCGAGTTCACGGTCGAGGGGGGCCGCCCGCTCGATGTCGCCCGGCTCGCCGCCGAGGCCGAGCGCGTCCGTCCCCAGGCGATCCACCTCGTGCACAACGAGACGTCGACCGGCGCGACCTATCCCGCCGAGGCGGTCGGACAGATCGCGCGGGGGGTGGGCGCGCTCTTCCTCCTCGACACCGTCTCCGCCATCGCCGGCATCGACGTCCGCACCGACGAGTGGGGCGTCGACCTGAACATGACGGGCTCGCAAAAGTGCCTGGGCGCGCCGCTCGGGCTCGGCGTCGTCGGCGTGAGCGACCGCGCCTGGGAGGCGATGGAGCGCCGGCGCACCCTCGCCAAGAGCTACGCCTACGACCTGCTGCAGTGGCGCAAGACCTGGCTGCCCGAGGCGCGCGGCGGCCGGGTCGCCGCGGGCGCCCCGCGATCACAGCCGGTCTCGATCCCCACCCATCTGACGGCCGCCATGCGGGCGGCCGTGGAGATCATCCTCGCCGAGGGCCTGCGCCACCGCTTCGCCCGGCACGCCGTGGCGGCCGCCGCCTTGCGGGCGGGCCTCGACGCCATGCGCCTCGAGCTCTTCCCCGACCTCGCGATCGCCTCCAACACGGTCACCTGCGTCAGGACCCCCCACGGCATCGACGCGCGGGCGGTGGTGACGACGATGCGCGACCACTACGGGATCCTCGTCGGCACCGGGCTCGACAAGCTTCGGACCGGCACGCTCCGGATCGGTACCATGAGCCTGACCGCGAGCCCGGCCTACATCCTGCCGACCTTGTCGGCGCTCGAGCTGGCGCTGCGCGAGCACGGCTATAAGAGCGAGCCCGGCGCGGGCCTGGCCGCCGCGCAGTCCATCTTCGCCGACGCTTCCTGACCGCCCCGCAGGCCGGCCGTGGTTTGGGAAGGGTCGCGCAAACCCGAGCGGGAGACGATCGTCGTGCCCGACGACTTCCCCTCCGTGTTCGCAGGCACGCCGGCCCACGCGCGCCTGAAGGCGCTCGGCGACGTCCGGGTCTTCGCCGAGCGCGGCGCCGACGACGAGGCCGAGCTGATCCGGCGCCTGGACCGGGCGCAGATTGCGCTCAACATCCGCGCCCACGCCCAGTTCACCGCGGGCGTGTTCGCGCGCTCTCCCCTGCTCAGGCTGGTCTCGATCTGGGGCACCGGCACCGACAACATCGACCTCGACGCCGCCGGACGCCACGGGGTGACCGTCTGCAACACCCCCGGTGTCAACGCCTTCGCCGTCGCCGAGCACGCGCTGGCGCTGATGCTGGCGGCCGCCCGCCGGATCCCGCAGATCGACCGCGAGATGCGCGGCGGGACCTGGCCGCGCGAGCTCCTCACCCAGCTCTACGGCAAGACGCTCGGCGTATTTGGCACGGGCGGGATCGGCAGCCGGGTGGCCGCGCTCGGCAGCGCCATCGGCATGACCGTGCTCACCTGGAGCGCGCGGACGGGGGACGCGCAGGCCAAGGAGCAGATCCTGGGGTCGGCCGACGTCGTGAGCCTCCACCTCCGCCTCTCCCCGGAGACGCGCGGGTTTCTCGGCGCGCGGGAGCTCGCCCGGATGCAGCCGGGGGCGATCCTCGTCAACACCGGGCGCGGGCCGCTCGTGGAGCGCCAGGCGCTGCTGGAGGCGCTCCGAACCCGCCGCCTCGCCGCCGCCGGCCTCGACGTCTTCCACGACGAGCCGCTGAAGCCGGGCGACCCCATCCTCGCGTTGCCGAACGTCGTGCTCTCCCCGCACAACGCCGGACAGACCGCCGAGGTGATCCGTGACGGCCTGCTGCGTGCGGTCGAGAACGTGGAGAACTTCCTCAAGGGGCGGCCGACCGACGTCGTCGTGCAGCCCGTCGGGCGGAGGGGGTAACCCGCGCGTGCGGAGACGGCTCGGCGGCGGGCTCGGCGTCGGGGCGCTCGCGGCGACGCTCGCGGCGGCGGCCGGTGGGGCCGCGGGGGGCGATCCCGCCGGCGGCGATCAGCTCGCCAGCGTGACCGAGCTGGCGGGGGCCGCGGAGGTCGTCGGCATCGGCGAGGCGCACGACAACCCCGCCCACCACTCCCTCCAGTCGCTCCTGCTCGAGCGGATGGCCGGGGCCGGCCAGCGCCCCGTCCTGGCCTTCGAGATGCTGGCCGAGAACCAGCAGGGCGTCCTCGACCAGGCGCTGGCGGAGGCGACGTCGGCGGCCGACCTCGCCGACCGGCTCCAGTGGCGCACGCGCGGCTGGCCCGACTTCGCGATGTACTACCCGCTCTTCCAGACCGCGCGCCGGTACCGACTGCCGGTGCTCGCTGCCGACCTGAACGCCGAGGCCCGGCGGGTGATCTCGCACGGCGGGCTCGGCGCGCTGCCGGCCGCCGACCGGATCCTGGTCGCCTCGCGGCTCCCGGAGGACTCTGCGCGCGAGAGTGCGCTCTTGCGGCAGATCGAGGCCGTGCACTGCGGGATACTGCCGGCCGGCGCTCACGGCCCGCTGGCGGAGGCCTGGCACGCTCGGAACGTCACGATGGCGCGCCGGATCGCCGGCGCGCTCGCGGAAGGACGGAAGGTCGTGCTCATCACGGGCCGCGCCCACCTCGCCCTCGACGCCGTGCCCGGTCAGCTGGAGGCGCTCAGGCCGGGGACACGCGTCCTCGTCATCGATCTGGTCGAACGCCCCGACGCGCGGCCACTGGCGAACGCGGACCTCGTGATCACCACGGCGACGGTGAGTCGGCCCGACGAGTGCGCCGAGCTCCGCCGGCGCCCGCCGAACTGACCGCGATGACCTCGGCGGAGCTCCCGGTCGAGGTGGACCGGCGGCCGAGCCCCCGCCGCGACGCGCTCGCCCGCGGGCCGCTCGCGCGCACCGGCGATCGGCCGACGGCGTCCCGGCTCGGCCGCATGCTCGACGGCCAGGTCCTCAAGCGCTCCGGCGCCTGACCCGGACCCCGGTGACCGCGGCCAACCCGCTCGCCGTTGAGCAGACGCTCCTCCTCCTCTGCGCGGATCTCGCGATCATCGTCGCCGCCGCCCGCATCTCGAGCTGGATCTTCGGCCTCGCCGGACAGCCGCCCGTGGTCGGCGAGATCCTGGGCGGGGTTGTCCTTGGCCCCTCCGTCCTCGGCCACGTTTATCCGGGGGCGATCACCGCGCTCCTCACGCGGGAGACGACGGCGATCCTGTCCGCCCTCGCGCAGATCGGGCTGATCCTCCTCATGCTCCTGATTGGCCTCGAGTTCCCGTTCGACCGGCTCGTCCGCGCGGCGATGCCCGCCGCCGCTGTGGCCGCCGCCGGCATCGTCGTCCCCTTCGGGGCGAGCTTCGCCGTGGCGGGCTACCTCTACTCGCTGTCGCCGGGACGCTCCTCGCCGGCGGCCTTCCGGCTCTTCTTCGCCACCGCCGTCTCGATCACGGCGATCCCGATCATGGGCCGCATCCTCATGCACACGCGGCTCGCGCGCACGCGGATGGGCCTCACCGCGATCACCGCCGCGGCCCTCGACGACGCCCTCGGCTGGCTCCTGCTCGGCGCCGTCGTCGTGACGACGACCGAGGGCCGCGTGAGCGCGTCCGCCCTCGCCGCCTCGTTCGCGGGCATCCTCGTGCTCAGCGCCGCGTTCTGGCTGCTCGGGCGGTTCGCCGTCGCACGGATCCGGGTCGCCCGGGCGCCCTCGGGCGGCCTGGCCACGGGGGCCCTCGCCGGCGTGCTGGTCGTGGCGTTCGGCCTCGCGACCGCGACGAACGCCCTCGGCGTCTTCTCCATCCTGGGCGGCTTCCTCGGCGGCGTGGCCGGATCCTTCAACCGTGATCTGGCCGAGGCCATCAAGACCTCCATCGGCGACCTGGTGGCGGTCTTCTTCCTGCCGATCTTCTTCGTCTTCTCGGGACTGCGCACCGACCTCGGGTCGCTCGGCACGGACCCCCGGCTCTGGGGGGCGCTCCTGCTCGTCATCGCCGTGTCGTGCGCCACGAAGTTCGGGGCGACCGCGCTCGCCGCCCGCCTCGCCGGCCTGGCCTGGAAGGAGTCGCTGTCGATCGGGCTTCTGATGAACACCCGCGCGCTCATGGCGCTCGTCGTCATCAACATCGGCGCCGACCTCGGCGTCCTCTCGCCGACGGCGTTCTTCTGGCTCGTGATGATGGCGCTCTTCACGACCGTCATCACGACGCCGATCCTCCGGTGGGCCTACCCGGAACCGGAACGGCTGCCGGACTGGGAGACCGAGCCCGCCGTCGCCCCGAACGCGGCGCCCACCCGACCTTGACACGGGGAGGAGCGGCGCCCATAATCCGCTGCTCCGGGGCGGCGAATATTTCACGAACTCATCCCAATCCCTCCGCCGTCCCGGAGTGAAGAGGGGCCGTCGCGGCCACCTCCGTCCGCTCCTCACCGTCGTCATAAGGAGGGGTCACATGAAGACCGTCTTCCACACCGTTGCCCTCGCGCTGGTCGTCGCGCTCTGCCTGACCGGCGTGAGAGTCGCCAGCGCCCAGGTGAACGACCGGCCGCTCACCGAAAAATGGGCGCCGACCGAATGGGGCCCCGACGACAAGGCGGGCGCCATCAACCGCATCAATCCCACGCTCGTCATGAAGGCGCTCAAGCTCGTCAAGCAGGGCAAGACCGCCACCCTCGGCAAGCTCTACTCCCGCGACATCCCGGCCTTCGGCGCTCGGTCCTGGACGATGGAGATCCCCGGCACGCCGACCGGGGGGCCCTTCGGCAAGAACGCGCTCGTCTACCACGACGAGTTCGTCCAGACCGAGATCGGCCAGATCGGCACCCAGTTCGACGGCCCGGGCCACATCGGCGTGCGGACCTCGAAGGGCGACTTCTACTACAACGGGCGCTGGCGTGAAGAGTCCTACGAGCGAGGCCCGGGCGGTCGCGTGCTCGGCATGGGCGTCCTCGGCGTCGAGCACGTGGCCGAAAAGGCGTTCGTCTGCCGGGGCGTCCTCCTCGACGCCGCCGCCTACCGCGGCGTGAAGCGGCTGCCGATCCCCAAGGACACCAAGAGCCCGGGCATCGTCACCGCCGCCGACATCAAGGCGATCGTGTATCGCGAGGGCCTCGCCGAGATCGGCGAGGGCGACTGCGTGTTCCTCTACACCGGCCACGGCGACCTCTGGCTCAACGCGGAGTGGAAGACCCTGTCGGCCGAGGAGAAGGCCAAGCGCCGCGCGGAGTTCAACTCGGGCGAGCCGGGGTTCGGCATCAGCGCCTGCCGGTACTTCGCCGAGCGGAAGATCGCCATGACGGGGGGCGACACCTCGGCCAACGACGCGCAGCCCGTCGGTGAGGAAGAAGGGTTCGCGGTTCCCTGCCATACCGATAGCCAGACCCGGTACGGCATCTGGAACCTCGAGAACATGGAATTCACCCAGCTCTTGAAGGACCACGTCTACGAGTTCCTGTTCGTGTGGGCGCCGCTGAAGATCGTCGGCGGGACGGGCTCACCCGGCAACCCGGTGGCGCTCTACTAGAGCCGCTCGAGCGTCCTGCCCGGGGCACCGGGAGCCGGCGGTCGCGCCGGCTCCCGGCACCCCGACGGTCCCTGGCTACGTGGCGGTCCGCTGACGGCAGTCGCGCAGCATCTCGATCAGCACGGCCCGCGACGCGTCGGCCGACGTGACCTCGCGGGGGAACGCGATGCGCACGCTCTGGAGGCGGTCGCCGCTCCGGACGCGCAGCTTGAAGCCGAGACGGTCTACCCCGACCATCGAGGCCTCGTCGGCCTCGACCTGGCCCAGCACCCGCGCGAAGGTCAGGAGCGCGTCGGCGTGGTCACGGTTCATGTGGGCCAGGATGCCGGCGGCCGCCTCGGCCAGCGGATCCGGCCGCGCCGCCAGGTACTGCTCGGCGCCGACCCAGTCCATCGCGGCGAACCCGCCGACGAAGTAGACGTCGAGGAGCTCCAGGCGATAGAAGGCGAAGTCCTCGAAGTCCACCCAGTACTGGGCGTTCGGGTGCCACGCGAGGTACGCGGCGCGGGCGGCGGCCCGCTCCGCGGCGGGCAGGGGCGCGGCCTCGCCCACGAGCGTCACCCGCCCCGCCGCCAGCGGATCGCCACCCGGCTCGACCGCCTGGCTGACGAGCAGGCTCGCCCGGCGGTCGACCTGGAGATTCTGGGTGTGCATCGCCAGGCTGCTGATCAGGAAGAGCGGCCGCCCGCGCGCGTCGAGCGCGTAGGGCATGACGGAGCCGAAGGGATGGCCCGGGTGCCGGCGCGAGAGTGTCGAGAGCGCGCCCGTGCGTCCGAGCTCGACGAGCGTCCGAGCGCGCTCGGCGAACGCGGGCTCCGGGACCGGCGCGGCACCCGACGGCGGCGGACCGAGATGGCGGCTCACAGGCGAATGCTAGCACTCCCCCGCGAACAGAGCGAACCGCCGGCCGCCCACGATGCCGTCGGCCAGCGGGCGCGCGGCGCCGCCGGTCGCGGTCGGCGCGCGGCGGGCGACGACGAGATATCCGGGCCGAGGCCTGCCCGCCGACGAACCCGCACGCCGCGACCAGGCCGGTGCCGGCGAACGCCGCCGCCGGGGGCGGCCCGAGCAGACGCCCCCCCGTCCTCGCGTCACGCGGGACGTAGCGACTCCCAGAGCGCCTCGGCAGGGTGCTTGGCCTGCCGCCCGGTGAGGTGCTCGATCTGCTGGCGGCAGGAGATCCCCGGCGCGACCAGGACGACGTCGCTGCCGGCCGCGCGCACGGCCGGCGCCAGGCGCCGGTTGCCGAGCCGGACCGAGACGTCGTAGTGCTCGCGCTCGAAGCCGAACGACCCCGCCATCCCGCAGCAGCCCGAGTCCACCTCCGACACGTCGAAGCCCGCCCACCGGAGGGCGGCGACCGTGGGCGCGGTGCCCACGAGCGCCTTCTGGTGGCAGTGGCCGTGCAGCAGCGCCTTCCGGCCGTGCGCCGCGAAGGCGAGCGTGAGCCCCCGACCGCGCTCGTGCCCGAGGAACTCCTCGAAGAGCAGGCTCTGGGCGGCCACCGTCCGGGCGGCGTCGGTCCGGAGCAGGTCGACGTACTCGTCGCGCAGGGTGAGGAGACACGAGGGCTCGAGCCCGACGACCGCGACCCCCGCCTCGGCCCAGGGGCGCAGGCGCTCGACGTTCCAGGCCGCGTGGGCGCGCGCCGCACCCAGCATGCCCTTCGAGATCAGCGGCCGGCCGCAGCACTTCTTGTCGACGAGCCTCACCCGGTAGCCGGCCGCCTCCAGGAGGCCGACGGCGGCGCGGCCGATCTCGGGCTGGTTGTAGGTGACGAAGGTGTCGGCGAAGAGCACGACCTCCCCCCGGGGTGCCGCGGCGGGCGCGGCGTGCGCGCGGAACCAGGCGGTGAACGTCGGGGCCGCGAGCCGGGGGAGCGGCCGGCGCCGGTCGATCCCGAGCGCTCGCTCGAGGAACCACCGGCTCGGGCCAAGCCGCGCGAGCCAGTTCGCGAAGGGCGCCATCGGCGCCCCCAGCCGGCTCACCCACTCGATCCGCCCAAAGAAGCGGTTCCGGAGCGGCAGGCCGTTGGCCGCGTAGTAGTGGGAGAGGAACTCGTACTTGAGCTTCGCCATGTCGACGTTGGCCGGGCACTCCGCCTTGCAGGCCTTGCACTCGAGGCAGAGGTCCATCACCTCGTAGAGCCGCCGGCCGGTGAAGTCCGCGGCCGGCACCCGACCCGACAGCACCGCGCGGAGGGCGTTGGCGCGCCCCCGCGTCGAGTGCTCCTCGTCCCGGGTCGCCATGTACGAGGGGCACATGGTGCCCTCGAGCGTCTTTCGGCAGACGCCGACCCCGTTGCACATCTCCACCGCCGCCGCGAACCCGCCCTGGGCCGAGAAGTCGAGCAGCGTGGCCGGCGCCGAGGTCGTATAGCGCGGGCCGTAGCGGAGGTGCTCGGTGAGCCCCGGGCTGTCCACGATGTTGCCGGGGTTCAGGAGGTTCCGCGGGTCGAACGCGCGCTTGAGCTCCCGGTGAGCCTGGAAGACCCGGGGTCCGTACACCCGCTCGAGGAAGGGGCTCCGGGCCCGGCCGTCGCCGTGCTCGCTCGAGATCGTGCCGCCGTACTCGAGCACCAACTCGGTGATCTCGCTCGCGATGGCGCGAACCTGCTCGAGGCCGCGCGCGGTCTTGAGGTCGATGACGGGGCGGACGTGCAGGCACCCGACGGAGCAGTGGCCGTAGTAGGCGGCGGTGGCGCCGTGACGGGCCAGGATCGCGCCGAAGCGCGGCACGAACTCGGCGAGGTGCTTGGGGTCGACGGCCGTGTCCTCGACGAAGGCGATCGGCTTCCGGTCCCCCTTCATGCCGAGGAGCAGGCCGAGCCCGGCCTTGCGGAGCTTCCAGATCGACTGCTGCTCGGCCGGGTCGAGGGCGACGTGGGCCGCGTAGCCGAAGCGCTCCCGCTCCCGGCGTTGCCGGAGCGTCTCGAGCCGGGCCCGCACCGCGGGCTCGTCCTCGGCCGCGTACTCGACGATGAGGATGGCGGCCGGGTCGCCCTCGACGAAGCCCATGCGGCTCGCCTGCTCGAGGTTGCCGCGGGCGAGGTCGAGGATCATCTTGTCCGTCAGCTCCACGGCGTAGGGCTGCGTGTCGAGGATCGCCTGCGAGGACTCGAGCGCCTCCTGCAGCTCCCGGTAGTGGATCACGCAGAGCCCGGTCCGCCGGGGGCGGGGCACCAGGCGCACCTTCGCCTCGACGATCGTCAGCAGCGTGCCCTCGGACCCGACGGCGAGGCGGGCCAGGTTGAGCGGCCGGTCGCCCACGAGCTCGGTCAGGTTGTAGCCGGCGACGCGCCGCCAGTAGGCGGGGTAGCGGGCGCGGATCTCCTCGCCGTACTCCCGGCCGATGCGCGCCACCTCACGATGGATCTGGCCGAGGAGGCCCGGCGCGGCGGCGCCGGCGCCGAGCTCGGCGGGCCCGAGCTCCCGCAGCACGGCCTCGGTGCCGTCCGCGAGCAGGACGCGGAGCTCGAGCACGTGGTCGACGGTGAGGCCGTAGGCGATCGAGTGGGCGCCGCCCGAATTGTTACCGAGCATCCCACCGAGGGTCGCCCGGCTCGACGTCGAGGTGTCCGGTCCGAAGAGGAGGCCGTGCGGGCGCACCAGGTGATTCAGCTCGTCCTGCACGAGCCCCGGCTCCACGCGCGCCCACCCCTCCTCGGCATTCAGCTCGAGGAGACGGTTCATGTGCGGCGAGAAGTCGACGACGATCGCCCGGTTGACGGTCTGGCCGGTCAGCGAGGTCCCGCCGCCGCGGGGCAGCACCGGCGTGCCCGAGCGGTTGGCCACGTCGAGGACGGCCTGGACGTCGCCCGCGTGGCGCGGGATCACCACGCCCACCGGTTCCACCTGGTACATCGAGGCGTCGGTGGAGTAGAGGAGCCGCGAGTAGGCGTCGAAGCGGACGTCGCCCTCGACGACCTTGCGTAGTTCGTGCTCGAGGTCCGTCATGTGCGGTCAGTATACCGCCGCCCTCGGGCGACAGACCGCCCGCTGACCCGCGGCCCGTCCGGCTCGGGCCCGCCGCCGGCCCGACGCCCCCGGCCCGGCTTGATGAGGTACGGATCCATCTTCGGATCGACGACGATGCAGATCGCAAACGCCCACTCGATCGACGCCCTCGCCTCCTCCCGTCCGGGTCCTCCCGCGGCCGTCGTCGGCGCGAGCGGGCTCTCGCCGCCAAAGCCGGCGGCGCCCGCCGCGAGCCGACGCCGAGCGTCCCGAGCGTCCACCGGACGTGGCGCCTGCCCGGGGGGCGGCGTAGTATACGGGAGTGCGCGCTCTCGCCCTCGCCGCCCTCCTCGTCACGGTCGGCGCGCCCGCTCTCGCGGCACCGGTGGCGCCGGCGTTCACCCTCCGGCTGCTCGATTCGCACGAGACCTTCGACTCCCGCGACGCGCTCGAGAAGAAGGTGCTGGTGGTGCGCTTTCAGGCGTCCTGGTGCCGACCGTGCGCCCGCGAAGCGGCCGCCCTCGAGCGGCTCTACGAGCGGTACCGCGGTCGCGGCGTCGAGGTGATCGGCGTGCAGGTGCAGGACACCGCCGTGGACGCCCGGCGTTTCCTCCGGACCCACGGCGCCACGTACCTAGCCGGCCTGGACCCCCACCTGACCGTCGCCAACCGCTTCGGGCTCAGAGGGACGCCATACACGATCGTCATCGGCCGGGACGGGCTGGTCGTCGCGCGAATCCGCGGAGAGTCCGCCGTCCGCCGCTTGCCCCGGATCCTCGATCCGCTCGTCCAGTCCCCCGCCGAGGCCCCGGCTCGCTGAGGGCCGCCGACCCCCGGGAGTGTGAACGAGAACGGGCGCTTCATAGAACTCACTCGGCGTGGAAACCCCGCCCTTCAGGGCGGGGAGGAGCGCCGACCTTCCTGGTAGACTGCCCCCGGTTGGAGCTGAACACGCGCTCCGCGAGCGGCCCTGGCGATAACCAAGCCGGGGTACGCTCAGACAGCCGTCGAAACGATGGTGGTGCTGGCCGCTGAGGTTACCGGGCAGCAAGCCGGTCCGATGACGCGGCAACCTGGACCCGCAAGGCCAGGCTCTCGGGCTCAAGCTCGGGCTCCTTTCCCTTGAAAGCCCCGGACTTCAGTCCGGGCGATGTTTACCGGAGAGGAGCGGGAGCAGGCACTCCGGGCGGCGAGCGGGCGGTGGCACGGATGCGCGGCAGGTCGGGCTCGGCGCCCTGCTGCTGGCGGCGGGGGCGACGTGGGGCGGCGGCACCCCGGGCGACGCCTCGATCACGATCAGCCGGAGCACCGCCAGCGACGGCGTGACGCTGTCGGCCGCCGCCTCCTCTCGGAGCCGGCGGAGGCTTTCCGGTTCGCGCAGACCGGCAGTGCGCAGAACCGCCACACGCTCCTCGACGTGCTCCGCACCCAGATCCGCCTCCCGCGCCGACGGACGCCGCGGCGCCTCGGCCTCCGACGCCCTGAGCGTCACGATGCTGGTCGACATCGCCTGCGGAGTTTGGTGCGGGAGCTCATGGTGCGGGACAATAGCTTCGACGTGCTCGGCCCCAACCACGACTCCCTGGCCAGGCTCGAGGCGCCGAGCGGCATTCAGCAGTTCGCCCTCACGCCCGACGTTTCGTCGGCGCTCCGAGCGCTCGGGCTCCCGGCCCACGGCCTCCTCCTCTCGCTCCTCGGCTTCAACCAGGGCGTCGAGGTGGGCCAGGGCCTGGTGGTCGCGGCCGGCCTGCCCCTGCTCTTCCTGCTCCGCGGGACGCGGTGGGAGAGCCGCGCGGGCCTCAGCTCCTCCCTGGCGATCCTCGTCCTCGGCCTGGTCCTGCTCGTCGAACGCGCCCTCCTATGAAGGGGCTCGGCCTCCGGCAGGGCCTGGAGCACCTGGTCGCCGTCGGCTACGGCCTCAGTTACGACGCGATCGTCTCCTCGTTCCCGCCCTACCGGGCGCTCCTCGAGGAGGTCGCGGACTACGCCAAGCGCTCCCTCGGCGTCCGGCGAGACCCCCGGTCGGCCCACGTGCTGGACGTGGCCTCGGGCATCGGGACCCTGGCCTTCCGGCTGGCCCGCGAGGGCTACACGATCGTCGGGCTCGACGGCGTCGAGTACCTGGTCGAGATCGCCCGGGAGAAGCGACGGGAGCGGAACGTCGCCAACGTCGCCTTCCACCGGGTCGACATCGGCGGCGACGAGGTACCGTGGCGGGAGGTGTTCGACTTCGCCGTGAGCCTGCACACGCTCTACTGGCACCCGCGGCCCGCGCAAGTGCTGGCGGCCACGCGGCGCGCCCTCCGGCCCGGCGGCCACGCGCTGTTCCTGAACTACTCCCGCCCGGCGCGGGTGCTCCCGACCTTCAAGACGATCCGGGCGTCCGAGGGGTGGGGTGCGGCGCTCGGCGCGCTTCGCTGGCTCCTGCCGACCGCCCTCTTCGAGGGCTTCCGGAGCTACACGCCCCACTACACCGAGGCCGACGCCCTCCACGGGCTCCTGGCCGATGCGGGGTTCGAGATCCTGGAGACTCGGCGCACGTTCCTCGCGGACATCAGCTGCCTGGCGTGGGTCCGGCGCACCTAGCCATCGCCTTCCGCTTCCAGAGCTCCCACGGGCGGCCGAACGTCGCCTCGACGGCGGCCTGGGCGCGGCGCGCCTCCTCGGCATCAAGGTAGCGGACCTCGCCGCCGAGCGCGATCGCCTGGGCCGCGAGGCGCGCGTCGATCTCCATGTAGACGCTCCGGGCGACCGCCTGGGGGAGCGAGGCGCCGACGACGACCGCCCCGTGGCCGCGCATGAGGACGGCTGGGTGCTCTCCGAGGGTCCGGCCGAGCGCCTGGCCGAGCGCCGCGCTCGAGACCAGCATGTCCGTCGGCCCCCCGGCCGCGGCCCGGATGTCGAACACCGGCACCCCGCCGCCGAGGAACGCGGCCATGTGGTAGAGCGGCCGGAGCGGCACCGTGCTCGTCCCGAACGGAATGACCGACGGCGCGTGGTGGTGGACGATCGCCTTGACGTCCGGGCGCGCCCGGTAAACTTCACCGTGGATGAAGCGCTCGAGGTACGCCGTGCGGCCGCGCGCGTCGACCGGACGGCTGTCGAGGTCGTACTCCATGATGTCGCCCGCGGTGACGAGCTCGGGGGCGAGAGAGCGCGAGAGGAGATAGCGGTCGGGGTCGCGGTCGTGGCGCGCGCTCACGTGTCCGTAGCCGTCGAGCACGCCCTGATCGGCCAGGATCCGGTTGGCGGCCACGAGGTCCTCGATCAGCCCGGGCGCGGGGGCGCCCGCCGACGCCGGGGCCGGATCCGCGCTGACGCCGCGCGCCGCCGCCATGAGCCACCCCGCCGCGAGGCCGCCCCCGCCGAGCGCGAACTGCCGCCGCGTCATGCCTCGTCCTCCTCCCCCGGCGTCGTGCCGCCGGGGCTCGCCGCGCAGCCGGCCCGCTCGGCGCGCGCGCTCTCGTAGAGCACCAGCGCGGCACCGCCCCGCGCCGTCAGGCGCTTGTCGCCGGGGACCAGCCGGATCCGCGTCCGCGCGAGGGCCCGGCTGAAGGCGAAGCCCTCCGCCGCGCGGAGGACCCGACCCTCGAGCGGCGCCAGCGCGCCGGCGACCCCGCCGGTGATGAGCAGGAACTCCGGGTTCAGGCCGTTGACGACGATCCCGATCATCGCCCCGAGCGCCAGGCACGCCTCCTCGACGATCCCCGCCGCGGCCGGGTCGCCGTGGGCGGCGGCCTGGAACACGAGCGGCGCCGTGATCCGCCCCGGATCGCCGCCGGCCGCCGTCAGGAGCGCTTCCCCCGCGCGGCCGGCCACCCGGGCGCGCGCGGCGTCGGCGATCCCCCGGCCGCTCGCGTAGACGGCCAGGCACCCCCGCCCCCCGCACCAGCACGGCCGTCCGTCGAACTTCACCGGCGAGTGGCCGAGCTCGCCCCCGAAGCCTTGCCCACCCCGGACCAGCCGGCCGTCCAGCAGGATGCCGGCGCCCACACCGGTGCCGAGGGCGAGCACGACGAGCGAGCGCGCGCCGTGTCCGGCGCCGAAGGTCCACTCCGCGAGGGCAAGCGCGTTGACGTCGTTGTCGACGAAGGTGGGGAGCCCGAAGCGCTCGGCGAGCCACGGGCCGAGGGCCCGCCCCGCGAGCTCCGGCACGTGGAGCGCCTCGCCCCCGATCCGGCCGCCCGAGGGGTCGACGACCGCGGGCACGCCGAGACCGATCCCGAGGAGCTCCAGCCCCTCCGCGCGGGCGCGCCCCCGCATCGACTCGATCAGCTCGACGAGGGTCTCGACCGCGGTCCCGGGTCCGCGGTGGTGGGTCGGCGCGCTCGCTTCGGCCAGCACGGCGCCGTCGGGGGCGACGAGACCGGCTACGCTCGTCGTGCCTCCGACATCGACGCCGATGACGGCTCTCATCCAGGCGGCCCTGCGCGCGAGAAGGCGCGCAGCCGCTCGAGGCCCGGCGACGGCTCGACGCTGTCGAGGGCCGCCTCGTCGGGGAAGAAATACGTGAACCACTCGCGGGTGAGGGCGGGCTCGCAGAGGTTCCGGAGGAGCCGGTCCATCACCTGCTGGTAGTTGTCGGCGCCGAAGAGAAACTCGTGGAGCCGGTCCCGCCCGCCGCCGGCGCCCTGCACCCGGTCGATCACGTCCCGGACGAAGCGCAGGTCGAGCCGGAGCGCCGCGGCCGGCGCCCCGTTGACCTTCGCGAAGGTCGTCAGCCGTCCAAACCGCTCGAACTCGAGGAACCGGTGATAGAAGCCGGCGTGCCGGGGGTTGACGACGATGCAGAGGTCGTCGAGGCGGGCGACCTCGGCGGCGTAGATCACGAGCATGCGGGTCAGGTGGAGCAGGATGGCCGGGCCGGCCGTCCGGTACTCCGGGTGCAGGGCGAGCGCGGAGACCTCGGCGACGAGGCGCCCGTCCTCACGAAGGAGGGCGAGCTCGGCCCGGTAGAGGTCGTCCATCGGGAGCCCGATCAGCGAATCCTGGATCAGCGTGACCGTCCCCACGACATCGCAGCCCGACTGGGCCACGAACACCTTGGTCGTCGGCAGCGCGTGGTGGACCGAGAGCCGGCGTCCGGAGGGCCGGGGCTTCATGTAGTCCCGCCAGACGTACTGGTCGTGGACCAGTCGGAAGGCGGCGTCGAACGTCCGGATGCCCCGGGCGAGGGCGAAGTCGACCGATCCGAGGAGTCGGTCGTCGGCCAAGGCGAGCCCGGCGCGGCGTGAGCGCGCGCAGGGATGGGGCTTGGAGGCGACCTCCCCCCCGACGGGGGGTACATCAGGCGCGAACGGCATGCGAACCGTTCCTTCTACTGGGGGAGCCCCGCCGGGCTCCCTGGGTTCACGGCAGAGGAAACGCCCGAGGATCGAGATATGCGCCAGGTCCGGTCGGCAGTCAATGGCTAGTTTCCGGGCGCCCGAAGCCTTCCCGGGGTGGTCGGCCCCTACGTTAGAATCCAGGGGTGGGGAGTTCGCCTCCCCGCCCCGAGTATTCACGTGCCATCCTTCGCATTTTGGCTGCTCGGCGCGGCGCTCGCCGGGCTCGCGCTCCTGGTGCTCAAGGGGGGCCGCGACAAACCCGTCAACCGCTCATTCGCGCTCTTCACCCTGGGCCTGGCCGGCTGGGTCCTCGGCATCGGAGGCCTGGCGGGAGGCGGGCTGCCGCAGACCTGGGGACGGTTCACGTTCGCCAGCGCGAGCATCGTGCCGGCTGCCTTCCTCTCCTTCGCCTGGGCGTACCCGACCCCCGGTCGCTGGCCCCCGTGGGAGGTCCGGGGCACCGCCTGGGGGCTCGGAGCGCTGCTGGCCCTGACCTCCATGACGACGCGCCTCGTCGTGCAGGCCGACAGCCGGCTCGCCGCGACCCCCTTCCACCGGACCTCGGGCCCGCTCTACCCGGTGTACGCGGCCTACTTCCTGGCGGCCTCGGTCGTCGGCCTCGGGGTGTTCCTCGCGAAGTGGCGCCGGGCCCGGGGCCTCCAGCGCGCCCAGCTCTACTCCCTCGCCATCGGCCTCGGGATCGCGGCGGCCGGCGCCGTCACGACGAACCTCCTGGTCCCGCTCGTCACTGGGCACTCGCGCTACAGCCCGCTCGGCCCCTACTTCCTCCTCCCGCTCGTCCTTCTGGTCGGCCACGCGATCATCCGCCACCGCCTGCTCGACCTCCGGATGGTCATCCACCGGAGTGTGGCCTTCGCCGCCGCGATCGTGCTCGCGTGGACCGCGGTGTGGGGTCTCCTCCTGCTGACGCTCCCCGTCCCCACGAGCCGGGTGGTCCTGCCGGGCGGCGCCTTCATCCTGCTTGTCGTCACGGCCCTCTGCCTGTCGGCGCCGGTGGCGCCGCGCCTGGCCCGGCTCGTCGACGCCTATCTCCTCCGGGGCCGGCCGGACCTCGACCGTGCTCTCCAGGAAGCCGCGCGCGGCCTCTTCCGTTTCCTCACGGTCCACGGCGTCACGGCCGAGCTCCGGCGGATCCTCGAGTCGACGTTGGTGCCGGAGACCCTGATGATCCTGACCGAGACCCCCGACGTCGGGGGCGTGCCGATCACGCTGGCGAGCCTGCCCGGCGACGGACGGAGCCTCGAGGCCGTGGCGGCGATGGCGTGGGCGATGCCGGGCCCGGTGCCGGCCGTACGGCTGCTCGGCGAGGCGCCGGGGGCCGACGACCGGAGCCGCGAGGTCGAGGAGATCCTGCGGCTGACCGGGGTCGAGGTCTGGGTCGGACTCGGGCGCGCGGGCCAGCGGCTCGGGGTGGTCCTCCTCGGGCCGCGGCGGAGCGGAGAGGCGTACCTGGCGCCGGCGCTCCACTTCCTCGAGAACCTCGCCGAGGTGGCGTCGATGGCCGTCGAGACCGCCGCGCTCCACGCCCAGCAGCTCCTGCTCCAGCGCGAGGCGGAACGGCTCGCCCACCTGGCGCGGCTGGCCCGCGTCTACGCGGGCCTGGCCCACGAGATCCGCACGCCGCTGACAACGATCTCAAACCTCGTCTCGCTCATCGCCGAGCGCCTCGACGACCCCGACTACCGAGACCTCATCGTGCGCGTCGTTCCCGCCGAGGTCGCCCGCATCGTCAAGCTCGCCGAGCGGCTCCGCGCCCTCGCCCCGGACACGACGCGGCCGGCGCGTCCGATCGCCCTTCACACGGTGCTGGCCGACATCGTGTCGATGCTGGCGCCGGTCGCCGAGCAGCAGGGCCTGAAGCTGGTCCTGGAGGTGGCCCCCGACGTCCCGCCGGTGGCAGGTGACGTCGACCAGCTGGTGCCACTCTTCCAGAACTTGGTGCGAAACGCGATGGAGGCCACGCCACCGGGGGGGCGCATCTCGGTCCGCGCCTGGCCGGACGGTGCGCGGGCCCGGGTGCAGGTCATCGACGAGGGCGTCGGGCTCGACCCCGCGCTGCGCGAGTCGCTGTTCGAGCCGTTCGTCACGACGAAGCCCGCCGGCCTGGGGCTCGGGCTCTCGATCTGCCAGGAGCTCGCCCAGGCCCACGGGGCCCAGCTGAGCCTGACGAACCGGGCGGACGGGCCGGGCGCGATCGCGGATCTCGTCTTCCCCGCGACCGCCGGGCGCCCGGCGACGCTCGCCCCGGGCGCCTGACCCTTCCGACCGTCGCGCCGGTCCCCTACCCGAGGTCGCCGAAGTCGACGAGGCGGATCCCGAGGGCCGCGGCGGCCGCGCGGGCGGCGGACGACCCCACGCCGACGAGCTCCTGCTCGCGCTGGCGGCCGTACCGGCTAGACGAGAGCTCGTCGTCGAAGTAGCCGGGGTGCGTCATGAACTCGGAGCTGCCCAGGGGGAGCCCGCGCAGGCGCCCGAGCGTCCGCGCGAGAGTCCAGTAGGCCTCCGGCCCCGACTCCCCGAAGAAGTGGTCGGGCGTCCGGAGCCCGGCCAGGCGCGCGGCGGCGCGCGCCGTCTCGGTCTGGCTCCGCACGGGGAGCCCCCGCTCCCGCGCGATCCCGCGCACGATCGGGCCGACCGGCGGCCAGAGCCCGACATGGTGATGGGTGTCGAGGTGAGTCGGCCCGCGCCCGAAGTGGCGCTCGAAGGCTCGAAGCTGGGCCCGCACCTCGGCCTCGACGTCCGGCCCGCGGGCGCGGCCGGCGGCCAGCCGCGGGTCGCGCACGAAGCGCCCGTCCCCACCCACGAGCGAGGGCGCGCGCGTGAGCGGCCGGCCGAGCGTGAGGTTCACGTGAAGCCCGATCCCCATGCCCGAGCGGACGAGGCGGTCACGCAGGTCCCGCGCGATCGGGAGGGTGACCAGCACCGTCGTGCTCGTCACGATCCCGTGGCGGTGGGCGGCCAGGATGCCCTCGCTCACGCCGCGCGTGAGCCCGAAGTCGTCGGCGTTCACGACCAGCCGTCGCACGTCAGTCCCGCGCGGTTCCCTGGATCAGGAGACGCTCGACCGAGCGCGGCGGGTCCCGCGGGGGCAGCGTGCCCTCGGTGTCGAGCGCGCGGATGTGGTCGAGCCGCTCGTAGCCGATCCGGGGGAAGGCCTGGGTCTCGCTGGCGACCACCTCCGGTGAGAGCCCCGCCGCCTCCACCTTCGCGAGCGCGGCCTTGCGGCCGAGAAAGCCGAAGATCGTGAAGGCGAGCCGGCCGCGCGGCTCGAGGTGGGCGCGGGCGCCCTCGATCACGCGGTCGAGGATCTCCCAGCCGTCGCCGCCGCCGTTGTCGGCGGCGGCGAGCGGATCGTCGCGATCGTGCCCGGGCGGCGTCGGCATCTGGGGCGGGTTCGAGCAGATGAGGTCGAAGCGCTCGCCGGCGACGGGTGCGTAGCCGTCGCCGAGCCGCGGGTCGACCGCGACGCCGTTCAGGAGGGCGTTCTGCCCGATCGCGGCGACGGCCGCCGGCAGCACGTCGGTCGCCACCACGCGCGCGCCGGCGCGGGCCGCCAGGACCGCGGTGAGCCCGAAGCCGGCGCCGATCTCGAGCACCCGCTCGCCCGGACTCACGCGGAGGTGCCGCTGGAAGAAGCGCGAGCCGGCCTTGGGCGGCTGCACGCCGTCCGGGACGCGGAAGAGGCAACCCGCGACGGCGTAGAGGAGGACGCCGTCGTCGGCCACTACGCGGTGTACACGGCGAGGATGTCGGCGTGGGCCTTCGCCGCGTTGGCGCGGATCGCGAAGCTGATCGCCTCGCGGACCTCGTCCTCGGTCGCCCCGGCTCGCCTGGCACCTGCCAGGTCGCGCTTCGCTCAGTGGGTGTTGCCGACGGCGAGGTTCGCCGCCAGGTAGCAGAGGGACGCGGTCTTGGCGTCGAGCGCGCCTTTCTTGTACGTCCAGCTCGCGATGACCTTCTCTTCGGGCTCGGTCATAGGGTCTCCTCCCGGAGGCTAGGCGCCGGCCGCCGCGGCCGGGCGCAGGGGGTCGAGGCCGGCCTCGAGCCCGGCCGCGGTGCTGCGGATCGCGATCGGCTTCGCGAAGTTGATCGTCGAGTAGCTCTCCTCGAGCGGCGTCACGCGGTGGCCCCGCCGGCCGAGCCCGGCCAGGCACCGCTTCCCGACCCGGTCGTCGACCAAGAGGCCGTCGCCCTCGTCGTGGAGCCGCGGGGCCTCGACCGCCGCCTGGAGCGAGCAGCCCGTGTCGACGAGCGTCGCCAGCACCTGCGGAACCGCCGAGACGATCTTCCGGCCGCCCGGCGCGCCGAGCGTCAGGTACGGCCGGCCCCGGCGGAAGGCGAGGACGGGCGTCATGTTCACGAGCGCGCGCTTGCCGGAGGCGATCGAGTTGGGCCGGCCCGGCTCGGGGTCGAACCAGATCATCCCGTTGTTCAGGAGGATGCCGGTGTCGGGCACGACGACTCGGGCGCCGAAGAGCGAGACCGCGGTGTGGGTGAGCGCCACCATGTTGCGCGCCCGATCGACGACGCCGACGTGGGTCGTGCAGTCGGGCGTCGGCCCGGGGGCGCGACCGCGCGGGCCGGCGAGCCCGGCCGCTACCTCGCTCGCGTAGGCCTTGGAGGCCAGGCGGTCCCAGGGCGCCCGGACGCGCTCGGGGTCACCGAGGTATCGGAAGCGGTCCGCGAAGCCCCGCGCGACAGCCTGGGCCCGCCGGTGGAGGCCCTCGGCCGTGCGCCAGCCCACGCCCGTCCGGGGGAAGGTCTCCAGGACGTTCAGGATCTCGAGGGCGGTGATCCCGCCGGTCGCGCCCGGCGAGACGGCGAGCTCGAGGCCGCGGTAGCTGCCGCGGAGCGGCGGGGCCACGCGGACGGCGTAGTTCGCCAGGTCTTCGGCGGTGAGGAAGCCGCCGTGCGCGCGCATCTCCGCCGCGAGCGCCTGGGCCAGCGGCCCCTTGTAGAAGGCGGCGGGGCCGTCTCGGGCGATCAGCTCGAGGCTTCGCGCCAGGTCGGGGAACCGGATCCGGTCGCCCGGCTCCATCCCGGGCGGGCGGTAGACCCAGCGGCCGTCCCGGAGGTAGGTCCGCGCGGCCTCGGGGAACGCCGACAGCTCCTCCTGGAACTTCGCGGCGGTGAGGGCCAGATACCAGTCGGCGACGATGCCCTCGCGGGCGAGCCGGATCGCGGGCGCCAGCACCGTCCCGAGGTCCATGCTGCCGTAGCGCTCGAGCGCCAACGTGAGCCCCGCCACCGAGCCCGGGACCGCGACCGACCGGTGACCGTAGAGGTTCTCGTCGCCGTCGACCCGGCGCCAGGTGAAGAGCGCGCCCTCGCTCCGGCCCGGGGCCAGGCCGTAGACCCGCTCGTGGCAGGCGGCCGGCGCGCAGACGTTGAAGTCGAGCGCGACGACTTCGCCGGGGCCGGCGAGGGAGACGAGCATCGTACCCCCGCCCGCGATCGTGCTCATGAAGGGCTCGACGACGGTCATCGCGAAGGCCGTCGCGACCGCGGCGTCGACCGCGTTGCCGCCGCGCGCGAGGATGGCGGCGCCGACCTCGGCGCCCACCGGATGCTCGGCGACGACCAGGCCCTGGCGAGCCCGCGCCGTCTGCTTCGTAACGCGAAGGCGCGAACGGATCACGCCGCTACTATACTCCGACAGACTCGACATATTCACTACTTGGAGCCCACCCCTCCGAGGTTTGTCCGCCTTCCTTCGCGGTGCTCACGGGCCTCTGGTGGTCGAACCCCGGGCGTTTCGCTACGACGTGAATTATCTCCTAGTGGCTCGTCGGGAAAGATCTGCTACCCCCTTTCCATTTGCATGGCTGAGGATCGTAGGGAAAACAGACGCGGACGGCCATCGCTTCAGGAGGTTCTGAGGACTCTCGACGCAGAGATCACGCTCCTCGACGACCACCTCGGCGGACTGCCGCGAGCTGTCGAGGCGGGCCACTGTCTTCGTCAAATCTGGATAGATGACCTTCATAACTCGACGGCCATCGAAGGCAATACGATGAGCCGCGCTCAAGTCGAAAATCTTGTGGAGCGACGCCAGACGTCGCCTGCATCGCTGATGGAGACCCTCGAGGTCGAAGGCTACGCTCGCGCAGCCGACTGGGTGTACAGAAACGCCCCGGATTATAAAGGGGTCCCCGCAACCGTGGTGTCGGAGGTTCATAAAGAAGCGATCTCGCTCGCGTGGCAGGTCGAGCCTCCGGCCAGCAGAGGTTTGCCGGGCGCTTGGAGGCATGGACCGGTGCGGGTGCGGAGCGTAGCCGTGTCACTTCCCCGCGGCCATCCCCGCCGATCTGGACGCATGGAGCGCCTCCACCGAGAAACGCGGGGACATACATCCAGTGATCCACGCCGCCACGCATCACGCGGGGTTCGAGCGAATCCCTCCATTCGTCGACGGAAACGGACGCGTCGGTCGTCTGATTCTCAATTTCATGCTGATCCAAGAAGGCTACCCGCCAGCTGTCATCCTCGCGTCCCAACGGCAACGATACCTTCAGGCCCTCAAGACAGCAGACAGCAGCAACCCTACCCCGCTGGCGGAGGTCATCGCGCAGGCGGTCAGTGGGACGCTGAGCAGGTTCCTCATTCCGAAGCTCGCGGGTGAAGCCAAGCTCGTGCCGTTGTCGGCCCTCGCCGCGCAAAGCCTGTATGCTGCCGCGTACCTGCGGCAACTCGTACTCTCCAGGAGGCTCCGCGCCATCCGAGACGGCCACCTCTGGCTGAGCTCGAGAGCCTGGCTCAATGAGTACATGGCGAGCCGCGACCCGCGCGGAGGTAAGCCGGCGGGGCATCGCGCACGATCCGCGCGGCTCTAGAGGAAGGCCCGCTCCACGAACAGGACGAGGCCGACCAGCAGGATCGCCAAGGACGAGCTCCACACCATCCGTTCCTCCCAGCGGCTCCGGCGCAGGACGACGATCAGCGGCAGGACGACGGCCACCACCAGCGCCTGGCCCGCCTCCACGCCCGCGTTGAAGCCGAAGAGCGAGAGGAGGAGCCCGTGCGAGGGCAGCCCGAGCTCGCGGAGCGCCGCCGAGAAGCCGAAGCCGTGGACCAGGCCGAAGCAGAAGCTCACGAGCCACCGGCGCGAGACGACGGGACTCAGGAAGAGATTCTCGGCGGCCACGAAGGCGATCGACAGCGCGATGACGGCCTCGACGAGCCGGTCCGGCAGCACGACCAGGTTGAGCACGGCGAGCGCGAGCGTGACGCTGTGGGCGAGGGTGAAGGCCGTGATGATCTTCGCCAGCGAGAACCAGCCGCCGCCGCGCAGGAGAAGCCCGAGGAGGAATAGCAAGTGGTCGTAGCCGCTCAGGATGTGCTCGATACCGAGCAGGAAGAAGCTCACCGTCCCGCCGCCGCCGGCGCCGCCGACCGCCACGCGCGTCTCGCGCGTCTCGGGCGTGAAGGCGAACTGCCCGCTGAAACCCGGGGCCTCGATTCGGGCGAGCGTGTGGTAGTCGGCGCCGAGGACGTCGAAGAGATCGTCGCGGATCAGGAGGTCGCGGACTGGGTCGGCGCAGGCGAAGTCCACGACGAGGGTGACGCTCTCCCCCTGCGGCGGAGGTGGGCGGAGGAATCCAGGGCCGGCCTCGCAGCGCCGCTCCTGGGCGACAATCGTGACCTTCGCCTGGAGGAACCCGAGGAGTCGGCCCTGGCTCGGGGCGCGGCCGGCGCGGGCCCACCGGAGCTCCTCGGCGATCGCGGGCGGC
>Ga0209056_10000356_pt1 | contig 51124 bp, 47 predicted proteins | sample GraSoiAngelo_114_FD_185876 | JGI IMG/M metagenome (GOLD analysis project Ga0209056, IMG submission 185876) | Grasslands soil microbial communities from the Angelo Coastal Reserve, California, USA - 14_0903_13_40cm (SPAdes) (version 2) | ecosystem: Environmental > Terrestrial > Soil > Grasslands...
CTCTCCCGTCTCGGCGACCTGAAGGTGGTCTCCCGTAATTCCGTTCTGCCCTACAGACGCACTCCGCGAAACCTGCGCGAGATCGGAAAGGTGCTCGGCGTGAAAACGGTCCTAGAAGGCAACGTGCAGCGGGCGGGCAATCGCACGCGGATAAACGTGCAGTTAATCAACGCCACAAACGACCAGCAGATCTGGGCCGAGAGTTTCGAGCCCGAAACTGCAAATCTGTTTTCTGCGCAGAGTGATCTGGCCCTGCGCATCGCCACCGCGCTGGAGGCGAAAATTTCGCCGGCGGAAAAAGCTTTGATCGAGACGCCGCCCACGCGCGACGAGACCGCCTATAATCTTTATCTGCACGCGAGAGAACTTGAATACAGCGAACGCAGCCGGCCGGACGACTACGAAAACGATTCCAAAGCGATCGAGTCTCTCAAACAGGCGGTCGCGCGCGATCCGAATTTTGCCTTGGCTTATAGCTTCCTCGGACGCCTGCACCTCAACTCCGCCTGGAAGAGAGAAGATAAGTCGGGCGAGCTGCTCGAGAGCGCGCGCGCTTGCGTGGAAAAAGCGTTACAAATCGCGCCCGACCTGGGCGAGGCGCATCTTGCCCAAGGGATTTACTTCGCCGATGGCCTGCACGACTACCGACGCGCCCTGACGGAGTTTGCCATCGCGCGGCGTGCCTCGCCGAATAGCCCGGAATGCCTTTCCTGGAGCGGACTGACGGAGCTTCACCTGGGCCGGTGGAAGGAAGGCCTGCAATACCAGCTAAAAGCGGCCAGTCTCGATCCGTTCGATACTCAAATCCGGCGCGATTTGATCCAGACACATTGTTACCTGCGCGATTACGCCGCGGCGGAACACGCGATCGAGCGGGCCATCATTGTCGTCCCGCAACAGGCGAACTTTTTTCGGATGAAACTGGCCGATGTGGAGTTGATGAAGGGCGATCTCGCAGCCGCTCGCACTGCCTTGGAAGCGCTTCCGCCAGATTTCGAATCGAACGGCTATATTTCCTATCTGCACGCATGGCTTGCGTTTTTTTCCCGCGATTACCCGGAAGCGGAACGCTGGTTGAACCACATCGCCGAGAAATTCGGTCCCGCGCGAACGGAATGGTGGGTCGTCCGCGACAAAGCATTCTTTGCGCGGGCCGAAGGGCATCCGATTAAGGCGCAAGCTGCATTTCAAGAGGCGCTTCGCGTGTGGGAAACGCATTTGCGCAAACGACCCGAAGATCCCGAGGCGGCGACGTTGGTTGCAGTTTTCGACGCGGGACTCGGCCACAACGAAGAAGCCATCAGTCGCATGCAAAAGGTGGTGGAGCTGCATCCGCTTTCCGCCAATGCGGTGGACGGGCCGGAGTGGGTTAAATGCCAGGCGCTCGTTTACGCGTGGTGCGGTGAGCACAACCGCGCGCTGGAGCAGCTCGCGACATTGGAAAACCTGCCGGCCGGCCCGTCCCTCGGCGATCTCAAGTTCAGTCCAAAGTGGGACGATCTGCGTGGCGATGCGCGCTTCGAAAAGATCGTGGCCGCCGTCGCTGCCCCGCTCAAGATCGAGTAGGAACGCGAACGATTGGGACGCCTCCGAAAGAAATCCTGAAACTTTTGGCGGCGGTTCTGGAGAGAAGAAGATGGAGAGAAAAATTCTCCACAAACTAAACCCATGAAAACAAATATCCTTCTAAAAACATTACTTATCGTCTGCTCCTTTCTGGCTGTTGCCATAACCGGTCACGCCCAGAATCTTTACGTCACGGTCAACGGTGATTTCAGTAATTCCGGCGGTTCAATCTCCGAGTATACGCCGGCGGCAATGCAAACGACGTTCGCCTCCGGGCTGGCTCAACCACGGGGACTGGCGTTTGATAGCAGCGGCAATCTTATCGTAGGAGCCACATTCGTCCCGCCTTCCGGCGGTAGTCTTCATGGGCAATTGCTCAAATTCCCTCCGCTCGGACACCGGAGTGTCCTTGGCAACGCCGCTCACGCTCAATTTCAAGGTGTGGTCACGGACCAGGCCGGCAACGTCTTTGCCGTGGCAATAGACCAGGACTTCCCTTTTGCAGGCACGATCTACAAATTCGCACCCGATGGGACGCGCACCATCTTCGGCTCTACTCCCGGCCAAACATTTGCGCTCGCTTTCGACAGGGCGGGCAATCTGTTCGCGGCCGATGCTCTCGATCATACGATCTATAAATTTGCGCCTGGTGGCACGCGCAGCGTGTTTGCCGGGCCAGGCGCCTTTGGGCCCAACCAAGCTCCCGTTGGCCTTGCTTTCGACAGCGCGGGTAACTTGTTCGTGTCCACCGAGGGTGACCGCGGAAACGATGTTATCCTTGAATTCACTCCCAGCGGCATGGAGAGCATCTTCGCTGGCGGCCTAACGCAGCCCCGCGGTCTGGCCTTCGACGCCGCGGGCAATCTCTTTGTGGCGGAGACCCTTCCGAGCCCGAGCGGCGATATCCTGGAATTTACTACTGGAGGCGTGGAGACTGTCTTTGCCTCCGGAATCGACCGCCCGGAATTCCTCACCTTTGGTCCCGCCCGATAATGGCAATGCTAATTGTCTCAACTAACTTTCAACCTGCGCGTAGCACACGGCAACCTGGTTGAATAGAAGGTCGCTCCACCAGAGAATGCTGGTGGGGCGATTTTTGTTTTCGCGCCGTTGACAGTTTTCTTGCTGGTTCTATACTCGTGCCCCCGCGAACGTTCGTGATTGCAAATTTCTGAGCGCATTCTAAAAATCGATATGCCGTTGACCGAACTCATCCTGACGGAAAATGTGCCCGGACTCGGTGCTGAAGCCGACGTGGTCAAAGTGCGCCGCGGTTACGCGCGCAATTATCTTCTGCCGCGCGGAAAGGCATACGAGGTTACGCCAGGCGCTTTGCGAAAACTCGATGCTCTCAAGCAGAAGCGCGCCGAGCGCGAAGTGCGCGAGCTGAACGAAGCGGAAGAATTGGCGCGTCGAATCGGCAAGACGCGACTGGTCTTCACGTTGGAAACCGGTGAAACGGGGAAGGCGTTCGGGTCGGTCACCGCGCAAGACATTGTTAATCGACTCAAAAACGAGCTTGGGGCAGAAATCGATCGGCATAAAATTGTTCTGGAACGCCCAATCAAAGATACCGGCGAACACGAGGTCGCGATCAGGTTGCACCATGATGTGACCGCGCAACTTGTTTTTCAGGTGAAGTCCGCAGAAGAACCGAAGCCGGAGCCAGTGAGCGCTGCGACGGAGGAACCAAAAAAACGGCGATTTTTCCGCAGACAAAAAGAAGACAAAAAAGAAACGAAATAAATGGCGACTCAATCGTCCGCATGGACAGGAGAGAAGCCTCGTAAAGCGGGAAATGGCGCTGGCCGAGGTTCGGCGGCGCGAAGCGGCGAAAAAGTTGTCCCCATTTCGCCCACAGGTTCTGCGCAGGATATTCACCGGACCCCGCCGCATAGTGTTGATGCGGAGCAGGGCGTGCTGGGGTCGATGCTTATCTCGCCGCGAGAAGCCATCGCGGAATGCGTCGAGAAAATTAACGAAGAATACTTTTACGTTCCTGCGCACCGGGCGATTTATAGCGTTCTTGTCGATCTTTGGAACGCGGGGCAGGCAATCGATTTGATCACGTTCACGCAGGTCCTGCGTGATCGCCACGTTCTCGACAGCATAGGCGGCGCGGCGTTCGTCACCAGCCTTTTCACTTTCGTTCCAACTGCGGCGAACGTGCAATACTACCTGGAGATCGTTCGCGACAAGTACATTCTGCGGGAAATCATTTCCGCCGCCACTGAGAGCGTGCGCCGCGCCTACGAGGAGCAGGACGAGGTGAACAATCTGCTCGACGAAGTAGAACAGAGAATCTTCGCCGTCGGCGAAGATCGCTTCAAAGGCCAGATGCTTTCCATGAAAGACCAGGTGATGGAAGCGATCGAGTCTATTGAGAAGCTCTACGAACGGAAGGGAGGCATCACCGGAATTTCCACCGGGTTTGTCGAGTTTGACCGAATGACCAGCGGTCTACATTCCTCGGAGATGATCGTGATCGCCGCGCGTCCCAGCATGGGGAAAACTGCACTTGCCATGAACATTGCCGAACACGTTGGGATTAACGAGAAACTCCCGGTCGGCGTGTTCAGCTTGGAAATGAGCAGCCAGCAGCTCGTCCAACGACTGCTTTGCTCTCGCGCGCGCGTGAACTTGCAAAAAGTGCGGGACGGGTTTTTGGGGGAGCGCGATTTTCCCAGTTTAACTGCCGCGGCATCGAAACTGGCCGAAGCAAAAATCTTCATCGACGACAGCGCCAGCCTCAGCATCCTCGAATTACGGGCAAAAGCGCGCCGACTCAAAGCCCAGCAGGATGTGCAACTCATTATCGTCGATTATTTGCAACTGGTGAGATCAACGTCGCGCCGCGCACAGGACAACCGGCAGTTGGAAATCTCCGAAATTTCCGCCGGGCTCAAAGGTTTGGCCAAGGAATTGAAAATCCCAATTGTCGTAGTGGCCCAGTTGAATCGACAGCCGGAGCAACGCGCCGGCGGCAAACCGCGGTTGAGCGATCTGCGCGAATCGGGTTCGATCGAACAAGATGCCGATCTAGTGGCCTTGCTTGTCCGGCCAGAACTTTACGAGGAAGACGAAGAGGCCCGTGTGGAAAAGGCCGGCGAGGCCGAATTAATCATCGCCAAGCAACGCAACGGACCGGTAGGTGAAATTCCGCTTACGTTCCTTAAGGAATTCACTCGTTTCGAAACTCGGGCGCGCAATGTGAGCCAGCCGGAAGAGGCGTTTTAATACAATTGTTGAAACGTTAACTCGTTGAAGCGTTGAAGCTGACGGGTTCTTGAACCGTTGTAACGCTTCAACGCTTTAACAACGTCTTCGCCGCCTCGATCACGTGCCGCGCGTCGATGCCGCGCTCCTTCATCACTTCGGCGCCGGGCGCGCTCAAACCGAAATCATGCAGCCCCACGACTTTTCCATCGAGACCAACGTATTGGTACCAAATCTCAGTCACGCCAGCTTCGATCGCGACGCGTTTACGGCATTCATTGGGCAAAACTTGTTCGCGGTATTCTGAAGGCTGCCGGTTGAACCGCTCAAAACAAGGCATTGAAACGACACGCACGGCGTCGCCCAGTTCTTTTGTCGCCGTGAGCGCATGCTGGAGTTCGCTCCCGCTCGACATGATGATGAGATCTAGCTTGCCAGTTTCTTTCTTCGCGATATAGCCGCCGCGCAACACTCCTTCGCGACGCAAGTTTGGATCAATCTCGTTTAACATGGGAACTGCCTGACGCGTGAGCGCGAGCAACGTCGGCCCATCAATTCGCTGCATCGCGGCGACAAATGCGCCCGCGGTTTCTTCGGGATCAGCTGGCCGAATCACGTCGATGTTCGGCATCAAACGAACTGAGCTGACGGTCTCCACCGGTTCATGGGTTGGGCCGTCCTCACCGACGCCGATCGAGTCGTGCGTAAAAATGTAAACGTTGGGAAGCTTCGCCAGTGCGCTAAGCCGAATGGCAGCACGGCAATAGTCGGTAAACACCATGAATGTTGCGCCCGATGCGCGAAAAAGTCCGTGATACGAGATGCCGTTGAGGATCGCGCACATCCCATGTTCGCGAATGCCGAAGCGGATGTTGCGGCCGCCAGGAGTGTCCCGCGTGAAGTCGCCGCCATCCTTGATATAATTCATTGTCGAGCCGTAGAGATCAGCGCTGCCGCTCATCAGCAACGGCATCGCCTGCGCGATCGGCTGCAACGCTTCGCCGCCGGCCTTCCGCGTAGCCAGCTTCGCATCCTTCGGAAACTGCGGAATCTTCGTCAAGAGATCGGCAGGGACTTTTCGTTCAACTCCGTTATCGAGCAGCTTTGCTTTATCAGGATTTTTCTTGCACCACGCATTGTAAGTTTCTTCCCAGCGATCGTAGTCGGCGAGCAGCTTTTTTTTGTGCTCAGCAAAATAATCGTATACGTCCTGCGACACGAAATAATGTTCCTCCGGCAATCCGAGTGCCTTGCGGGCTGCGTCGACAAATTTCGCGCCAGCTTCGCCGTGCGCCTTGTACGTCCCTTCGACTTCCGGAATGCCTTTGCCGATGAGCGTGTGCGCGATGATGAACTGCGGTTTTCCGTTGTCGCGCCTTTTCGCCACGTTGAAGGCATCGAGAAACTCTTGCATGTCGTGGCCGTCGATTTCCTGGACGTCAAATCCATATGCCTCCATGCGTTTGCCGGTGTCTTCGCTCTGCGTCTCTTTGGCCGCGGCGTCGAGCGTGACGGCATTGGAATCATAGATGAAGATCAGATTGTCGAGGCCCCAATGAGCAGCCAGCGCACATGCCTCAGACGCGACTCCTTCCTGCATGTCACCGTCACTGCATAAACAGATCACATGCTGATCGAAGATTTTGTGCTCATCAGTGTTGAAACGCGCTGCAGCCATTTTTGTCGCCACCGAAATGCCAACCGCATTGCCGACGCCCTGACCTAGGGGCCCGGTCGTGCATTCCACTCCAGGAGTGACGCCAAATTCAGGGTGGCCCGGCGTCTTGGAATGCAATTGCCGGAACCGTTTGATTTCCGACATGGGCAAATCGTAACCGCTCATGTGCAGCCACGCGTAAAGAAACATGCTGCCGTGTCCGCCTGAGAGGACGAAGATATCGCGATTGATCCAGCGCGGCTGCGTAGGGTTGTATCTCAGCGCATACCCGAAGAGTACTGCGCCCATTTCGGCGCAACCTAGCGGCAGGCCAAGATGCCCCGATTGCGACGCCTGCACGGCGTCCATGCACAACCCGCGCGCCTGAGTCGCAGCTTTTGAAAGAATTTCAATGTTCAAACTCATGGTCGTTTTATAAGCAGAGATGAAGGGAAGGGAAATGATTTCCGACTTTCGCTTTTCTCGCTCTAGATCGACAATTCTGTTCTGTAGGGGCGGCGTTTGACCGCCGATCCGGACATGAATCAGACTGCCATTTTGCACGTCGTTGAGCGACTCGAACGCCTCGTAACCAGGCTGCCCGAGAAGATTCGCCGGCCGGTCTTGCGTGAGCTGACGCCGCTAAAAGAATTGTTCCTCCAACAACGGCCGCCTCGGTTCCTCTTGATCGGATCGAGCAAAATACCGACCCATAGAATCATCGACACCCTTTTTACGGCTGGCGTGCCAGAACAAATGAATGTTGCTCTGATGCCCGTGCATCGATGGATCGATTGCGACATATCCGGCCATGGAACGATCTCCATCTTGGATGCGCGGGATGCAGGCGATTCCGCTGCAGCTCCAGTCGAAGAAGGTCTCAAACGCCAGTCCCCCGACATCATCTTCCTTTTCGATGACGCGGAATCGAATCTTGAGAAACCAGCTGCCGCCAAATCCGCAAGCTTCCTGTTGCATTTGCCATATGACTTTGGCGGAGCGCTGGACGATGCCAAAGTTATCGGTGTTTGCTTTGGATCGGAAAAGCGCGCTGCGCAACTGGAAGAAGCTCTGAAAACGCAGCCGGCAGTCCGCGATCGTTTGCTAAAGGTGATCCGATTCGACGAAATGCATTCCGCTGAAGTGCGCGGTTTGTTGTCGGTTCTGACAGAGCAACTGCCGAATCAAGCCAAGATCGAGATGATCCGAATTTCGCGCGATCGCGAAGCGCAGCACCATGTCGCACAAATGCTCATAAAATCGACGACCGCGATTTGCACTGCAATCGGAGCGCAACCCATTCCGCTGGCAGACATGCCGATTCTCACCTCGCTTCAGGTGGTGATGGTCTCGGGCATCATGTACATCAGCGGGCGCGAACGAAGCCTGCGCGCTGCGACGGAATTTATCACCGCGCTGGGCGCAAATGTCGGCGCAGGAATGGTTCTCCGCGAGGGTGCTCGAGCGATCCTGAAGTTTTTTCCCGGCTGGGGCAATGTCGTCTGCGGCATGGTCGCCGGCGCCGGCACATACGCGATCGGCCGCGCGGCCAGCGCGTTTTTCATCGGTGGCGTCTCGTTGAGAGAGGCACGACGAAAATATCTGGCCGACCGGAAGAAGAGCCCCCACAAGCCGCATTGGTTGGACGGCTCGAAGAGAGCCTCTAAGTCCATTGAATAACTTGTGAATAAGTTTTCGCCTCCTGCACATTTTGTTCACAGTATCTTGTGAACAGACATAGCAATTTCGAGTGCCTCAGAGCGCGCTGCGCAAGGTTCATATGACGCTTTCGGACATACGAACCGCACTTCGAGAAATACGTCTGTCACCAGTCAAAACACTGGGTCAAAATTTTCTGCACGACCAAAATCTTGCGCGCTGGATCGTCGTTCAGGCGCAGATCACGCCCGACGATTACGTTGTCGAGATTGGACCAGGACTAGGCGCGCTAACCCGCTTCATCCTTGAGAAAGGCGCACACGTTCTTGCCATCGAAAAAGACGCGCGCCTCGCCGATTTTCTGCGTGCACGCCTTGGTCATGAGCGGCTTGAAGTAATCAACATCGACGCGCTGAAATTTGATCCGCGCTCTCTTTTTGCGCATCGGACAGTGAAACTGCTCGGCAATCTTCCGTACAACATTTCGAGCGCGTTGCTATTGAAATTCCTTGAACAGCCAAATGCTATCTCGTTGTGGCTGTTAATGTTACAAAAGGAAGTGGCCGCGCGCCTTTCGGCATCACCATCTACGCGTGATTATGGAGCCTTGACGTTGCGCGTGCAATTACACCATCGCGTAAAATATTTGCGTACTGTTCCTGTAACCGTTTTTTTTCCGCGGCCGGAAGTCGATTCCGCGGTGGTGCAAATCCTGCCACGTGATCCGCTTGAGTTGCCTCAGCGCGATGACCAATCGCTTCTGAGATTGATCCGAGCCGGGTTTTCTCAGAGAAGAAAACAGTTGAGAAAACTAGTTCGCGAACACATCAACGACTGGCACACAGTGACGCGCCGTCTGAAGATCGCTGCCAACGCTCGAGCGGAAGAGCTATCGTTGCTGCAATGGATCGCCTTGGCGAATTCCATTGCGCCCCTTCCGCCTCCGGACACATACCTGACAAAAAATGAGCGCTTCCCAATCGTCGACAAAAACGATCGAATCCTGCGATATGCGAACCGCTCCGATGTGCATGGGAATAACTTGCGCCATCGCGCCGTCCATATCCTGATATTTAACCAAGCCGGTGACGTTTATTTGCAGCAACGCTCGCGTTGGAAAGATCGGCATCCTTTAAGGTGGGACTCGAGTGCCGCGGGTCACGTAGCCGACGGGGAAAGTTATGATGATACAGCGCGACGCGAATTGAAGGAGGAGTTATGTGTCAGTGTGCCTCTTGAAAAAGTTCTTAAAGTTCCAGCCTCCCAAAGCACCGATCAGGAGTTTGTCTGGTTGTATCGAGGCCTGACTTTTGGCGATCTCGTACCGAACAAATCTGAAATCGAGCAAGGTGCATTTTTACCTCCAACCATCATCGACGGCTGGGTATCGGCACGACCGGAAGATTTCGCACCGGGATTTTTGGAGTGTTGGAAGGCGTACCGCCAGAAAAACCGCTCTGGCAGCGAAGCCCAAATTTTCTCAAAGGCCAACGGCGCAGGATCGTCCGATTAAACTTTCGCTCGGTAAGGGTGCCAGCTTTCTTCAGCATCAGCGTCCTGCACGAGCACGGTCGCCGCGGTTCAGCGCTTCCGGCGGAGGCAGGTTCCAAGACCTCCATTTTTTATCGTATTCGACGGCTGGCAACAGCGCGTAACACGGATGGCGTTTTGCTCGCAGCCACGTGATCAGCTTCACCAGGTTTTCCTTCGCCATCGTCGTGCAGCCAGTGGTTGGCCGATTCACGCCCCGCCGGATGTGGAAAAAAATCGCACTTCCTGCGCCGGGCACCGGCGGATCGGAGTTATGCCTGATCTCAACCAACCACTGATACGCGAAGTCACCCGAGCGCATTTTTTCGTGCGTGTAATTGTCTGGCGGATTATTCGGATCAATCACTATATGGCGATTGTAATTCGGCGACCGCGAGTCATCACTCCAAACATCCGCTTCGGTTACCTGATGATATGGATAGTCAGCTCCCGCAGGCAGGTGCGAATCGTATCCAAAAACCTGGCCAATCTCGAAAACTCCTGCGGGCGCGCGGCCATCTCGCTCTTGCTTTCGAAGACCCGGCTCGTATTGCCCGGCAAGCCCCGTGCCCCAGGCGACACCGTTTTTGCCAAACAACACTGGGAAAGGCCCGGCCACAGAAACCCAATCTCCCCCCCGCGCTCGCTCAAATAATCGCAGCTCCCCGCGCATGGAATTCCACGTGGGGGCGATCCCCAGGATGAGCTGCGTGCAATCACCGGGGATTCCATCGGCGTAAACATTGCTTACCAGGCACATCAAGAAGCAGATCGATAAATGGCGCAAGATCGGCGTAAGCATTTCCCAGGACTGGACGAGTGTTCAGGCGGTTCCGGCAGTTTCTACCGCAGCTGTATCAGTCGGCAGATATTTCACTCCCAAGAGCCATGTTAGCCCCGAGGCGAAAATGATTCCAGACACAACCAAAAATGCCACATGCATGTTCGTGTGACCGCCGATATAACCAAGCAGCCAGAACGCCTGCACGTCGCCCAAAGCGTGGACGACGAAAATGTTTACCGCGAATGCGGTTGCGCGCACGGCGGGGAGCGAGACGTTGGCCAGCGCCGTGTTTGATGGACCTGTGTTCAGAAACAAGAAGAAGATCGCGAAGAACATCGCGACCCACGCAGCGGGAAACGGAATGTAAAGGGTCGCAATGAAAAACGGACATGCGATAAGCATCCCGACTCCTGAGACCCAGAAGTAGGAACCAGGGAAACGCGAGCGCAACTTATCGGCGACGACGCCGCCCAAAAGCGTCGAGGCCAAACCAGCGACTACAGTGATCAAGCCGAAGATCGTCGTGCCTACGCTAAGACTTTGATTCCGATAACGCAGATAAGCTGGCACCCAGAAGCCCAAACCGCCGGTTACAAAAGTCATCAATGTTTGAGCGACGCAGTTGATGAGATAGGAGCGTGTGCGGAACAATCTTACGTAATCTCCTATGCTGTGACGTTGCGATTTCTGCACCAGATTATTGGCAGCGACGCGCGGATCGCGTTGCCAGAAGCACAGCAGGCCCAGCAACAAACCCGGTGGTGCCACGAGATAAAATGCCCAGCGCCAGCCGAGGTGAGCGCCGATCAGCCCGCCGATTACGTAGCCAAGCGCGCTACCAACCGGAATCGCCGCATAAAAAATCGCCATAACACGACCCCGTATTTCGATCGGGAAGAGATCTGACAAGATCGTCGGTGCGGCCGGCCCGTAGCCCCCTTCGCCAATTCCAACGCAAATTCGCGTGGCAAAGAGAATGGCGAATGTCGCCGCCAGACCGGAGCCGCCGCTCGCCAGGCTCCACAAAATCACGGCCGAGCCGACGATGAGCCAGCGCGAGATCCGATCGGCGAGCAAGCCGAGAATCGGTGCGCTGATCATGTAAGTTACGAAAAACGCGTCGCCGAGCAGACCGGTCTTCGTCATCGCGTTTACGTCGTTGGCTGCGAAGAAACTTGCGCGAATATCGGGTTCGAGCGCTGCCAGAATTTGCCGGTCGATGTAATTGAAAAGATTGATGCTCAGGAGCAGAAAGAGTGCGGCAGATGCGCCGCTCAGCGGTTTTTCCCCGGGAGATTCCATCAACAATTGCCGATTGCAGTTTGCCCGGCAGCGATTGTAAATCATAAACGATGCCTTCCATGTCCCGCACTGAACGCGTGCTCTATTTTTTCGGCCGGCTGCTCGTGCGTTGCTTTTATCGCGTCAATGCGACCGGCCTGGAGAATCTACCGGATGGCGGCTTTCTTCTTGTGCCGAATCACATCAGTTGGGTAGATGCTCTCGTTCTGCAGCTCGCCTGCCCGCGTCCGATCCGCTACGTCATCGACCAGGAGTATTATCACAAACCGATCTTGCACCCTGTTTTGCGTGCGCTTGGCTGCATTCCGATCAACATCCGCCATTCGCATGCTGCGGTTCGCGCCGCTGCGGAGAAAATTGCCGATGGCGAAATCGTTTGCGTTTTTCCTGAAGGCCAGCTGGAACGCGGAGGAGTTCTGTTGCGCTTGCACCGCGGTTACGAATTGATCGCGCGGCACGCGAATGCGCAGGTCGTTCCGGTTTGGCTGGATCAACTCTGGGGATCGATCTTCTCATTCCAAGGCGGAAGATTTTTCACAAAGTTTCCGAAGCGCATCCCCTACCCCGTCACGATCACGTTTGGCAAACCGCTCAAAGCCGATTCCGCGGATGTCGCGACCATGCGCGAGGAATTGCTGAAGCTTGGCGAATTCTGCTTCAGCCGCCGGCCTTCACTGGATCGGCATCTTGCCGAAGAGTGCGTGCGCGGACTGAAGCGCAGACCGTTCACGACAGCAGTGATTGACGGAACCGATCACTCCAGGCTGAGCCGCTCTAAGTTGCTCGGCGCGGCGGCAGCACTAAGCCGTCATCTTCGTAAAGAATTTTCCGACGGGCGAATAGCGATCGTCTTGCCCGCCAGCAAGGGATCGATGGTGGCGAATCTGGCTGTGACGCTGGCGGACAAAGTTCCCGTCGATCTTAATTTCACGATGGGACGCGCTGCGAATGAATCTTGCTGTAGGCGCGCCAATTTGCGGGTCGCAATTTCTGCCACGCAATTCACGGAACGACTCAAAGATTTTCCGTGGCCGGAACACGTCTTGAAATTGGATGAACTGATCCCGCGTATGAAACGCCAAATCGTTTTCTGGTGGATCATGGCAGTTTTGGTTCCGGCGCGTTTGCTTTTGAGGCTTCTGCAAATTCCCAAAAAAGGCGGTCACGCCGAGGCAGTCTTGCTTTTTACCAGCGGAACTACTGGAGAACCAAAAGGCGTTGTGATCAGCCACCGCAACGTCGTCGGAAATGTCTCCCAGTTCCGGGAACTGCTCGACGCAAGGAAAACCGACGCCATCCTCGCGTCACTGCCGTTTTTTCACACGTTCGGATCCACCGTCACACTCTGGTATCCGCTCATTGAGGGCGTGCGCATCGTTACGTATCCAAATCCGTTGGAAGGTGCGAAGAACGCAGCATTGATCGAACGATATGAACTCACGTTTCTCCTTGCGACGCCCACTTTTCTGCGGGTGTACTTGCGCAAAGCCGAGCCGCAGCAGCTCAGCAGCTTGCGCCTCATTATCGCCGGCGCCGAAAAGTTGCCTCTCGATCTTGCCAGCCACTTTGAGAAGCGCTTCGACAAGAAAGTTTTCGAAGGCTACGGGCTCACTGAGACTGCACCGGTGGTCAGCGTCAATTTGCCTGATCCGGAACCGAAAAAGCCCGGGGAACAAGTGCAACCATCCAGCCGTTTGGGATCCGTTGGCAGACTTGCGCCCGGAATGGCAGCGGAAATTCGCGAACCGGAAACGAACCGAAAACTTTCGCTGTACGAAACCGGAATGCTTTGGCTGCGCGGCCCAAACATTTTTGAAGGATATTTGCACGATCCCAAACGAACCGCAGAAATCCTGCGCGATGGTTGGTTGAAAACGGGCGACATCGGCCGGTTCGACGAAGACGGGTTCCTTTACATCGAAGGCCGCCTGTCGCGTTTTTCAAAAATCGGCGGCGAAATGGTGCCGCACGAAACAGTCGAACAAAAAATCATCGATCTACTGGAGCTATCCGGGAGAGACGAGCGTCCCATCGCGATCGTTGGGGTGCAGGACGAGGCCAAGGGCGAAGCGCTCGTTCTGCTCAGTGCCGCAGATATCGACCTTGCCGAGCTGCGCAAAGAACTGCAGGAAGCAGGTGTTCCAAACTTATGGATTCCAAAACACGTACAGCGCGTCGAAGCAATTCCAGTCCTCGCCTCCGGGAAACTCGATTTAAAAAAATGCCAGGAACTGGCAGCTGAAACAAGCAGGGCAACTAGAGACGATACCCAGTAAGTCTGTGTTCGGTCCGACAAACTACGGACGAGTTGCCGGGTCTTCTTCTTTCAACCGCCAGGGTGAGATTCTGCCGAAAAGATCGCGTGTCGCGCCTGCAATATCTTCGGCTTTTGACACGCCGCTGTCGATGAGCGCGCGTCCAGTGCTTGCCCAAATTTTCCTCACGACTAACGCACCGTTTTCGCGCACGATTCGGCCAAGATGCTGGACAGCCGCAGCTGTAGCAGACTTGCGGATAAGTTCAGGCGGGCAGCGCGAAGTCAGTTCACAGTAGCGGCGGGCGACTTCGCCCACACGCAGCGTGAGGAATGCGTTCGCCGCGCCGTTGGAAACACATTTCACCAGGAGAGCTGAGATACCGCTTAGCCCCGGAATTCCGCCTTTGAGGGCCGGCACGACAGAAACGGCAAGCGGCGCGACCATTTCTCCAAGATCAAGCGATTCGAGACCGCTCGCGACGAAAGCTGTTCCAGCGACGTTCGCATACAGCCGCACCAATTCGCGAGGAGAAGGCCGCTGGACGTAAATGCGTGCGACACGCCCGACCATTTGAATTTGAGTGAAGAGAACGATGAGCCCGTCGAGTCGGCCATTTTGCATCAAGGCTGTGCTAAGAAACACAGTGCTTGCTATCCTGCGGACGACTGAATCCGCCTCCGCTGATAGATGTCCGACTGCATGTTCGATGTCTTCCCTTGTGACAAGAGGCTTATCTCGTGTTCGTGGGTTTGCGGCAAGCCGCACGCGGAGAGCCTCCAAATAGGCATCGTACTTCGGGCCGGAATCTTCCTCTGGCGGGATAAGTGCAGCGGGAAGTCTTGCATATGCAATTGCGCAGTGGAGCGCGAAAAATCCAGCAGCAGCGCAAATACTCCAGAATACGATTGTCCCAGCGATCGGATGGATTCTGTCGGCCAACGAGATCAAGCTGGTAACGCCTGCGATTACCAGCGACACGAGGCAAACGCTTATCAGCACTGCGAAGGCAACGATTAATCGTCTCGCGCTGGAATTCTGGACTGCGACAACGGGTTTTACGGTCATTGTGATTACTCTGCACTCAGCACAGCAGGCTTCAATGGAAACGTGGAACAGCAGCGGGATCTTTTACCGCGCCTGTGCGACGGAAAGGGCGGTTTTCCCGCAAACCCGTGTAGAGGTGAATTGTATCAGCTGCGACCCCAAGAAATCGGATTGCTCTCGCTAGGTTGACGCAACGCGCGAGAGCTGTCGTTTTTCCCGCACTTGATTCTGCCCGAGTTGGTCCAAGCGCACGTCGCGACTCTGGGACTCGAACCGGCAGACACAAGGTATGATCGTATCTGGACGGCGTCGATTCAGACGCGACACGCGGTTGCCGCAATGTGTTAAGACCAACGTGAAAACTAAATAATGGAACGATCAAAATGAGAAATGGAAAGCTAACGAGTTACCGAAGCGAATCATCCCGTGCTCGGTTGTTGCGCCGCCCTCGGTTACAGTGACACAGGTCGTCGCGCACCCACAGGATCAGATCCTAACAGGCTGGTGGTTGTTCTCGCCCGCCAATTATCGCGCACCTGAGCGGCCACGGGCACTTAAAACCCGCAATTGAATTATGATTGCGGTGCGCGATGAATCTACATCTCCTTTTTTATGAGCGGCTTCTTCGAAGAAGTGCAGCGGCGAAAAGTTTATCGGGTTGCGGCCGCTTACATCATTGCCGCGGGATTCATCATTCAAATTGGTTCGGCGATTTTTCCCGCGTGGGAATTGCCAAACTGGGCATTCCGTCTTGTGGTCGTACTCCTGCTCATCGGATTTCCACTCGCGCTAATCCTGGCATGGGCCTACGACGTCACTCCGCAAGGTATCCGCGCAACTTCGACGCCGAGCGTGCCCGTAGCACGCCGTCGCCGCAATTTGATAATGCTGATCGCGATCGGCGTGATCATCTCCGCCGCAGCGGGTTTCTTCCTCCTGCCCCGAGCCTCAGCGCGTAAGATTGATAAGTCGATCGCGGTGCTGCCGTTTCAAAATCTGAGCAATGAAAAGGAGAACGCCTATTTCGCCGACGGCATACAGGACGATATCCTGACGAACCTCTCGAAAATCGGTGATTTGAAAGTCATCTCGCGCATGTCGGTCATGTCCTATCGCGGCGACGGCGTACGCAACGCTCGCGAAATAGGCAAAGCGCTCGGAGTCGGCACGCTTCTCGAAGGAAGCGTCCGTCGCGCCGGCAACCGCGTCCGAGTGAATGTGCAGTTGATTAACGCGAATAACGACGAGCACATTTGGGCAGAAGATTACGACCGTGATTTGACCGATGTGTTTGCCATTCAAACCGATCTCGCGCAAAAAATTGCCTCGGCGCTACAGGCAAAACTTTCTCCGAACGAAAAAGCACGACTCGATAATCGGCCAACCCAAAATCCTGACGCCTATCTGCTCTTCGTTCAGGCGCACGATTACGCCAATCGAACGGACATGTTTCGCGACACAACGCTGAAGGCCGAGCCGCTTTTCGAACAAGCCATCAAGCTCGATCCAAACTTCGCCGCCGCTTTCGCTGGCCTCTCCATGGTCGAAAGCTGGGCATATCACAGCTTCGACCCGCTGCCAGCACGGCGTGAAAAAGCGCGGACCGCCGCCAACGAAGCTTTGCGATTGCAACCGGATCTTCCGGAAGCGCATCTGGCTCTCGGTTTTTCTTATTACTACGGCGATCGAGATTACGAACGTGCCCTGGCCGAATTCGAGATCGCGAAGCGCGACCTGCCAAACGAAGCCCAAGCCTATGTGGCCATCGGCGCCATTCAGCGACGTCAGGGCAAGTGGGCTGAATCAACTGCGAATTTGGAAAAGGCGGCTGAGCTTGACCCAAAGAACAGCTCGGTCCTCTTGAATCTCGGCTATAACTATATGGCCACACGAAATTTTGAAGCTGCCGATAAGATCTTTGATCGCGGAATCGAGGCGGCGCCGGAGTCGTTCGGCTCGCGTGCATTAAAATCGGAGTTGGCGATCAGATGGAAAGGAGACCTTAGCGTCGCCGAAAAAGAACTGGCTTCCGTGCCACCGGGAATCGATCCGCAAGGCCTGGTCACGTTGGGCCGGGCTGGCGTGTTGACATTGCAACGAAAATTCCCGGAGGCGCTTCAGGTGATCCAACAATTTCGCGAAGAGACATTGACCGTCCGCGCCGGTGCGTCCTGCCCGAAAGCTTCTCTCGAAGGTACGCTGTACTTGTTTCTGGATGACAAAGTGAACGCGCATTCGGCGTTCGAGCGCGCACGGATCGTCGCCGAGCGTTTGGTGCGCGAAAGCCCCGAAGACGCTGCTCGCCATGGGCAGCTTGGTCTGATTCTAGCCGGACTCGGTCAAAAGGATGCGGCGATCGCGGAGGGCAAGCGCGCGGTTGAGTTGTTGCCGGAGTCGCAAGACGCTTTCGATGGGCCAGAGGTTACTGCTGAACTCGCGCAAATTTACGCGTGGACCGGCGAACACGATCAAGCATTTGGGCTACTTGATCATTTGCTCGTTGTTCCAAACGGAATCACCGTTCCCGGTCTCAAGCTCGACCCCATCTGGGACCCGTTGCGCAAAGATCCTCGCTTCCAGGCGTTGATCGACAAGTACTCGGCCAACCGCTAACGACGGTTTAAGGCTAAATATGAACGGGGCCTACGGACTGAACATACCGCAAACGCTAGAAGAGGTGTGCGATCCACAGCGGGTCGCCTTACTCGTTTACGATATGCAGGTTGGAATTTTAAGTCAGATTGCTAATCCCGATAAGGTAACGCTGCAGGTTCTCAAAGTCCTCACCGCTGCTCGAAACGCTTGCGTTCGTGTGTTTTTTTCGCGTCACCTTTCGCTACCAAAAGAACTCATGGGCATGTTTCAGTTCCGCATGGCCATGGCCTGGCAGCGCACGAATTCGCCTGAACAGGTGAATCCGTGGTTTTTGCGCGATGCTCCCGGATTTCAGATCACGCCGGAATTGCTGCCGCGTCGCACTGAAGGCGTCTTCGACAAACTGACGATGTCGGCCTTCGAAGGGACGTGGCTCGACTTTGCTTTGCGAGATTGCGGTATTAACGCCTTTATCATTGTCGGCGTAGCGACCGAGATCGGAATCGAACCGACGGCGCGCCACGGGGCCGACCTTGGTTACATTCCTGTGCTCGTTACCGACGCTTGCGGCGCGGGCAACGGAGATGCCGCGAAGCGGTCGATCGACAGCTTGAAGTTTGCGGGCGACGCGTTGATCACTGATACGGAGACGATTTGTGACGTCCTCCGAAAACGATCCGGCGTTCGCAACGCGTGAATTTCAATCGACGCGCGGCAAGAACTCTTCGCGGACAATCTTTCCGTCCTTAACGGTGTAAACGCCGACTTCAGACAATTTCCGCCGCTGTTTCGAATTCTTGTCGGTAACATCGGCGTCGTATTGCACGACAAAACGATCGTGGCCAACGAACGGTCCGCTGGCGTCGAAGCTGTGAATTTCCATCGCGTTGACCCACCAATCGATTTTGCCGCGAACACCTTCTTTCCCGCGGGTTTCCGGCGAACCGCCACCGGCGCTGTATGCTTCCACGCTCACGATGTTGTCGTCGTAAAGCGTGTCGAGCGCTTCGTACCATGCTTGTTTGCGAACCAACTCCACCACCTTTCTTGCAACTTGTTCAGTACTCATCTTTTCCTCCTATGTTTAGATCAACAATTTACCTGCTGAAGAATTTTTCGAGTCGATCGAGAACGCTGTTCCAGCCATCGTTGTGACGATCGCGTGACTCTTCGCTTGGCAATTGCTCGTGCTTCAAGAGCAGTTCGGTGCCACCGTCGCGATCGAACAACTCGACCGTGACAATGCTATTGCCGCTCTTCCAAGCTTCGTCGTCATCCCATTTCCACGTGAAGACGATTTTCTTTCCGGGCACCAACTCCCGGTATTCGCCAAACACGCTCATTTCCTCTCCTTCCTGGTTGGTGAGGTCCCAGCGATATTTCCCGCCGACACGCACGTCGGCAACGAGGCTCCGGGTACGAACGCGTTCCGGTCCCCACCATTCTTTCAATTGCGCCGGATCCGTCCACGCGGCGTAAACGCGATCGCGTTGCGCGTTGATGAACCGTTTGATTTGGAGTGATGTCTTTTCGGCTGTTTTCGTGGTCATGATTTCCTTTCTTTATTTTCAACGAATTGCTTGAGCTCCGAGCCGATGATCGCCGTCCATCCAGCTTCGAAATTCTTCCGCGCAAAGGCCGGCGTTTTCGGAAACGTCTCGATGCCAGTGTGCGTTAACTTCACCCGTGTGTTGTCGCCTTCGCCAAAGAGTTCAAACGTCACTAGTGAATCGCCCGGTTCGTCTTTGTAGCGCCAGGTGTAAGCAATTTTCTGTTGCGGAATCACTTCTGTGACTCGGCAAAGATGATGATAATTCGTGCCTTCGTGGTCGACGACGAATTCAAATTCAAGGCCGACTTGCGGCTTGAACTCCTTTAGATCGAAATACCACTGCCGCATTTGTTCGACATCAGTCAGCGCTTGCCAAACACGGGCGACCGGCGCCTTGAATGTTCGTTCGACAACAACTGCGTCCGATAATTTGTTTGTAGTCATGGTTTCCTCAGGAGGCATATTGATCATGGCGCCGGACCCAATCCATCGGCGAATCGGGATTTTCATCGCGGCCTTTCGGCACAAGATCGAGGAAGTTGTAAGTCCCCATTAAAATGTCGAGACCGCGCGCATATGTGGAATATGTGTGAAAGATGTCACCGTCTTCGTTTTTGTAGAAGACACTCAGACCGGGAAGCTCGCCGCTGATGAATTCGCCGGTGCGATAATTGTAATAGACTTTGTTCTTCTCGTCGTCCTCTTTCGTGAAGGAGACGTGGTAATCGAAATTGAAATCGTTCCCGTGCGATGACAACCATTTGAAGCGCCAACCCATGCGCTTTTTGTACGCTTCCAACTTGGAGAGTGGCGCGCGCGAAATCGCGACAAGGGTGACGTCCCGCTGCGGCAAATGCCAGTTTGCGCCATTGAAGTGATCGGCCACATACGAGCAGCTTTTGCAGCCCTCCTCCCAATCCGGGCCGAACATGAAGTGGTAAACGATAAGTTGGCTGCACCCGTCAAACAGATCGGCGAGCGTTTCTTTCCCTTTCGGACCATCGAACACGTACTCCTTGTTGATCTTGACCCACGGCAGCTCTCGACGATGCTGACTCAGCGCGTCCCGTAATCGAGTGAACTCCTTCTCTCTAGTCAGCAGGTCCTTGCGCGCAACCAGCCACTCAGGTTCCGATACGATTCGCGGATGATCGATTTGTTTGGTTTCTGTTTTGGGTTTCATCTCTTGCAGTTTCATTTTTAGTTCTTCTGATTTTGTTTGTTTTCGTTCTCCTGTAAAACTTGCTCATCATAAAAGCGGTCAGTCCGCCGGTCGAGGTCGCGCCCGCAGCTATCAGCGCCATGTTTGCTACGCATACGGGACACATGGCCTCAGGTATTCCCTTTCTCGCCGGCGGCTTTGTTCGTTTTTTCCAAATACGCGGCCAACCGATCGAGTGATCCTTCCCAGAACTTCCGATATTCCTCGACCCATTGCGCGGCTTGTTTAAGTGGTTTGGCGTCGAGCCGCATTTCATGAACGCGACCGTAACGGCGTCGCCGCAGCAATCCTGCTTTCTCCAGGACCCGGAGATGTTTCGAAACCGCGGGCAGCGACATGTCGTGCGGTCTGGCGAGGTCCGTGACGCGCCGGTCGCCTTGGGCAAGGTGGGCCAGGATCCGGCGACGGGTCGGGTCGGCCAGCGCGGCGAAGGTGCGGTTCAAACTTCTCGATTGATATTTAACCATCTGGTTAACTATTAGCATCAAGAATTAATAATGCAAACGAAAATTGTCAAATAAATCGCGGCCCCCGCCCAATCGGCTGCAGTGGATGCGGTCCCTCGAACGATTCGCGCAGAAATTTTAATCTCCTCGACGGCGCATTTTGCCAATATCAATTTCGGAAAGCCGTTCGGAGAGCACCACCGGCTGCAATGATATGCGGAAAATATGTTGGCAATTTTTGGAGAACCTTGCGACGAGAACGTAATCCGGTCTCGGCCAGCGACAGCGCCATGTCCGAAGTCGAGTGGTCGCTGGGTGCTCGTGGCCACGATTCTCGCTTCCAGCATGGCGTTCATCGACGGCACAGTTGTGAATGTGGCGTTACCGGCGCTGCAGGCGAACCTGAACGCCACAATCGTGGACGTGCAGTGGGTCATTGAGGCTTACTCGCTCCTGCTCGCCGCGCTTCTCCTTGTCGGCGGATCTCTCGGCGATCACTACGGACGCCGCCGGGTTTTCCTGGCTGGCGTCGCACTTTTCGCTGTCGCCTCGGCCTGGTGCGGACTTGCGGCCAACATCGGTCAACTCATCGTCGCGCGCGCAGCGCAGGGACTCGGAGCAGCCCTGCTCGTTCCGGGCAGTCTCGCAATCATCAGCAGTTCGTTTCCGGTGAACGAACGTGGACGCGCCATAGGCACCTGGTCGGGTTTCAGTGCGATCACCACAGCTATTGGACCAGTTATGGGTGGTTGGTTAATAGAACACGTTTCATGGCGCGCCGTGTTCTTCATTAATGTTCCAATCGCGCTTCTGGTGATTTTAATCTCACTGCGGTCCGTTCCAGAAAGCTCCGACAAGGAGAGCGCGGGACTAGACTGGTTAGGCGCAATTGTTGGAGCGCTCGGCTTGGGCGCGCTGGTTTATGGATTGATCGAATCTTCCCGGCTTGGATTCGACGATCGATCAGTGCTCGTGGCACTCGTTGCTGCAGCCGTGCTGCTCGGCCTCTTCTTGATGATCGAGACGCGAGTTTCTAATCCAATGTTGCCGCTCGCGCTCTTCCGATCGCGAACGTTCACCGGAGCAAACCTGCTGACGTTTCTGCTCTATGGCGCCCTCGGTGGAACGCTCTTTTTCCTGCCGCTCAATCTGATTCAGGTCCAGCATTACTCCGCCACCGCAGCGGGCGCGGTTTTCCTGCCGTTTGTCCTAATCATCTTTCTCCTTTCGCGCTGGGCGGGCGGGCTCGTCGAAAGTTACGGGCCGAAAATTCCGCTGGTTGTCGGCCCACTAATCGCAGCTCTTGGATTCGCGCTTTTTATGTTGCCCGGGGCGAACGCTGGCTACTGGCAGAATTTTTTTCCTGCTGTCGTTGTACTCGGTACAGGCATGGCGGTCAGTGTCGCGCCTCTTACCACTACTGTGATGAATTCAATCACCGAGAATCGCGTCGGCATTGCATCCGGTGTCAATAACGCTGTTTCGCGGGCGGCTGGACTGCTCGCGATCGCAGTTCTTGGAATCGTGATGCTCCACGTTTTCAGTCGCGCGCTTGATCGGCGACTGGCGGACGGCAAGCTGCCGGCATCGATGCTGCAGTCGTTGCAGGCTCAACGCACAAAGCTCGCCGCCATCGCCCTTCCGGAAGATGCGGATTCGGCAACGCGGACGTTGATGCGCCATGCGATCGATGAATCTTTTGTGTCCGGTTTCAGAGTCGTCATGGTTGTCGGCACGGCGTTGGCGCTCGCAAGCGCAGGCGTCGCATTAACGCTTATCGGAAGGTCCAACGCCTGACCCGATATTTCTGTCGCAACTTGCACAGCTCTGTCAGCTCGCTCAGGCAGGAGCGCGCTGAAGAAATTCGCTAAGCGCGCCTGCAGCGGCGACAATCGGCCAGGCCGAAATCGCGACGATGATCGCGAAAAGCAGCGCCTCGATGACAAATTCCCAACTCTTTTCGCTGGCAAAATAACTCCGAGTTAATTCGCGAAATGACCTCCGGGTTTTGCATGTTGGGTTCGGTATCCGTTTCATCGTTCTTCTGACCGTAATCACGTTCATAGTTGAACATTTGATACTCCAAGCTGTGCGCGCGTCAGGTTACGAATTGTCAAAAGCGCGTGACAAGCCGATGACACAGGCGATCTCGACCGAACGACCGAGCTAATCGGAGCGAGCAAGCAGACTCTGTTCGTCCGACAGCGATTCAGTCATTCGGTTGCGAGACATCCGATCGCCGGAGAACGGCAGGTAATTGAGCACGGAAAGAATACCATCGTCGCCCTCCACAAGTGCCGTGCAGCTCTCGACCCAATCGCCGCAGTTGTAATAAGTGACCTTGCCGAATTCGCGGATTGCTGCGCTATGGATATGGCCACAGAGCACGGCGTCCACGTCATAGCGGTCCGCATAATGCGCCACAGCAGCTTCGAATTTTCCGATAAAGCTCACCGCGTCTTTCACACGCCGCTTGGCGCAGGAGCTGAGCGACCAGTAACCCAGACCAAAACGGCGCCTGAAGAAATTAATAAAGGGATTGAGCGAGAGCAGAAATTGATAACCAAGGTCGCCGGCGAACGCGAGCCATTTCACGTTCTGCACCACTGCGTCCAGTTCGTGGCCATGAATGATCAAAATTCGTTCCCCCGAGGCGGTTACGTGAATTGCCTTCTGCTTGATCTCGATGTTCCCGTAAGCGCCACAAAAGTCGGCCACCAGCTCGTCGTGATTGCCCGGGATGTAGATCACATGCGCGCCTTTGCGGGATTTGCGCAGAATTTTTTGGATTACATCGTTGTGCTGCTGCGGCCAGTAAATTCCGCGGCGCAGCGACCAAATATCGATCAAGTCGCCCACAACGTAGAGCGTATCGAAATCGTTCTCGCGCAGAAAATCGAGCAGTGCGACGGACGGCGCGCCATCGAAGACGAGATTACCCAGCGAATACGCGATTGGGCAGCCATGATAAAAGTCGAGCGGCTGAACGCATTGCGGATGCGAGCCAACCACCAGATCGACCCCACGGTTCACTAGCCAGCGGGCGAGTTCGCGTTGTTTATCAGTGACATTCGCGCTGTTTTCAATTCCCCAGTGAACCAGGCAAACCACTAGGTTCGCGCGCGAACGCGCACTGGCGATCGCGTCGCTCAGGCGGACTCGATCGGATGCTGCCGCGATTTCAGACCCTGCGGCAGGGCCAACATCACTGATCGCAAGGAGCGCGATTTTCTTGCCACCACGCACGGAGAAGAAACTCGGCGCGCAAGCGTTGCCGCTCGATGTTTTAACTCCGACTGGCTCGATTTTTTCACGAGACAAAGACGCTGCACAGTCGTGCAATGCCACCGCCCCAAAATCGAGTGCGTGATTATTTGCCAATCCCATGGCGTGAAATCCGGAGCGGCGGAGCAATTGCGCCGAGCGTGCCGGAGCGCGGAATGCGTAGCGAGAGGCGGAGTCGCCGAGACTGGAAATCGTGCATTCTAGATTTGCAGCGGCGAAAGAGACGCCACGGAGCACAGAGCCGATTCCGGCAAATGGGTCCATCCCGCTTTCGATGTTCGGTGCGCAACTGCGGCCCAGCATCACGTCGCCGCCAAAAACTAAGGTCGCCGCAGCCTTTGCTGGACGCACGCGGAACAAATCGAAGCAATTTTTTTTGCGCTGTCTCAGCAGTTCCCCGAGCGTCACTATTTGCGGAGCGCCTGTGAGTTGGTGCGCAACGAGATCGTTTTCATCAAGAATGCCAACGGGCTGCCGATCCTCCATCACCGCCGCGACGTGCGTGTCGAGATGGACGATTGCGCCGCGCTGCAAATCCTCCGCGCTTATTCTTGCCGTACCCGGCGTAACCGACCGCGCGACCAGATCGAGATGGTCGCGCAGTTGCTTCGGGTCCGACCATGGAACGCGATGCCCTTGCCGACGCAACGCGTACACCACGAAGTTCGCACAATCGGCGCCAAGATTGGTTTCCGGTCCTGTGTCTGAGTTTTCGGATAATTGGCCGCTGCCGAAAAGATACGGCAGACCGAATTGCTCGCTGATCGCGGCGCGGAAACCGCTGCCGACAAATCGCCGCAATTCCAGAACGGCCGTTTCGCGAATTTTCCCATCGACAAGAGCGCGGGCTCGCAACCGCACCGAGCCACAGTGGAACTGCCGATCAAACAAATTGTCGATCCTGGCAATCGGCAGCACTGAATCGTGATGATCAATCGGACGTTCGTTCCAGGCGGGGCACGGCGCGGCGTTCGCGACGAATCCAACCTGATCAGTCGACAAATTGGTCAGGTTGCAGCGCGAGTATTTCGGCGTCAGCGCAAACCATTCGATCTTCTCCGGTCTGGTTGTCCAGGGCTCGACGACGAGTTCTATCTCGGCCGGCTCGTTCGCCGGGATGCGCCAAACATTGTCTGTCGAAGGCTGGCGATCTTTAATTTGAAGATGCAATTGCGGCGCCTCGCCATCCCAAAGCTGCAACAATTGCTGCCAACGCGCGGCATCGTGGCGCACCGTGATGTGTTTGGATTCGGATAAGATTCGCGCCCGAAGCTCTTGCGGCGCTTGCGCGAGATCGAACACCGGTAATTTCTCTCCTTTCGCCATTAATTTCTTGGCGAGGGTCGAGTGATCGTTGGCAACTGTGAGGAACGGCTCGAACTGGATTTGCACCGTCGGCAACGAGAGCGCGGAAGTCAACGCCACGTTGAGCAACCGATAGGCCTCCTCCTCGCTCTTTAAATACGGACGCGAAATCGCAAATGTGATGGCGCGAAGGTTTGGCCGCTCGATCACAAAGTTCCAGATTCGCGCGAAGGCTGTTTCTTGTTCTGGAGCTGATAGCCCGGCGAAATAATCGAGGTCAATCGTGACAACGAGCGGCTCGGTTGGAGCGAGATGTTTCTCGAGGCTTTCAAAATCGGAGACGACATAGGATTCGCGCAATGATCCCGATTTCCGCGGCGCTGCTTCGAGGTGACCATCGAGTAACGCTGTTGCTTCTTGCATGCGCTTGCGAATCTCCGTTTCAGGAAGTTTCTCAGCGGGCACCCAAATTACTTTTGCAATCGGGCCCGGCATGAGCGGCTCGATCCAATTGAAGCATTGAACATAACCTTCGCTGCGCCAGCGATCGAGCAGCACTTGTCGAGCCGGCCCGGACGCGACGTTTCGAAGCGCACCGCGAATTTTATCGGAATCGAAAATGCCGGATGCGTCGCTGTGCGCATCGAAAAGGATGAGCGTGCACGGCTGATCGAGATCGATATTTTGGGCCAGCCAGTAAAACGTTCCGGCGTGATTGTCTTCGATGTAAATGGGCAGAACGCTCGCCCCCGCGGCTGCGGGGCTGGCGGCAACGAGCAGCGCCGCCATCCATAGCCCAAGCGCTCGCGCGTTCATCGCGCCGCGTGAATTTCAGGTTTTTTGGCAAGCGGCGCACGCAACTCAACGAGCGAAATGCATGTATCACGAGATTGCGTGCCGCGATGCACACCTTTGATCACGAGTTTAATCTTGCTGACCGGCTTAGTGTAATCGCGCACGCGAATAAGATACGGATTTTCGAATCGCTCATCGGGAATGCTCGCCGTAAACGTATGCTCATCGTTTAGGGTGATCTCGAGCGCCGCGACGCGGTTGTTCTTCCACCAGACATCTTCCCGGCCGTATTCGTAATATCCGGGACGGATCAAAATGCCGTAGAGGGGGAGCGGGCGTTTAACATCGAGCGTGATGCTCTCGCCGATGCCATCATCCTTGGCGCCTTCGGCCCAGGGAGTTTGCAGCTCGCGCTGCGGATCGGCCTTGATGTTAACGACATCGTAGTTGCGTTTGCCTTGCGGAGCCAGCGTAGAGCTTGCCGTCGCATCATAATCTTTGTGATCGAGAAAGTATTGGTTGTTCCGAATGACGTATGAGGCGTGGCGACTCAGATCCTCCTCCGAATAACCAGTCGGATAAGAATCGTATTTTGAATGCGCGATGATGCGGATGTCGTCCGCCAATGTCGGTTTTAAATTTTCAAACTGCCATTCGTAATGCGTGTCGCTCACTTTCTGGAAATGCTCTTTCGGTTTCGCGATTGAGACGTCTTCAGGCTCCGCGTGCAAAATGTTGATTTCGATTTTTCCTTTGCCAATCGGCCCTTTCCAGGTCGCCGCAGGCGAGAGCGAATATGCAAAAGTCGCGTCACTTATGTGCGAGTCATTTGAAACCGATTCGTCGTTCTCGGCGTACCGCGCGCGGTAATGAACGCGACCTCGCGCGTTTGATCTCGCTCGAAGGGTATCACCGATTTCTTCCATGACTTAATCGTGGAGACGTTTTGCTGCCAGATCTGCCCCGAAGTGGTTTCGCTGCTTTCTTCCTTCGCTCCGGCCACATTAGTCCATTTCAATTCTTTTCCATCAACGCTGATTTGATAGTGATCGATATCGCTCCCCTTTGCATCAGTATCTGCATCCGGATTTTTTCCCCAACGCTCGACCGGAAAGAAGAAATCCTGTTGCACCTTCGATCCTGTGTTGTGCATGCGGTAGCGCACATCCACGGCCGCATACTCCGGGTGCAGATCGATCTTCAGAGCTTCATTTTGGATCGTAACGTTGGTTTGCTTGTCGCTGTTCGAGGCACTGGCGCTACCCGTTCCCGGAACGCCGGTCTGCCACGCGCCGCCATTGGCAAAAAGTGTGCATGTTGCGACGATAAGCGAGGCTATCGCGAGCAATATTTTTGTCATTTCCGCACGTTTTAACATACCCGTGCGTCGCGTGGCGAAGCGAGAATGTGGGCCCCTCTCATTTTTCAGTTCCAGCGACGTTCTCGACGTGCTCATGCCCGCCATGACCATGCAGTGATGGGCGAATGCGCAGAAAAAACTGAAACGCGTAACCCAAATCGTCCCCATAATAACGATCGAGAGTGTCTGGGCGACCGTTGATAGTGAATTGAGTGCCAAGTCCGATATCGAGACCATTGCCGTGCGAGAGGTCGCGCACGTAACCAACTGTGTAAGCGCTCACCGGAAAGATGCGCGTGTCAGCCGCGGGATTCAGAACCAATTCCTCACCGGATTTTTGGACGCGCTCCCAACGCGCATAAAACGTGTCGCGGCCGCGTTGATAATTTGATTCGAGTAGGAATGACTGCGTTTTGCCTTCACCCGTGTCGTTGTTTTGTCCCCAAACAAAGGACGTTGACCAATTGCTGTCGTGGCCGAGCGGGAGATTGTAAATGACGGACGCGGTCGTCCGATGCCGTTTCAGGTCTGGCTCGAGCGCCTCGGGACTCTTGATGTAACCATACGAAACTTGCAGCGCGAGATTTTGCGTCGGGTTCCAGGAAATGCGGCCGCTGTATGAATCAAAGCGCGGCCGATCAAAGTCGTAACGATTTTCATCCGGCTCACGGCCAGTGAAAATACTGCCTTCGATTTTCAGATTGCGCCATTGCAAACCTGCAGTGGCGACGCCGAAGGTGACGTGCGTCGAATCTTGCCAGTGATGCCCAAGCGGCGCGTCGGGATCATCCATCGCCGATGGGCGATGCATGAATGTCGGCGGACCGAGCGCCGGTTCACCGGGGTAACCGAAATAGATGTAGGCGCTGAAATCGTGCTCGAACTTTTGCGACAGGCTCATCGACAATTCGTCGAAGAGATCGTGCGGATGTTGTCGGTCGTGTAAGGGCTCATCGTGCCACGATTCGCCGCTTTGAAATAAGAGGGGATAGCCGCGGCCCTGCTCGGTTAACGGATCGAGACTCATCATCAGGCGGGCGCCGAACTGCGCGCTGTCGCCGAGCGCATGCGAATACATCGCCATGATCCAGTTCGGCGCATCGATCCGATCGTCACCGCGTGGCGTGCTCACGTTGGTGTAACGCGGGAAAATTGCGCCGTGCAACATCAGCATGTTCTCATCGAACATGAACATTCTGCCATACATAGGGCTCGAATCTGGTAGCCAACTTGTGCCCGACCCTTCGCGGCTCATTGGATCAGCAATGTCCACCGTAGAGTGCATTTCCATGTGCATCTCGTGGCCGCCGTGCGAACCCGTGCCTGCCACGCCAGAGGTCGCCGCGGCGACCGAAGGCGGGTGCGTTTCATGTGACCGATGTGACAAAAGCGACTGATCATTGGGCGTTGAGCGTTGGACGTTGGGCGTTCGACGTTTCTCTTGTTTCAGCGGCACGAGTTTCATTCCGCATTTGGGACAATTGCCTGGATGATCCATCACGACCTCCGGATGCATGGGGCAGGTGTATTTCTGTTTCCCCACATGCTCGCCTGCCACGCCGTAGCTGCGCGAAAGCGGGTGATCGCCAGTCGGGCGATTGGGGTCAATCGCCCCTACCTGCACACGGGCGACGAGTGTGAATGCGCAAACGAAAACTAAAACGTGTCTTGTCATTTGGACTGCTGAAATGATTCTGTAGTGGCAGCCGCGTCGGCTGCGACAGCATGCGCAATGCAGGCGGCACGCCTGCCGCTACAGCGGGAAATCCGCGATCGCCGATCGCGACTCGTTAGACCGAGAAGGGTGGGGCGTGAGCCAAAAGGCTCCGCTGCAGGATTAGCTCAGCGAATGAGCGGGCGTCGGGCGGCCCTGTATCGAGGGACAACGCCACCTGCGCGTTCCGTTGAAGCGCGATGGGCGCGAACTCGTGAGACCGAACATGGACGTGCAAAAATTTAGCGTCGTCGCGCGCCCAGGCTTTTGTTTGTGCAAGAACAACGGCGCGCAGGGTCTTGCAGCATTGCACCTGCGCGGCCTGCTGTTTTTGCTTCGCCGGCTTGGAATGAAATGGGCAACCCGCTTGCGTCGAATCGTTTTCTGTCGCGATCAGCGCGAACGCGCAGTGATTAGACATCGCGATCCAGGAACTGATCGCAATGACAACCCCTGCGCCCCGAATGGTCGCTTTCATTACAGCCGTAGTTAGTCGAATCACCATCAAGAACTCAAACATTTTCTTCTGCCGGATCGATAGCCGGCGCGACGGGCCCTGCAGCAATTCCTCCCGGCGGTGCGGCTTCGCTTGGTTCAATTGGCTTCTCGCCGGGCTGATCAAATTGCGGTTGTTCTACGCGCGTCGCGAGCAACATCGCAGTGAATAACAACGCTGCTGCCAAATAATACGGAGCGCCGGGAACATGAAAGGGGTGCTTCGGGTTGATGAACCAGGCGAATATTCCTGAGAAGAGGAAGGGTCCAATGACAAACGCGATTGATCGAAGACTCTGGATCGCGCCCTGCAATTCGCCCTGTTCGCGTTCGCTCACGCGGTGCGTCATCATGCCTTGTGCTGCCGGGAAGGAAATATTCCACATCGAAATTATGGGGATCGAAGCGATGTAAACAGCGCTCGTTCTGGCGAGACCAGCGATCAGCATGCCGACCGCACCGAAAAATTGGCCGATGTAAAGTGTGCGTCGCTCACCGAGCCATCCAACGATTCGTCCTGTGAGTCCTCCTGAAATCGCCGCGGTGAAAATGCCGACGATCGCGAGCGAAGCGCCAATCATGCCCGAGCTCCACTCGTAACGGTAAATCGCGTAAAGCGCCCAGATCACGAACACTTCGTGCGAGACGTAGGCAAGAAACTGTAGCGTAGCAAGCTTCCACAGCTCCGAATGCGAGCGAAGCAACACCAGCGAGCCTATCGGATTCGCACGGCGCAATGTGACTTCTTTGCGATGTTCCTGTCGCAGCGATTCGGGGACGAAGAAGTAACCGTAAAGCCAGTTCGCCAGACTAAATCCAGCGGCGACCCAGAACGGCAGCCGAACATCGATATCGCCGAGCGGACCACCAATGCCTGGGCCGAGAATAAAGCCGAGGCCAAACGCCACGCCGATCATGCCGAAAGCGCCTGCACGCTTCTCTTTCGGCGTCACGTCGGCGATGTAAGCCATCGCGGTCGGAATGCTGGACGCGGTGATCCCAGAAATGATTCGGCCGAGGAAAAGCCAGCCAATCGTAGGCGAGAGCGCCATGACGATGTAGTCGAGGCCGAGACCAAGATTCGACAGAAGAATGACCGGCCGCCGTCCGAACTTGTCGGACAACACGCCCAGCACTGGCGAGAAGAAAAATTGCATCAGCGCAAAGACGGTGCCGAAGACGCCGTTCCAGTTTGCTGCCGAATTCATATTGCCGCCCAGGAAGTCGAGAATCAATTTTGGCAACACCGGCGCGATCAACCCAAGCGCGAGCATGTCTAGCATGACCGTGACGAAGATGAAGGCGATGGCAGCCGGTCGATTTTTCATGCAGGATCGACAACTGTAGAGGCGGCTGTGTCAGCCGCAAAATGCAAATGTGCAGGCGACACGCCTGCCGCTACAGTTAGGCTCGATCGAGCCAAGGATGGATCGGTCCGTCGCGGCGGGCCGATGGCAGATAGGTCGTCGAAGGCGCAAATATCAGGCGGCGAAGCCGCATATTCTGTCAACGCGTTGAGGACAACGCGTTCCACCTTGGCTAGTTTGCGTGATGTTTCCGCTTTCCTATCGTTCCCCAAAAACTGAGATTCGCGCGAGTCAAATTCATGGACGCGGTCTATTTGCCACGACAGATATCGCAAAAGATGAAATCGTGGCGGTGAAAGGCGGACACATTGTTGATCGAAAAACTTTGCGCGAACGAATCACACCGCGGCTTGGCCCGGTGGAAATTCAGATCGGCGAGGATTTGTTCATCGCGCCCGTGACGGACGAAGAGCGGGAGTTGTCGATGCTGTATTCAAATCACTCGTGCAATCCGAATCTCGGAATGCGCGGCGAGATCAAGTTCGTTGCCATGCGCGACATCCGCGCGGGCGAAGAACTCACGCACGATTGGGCGATGACCGATGACGACGATTACTCGGTGGAATGCAAATGCGGTGCAGCCAATTGCCGGAAGATTCTCACCGGCAAAGACTGGCAACGCCCGGAATTGCAAAAACGTTATGCCGGTTATTTCTCAGCTTATCTTGCGGACAGAATTGCGCGGCAGGCTATGCTCGCTGGATGAAATTCCTCTTCATCTTTTCTTACGCCTGCGTCGCAGCGGTCCTTGCCCAGACGCCGACTCGTGAGAACGCCGAGGTCCTACAAGCCGAGCATGACGGCTGTGTTGCGTATTTGCGCGGTGACGCGGACAAGATCGCAAACTTTTTAACCGACGACTACACGCTAACAAACTCAAAAGGTGAAATCACCACGGCCGCCGACGATATCGAAGACGCCAGAAGTGGCAGAGTCCATTACAATGTCTTCGAAAATTACGATATGAAGGTCCGAATTTATGGCGGCCATACTGCGATCGTGACGGGCAAAACGAAAGTAAAAGGTAACGCCCAAGGTAAGCCGATCGACATCATTGTTCAGTTTACCGATACGTTTGTGAAACAGAGCGGCCGCTGGCGTCTCGCCGCCGGTCATGTGTCGCGTTTGAAAGATTAGGTGTTAACCGGCTTGGATATTTTCAGGTTATCTTGCCCACGAAATCTTCTGCTCCGATAGGCGACATTACGCGTTAGCATAATCAGCCTCACATGTACGAGCGCCGACAGCAGCGTCTTCTCAGCCGGATTGAATTTAGCAAACGTGTTGGCCGACACGGGCTGGTGGCGCTTGGAGTTTTGGTGTTTGGACTTGGAGGCGGCGTTCTCGGCTATCATTACGTTGCTGGCTTGAACTGGATCGATTCCCTTTTAAACGCCTCGATGATCCTCGGTGGGATGGGTCCAGTCGATCCGTTGAAGACCGACTGCGCGAAATTTTTTGCTTCGTTTTACGCTCTGTTTTCGGGCTTGGCGTTCATCGGCATCGTATCAGTACTGCTCGCGCCATTTGTCCATCGCATGCTTCATCGCTTTCATGCGGAGGAGCGTGAATAATGGATTTTCTGAGGATTCGCGAGCAGTTCTGATTCCTTCGGTATGAAAAAGTTCTTATTACATTCGTTTGTCGCAGGGGCCGCTCTGGCCGGAATGGCAGGTTGCGCCCAGGTAAAGAAACCAGCGGCGCAGGTAAAGGCGGCGGCGGTCGGTTCACGTTTCGATCAAGTCGGGTGGGTCAGGCTGTATGCCGGCGAGCCATGCACGTCGCAAGTCATGTTCGATTTTCACGGCGCAGGATCAACGGTCTGGCTGGCGGCGCCGAGGGGTGAAACGGAAATCCTGACCGACGCGGCGAAGAAAGACCGGCGCGTTCATATTTTGGGAAAATGGCGACGTGGCGGACAACCAAACTGTAGCTACGTTGAAGTCACGAGTGCGGAGTTAACGAGATGAAATCAAACGAAATTGAGGAAGCGAGGAGAAAGTTCGGCCCGATTGCAATTCGCGCGCTGGCGGTCGGGGCGCAATCAATCGGCGCACTTGCTGCCGGCGCTATTGCCGTCAGCGCACTGGCGCTCGGTTTTATCGGAATTGGCCGCCTTGTCATCGGCCGCGCAAAAATCAAGCGTCTCGAGATTGGCGAGCTAAGAGTCACTCGTCTGCACGTGACGGAATCGATCGACACTCCCCCGCAATCGCGGCGATGAACCTGAGGGACAAGTTCTGTCACGTCCCAAAATTTGGAACGGCGTGGAGCTCGTCCCCCAAAAACCTAATAACGGTAATGCTCGGACTTGAACGGGCCGTCGATGGGGACGCCGAGGTAATCGGCTTGTTTGTGGGAGAGCTTCGTTAATTTCACGCCGATTTTTGCCAGGTGCAGGCGGGCAACTTCCTCGTCGAGTTTTTTCGGCAAGACGTAAACGCCGACTTTGTAATTTTCTCGATTTTTCCAGAGATCGAGCTGCGCGAGCACTTGATTCGAAAAGGAATTGGACATGACGAAACTTGGGTGACCAGTTGCGCAACCGAGGTTCACCAGCCGACCTTCAGCGAGCAGGAAAATTTCGTGACCGTCCGGGAACGTGTACTTGTCCACCTGCGGTTTGATGTTGGTTTTCTTCACGCCTTTGGCTGCATTGAGCGCATCGACCTGAATCTCATTGTCGAAGTGGCCGATGTTAGCGACGATCGCCTGATCTTTCATCCGCTGCATGTGTTCGAGCGTGATGACATCGAGGTTGCCGCTGGCAGTGATGTAGATGTCGCCGCGACCCAGTGTCTCTTCGAGAGTCGTGACCTCGTAGCCTTCCATCGCGGCTTGCAGCGCGTTAATCGGATCGATCTCGGTAATGACAACGCGCGCCCCCTGGCCGCGCAGTGATTGCGCGCAACCTTTGCCGACATCGCCGTATCCGCACACCACAGCGACTTTGCCACCGAGCATCACATCCAGCGCGCGATTCAATCCATCGACAAGCGAATGCCGGCAGCCGTACAGGTTGTCGAACTTCGATTTCGTGACCGAGTCGTTTACATTGATAGCGGGAACAAGCAGCCGCTTTTCCTGATGCAATTTGTAGAGGCGGTGCACGCCGGTTGTTGTTTCCTCCGAAAGGCCGCGCCAATCCTTCACGATCTCGTGCCAGCGATATGGATTCTCTCGATGAATTTCGAGCAGCAAACCTTTGATTACCTGTTCTTCTTTGTTTGCCGATTTGGTTTTTGCCCAATCGCTGCCTTCCTCCAACTCGTGGCCTTTATGAATGAGCAACGTGGCGTCTCCGCCATCATCGACTACCAGTTGGGGACCTTTGCCGTCTGGGTGTGAAATCGCCCGATAAGTGCACCACCAGTAATCTTCCAGTGATTCACCTTTCCACGCGAACACCGAGATGCCTCTTTTCGCGATAGCCGCGGCGGCATGATCTTGCGTCGAGAAAATATTGCAGCTCGCCCATCGCACAGTCGCGCCAAGATCGACCAGGGTTTCGATCAATACCGCGGTTTGGATCGTCATGTGCAGCGAGCCCGTGATTCGCACACCGGCGAGCGGTTTCTGCGGCGCATACTTTTCGCGGATCGCCATCAGACCCGGCATTTCCTTTTCAGCGATGGAAATTTCCTTTCGACCGAAATCCGCCAGATTGATGTCCTTTATTTTGTAATCCGTTGTCGTCTTTTCGATTGTTTGCATAACTGAATAGGGTGCAGGTTTCAGGGTTCAGGATTCAGAGCGCACGCGTTTTAGCTTGTTCGGTATTCGCTTCGAGACCGCCCGCGAAAGTCCGTGCAACATGGCTGATATTTCTTTCGATTCGACGGCGAGCCGATTGAAATCGGTCTTGGTCAGAAAATCGAGTTTGCGAGAGATATAGAGTTGAGTGCGCAGCTCCCCACCAGAACCTTTCGCGATGTTCAAGAAGCGAATAAATTCTCTATTGCTGTCGCGTTCGTATCCTTCGGCGATATTGCAGGGAATGGACAACGCTGAGCGCTGCACTTGATCCTGTATGGTGAAATTTCGGCAGTTTGCAAACGTCTTGAAAATGTCCACCGCCAACCGGCATCCGCGCTGCCAAACTTCGAGATCTTTAAATGATTGAAACGCCATGATTGATTTTCTGAAACCTGAACTCTGAAACCTAAAACCTACTTTGCCGCGCGTTTTAATTCGTCCGCTTTACCGGTGCGTTCCCACGTTAGCGCATCAACGTCGTCCACCCGACCGAAGTGGCCGTAGTTGGTTGTCTTCCGATAGATCGGGCGAAGCAGATTTAGTTGTTTAATGATCTCTGCCGGCTTGAAATTAAAAACTTCCCAGATTGCCCGTTCCAATTTTTCCTCGTCCACTTTGCCTGTGCAGAATGTATCCACACTCACGCTCACCGGCTCGGGGTGACCAATGGCATACGCGAACTGGACCTCGCATCGATCCGCCAGGCCGGCTGCGACGACATTCTTTGCGATCCAGCGCCCCATGTACGCCGCGCTGCGGTCCACTTTGCTCGGGTCTTTCCCGGAAAAAGCGCCACCGCCGTGCCGCCCCATTCCGCCATACGTATCGCAAATAATCTTGCGGCCCGTTATCCCTGCATCGCCTTCCGGACCGCCGATGACAAATCGGCCAGTTGGATTGATCAGGTAGGTCGTCTTTTTATCCAGCCATTCTGCCGGCATCACTTTCTTGATGAGAAGTTCCGTCAGCGTCTCGCGGACTTCTTTTTGTTTTACATCGGCTGTATGCTGTGAGGACACGACGACCGTCGTAGCTCGCACCGGTTTGTAGCCATCGTATTCGATTGAAACTTGCGTCTTGCCATCGGGACGCAGCCAGGGAATTTCGCCAGACTTCCGCAAGCGCGTTAGCTCCCGCCCAAGTTTATGGGCAAACGAAATGGGCGCTGGCATGAGCTCCAGCGTTTCATTGCAGGCAAAGCCAAACATCAACCCCTGATCGCCGGCGCCTTGCTCGGCAGTAGCTTTTCCGTCCGCCGCAATGCTATCGACACCCTGTTTGATGTCGCGCGATTGCTCGCTCATCTCCCAAATCACCCGGCAGGTGTCTGCGTGAAAAATGCAATCGCCGTTGACGTATCCGATGTCGCGGATCGCAGCGCGGACGCGCTCTTCAAAATCAAACTTCGCGTTGGCCGTAATTTCGCCGGCCAGGACGACGAGGTTGCCTTTTGCGAGAGTTTCGCAAGCGACGCGACTCAACGGATCCTGTTCGAGACAGGCGTCGAGAATGTAATCGCTGATGGTGTCGCAAACTTTGTCGGGATGGCCTTCGGTGACGGACTCAGAAGAAAAGATGTAACGGCGGGACATAACTGACGTTGAAGGGTTAAAGCGTTAAAACGGTTTAAGATTCTTGATTAGCCAAACAGTTCAAGGTTCAACAGCGTAACTTAGGAACATATTGACCAATCATGATGCGTCGATATATCGTTGGCCGATATCATGGCGTCAACCATTAATTTGTTGCGGTTGCTGGCAGACCCGACTCGATTGCGTCTACTGCTTCTGCTCGAGCAGGAAGAGCTTTCCGTCGCGGAGTTACAGCAAATTTTGGGTATGGGCCAATCGCGCATCTCCAGTCATCTCGCCCAATTGAAACGCGCCGGCGTCGTTGCGGACCGGCGGGTTGGGAAAAACGTGTATTACGGTGCAGACCATAACGGACGGGATTCACAGCGAGCGCGCGTTGCAGAAATTACCCGGTTGCTCGCGCGTGAACTGCCGGAAACGTCACGCGATCGGACCAGTCTTAAGCTTGTTCTGCACAAACGTCAGGACAAAGCGCGCAAATACTTCGATGAGCTCGCCGGAAAGTTTGGCCGAAGTTACGTGCCGGGCCGGTCGTGGAAAGCGCTGGCGCACACGCTGATTACTTTGCTCCCGCGGCTGACAGTCGCTGACCTCGGGGCAGGCGAGGGGACGCTGTCGCAATTGCTGGCCAAAAATGCTCGCAAAGTCATTGCCGTCGATAATTCGCCAAAGATGGTCGAGTTCGGAGCGCAGCTGGCGAAGAAACACGGAATCAAGAACCTCGAATATCGGCTTGGCGACATTGAAGATCCGCCGATTGCTAAAAACAGTGTCGATCTAGCGATTTTGAGCCAGGCGCTACATCATGCCATTCATCCGGAGCGAGCCATCGCGGCGGCACGTCGCATTTTGAAGCGCGGCGGTCGCCTGGCCGTTCTCGACCTATTGAGCCACCGGTTCGAAAAGGCCCGCGAACTGTACGCCGACCACTGGCTCGGCTTCAGCGAAGTGCAGTTGCACCAATTCCTGGAAAAAGCCGGTTTTCGCGAGATCGAAGTGAGCGTCGTCGCGCGAGAAAAACAGAGCCCGTATTTTCAAACGGTGTTCGCCACAGGAATAAAGTAACGCTTTCGTTACGATGGCGTGACTTCAGTGAACATGTCGATCTTGCCGTTGTCTCATTAATAGCGATCTTGCATTCGTCTACCTTATGCTCGCTGAATCTAAACGCCCTCTCCGGCTCGAGATTGGGCACGTCTTGTTCATCGACATCGTCAGCTACTCCAGCTTGCTGATTAGCGAGCAGAGCGAGCTGCTTGGTGAGCTCAACGATGCCGTCCGCGGGACGGAACATTTCCGTTCGGCGGAAGCGGAAGGTAGATTGATACGTTTACCTACTGGCGACGGAATGGCGTTGGTCTTTCGCAACAGCCCGGAAGAACCGGTGCGTTGCGCTTTGGAGATTAGTGAGGCCCTCAAGAATCATTCGGAACTCCAAGTCCGGATGGGCATTCACAGCGGACCGGTCAACGAGGTCGCTGACGTCAACGAGCGGGCAAATATTGCGGGAGCCGGAATCAACATTGCGCAACGGGTGATGGATTGCGGAGATGCCGGGCACATCCTGCTTTCAAAGCACGTCGCCGAAGACTTACAGCACTATCCGGAATGGCGCCCCTACCTGCACGACGTCGGAGAATGCGAGGTGAAGCACGGTGAAACGATTTCCATCGTCAATCTCTATACAACAGAGCTCGGCAATCCGAGCCCTCCGCGATTGAAGCGAGCCGAAACCGAAGTGCGCCGCCGCCGCCGCCGTAACACCTTATTACTCGCCGGCTCGAGCGTGCTGGTTTTGATCGTAGCAGGATTTTTTCTATTGCCTCGCGCTTCGGCGCACAAGATCGACAAGTCGATTGCCGTCCTCCCCTTTGAGAGTTTGAGCGACGACAAGGAGAACGTTTATTTCGCCGACGGCATTCAGGACGACGTGCTCACCAACTTGTCGAAGATCGGTGACCTCAAAGTAATTTCGCGCACCTCGGTCATGCCTTATCGAGGGAAGGCATCCAATGTTCGTGAAATCGGAAAGGCCCTGGGTGTGGCTACCATTCTTGAAGGCAGCGTTCGCCGCATTGGCAATCGTGTGCGTGTGAACGTGCAATTGATTAACACTGAGAACGACGAGCACCTTTGGGCGGAAGATTACGACCGTGACCTAACAGATGTGTTCGCGATCCAAACTGATCTCGCAAAAAAAATAGCTGGCGAACTCCAGGCCAAATTGTCACCCGCTGAAAAAGCGCAAATGGAGCGCAAGCCTACAGAAAATGGCGAAGCCTATCTCGCATTTGTCCAGGCGCAGAATCTCGCGTGTGCCGTTGAGGACTTCGAGAAACTGAAACAAAGCGAGCAGCTTTACGAGCGAGCCATCCAGCTTGATCCCAATTTTGCGCTCGCCGTTGCGCGCTTGTCGCTGTTGCAGAGTTGGCTCGTGCACACTTTTGACCGCACGCCGGAGCGTCGCGAAAAAGCGCGGACTCTCGCCGAACGCGCTTTGCGATTGCAGCCGGACCTGCCGGAGGCACATCTCGCTGTCGGATTCTCATATTATTACGGTGATAACAACTATGACGCCGCTCTAAGAGAATTCGAAATCGCCCAGCGGGCGTTGCCCAACGAATCGGAAGTTTATCTCGCTCTAGGTGCGATCCAGCGCCGCCAGGGCAAATGGGCAGAATCGACTGCGAACCTTGAAAAGGCCGCCAGTTTGAATCCGAAAGACACGTGGCCGCTGCAAAATCTCGCTGACAATTACCAGGTGCTGCGGAACTTCGATGCGGCCAACAAAACGATCGACCGCGCACTCGCCTTGAATCCGACGGCATTCGGCGTTTTGGAGATCAAATCGAAACTGGCGATCTTTGAGAAAGGCGACTTCAGCGTAGCAGAGAAAGCGCTTGAGGCTCTGAAATCGGCCCAGATGACTAAGGAGGAAAAACTCAACGCCGCCAACGCGCGAGTGAACATTTTTCTCCTGGAACGCAAGTACCAAGAAGGATTGCAAGAAGCGGAGAAGCTGCCGGATGACCAGCTCGCCGCTTTTCCAGGACACTTGTGGAGCAAGTATTATTACATCGGCTTTGCACGAAAAGCGCTCCAAGATGAGCGCGGAGCGCGAGCCGCTTTTCTGAAAGCGAAAAGTGCCCTCGAGCAGGAACTGAAGCGGAGTCCCGACAACCCAGAAATCCAAGTTCAGTTGGCAAAAGTGCTCGCGTACCTTGGCGAAAAGGAATCAGCGCTGGCAGAGGCGCAACGCGCGACTGAACTGCTTCCTGAAGCTAAGGATGCATTTGGGGGCCCGGAAATTAGGACCGGGGTCGCTGAGGTCTGCGCAATTCTGGGGGACAACGATCGCGCGATTGAAATCCTCGATGGATTATTAAGCCGACCCAGCTCCGTTACCGCACAGGCTTTGAAAGTAAATCCGATTTGGGATCCACTGCGCAGCGATCCGCGCTTTCAAGGTTTGATCGACAAATACGGTGCCAAGGCTTAGGACGCTTGTCCTTTTCTTCGCCGTTGCCACCTGCGCGCAGGCAGAGTGGAAAATTCTCTCGACTGAATCGGAGCCCGGTCGCGCAGGAATTGAGCATCGACACGTTGTTGTGAAAAATACGGCTGCCGATCAGCGGGCCGACTTCGACGTTGCAATTTTCTCCGCCAAATCATGCGCGTTGCGGGTGATCGATAATCCAGACGGCCAAACACTCGCGAGCGTCATGGCACGCGAAAAGTGCCTGTCCGGAGTGAATGGCGGTTATTTCGACGAACAATTCGAGCCGATCGGGTTGCGGATCGTGAATGAGAAAATGATCGCGCCGCTACGACGCGCCCGCCTCATTACCGGGGTGCTGCTGGTGTGGCCGCGCGGCGTGCAAATCGTGCGCGCCCGTGAATTTTCACGGGCTCAAAAAGTCGCCGCTGCAATTCAGTGCGGTCCATTCCTAGTCGATGCGTCGCACGGCGTTCGTGGTTTGAACGATTCGCAGCAGGCGCGGCGAACGTTTGCCGCGACAGCAACGCACGAGCGCGCGTTGCTCGGCGTTTGCTCGGAAGCTTCGCTGGCGGACCTGGCAATGATTCTTGCTACAACACCAATCGCTGGTGATTTGAGAATCGAACGCGCGATGAACCTCGATGGCGGTTCCTCAAGCGCGTTCTGGTTTGCGCGGGAGGATGGCAGCGCGTTCTCGATTCCGGGGCAAAAACCTGTCCGTGATTTTGTGGGTGTGCTACCAAAATAATTGTGGCGGTGCTTGTGCCAAGCGCCGTCGTTAAAGGGTCGGCGGCTGGCACAGCCGCCGCTACAACATGTTTATGAGAACGTTTGGCGGATTCAGATCAGGCGATCGTTTTTTCTACGGCGAACTGCGTGGCGAGGACGTGCATGCGCTGGCAAAACCGTATTGGATCGACCTTCAAGCCACTGGCCAAGTATTTCGGATCGCAGATTTGCAGATCGACCTTCCAGTCGTGCCGTCGAAATTAATCGCAGTCGGATTGAATTATGCCGATCACATCGCGGAGATGAAGCGGACGCCGCTGGGCACACCGCTGATCTGGTTTAAGGCTCCGAGCTCGCTCTTGCCGCACAACGGCGCAATTGGAATTGCGTTTCCCGAGCATCAAACAGATTTCGAAGCGGAGGTGGCCGTCGTGATTGGCAAGACCGCGAAAAATGTGGCTGTGGAACGCGCGCTCGATTTTGTTTTCGGTTACACAATTGCCCTCGATATCAGCGATCGGGATTTACAAAAAAGCGAGAAGCAATTTGGCCGCTGCAAATCATTTGACACTTACACGCCGATTGGGCCGTTCGTTTATGCCGACGCGGATGTTGCCGATGTTTCGCTGAAGCTATGGCAGAATGGTGAACTGCGCCAGAGCACACGCACGAGCCGAATGATCTATTCGGTTCCGCAGATTATTTCATTCGCGAGTGAATCGCTCACACTTTTGCCCGGCGACGTGATTTTAACTGGAACGCCCTCCGGCGTCGGGCCGATTCATGCCGGAGATGAATTGGAAGCAGCGATCGACGATTGGCCGCGCCTGCGGAACAGGGTCGTGATCGCGCACCGCGTTGCGGATCGCAACGCTGAAGAAAGTTCGGCGACAACAACTTGAAAGACTTGCCTTACATCCCCGCAGTAGAGATATTTCGAATTAAAGATGCGACCTTTCGAAAGGGAGCGTCGCCGAAAAAAATGAAAAGTTTTGCTCGACTCGCAACCAAGTCGTCTGCGATAAGAGAAAACCTGTATCTAAATCGATACGGGTCAGATCAAATTCCTGGTTCACTTATGAAAACACTACTTGCCATCTGTTCATGCTCATTCGCGTTTGCACTGATTTCGCTCGCGCAATCTCCACCGCCGAGACAAGCTCCTCCTGCAGCAGGAACAAGTCCGGCTGCGCAAGCGCCGACAAACCCGGCTGCGGCGGCGCAGGCGCCTGCTACAAACGTGCCGCCAGGGCAACCTGGAGCTCAGCAACCTGCCGCGCAGCAACCAGGAGTGCCCGGACAACCGGCAGCTGCAGGACAACCGCCTGCGCCGGGCGCGGCGGTTCAACCCGGAGCTGCGGGACAACCTGCTGCACCGGGTGCGCCGGTTACCGCCACACTCAGCCCTGGACAGCCCGCCGCCGAGAGTCCTGCCGCAGCGGCCGCGAGTGCCGCACCTGCTGCTTCGCCCACCCCGGAAACCGGCTTCCTTGCCGGCAACTGGTTGATCGACAAGTTCCACAAGGGCGGTCCAATCATGTGGCCGATTTTGATTGTATCGATCATCGGGCTCACTGTGGTGATCGAGCGAATTTTTTGGTGGGGTGGCCGCTGGTTCCGGCGTGATCCGAAACGCATCGAGAAGGTGTTCACCGCGATTGAACACGGTGATACGGCTGAAGCTTCCAGGCTTTCTCGAGGTTCCCGTGATCCGGTTTTGCGCATGATGTGGAACGGGCTCAATCACCAACACACCTCGTTGCAGGGCGCACTACAGGTCGCTGCGGGCATCGAGATCAAACGCGCCGGTCGATTCCTCGTCGTCATGGACACGCTCGTAACTTTGGCGCCGTTGCTCGGTCTGTTGGGCACGATTACCGGTCTTATTAGGTCGTTCAGCTTTCTCGGCAACGAAGAGCTGGCGGTGCAAGCCGTCACCGGCGGTATCGCCGAGGCGCTCATTGCCACAGCCTGCGGTCTCGGTATTGCCATCTTCGCACTGATTCCGTTTAACTTTTTCACTTCCCGGGTGTCTAACTTGGAGTTCGAATTGCAGACGGCGGCCACAAACCTGGAAGTGATGTTAGGAGCACAAACCGCTGCGCGCGAACTGGATTTCGCGGCGCAAGCCCCAGCTTCTGGGAAAGGCTCGTCGATTTAAAGGTATCCAATGTACGTAAAATCGCCAATTCCACGCAAAAAAGCGCGGATTGAGATCATCCCGTTGATCGACATCATGTTCTTTTTGCTCGCCAGCTTCATGATGGTGAGCTTGAGCCAGGTGCATATGAAAGGGATTAAAGTAAACCTGCCCTCGGGTGTTTCAGGTCAGACACAGACAAAGCGCGAGTACATTAGCGTTTCTGTTGATAAGGACGGCCATTACTTCTTCGATAAGGACGAAGTCGCTGACGAAGAACTGATGAATCGCCTGCGCAAGGTGCACGATTCAGCCCCTGAAGCAAAGGTGTTCGTTCGGGGCGATCGCGACTCGGTTCATCTGAACGTTACCCACGCGCTTGATATAATCCGCTCGGCTGGTTTTTATAAGATCTCGTTTGAAATTAGGAGCGAATCGCTCAAGGGAGTTCCGGGACCACCTCACTGATTGCTTATGGCAACATCGGAAGTAAAACCGCTAATTTACCGGCCACCGCCTCGATGGTATTTCTGGACCGCCCTTGGCGCCGCATTGGCGATCCACCTCACAGCGGTTGCAGTCTCTCAAAGACATGAGGCGCCTGCGGTAGAGCTTCCTCCACAGCCGCCGACTGTCGTCGAGGCAGTATTGGCGCCACCTGAGTCCACTCCTCCGCCAGAAGATATTCCGATCCCAGAGCCGCCTCCTCCTCCAGACATTAAGCCAGAGTTTGTCGAAGAAAGAACACCGCCACCGCGGCAACCAACGGCGCAAAAGTTTGCGCCAATCAAAGCCCCTGGGCCCATGTCGATGTCGCGAGCAAAAGCCCTCGCGTTATACGCGCCACGTCCACAGTACCCGTACGAGGCGCGTTCGCGGCACGTCACCGGCAGTGGAGTGATCGTCGCGGACGTTGACTCAGCCAGCGGCAACACTACCAGCGCTTCCGTCGCGCAAAGCACTGGAAGCCCCATACTGGATAACGCCGCCGTCAGCGCCTTTCGGCAGTGGCGATTTAGACCCGGGACAGTTTCCAAGGTCAGAATTCCCATCACTTTTACCATGACTGGGGCGTCGTACTAAATTCGACCAATATGAGAATAGCTTCGCCAGTTCCGCATAAACGAGCGCGTATCGAGATCATCCCTTTGATCGACATCATGTTCTTTCTGCTCGCCAGCTTTATGATGGTGAGCTTGAGCCAGGCTCACATGAAAGGCATTCGCGTGAATTTGCCGGCTGCGGTAGGGCCTCCGCCAAGCGGGGTGAAGGATTTTGTCTCCATAAAAGTGCTGGAGGGAAATGCTGTGTTCTTCGATAACCAGTACGTACCAGACGACCAAGTCCTGCCGCGCCTATTTCAGCTTCACAGGGCAAATCCGGACATCAAAATCTCGATCAGCGCCACGCCGATGGCAATCTACGGTGATGTCATCGGAGTCCTAGACAAGGTTCGGTCGGTTGGAATCACAAAGGTCGGCTATCAGATTAGAGCAGCTTCTGCCCCTGCGCCTGCAGGTGCTGCACCACCACCGCCCGGACCTTAGACTGTAAGAGCCGTTAGTCTTCTACGACGGATATCCCGATCACTTTTTACTGATCGCGGTGCGGCATTAAGAACGCGCGTAACTTTTTCAAGGCGCGAGCCCTGTGGCTTAATTGATTTTTTTCCGCAGGCCCAAGCTCGCCAAAAGTTTGTTGGAAACCCTTTGGAACAAAAATCGGGTCGTATCCGAATCCACGCGCCCCCTGCGGTCGATCAGCGATCTGTCCCTCAATAATTCCTTCAAACACTCCGAGAACCTCGCCGTTGCGCGCGAGCGCCAGCACGCAGCGAAATCGAGCACGACGCGCATCCTTGGCAGCGCCAGCTCGCGCAAGCTCCTCCAATAACCTGTCGATCTTTTCTCTGTTCGTCGCGTTCGTGCCGGCATAACGCGCCGAGTGCATTCCCGGCGCGCCGCCCAGAGCCTCGACCTCCAGCCCAGAATCGTCGGCAATCACCAGGCCTGGCAATTTTCTTGATACCGCGAGCGCTTTGAGCTTCGCGTTCTCTTCGAAAGACGTTCCACTTTCGATGATCTCGGAAATTTCCGGACATGCACGGAGATCGCGAACAGCGAACTCTGATCCGAGAATTTGCTGGATCTCGCGGGTCTTGTGTACGTTGCGACTGGCCACGATCAATTGCATGCGCGTTTGACAGGATTCAGGATCAACCACTAATCAACACGAATGGATACGAATAACGGAAAGTTCTTTAGCAAAGAGACTGGCTCTGTGAATTCGTGTTATTTGTGTCCATTCGTGGCTAAGCAATGAGCGGGCGCCGCAAACCATATCCATTCGACCAACTCGAACCAAAATGGCAGGCCATTTGGGAGGAGCGGCAGGTTTTTCATGCGCCTAATCCCGGCGAGAAAGGTTTCGATCCGGCGAAGCCGAAATTTTACATCCTCGACATGTTTCCTTACCCAAGCGGGGCAGGGTTGCACGTTGGACATCCCGAAGGTTATACCGCGACGGATATAGTTGCCCGATACAAACGGACGTGCGGCTTCAACGTATTACATCCGATGGGTTGGGACGCATTCGGTCTGCCCGCGGAGCAATACGCCGTCAAGAGCGGGCAGCACCCCGCCGTCACGACGCGCGAGAACGTTGCGAAATTCAAGAGCCAACTAAAGCGGATCGGTTTTTCCTACGATTGGCAACGGGAGATCAACACGACCGATCCGCGCTATTACAAATGGACGCAATGGATTTTTCTCCAGATTTACAATTCCTGGTTCAACCCGGAGACGAAACGGGCTGAGCCAATTTCGACCTATCGTGGGACTGATCCGGACAGCGTCCGTCTCGCTTATGTTGCGGAGGTCCCGGTTAACTGGTGTCCAGAGTTGGGCACAGTTTTGGCCAACGAAGAAGTCGTGGATGGAAAAAGTGAAGTTGGCGGATTCGCGGTTATTCGACGGCCGATGCGTCAGTGGATGTTGCGTATTACAGCCTATGCGGAGCGATTGCTCGATGAACTCGACGAACTTGATTGGCCCGAAGGAATCAAATTGCTTCAGCGCAATTGGATTGGCCGCAGCGAAGGCGCGGAAATCGATTTTCCTGTAGCTGGGGTTGGCGACCCCACCGCCGCTGTTACTGATCCCGGGTACAAAATTCGCGTCTTCACTACGCGACCTGACACCTTATACGGCGCCACCTACATGGTATTGGCGCCCGAGCATTCACTGGTTGATCGCATCGTTACCGAGGAACAGTGGCCTGCAGTCCGAGAATATCGCGAGCGCGCCGCGCGTAAGAGCGACTTGGAGCGGACGGATGTTGCCAAGGAAAAAACCGGTGTGTTCACCGGCGCCTACGCGATCAATCCTGTAAACGGGGAGCGAATTCCGATCTGGGTCGCCGATTACGTCCTGGCTGGTTACGGGACCGGCGCGATCATGGGCGTGCCCGCCCATGATCAGCGCGATCTCGAATTTGCGCGACAATTCGATCTGCCGATTCGCGAAGTGGTGCAGCCGCTAACTCGCGAGAATCCGATTGGATTCGTCGGCGAAGGGATCGCAATCAATTCCCCGGTAATTGACGGTTTGCCGTCGGCCGAGGCGATTCGAAAAATGATCGACTGGCTTGAACAGCATCGCGCCGGCAAAGGCGCAATCAATTACAAACTGCGCGACTGGTTGTTCTCGCGTCAGCGCTATTGGGGCGAGCCGTTCCCGATCATTTGGGAAAATGGAAAACACAAGGCTCTCGATGAAACCCAGTTGCCGGTTGTTCCACCGCCATTGGAAGACTACAAGCCGATTGGCACGGGCGAACCACCGCTGGCGAGAGCGAAGGAATGGATTCGATATTCTGAGAAAGCCGTACGCGAGACAAACACGATGCCGCAGTGGGCAGGCTCGTGCTGGTATTACCTGCGATTTTGCGATCCGCACAACGACAAACGGTTCGTTGGTGAAGAAGCGGAGCGGTACTGGATGGGTGGTGATAAGCCCGGTGGTGTTAATTTGTACGTCGGCGGCACCGAGCACGCTGTTTTGCACCTGCTGTATTCGCGTTTCTGGCACAAAGTCCTATTCGATCTTGGCTACGTCTCGAAGCCGGAACCATTTCAGCGCCTTGTGAACCAGGGAATTATCCTCGGCGAAGATAATCAGAAAATGTCGAAATCGCGCGGGAACATCGTGAATCCCGATGACGTCATCGACCAGCACGGCGCAGACGCATTTCGCTGCTATGAGATGTTTATGGGGCCGCTTGAGCAAATGAAACCGTGGAGCATGCGCGGTGTCGAAGGCGTAGCGCGTTTTCTGGCTCGCGTCTGGCGCCTCCTCATGAGTGAGAACCAGGCGGGCAAGTGGGAATTATCTGGGAAAATCAAAAATGCCGATCCGAACAAGGCGCAGCAGAAGGTGCTACATGCCACGATCAAGAAAGTCACTGAAGATATCGAATCGTTCTCGTTTAACACCGCGATATCACAAATGATGATTTTCGTGAACGCATTCACGAATGTCGAAATGATCCCCGTCGTTGCGATTCGCACCTTTTTGATCTTGCTGAATCCATTTGCGCCTCATATCGCTTCCGAGTTGTGGGAAAGGCTGAATGCGAAATTCACTGACGCGCGCGGCGACATCACCGAACAGCCCTGGCCAGGCTATGACGAGCGGCTGCTCGCCGAGGACGAGGTTGAAATCGTCATTCAACTAAACGGGAAAGTGCGCGATCGAATGAAGATGTCGGTCCTTGCAACAGACGAAGACCTGAAAACTGCCGCACTGTCGAGCCCGAAGATTCAAGATCGAATCGCCGGTAAGACGGTGCGCGATGTGATTGTGGTCCCGAGAAAGCTAGTCAATATCGTCGTATGAAGCAGATCTGGAAAGAGTTCAAAGAATTCGCTGTGAAAGGCAATGCTGTCGATCTCGCGGTCGGCGTGATTATCGGTGCGGCCTTCGGTTCGATCGTCAATTCACTGGTAAAAGACGTGGTCATGCCGCCGATCAGCCTGCTCGCCGGCGGACTCGATTTCTCCAACAAATTTGTGATTCTGCGAGCGGCGAAAGACGGGTCGATGGCATTCAATACTCCCGCAGACGCCGCGAAAGCCGGAGCGATCACTTGGAATTACGGGAACTTCATTACGCTGTTGATCAACTTTGTCATCGTTGCAGGCGCAGTTTTTCTTCTGGTTCGAGCAATCAATCAACTCAGACGTCCAGCCGAAAAAGAACCCGACACGAAAGATTGTCCGGCGTGCGCGATGAAGATCCCTGTTAAGGCGACTCGTTGTCCCCATTGCACGAGCGAGCTCTCGCAGGCTGCCGCGCGTTAGGGTTGTAACCAGCGTCGTTGATGCCGGCCTGAAAGATCACGTTTCGACGTCCCCTGTGGATTCAGCCGTTCCAGCCCTAGGGAATTTCTGTAAATTATTGCTTGCCCTTGGCTTTTTGGGCTGCTATTGAGGGCGCGGTACTGCCGATGCCTAGATGCCTTAACCTAACGGTCGCAGGAGCTGTAGCTTGCTTTGTCGTGGGTTGTGCCACGCAATCGAAACCGACTCTCACCAGCGGGCGTCGCATACCGAACGTGCGCACTACTACCTATACGCACAGCGAGGGAAGCGGGTGCCACAATGCGCTCGGCGAATATCTGTCCGGCCGGCACGTGATGAGCGCTGCGTCTGATTGGTCGCACTTTCCCCTCGGCACCCGGTTCCGAATTGCCGATACGAACGAAGAATATGTTATCGACGATTACGGGACTGCATTGATCGGCACCGACACCATTGACCTCTACAAGCCAAGCCGGCTTGAGATGAAACAGTGGGGCGTCCGCCACGTGAACATCGACATCTTGCAATGGGGCTCGGAGGAACAAAGTTTGAAAGTGCTCGCGCCGCGCTGCAAACACCGTTGCGTGCAGAAGATGGTCGCGAGTTTGCAGCAGAAAAAAACACAGGGAAAAAAGGAACTGCTCGCCAGCCTGGACTCCAAAAAGCCGCAACCAAAGAAGAAGGCCTAGCGGCTTACGCTCGCTTTAACAGGTGGGTCAGGCACGCCGGAATTTCGGCGCATGAAAATTTTCGTTGTTGGCGGCGCTGGCTACATTGGGAGTGTTTGCGCCCAGCTGTTGCTGGATGAAGGCCACGAAGTTGCCATCTTCGATAATCTGAGTGAAGGCCATCGGCGCGCCGTCGATTCCCGGGCGAATTTTATCCGGGGTGAGCTGGCCGACCGCGCGCAAATCGAGGCTGCGCTTTCCCGCACGCGCCCGGATGCGGTAATGCACTTCGCAGCATACGCACTCGTGCCCGAGTCAATGCGCGATCCCTCGAAATATTTCCGCAACAACGTTTCCAACGGATTAAACCTGCTGGATGCGATGGTGGCAACGGGCGTTCAACGGATCATTTTTTCATCGACCTGCGCGATTTTCGGACCGCCCGAGCGAGTGCCGATCGACGAAACTGCGTCCGCGCGTCCGATCAGTCCATATGGCGAATCGAAACTGACTTTCGAAAAAATTCTGCGCTGGTACGACGAGATCCATGGATTGAAGTTCGTTTCATTGCGTTACTTCAATGCGGCCGGCGCCACGGAGCACTTCGGCGAAGATCATCGGCCGGAGACACATTTGATTCCCACCGTGCTGAAGGTCGCGCTCGGTCAAAGCCCGAATGTCGAAATTTACGGAACCGACTATGAGACGCCCGACGGCACATGTATTCGCGATTACATCCATATCGTCGATCTTGCACGCGCGCATATTCTGGCTCTTGCCGCATCCGCCAGCGGATTCTACAACCTCGGCACAGGCGGCGGCTCCAGTGTTCGCGAGATAATTGCGGCCTGTCGCAAAATTACCGGGCGAAAGATCGGCACGATTGAAAAGCCACGCAGACCTGGCGATCCGCCGCGGCTTATCGCTTCCTCGGAAAAAATCAAGAAGGAGCTTGCTTGGCGACCACAGTTACAGTCGCTCGACGCGATCATCGAGAGCGCCTGGGCATGGCATCAGAAGTTTCCACACGGCTACGACGAGTAAAACTGAACGTTGGGGCTGTCGCAGCGGGCGTTTCGGTTTACTAGCTATTTTATCGCGGTGGCGACAGCTGCTTCGACCGATGCGATTTCCAGATCACTGAGCTTACCGCTTTGCGCGCTAAGAACTCGTACGTTGTTATTCCTCGGCGCCCACACATTGGGATCAGTCGAACCAAAAAGCAGAACGCAATTTGCGCCCGCGGCTGCTGCGAGGTGCGAGATTCCGCTGTCGTGCCCAATGAATATCGAGCGCTCAAGCACCGCGGCCAGATGGGGCAGCGGTAAATTCTTGGCGAAACGGACCTCTCGATTTTTCCACGCGCCTTCTAATGCCTCCGTCTCTGCTTTGTCCGCCTCTCCGGAAATGACGATAAGGGAAGGCAATTTCCGCGCCTGCCCACTTTTGTCTTCGGCGAGTGGAAAACCGTTTCTTGGCGAAAATAACGCGATCCAATTTTTCAGTGGCCAATTCTTTTCCGGGCTGCCGCTTCCAGGATGAATGGCGAGAATCGGTTGCTGTAAATTCTGGAGAAACTGCCGGGCGCACTGTCGGTCTTCTAACGAGAGGAAAATTTTTTCAGTAAGATCGGAAACTCTGACTCCCAGCTCTTCGATCGGTCGCGCAAGCTGCCGCGCAGCATGGCCGGCGGTTTCGACGATCTTGGCCGGTCCGCAAAGCAGATTTTCAACCCCACAGCGGCGCAGGTTTTTTTCAAAGATCCGGTCCGGATCATACAGATAACTGATGATCGAATCGAAACTCGCGAAATAGTTTGCCAACTCCGCTGGCAATTCTGAATTCTTGGCGAAGAAGCTCGAGAGCGGCCCATATTCGATCGAGCGTACTGCTTGCGCGTAAAATCGGTCTTCCGCGAGCACCGCAATGTGCTTGTAACCGAGAATCTCGATCTGTGCATGCGGACAGGCGTCACGCAGTGCCTTGAGTGCCGGCAACGTAAGAATGAAATCGCCAATTGCGCCGCCGCGGATCACCAGAATCCGGTTCATACATCTACTGTAGTTACGGCCCTGTGGGCCGTCGGCTTATCATGCAAGCCTTGCGTTTATCGACCGGCCACAGGCCGGTGGCTACAGCGAAATGCCTGTTAGTATTGCGTAAACGCGAACTTGAAGATCACGCCGCCATATATCAACGCGATAGCACTCAGAAAGCGCCAGCGAAAAA
>Ga0209056_10000359_pt1 | contig 50782 bp, 37 predicted proteins | sample GraSoiAngelo_114_FD_185876 | JGI IMG/M metagenome (GOLD analysis project Ga0209056, IMG submission 185876) | Grasslands soil microbial communities from the Angelo Coastal Reserve, California, USA - 14_0903_13_40cm (SPAdes) (version 2) | ecosystem: Environmental > Terrestrial > Soil > Grasslands...
GGACGGTCCTTTCCGAGTTTCAACGTCAGCCGCGACAAAAATCGAGTGTCCTGATAGTAAAGGCCGAGTTCACCGGTCCCGAACGTCTCGATGTCACCGAACCGGTCGAACACAGCGAAGGTGTCCCCTTGTTTTAATACCCGTGTGCGAACATCGACACGGGCGGACGATGAACGAATATAAAATTCATTCCGGATACGGATGACTTCCCTGGCCATTATGCGCACACCTCCAAAACCCTGGGTGGTTTGTTTTTACTTAGCCGTTCGTAGAGGTGCACGTAATCGCGCGCCATTCGCGCGGCGGTAAATCGTTGGTCAAAGATTTCGCGACATCGTTTCCGGCTCAGTTCCGGTACTCGCCGAACCGCTTCAACGGCATCCTCCAACCCTTCCACGATGAACCCTGTGTGACCTTCTTCCATCACCTCGGGTACGGCGCCGGAGCGGTAGGCAATCACGGGCGTGCCGCACGCCATCGCCTCGATCATCACCAGCCCGAACGGCTCGGGCCAATCGATAGGAAAAAGCAATGCGTAAGCGTGCCCGAGGAACTCATCTTTCTCCCCTTCGCCGATCTCGCCGACGAACTCGACTAGCGAATCGCGCAGCAGCGGCTCGATCACGCCCTCGAAATAGTCTTTATCGACTCGATCCACTTTAGCGGCAATCTTAAGTGGAATCTGTACCTGCCTGGCAATTTTGATTGCCCGGTCAACTCGTTTCTCGGGCGAAATCCGTCCGAGAAAGGCGAGATAGCTTCCCGGATCGGCGCGGAACTGGTACATGTCAGCAGGCACACCGTGATAAACCGTGGCCTGCCAGTTCGCCCTCGGCAAAGGCTCTCTCTGGCAGTTCGAGATCGAGACTACCGGCATCTCTCGAAACTCGTGGTAAAGAGGAACGAGATCAGGAATATCCAGCCGCCCATGCAACGTGGTTACATGCGTTATCTGCTCGCGGCGGCTCAGCGGAAAGTGCAGGTAGTCAGTATGAAAATGGACGATGTCGAACTCCGCAGCGCGCTGCCGCACGTGTTCGAGCATCAAAATGTGGTGCGCCATCCGGTCCACGCAGTGCTTATCCATACGCAATGAACGGCGGCACGCCGCGACCAGATGCGCCTTGGTCACCGAATCTCCGCTTGCAAAAAGTGTGACCTCGTGGCCTTGGCGAACCAATTCCTCAGTGAGATACGATACAACCCGTTCGGTACCGCCATAGTATTTTGGCGGTACGCTCTCATAGAGCGGCGCGACTTGAGCAATACGCATAGCACTTAACCCTTAATAAGAATCTGTTCACAATTCTTCGGCTCAATCCACTTGGATTAAATCACAAGCGCCCACACCACAGCACGCTTGTGGCCTTCCTCTTTCAACCCTCTCGAATAACGTCGATCGGCTTTTTATCTTCGCGCAAACCAAGGAAAACGGGTGCACGCAATTTTCCATCACGAGTCCACTCAGCGAACTTGATTTGAGCGACAAGCTTCGGATTCACCCAGTGCATCTTTTTCATCATGGACGGCGTGATCCCCTGGACCCATTGCCCGTTTTGTTTTGATGGCAGATCGACGAATGGACAATCGTCGCGCGCTTCTTTTTGGAATCTCTTGTGCAACATCGATAACGATTTGGCAGTGAACCCGGTGCCGACTTTGCCGGCAAACACCATCTTGTTGTTGTCATAGTAACCAACCAAGATTGCGCCGAAATGTTTGCGCGCGCCCTGCGGTGGCGTGTATCCGCCAATGACGAATTCCTGTTCATTGACACATTTGAGCTTGATCCATGCGCCGCCTCGGCGGCCCGGCTCGTAAACGGAGGTGCGCTGTTTGCCGATAATGCCTTCGAGACCGCGATGTTTCACTTCTTGGAGCAGCCGTTTGGCATCGCTGCCGATCGCGCCCGAGTAGCGAATCGGATCACCCGCGTTCGCGCAGAGCTTTTCGAGAACGTTCTTGCGCGCCTCCAGCGGCAGCCCGATCAAGCTTTTGCCGTCGAGCTGGAGCAGGTCGAATGCGTAAAAATAAATGGGCGATTTTCCTCCTTCTATCTCGCGCGCTTGCAAAAGTTGGAACGAAGAGCGGCCCTCGTCGTCGAGCGCAACTACTTCGCCGTCAATCACGCATTCTCGCGCAGGCAGGTTCTTTATCGCCTCCACGATCTCCGGGAAACGCGGGCTCAAATCGTTTTGGTTCCGCGAGAACAATGAGACTTTTTTATCTCTCTTGACTGCGATCAGACGGATCCCGTCGAATTTGAGCTCGTAGATCCAACCGCCTGTTGCCGGAGGTTTCTCGACCAGTTTTGCCTTCATCGGCTCGATGAAGCGCGCTTTGACCGAGCGCAAATCTGCCAGCCTGTCATGCTGAGCCTCGAAAGATTTCGGCGTCGAAGGATCCCGCGCACTTAGTCTTGAGGTTTTGCGACGGGATTTTTCGACTTTGCTCGGAATGACAGCCTTTTTTTTCATCGCCTCGCGAATCCGCGCTTTAAATTGCGACGTTGGGCTTTCATCCGTTTGGCGATTGGACTCCCACTCGGCGTCGCGGGCTTCGGCGATTTGTTTCATCGTGCGTCCTGTCTTCACCGACTGATCTTCGAGTTTTTGCGAAATCGGTTTTGCGTCGGTCGCCGTCTTCAGGATTAGCCACTGATTTTTCGCATCGTCACGACTGCGAATCCGCACGAGGGTCCATTCGCCCTTCGCTTTTTGACCGTCGAGAATGAGGTGAAGCTTGCCCTCGCGCAGCGATTTCAGCGGCTGTTCACCATAGACGTAATAGGTGCCACGGTCCCACACCATGACCGTGCCGCCGCCGTATTGTCCTTCGGGAATTACGCCCTCGAAGTCTTCATATTCGATGGGATGATCTTCCACTTCGACGGCGAGATGTTTTTCGCCTCGCTTCCAGGGAAGTCCTTTCGGCAGCGCCCACGATTTCAGTACGCCTTCCATCTCCAACCGGAAATCATAATGCAAACGGCGCGCCGCATGCTTTTGAATAACGAAACGCGAAGCGCCTTTGACTTTTTTGGGTAGCGGTTTTCCCGCCGGCTCAGCTGTCTTCTTGAAGTCGCGTTTCCGTTTGTATTCGGCCAGTCCCATTCCGCCAAAATTAACCACGGATTGCCTTCCTGCACGCGAAGTTGTAGAGGCAGCGGCGAGCGCCTATTTTTGATCTTGTCCTTTGGAACAACGCGTTGAAGACAACGCGTTCCACCTACGCTTCGCTCGGCAGCGGCTCACCAACGAGATAGCGGACGAAGCGGCGGATCACGATGTTCTCGCCCAGTTCGGCAATCTTGGCACTGAGCAAATCTTTGATGGTCACGTCGGGATTTTTGATAAAGCCTTGTTCAAGCAAGCAAACGGTGCTGTAGAATTTCTCGAGTTTTCCTTCGATAATCTTCTCCGCAACGGCATCGGGCTTACCCTTTACCTGCGCTTTGTAAATCTCGCGCTCGGCTTCGATCAGATTACCCGGAACGTCGCCGCGGCTGACGTAAAGCGGATGCGCTGCAGCAATATGCAGTGTGATATCTTTCACGAACTCGCGGAAATTCTCGTTCCGCGCCACAAAATCGGTCTCGCAGTTCACCTCTACAAGTACGCCGACCTTGCCTTGCAGGTGAATATAGGAAGCCACAATCCCCTCCTTCGTTGCGCGTGAGGCCTTCTCGCCAGCGGTGGCAATGCCTTTGGTCCGCAAAATCGCCTCCGCTTTCGCCAGATCACCGCCGCTCTCGACCAGAGCTCGCTTGCAATCCATAAAGCCCGCATTGGTTTTTTCGCGGAGTTGCTTCACCAGCTGAGGATCGATTTCAGTCGTTGTGTTCATCAAGTTTTAAATCGTTAGTCTTAAACCGTTGCACTGATGCAACGCAAAGGTCAGGCCGAGACGCCGGCCATTTCCACTTGCTCGCGGATACGCGCTTCGTTGCTTGCCGAAACAATGGCATCCACAAGCTTTTGCAAAATCACGCGGATAGCGCGAATCGCATCGTCATTGCCAGCAATTGGGTAATCAATAATCTCCGGGTCCGCGTTGGTGTCCACAATGGCGACCACTGGGATGCCGAGGCGCCGCGCCTCATTCACGGCGTTTTGCTCGCGAATCGTGTCGATCACCACCAGCGCGTCGGGTAACTGCGACATCTCAATTATCCCCTCGAGATTGCGCCGGAGCTTCGCGGCCTCGCGATTAAGTGCCGACAATTCCTGTTTTCCCATTTTCTTGTATTCGGGCGACTGCTCGATCTCTTCAATGTATTTCAGTCGCCCAATGCTCTTGCGGATGGTAGCGAGATTAGTCAACGTGCCGCCAAGCCACCGTTGATTAACGTAAAACTGACCGCAAGCCAGTGCCGCCTCCTTTACCGCTTCTTGTGCTTGTTTCTTGCACCCGACGAACAAAATTTTGGCTCCGCGGCGCGTGACCTCCTGGAGAAACTCCGTGGCTCGCTGAAGCTGGAGCACAGTCTCGTCCAAATTGATAATGTAAATCTGATTACGCTGTTCAAAGATGAAAGGCTTCATCTTTGGGTTCCAACGCTTGGTCTGGTGTCCAAAATGGACGCCAGCTTCCAACAGTTCAGGTACTAATTCTGTCGTATCTGCCATAAGAGAAATTCCGCGAAGGGGGAACTTCCAGAGCGGGAGGCTGAAGATGCTACAGCACGCACCGACGCGCAACCTGAAATTCGGTTCTATTTTCGCTGAGTCCGGACATCGGTTAAGACGGATGACAACGGATTCCAGACGTTGGTGTTCACCAACGCAAAACGCGAAACGGGTTCTTCTCGGCGGCGGCACCTCGGGGCCTGTTTTGCTCGCAACCAAAATCGGGGATAAGCAGGAGGCCCTGAACGGCAAACGCGAATGGCGCAACGAGCGTTGAAATGCTATCAAGGCTAATTCGGGGCTTCATCGTGCGCTAAAACTCCAGTCCCACTCTCAGCCGCAATAAACTTTTTCGTGCTCGTCACCGAAAATATAACCGTCGTACGCGGCGAACTCCTTATTTTCGTAGCTGAAAGCTTGGCCGATCAGCAACTGGTAGAGGAAGCCGAGCGTGGCCCACCAGCGCTCGTCTCCATATGGATCCTAGGTCCGACAAAATATGCCGAGTGCTCATGCACAGTCGCATCGGCAAATTCATGATGCTTCCAAAATTCGAATCCGGCTGACCAATTGCGCCCGAACCGGTAGGAAATTCCGGTGAACCATTCGAAGATGCCGTCGCGCTCGTAACCGTCGTCCGATTTTTCGAACTCTAATTCATAATTGACTTCAGCGCCCAAACGAGCCGGTGCTCGAACCAATTCTTTTGGAGTATAACTTTCCATTCCAGTTCCTTCTCGTCATCCCCGAGCGTTAGCTCAAAATACAGCGCGAGACCAAGCGGATCTTTGTACGGACTCAGCAGGCGAAAAATCGCTTCGAACGAGACCGATTCAAAATGATACCTGTCGAACGGCGTTGCTGGATTGTGTCCAGGATGTACGCCCTCGCCGCCGGTCTCGTAAACATCGAGCAAACGTTTTCCGGGAAACGCCGGATCTTCAGCTGGTACATCGCTGTGCACATAGACATAGTGATGGTTAAGATAGAGCGCGATTTGAAAATTATCGATCACGCCGTAATCGAACTCCTCGCGGAAATCGATGACGCTGTAGTTACCATGCTCTCTTTCCCAGCGTGCGGTGACCCATTGCTCGAATTCAACCTCCCCTTTCGACGCAACGTCAGTTGTCTAAGTCCATGCGAAGACCGCTCCGTGTGATTGTCGAGTGTAAGGGCAAACCAAAAGTACAGCCGCAAAAACTGATCTGAATTTCATCGCGACGATGCATAACATCGTGCAAGAGAACCTGCTGCTGGACGGTTGCTAATTCTTGGCGCTGAATTGCAGCGCAACCGCGAAGCACGTCAGAGTAGCGCGGCGCTAGCTGGAGGTTCGCGATTGCTTCTCCGCGTATCTCGCCAAAATCCAACAGAGATCAGAAAGACGGTTTAGGTAACGCAAAATCTCTGGATTAAAATTCTTTTCTCCGGCACCGAACGTCGCGATGTGCCGCTCCGCGCGGCGGCATGTTGTACGTGCAAAATCGAGAGCCGCAGAAAGCGTAGTTCCACCAGGAATCACCCAGTGTTTCGGATAAAGCGATTTGTCTTTCTCAAGTTCTAAAATGACTGCTGTAATCCGGTCCACCATCCCTGCTGTCGTAACATGAAAGCCATCGTTAACGTAACGTTCTCGGTCGCCGGGCGTCGTCGCCAGCTCACCCATCACGACGACCAAGTCTTTTTGCGCGGCGGAGATTTCGTCCGAAAGGAATTTGTCCGTCGAAAAGGATCGGGCGAGACCAAGCGCGGCGGTCAGCTCATCGATACAGCCATAAGCGTCAACACGCGGATCGGCTTTCGACACGCGCCGCCCGTACATCAGCGACGTTTCACCTTTGTCGCCTGTTTTGGTTACGATCGACATCGGCCAAATTGTAGGCGTTTCCGTGAACTCCGAAAGCTTTCGGAGCTGACCCAGACGCCCTACCCGACGGGGTATTATCCGATCGCCGGCTGCGGCTCTGGTTCTTCCATCACAGGCGCGCCAATCGGCTCGCCTTTCTCGACGAGTTTGATCTGGCGATGCTCGGGGAAACCAGTCCCAGCAGGGATTAAGTGACCCATGATGACGTTTTCCTTGAACCCGCGCAGCTTATCGACTTTGCCGAGCGTGGCCGCTTCCGTGAGAACACGGGTTGTATCCTGGAACGAGGCAGCAGAAATAAAGCTGTCCGTCTCAAGCGAAGCTTTAGTGATGCCGAGAAGCACAGGCACGGCCTCCGCCGGTTTGCCGCCCTTCTCAACGACCTTCTTGTTTTCTTCCTCGAAATCGAGCTTGTCCACCTGATCGCCCCAGAGCAATGACGTATCGCCCGGATCGGTAATCTTCACCTTGCGCAACATCTGGCGCACGATGATTTCGATGTGCTTGTCGTTGATCTCCACGCCCTGCAAACGATAGACCTCCTGCACTTCGTTAACCAGATGCTCCTGCAATTCCTGCGGACCGCAGACTTCCAAAATCTCGTGCGGCACGATTGGGCCCTCGGTGAGTTGCTGACCCTTCTTCACGAAATCCCCTTTGAACACGATGATGTGCTTGGTCAGCGGGATCAGATGCTCTTCCTCGGTTCCAGTCTCCGGGTCTTTTAAAATCAGGCGTCGTTTCCCGCGGACAGTTCCGCCCATCTCGACGATCCCATCGATCTTGGCAATCTCAGCCGCGTCCTTCGGCCGACGGGCTTCGAATAATTCGGCCACCCGGGGCAAACCTCCAGTGATATCCTTTGTCTTTGCGACTTTGCGGGGCGTCTTTGCCAGTAGCGCACCAGCGCGCACTTTCTGGCCTTCCTCAACGATGACGTGAGCGCCAGCCGGGATGGAATAACTCGCGAGCACTTCCTTCTTGTCATCCACAATGACGATCTGCGGGTGCAAATCTTCCTTGTGCTCGATGATTACAGTACCCAGCAGGCCGGTCGCTTCATCGACGTCGCGTTTGATCGTGACACCAGCGATCATATCGCGAAATTCGATTTTTCCGCCTTTGTCTGTGAGAATCGGGATGTTGTACGGATCCCATTGCACAAGAACCTGACCTTCCACTTCAGGCTTGTTGTTTTTGTCCCGAACGATCTTGCCATGTGTGTCTTTTTTTGGCCCCTTCACATGCGCTCCATTCGGAACCGAAATCATCGAGCCGATGACTACGTTGTGGCGCTCGAGTTCGCGGCCTTCGGCGTTGTGCACGCTGATCGAGCCGTTCTTGTTCAAAACGATCCAGCTGCCATCGAGTGCCTGCACCGTTCGCAATTCGTTAAATCGTACCGTGCCGTCATTGTCGGCTTTGATGATTGGCTGCTTGAAAGTTTGGCTAGCCGTGCCGCCGATGTGGAATGTGCGCATCGTCAACTGTGTCCCAGGCTCGCCGATTGATTGGGCGGCAATAATGCCTACTGCTTCGCCAAGTTTAACGAACTGGCCCGTAGCGAGATTGCGTCCATAGCACATCGCACAAACCCCGCGGCCGCACTCGCAGGTAAGAACCGAACGAATCTTCAAGCTCTCCACGCCCACCCGTTGAAGTTCTGCGGCGATCTTTTCATCGATCAACTGATTCGCTTTGACGACTTTTTTCTTCTTGTCCACCGGGTCAGCGATCGTCTCGCAGCTTACGCGTCCGACAATGCGCTGGCCAAGATCGACTACTTCTTCGTCGCCTTCGTAAATCGAGCGCACCACGATACCGTTTACCGTACCGCAGTCGTCTTCATTGATGATCACGTCCTGCGCCGCGTCCACCAGTTTGCGCGTCAGATAACCGGAGTCGGCAGTCTTGAGCGCTGTGTCGGCAAGACCTTTGCGAGCGCCGTGAGTAGAAATAAAATACTCGAGCACGCTGAGTCCCTCGCGGAAGTTCGACGTGATCGGGCGCTCGATGATTTCGCCTGAAGGTTTGGCCATTAAGCCACGCATGCCGGCGAGCTGACGCACTTGCTGGCGATTTCCGCGCGCGCCCGAATCGACCATCAAATAGACTGGATTCAACTCCTTGCGACCTTCGTTGTGCTCCAGGGTGCGGAACATCACGCTGGAAATTTCGTCCCCGGCATGCGTCCAAATGTCGATGATCTTGTTGTAGCGCTCGCCGTCGGTGATGATGCCCTTGCGATATTGCTTCTCAACCTGGCGAATCTGCTTGTAGGCGTTTTCCAACTCGGTCTGTTTCTCTTTCGGAATGATCATGTCCGAAATTCCAATCGAAATGCCGGCTTTGGTTGCTTCGGTGAAACCGAGCTCCTTCAGTTTGTCCAATGTGGCCACCGTCTCCGCTGGACCAGCGATTTGGTAACAGCGCCAGATAATGTCGCTGAGCTGTTTCTTGCCGGCAGGTTTGTTGAAAAATCCAAGCTCCCCAGGCCAAATCTCATTGAAAATGACGCGGCCTGCTGTGGTTTCGATAGTTTTGGCCTCAGCATTTCCGTAGATCGTCTGCCTGCCGAAATCAGGATTCTTGATCCGGATGCGGTCGTGTGTGCGAATGCTTCCTTCTGCCATGGCAAATTCTACTTCTGCCGCATCCACAAACAGCGGGAACCGCTGGCCATCCTTGCCTGCACCGCGCGGATTTTGGGTGAGGTAATAACAGCCGAGCGTGATGTCCTGAGAAGGCGTGGTAATGGGCTTGCCGCTGGACGGAGAGAAAATGTTATTGGGAGCGAGCATAAGCATACGCGCTTCCATTTGCGCCTCGACTGAGAGCGGCACGTGCACCGCCATTTGGTCTCCGTCGAAGTCTGCGTTGTACGCCGTGCAAACCAGCGGATGGATGCGAATGGCTTCGCCCTCGATCAATTGCGGTTCAAAAGCCTGAATTGACAATCGATGCAACGTGGGAGCGCGGTTGAGCAACACTGGATGGCCCTTGGTCACTTCGTCGAGAATGTCCCACACCTCGGGCGTCTGACGTTCGATCATCTTTTTTGCGCTGCGCACTGTGTGCACGTACCCGAGATCTTTCAGCCGGCGAATAATAAACGGCTCGAAAAGCACGAGCGCCATCTTCTTCGGCAACCCGCATTGATGCAGTTTCAGCTCCGGGCCGATGACAATAACGGAACGACCCGAGTAATCGACACGTTTGCCGAGTAGGTTTTGGCGGAAACGGCCGCCCTTGCCCTTGAGCATGTCGCTAAGCGATTTCAGGGGCCGATTGCCGGCGCCAGTCACGGCGCGACCATGTCTGCCGTTGTCGAACAAAGCGTCCACGGCCTCCTGCAGCATTCGTTTTTCGTTGCGAATGATGACATCCGGTGTTTTGAGAAGCAGAAGGTTTTTGAGCCGGTTGTTCCGATTAATGACCCGGCGATAAAGATCGTTCAGGTCAGAGGTTGCAAAACGCCCGCCTTCCAGCGGAACCAAAGGGCGCAAATCCGGCGGAATAACCGGCAACACATCGAGAATCATCCACTCAGGACGCGCGTGCGAATTCTGAAATCCTTGAACGAGCTTGAGACGCTTGGCTAGTTTTTTGCGAATCTGCTTGCTCTTAGTGGCAGCCATCGCTTTCTCCAGTTCTTTGTTGAGCTTGTTCAGGTCGATCTCGGCCAAGAGTTTCCTGATTGCTTCAGCGCCCATGCCGGCGACGAAATCTTCACCGTACTGCTCCTGCGCCTCGCGATATTCTACTTCATTGAGAAGTTGTGTTTTCTGCAGCGGCGTCTTTCCGGGATCGATGACGATGTAATCCTCGTAATAGATAACGCGCTCAAGCTGGCGCGCGCTCATATCGAGCATGAGCCCAATGCGCGACGGCATGCATTTGTAAAACCAGATGTGCGAAACGGGCACCGCTAATTCGATGTGCCCCATACGTTCGCGACGGACACGGGCCAACGTGACTTCCACGCCACAACGGTCGCAGATCACTCCCTTATGTTTGATGCGCTTGTATTTTCCACAGGAGCATTCCCAATCCCGCGTCGGACCAAAAATGCGTTCGCAGAAAAGGCCTCCCTTCTCCGGCTTAAACGTACGGTAATTGATCGTCTCGGGATTTTTGACTTCGCCTTTACTCCACGAGCGCATCGTGTCGCTGGAAGCAACACCGATTGCGACTTGATCAAAACCCACGGGACGCTCTTCGCCCACTAACTCACGCCAGGAATGTTCGTTCATGATTTTCTAAAATAATTGTGAATCTAAGAATTATGCGACGCTCTCCAGAAAGCTGGGTGCCTGTCCGCCAACCTTTACGTCGAGCCCAAGGCTCTGCATTTCTTTGATCAGGACGTTGAACGATTCAGGTGTCCCTGCTTCCAGCGAGTTGTCGCCTTTAACGATCGACTCGTAGATGCGGGTTCTGCCTTGCACGTCATCGGACTTAACCGTGAGCAGTTCCTGTAAAGTGTAGGCGGCCCCGTAGGCTTCGAGAGCCCAGACCTCCATTTCGCCAAAGCGTTGGCCCCCATACTGCGCTTTGCCGCCGAGCGGCTGCTGAGTAACAAGCGAATACGGTCCGACAGCGCGGGCGTGAATTTTGTCCGCCACGAGGTGACCGAGTTTCATCATGTAGATGTAGCCAACCACCACTTCCTGATCGAACGGATCGCCCGTGCGTCCATCGAACAGGCGCGCTTTACCGGTTTCCTGTACCCAGGTGAAGCCCTTCTTCTTTCTGGCATCATGCAAATATTCGCGGATCTGTTTTTCTTTGATTCCATCGAAGACCGGAGTGGCGACTTTGAATCCGAGTGCCTTCGCAGCGACGCCCAGGTGTGTTTCCAAGACTTGTCCCACATTCATGCGGCTGGGAACGCCCAACGGATTAAGCACAATTTCAACCGGCGTTCCATCTGCTAGGAAAGGCATGTCTTCTTCAGGCACAATCCTGGCGACGACGCCTTTGTTGCCATGACGCCCAGCCATTTTGTCGCCCACGCTTAGCTTTCGCTTGCTTGCGATATAAACCTTAACCTGCTTGATGATTCCCGGATCGATATCGTCTCCACTCTCTACTCGGTCTGTCGCGCGATCCCGTTCCAGTTCCAGCTCCGCGAATTTGTGCTCGTACGAGCCAATGATTTCGCGGATCCTGTTGCGGATCGGGCTCGGATCGATCTCGATGTGATCATGCGCTGTCGCCAGCTTTCGCAACAGTGTTTTGGTGATTTTGCGATTGGCTGGAATTATGATCTCACCATTCTTGGCGTTCACGACGTCGAGAGGGACTTTTTCGCCCAGTAGGACGTTCGATAGGGAATCGGTCAATTGTTCAATCAGCGCCTCTTTCTTGCGCTTATGTTCTTCGCTGATGGTTTTCAGCTGTCGTCTGGTTTCCGCCGGCGTGAGTTTTTCGCGCGAGACTTCGCGACGGGACGAGACCTTTACGTCCATCACGATTCCGTAGGTCCCGGAGGGGACGGTAAGCGATGTATCCTTCACATCCGCTGCTTTCTCGCCAAAGATCGCGCGAAGCAGCCGTTCCTCGGGCGCCAATTCTGTCTCGCTCTTCGGGGTAATTTTCCCAACGAGGATGTCGCCTGGTTTCACTTCTGCTCCGACCCGCACTACGCCATCCGGGCCCAGGTTGCGCAAAGCTTCTTCGCTAACGTTGGGAATATCCCGCGTAATTTCTTCCGGTCCGAGCTTGGTATCGCGCGCGCCGATCTCGAATTCGTCAATGTGGATGGAAGTGTAAACGTCTTCCTTCACCACCTTTTCGGAGATCATGATGGCGTCTTCGAAGTTGTATCCGTTCCAAGGCATGAACGCGACGAGCACATTGCGTCCCAGCGCAAGCTCGCCATGGTCGGTGTTCGGGCCGTCAGCGATGACTTGGCCGCGTTTCACGTGCTGGCCTTTGCGCACGATCGGCTTCTGGTTCACGCACGTGCCGGCGTTTGAGCGCATGAATTTGCGGAGTTCGTAAATGTGGATCCCTGCTTCCGGGTCGGTCTTAAGCTTTCTTTTGCTCTCGGGGAGGTGACCGTCCTTGGTGACAACAATTTGATCCGCTGTGACCGAAGCGACTTTGCCGCTCTCGCTGGCTAAAACGACGGCATGCGAATCTCGTGCCACTTTTTCCTCCAACCCAGTGCCTACGAGAGGCGCCTCGGAAACGACCAGCGGCACACCCTGCCGTTGCATGTTGGAACCCATCAGCGCCCGGTTTGCATCGTCGTGTTCAAGGAACGGAATGAGGCCCGCCGCCACCGAAACCAGCTGTTTCGGCGACACATCCATGTAATTCACTTTGGCGGGATCGACTTCAAGAAAGTCGCCACGGTAGCGCACAGAGACTTTTTCCCCGGTGAAATGTCCGCGTCCGTCAATCGGCGCATTGGCTTGCGCCACGAGGAAATTCTCTTCGCGATCTGCGGTTAGGTATTCGACCTCGTCCGTTACGCGGCCCTTTTCCACCTTGCGATACGGCGTCTCGATGAAACCAAACTCGTTGATACGTGCAAACGTGCTCATCGAGCTAATTAACCCAATGTTTGGACCTTCCGGCGTCTCGATCGGACAAATGCGTCCGTAATGCGAAGGGTGAACATCGCGCACCTCGAATCCGGCACGCTCTCGACTGAGACCTCCAGGACCGAGAGCCGACAAGCGTCGCTTATGCGTCAATTCTGCGAGCGGATTTGTTTGATCCATGAATTGCGAAAGCTGCGAACGGCCAAAGAAATCGCGGACGACCGCGCTGAGCGCCTTTGGATTAATCAGCTTCTGCGGCGTCATGCCGTCCACATTGATGTCGAACAGAGTCATGCGCTCTTTGACCAGACGCTCGGTTCGGGCAAGACCGACGCGGCATTGGTTCGCCAGCAATTCGCCCACCGTGCGTACACGACGACTCCCCAGATGATCGATGTCATCTAGCGTGCCTTCGCCTCGCCGCAAATTGATCAAATACTTGATCGCCGCGATAAAGTCTTTGTCGGTCAAAATGCGCTCGGTGGGATCGATGTTGATTCCCAGTTTCTGATTAATTTTGTAGCGGCCGACGCGGCCAAGATCATATTTTTTGGGATCGAAAAAGAGTCTTTTGAGCAAAGCGCGGGCGTTCGCAACAGTCGGCGGATCTCCTGGACGAAGACGCCGATAGATATCCTTTAGCGCTTCTTCCTGATCGTGCGCCGGGTCTTTTCTAAGCGCCTTCACGATTGTGTCATCATTCGAGATGTCGATTACTTTCACCTCGTGAACCTTGAGTGCCATGATCTGGTGGACGGTCGCCAGCGTGAGTGGTTCGAACGCCCGCGCCACTGTCACTTCACCATCACGGATTTCCGCAGTCAGTACTTTGGTGGCTAGTTTCTCTTCATCGAGTTTCTCGCTCAGCTTTAGGGTCTCGATATTGTAAAAGAGTTTGATGACTTCTTCGTCGGAGCCGTAACCGAGCGCGCGCAGGAACGTGGTCGCGAGAAATTTTCGACGTCGCTTGCGTCGATCGAGATAGATGTAAAGAAGGTCAGCCGTGTCAAATTGCACCTCAATCCACGAACCCCGGTCTGGAATGATCCGGAAACTGTACAACACCTTGCCATTGACGTGAACGGTTGATTCGAAAGCGATTCCTGGGGAACGGTGCAGCTGGCTGACGACCACGCGCTCCGCGCCATTAATGACGAAAGTGCCCTGAGGCGTCATGAGCGGGATTTCGCCCATGTACACCTTCTCTTCCTTCGTGCCTTTTTCTTCTCGCAGTTGGAAAGTGACGTGCAGCGGCGCGCTGTAGGTCTGCCCTTCGCGCTGTGCTTCCAGCGCGGTCAATTTCGGCTCGCCAATGTCATAGTGACTAAAATCGAGCACCGCTTTCTCGTCGTAGCTTTCGATTGGGAAGACCTCCTTGAAAACTGCCTGGAGGCCCTGATTTTTCCGCTTTGCGTAAGGGACGTCTTTTTGGAGGAAATCGACGTACGAATTGGCCTGAACCTCAATCAAATTTGGCGGTTCGACCCCTTCTTTGATGCTTCCGAAGTAAATGCGTTCTGACATAGTCACTAAGATCAAGAGCTAAAACCTCGCACCGACCACACCAAATCGCGGCCAACGCGGGCAAGATTCTACCGGTTCAGCGAAGAGCGAGGGCACAGAAATAGCACCGAAACAGCGGCCTGTCAAATTGACGAGCCCCCGTCCCGTTGCCAGTAATGTGTTTTGCCTTTTAGCGCCGGGTTAAAAATACGTCTGTCTGGCTTTAACCAACTCTTACCATAGTCCAGATCCGCCGCGGCGCAAGTGATTCGTGCGGCGGAACCCCATCAAAATCGGACTACTTATTTAATTTCGACTTTTGCACCGGCAGCCTCAATCTTTTTCTTGATCTCGTCCGCCTCCTGCTTCGTCACGCCTTCCTTGATCGTTTTGGGCGCTCCTTCAACCAATGCTTTGGCTTCCGCCAAGCCCAGTCCTGGGACTGCGCCGCGAACCTCCTTGATGACAGCAATCTTGTTCGCGCCCATTTCTGTGAGGATGACATCAAACGTGGTCTTCTCCTCAGCCGCCGGCGCTGCTGCTCCGGCAGGGCCGCCCGCTGCAGCGGGACCGGTCGCAACCGCTACCGGTGCGGCCGCGCTTACACCCCATTTTTCCTCAAGTTGCTTGACCAATCCAGCAATCTCCAGCACCGACAGGTTGCTGAGTTGCTCCACCAATTTTTCTGTATCTGCCATTTTTTACTTTTTCCTCCAATTGCCGCCTCCGAAAGCCTTCGAAGAATTAAAGCCAATAGCCATCGACTCGGACAGTTTTCGTTTATTCCTCTGTTATTTGAAGGCGATCGCTCGGTTGCCATTCGGCAGACGATACGCCCCGCCCTACAAAATTCATGCCGCTGGCGCACCCTCCTTTTCTGCCTTTGCCTTCAGCAACCGAGCTAATGCTGCGCCGGGTTCATTCAAAAGCCGGACGAAACGCGTTGCCGGCGAAAGGAGCAGTCCCAGTAATTGCGCCTGCAATATTTCGCGCGGCGGCAACTCCGCCAGGGTCTCCAATTCCGCCGTGGAAAGAACCGTGCGATCGACAAAACCAATCTTGAGGTCCGCGATTTTAAATTCGGTAGCAAATATCTTGAAAATTTTTGCCACTGGCGCCACGTCGTTTTCCCCTGTGACAACTGCGGTCTGGCCGACCAACTGATCGCTAACGTCCGCAAAGCCGGAATCAGCCATGGCCCGCTTGAGGAAATTGTTTTTGACCACGTGCATTTCCGCGCCCGCGGGTGCCAACCGGTTCCGCAATTCGCTGAAATCAGCGACCTTCATGTGCTGATAATCGGTCACCAGCACAAAAGGCGAGCTCCTCAATTTGTTGGACAGATCTGCAACGATGCTGGTTTTTTCTGGTCGCATTTATTTTCGATGCTGAGTAATGCCCGCCCTAAATGTTCAAATACGGCGCTGGATCGACGCGGACTCCCGGCGACATTGTCGCACTGATTGTCACGCCTTCAAGGTAGCGACCTTTCGCTGTCGCTGGACGGGCCCGCACAACGGCTTCGATCACCGCATTTCCGTTTTCCACCAGCGCGTTTTCTTCGAACGAAAATTTGCCAACCGGCACCGCTACGTTGCCGTTCTTATCGAGCTTGAATTCTACGCGGCCGGCCTTCACGTCCTGCACAGCTTTGGAAGTGTCGTCAGTCACCGTCCCAGTTCTGGGATTAGGCATTAGCCCGCGCGGCCCTAGCACCCTTCCAAGCTTCCGGACCTCCGCCATCGCCGCGGGAGTAGCGATCGCCACATCAAAATCCTGAAAACCTTCCTGGCACTTCTGAATCAGGTCTTTCATGCCGACAAATTCCGCGCCGGCTTCTTTGGCCGCCTTCGCCGCCTCGCCCTCTGCGAAGACAAGCACGCGCACCTGTTTTCCGCTGCCGTGGGGAAGTGGGCAGGTCCCACGCACCATTTGATCAGATTGCTTCGGATCAACTCCGAGTCGGAACGAAAGCGTCACTGTCTGATCAAATTTTGTCGGTGGAAACTTCTTCAGCGTTGAGACAGCATCGGGAAGACTGTAAGTCTTACCTCGATCGACCTGCTCAGCGGCCGCGCGATAACGTTTGCTTCGATTCGTTTGCATTTTTTGTGCAGTTCAAATGCCCGGTTACTTGACACAGCAACGAGGCTCCTGCTTAAAACCTGTCCGCCTCAATCCAGCGAGCGGACACGGAACCTAGCGGCTATCTTCGCCTTGTCAAAGTCTTAGGCCAACAATCGCAGCGCACAGGTCAATCGACGGGAGCTGCGACGTCTGGCGGCGTTTTCGATTCGGCGGTTCGTTGCGCTCCCGGCGCGCCTCGCCGGATAATTTTGCCCTCTTTCATCACAAATGAGACGCGCTCGGTTGCAGTGATGTCGGAAGTCGGATCGCCCGGCATGGCAATCACATCGGCCAGTTTCCCTTTTTCCAGCGTGCCCACTTTTTGTCCGATCCCCAGAAGCTCGGCGTCGTTTGCAGTCGCGGCTTTCAATGCGTCGATTGGTGTCATTCCGAGATCGACCATTAACTTAAACTCTTTCGCGTTCTGACCGTGCGGAAAAACAGCGGCATCAGTGCCGAAAGAAATTTTGACGCCTAATTTCAGCGCGTTGCGAAACATCTCCGAGCGAGCTGTCGCTGCCGCTTTGGCTTTGGCCTGCAATGGGGGCGGATAATTTTCCAGCTTGTTCATGATCCATTCAGTGGCCATGAGCGTAGGCGTGAGAAATGTTCCCTTTCTTTTCATCATCGTGAGCGTTTCTGGTTTCATAAAAGAACCGTGTTCAATCGAATCGACTCCCGCCTCAATCGCCTCGTGCGCCGCCTGATCGCCGTGACAATGCACAGCCACTTTTTTGCGTAAGCGATGCGATTCATCGACCAGCGCAGCCATTTCAGCCGGCGTCAATTGTGGAGTGTCCACTTCGTCGGCGAGTGAAAGTACGCCGCCAGAAACTGCGGCCTTGATCACATCCGCGCCATTCTTCACCTCAAACCGCACCGCCTTTCGAATTTCATCAGGGCCATCTGCAATGCCGTCTGTGTAGTCCGGGTCGCGTCCAAAAAGAAAATCGCGAAACCCGCTGGTGGGATCGAAATGTCCGCCAGTGGCGCCGATACCTTTCGTCGCGACGAGCATACGCGGGCCGACGATCACGCCTTTGTTGATCGAATTGCGTAGCGCGATATCGACGAACTCGCGGCTGCCGACGAAGCGGCTTCCAAGATCGCGCACGGTAGTGAAGCCCGCTTCGACAGTAGCGCGTGCGTGCGTCGTGGCAATGATCGCCTGCTCCGAAACGTTGAGGTCGACCTCTTTCAGCCGGCGCAGATTGTAATCGCCGGAGTAATCAAGAGTCAGATGCGTGTGCGCATCCATGAAACCAGGCGAAAGCGTCGCGTCGCCTAGGTCGATGACCTGCGCGCCACTGGGGATCGGCAAATTGCTTCCCGCCTCGACGATTTTGTCGCCCTGTACGATAACGACGGCGTTTTGCACCAGGGCGTTCGATTTGCCGTCGAACATCCGCGGGGCTTTGATCGCGATTGGTTGATCGGCCCCGTGCGCCGACACGCCGAAACACAGGGATATTAGAAAAATACGAGACGGGATTTTCATCCCGATCGTTTAGAAGCGATGTGCTACGCTGGCAAGAGAGGAATGTGCAAACGTTGCAGACTAATTCCCAATACACTGCTAAGGCTTGCGCAATTTCGCCGTGCTTTCCGCCAATCCTTCTCGCGCCGCAGCGAGGCTGGGATCGAGTGCGAGCGCCTCTCTAAAGGCAACAATGCCGCGCTCGTGCTGATTGAATAAGGCGAGATAACTTCCCCGATTGATCAACATGCTGGTATAGACTGGTAAGACCTTGAGGTTGATCACGTCATCCTTCTCAAACCGCACCGTTCCATCAGCCAGACCGCGGGTCTGCAGGTGCGGATCTGGCGAATCGTGAAAGGTCTGGTCGCTTGCGAGGTTAAAAACAAGGCCTTGCGGAACAAGTTGATAGTTTTGATTGATCCACCTACCGAGCTCGGCGTTGGTTCTCTCGGCGAAGAGCAAGTCTCGCGTAATGTACACCGGCGCAACCCTGTTCTCGTTGGTCACAATCGACCGGAGCATCTCAAAAAATGCCGCGGTAATCCTTTGAGTGGGGAGCTGGTCCCTGGCGAAAGCGCCGGGATCGCGCTCCCATTCTTTGAGAATCTCAACGAAGGCATCAATTTTCTCGCGCGACCGCTCGATCATGCCAGGAAAGGCATGCCTGAGATAATCAAAATACCACGAACGCCGCAGCAGATTAACATCGACCACTTTTACGTCGCGTCGGCGTTGTTCTATCTCCTGTGCATAGAACATGGGAGAGGCGACCTGCCAGTCTTGTGTTAGTAAAAGACCATTGGTCTCGATTGTGCTGAACAGATTTTCTACGTAATCGTACGCGATAAAGTAATCCCTGCGATTGTTGACCGGGCAGTTCGCCGCGAACGCCGTCGCAGATGTGAGCAGAATAGCAGTTGCAGCGACCAGATACGATCTCGTAACCGACATCGACTTGGAGACAGCGAGTTGGATCAACCAGCGGATGCCAAAGCCAGCGGCAATCGCGATCGAAATAAACACGGGCAGATAGTACGCATCCTTGTCCTCTGCAATTTGGTAGCTGAGGTCGTAAGCCAGATTGGCAATGACAATAAACAGGAGAAACCAGAAGGTTGTGCGGTCCCGTTTGAAAGCGCTGCCAATGCCTGCGAAAGCGAAGACGAGCGGCAAGGGTAGCCACGCAGGCCCGAATTCGCGCGAGGCCATTTTGCAGAATTCAAAAAACTGCGCTCCCATCATCTTTGGCGTAAAGGAGAGAAACACCCGATACTGCCGGCCGGTGATGTGCCACCAGATTTCTTGCACCGAACGCGGATTCCCCCAGTTAATGACAGGCGAGCGCGATGCCGCAAACGGTAAATAGGCATAAACCGCGACCAGGGCGCCAACTGAAATCAATGCGGCATATACCAGCCGGCGGCTCGCAAAAAATCTAAGGCCTTCCGTCCTGTAAACAATTACGGCAACAGCCGGAAGCACCAGTCCGACCGTGACGTGATGAACGCCCAGCGCTAGGCCAAATGTGAGCGCGGCGGCATAAAGCCAACCGTCGTGCGTCGTGATCGCCTGCCCCGCATCCCGTCGGTCTGCGACGATGCACCGCCGCCACCGAAGCATCAGAAACAGAACGACGAGGATAAGCAGAGTGTTGAGAGTATAAACCTCAGCGATTGTCGCATACGACCACAGCGTGCGGGAGAATGCCATGAGCAAGCCCGCACCGAGCGCGGGCGCGCAGATCAAAAGCTGGCCAATGCGTGAATCCTCAGCTTTTTTCTTCTGCTGCGCGCTTCTCTTCTTCCACGTGGGGAGATACGGAGTCGTGATCATTAATTCCGCCACAACCAGAGTGAGTATCGAGGAAGCGAGCGCCGCGAAAAGAGCGGACGAGAAATTGATACGCACCGCAACGTTTCCCAGCGGCACGAGCGATGCCAGGTGGGCGAGGATTACCCACAGAGGGAAACCCGGAGGATGGGCGACGCCGAGCCCGTGAGCGACCACAATTAATTCGCCGCTGTCGGTCAGCGTGACTGTGGGAGCAAGAGTCCAGCTATAAAGAAGCAGCGCGATCAGAAATACTGCACCGGCGCAGGCAAACTCCACTCGGCTGAACGAAATCGCTCGTTCACTGTTCATCTGCCAGTGCAACTTTGGAGCTTGTGCTGAATCGATCCTGCTCTCGCGCTTATTTCGGAACCTCTTCTCGGCCGCAGTCCGGTGAGCCATGGACTATCGTCCCGCAAACTCCGCTTGCTGCAAACTGCGGATGAAGGAATAACGGCGTCTCAGCCGTTAAAGGCGCAGGATTGCGATGAAGCGGTCCTTCCTTGTTTTACCCGCGCAGTTTCGTTTCAATGCTCGCCTTGTCTGCATCACAGAAATTTTTGGCGAATCCAAAACGACCGCCGCCGCATCTTAACGAGAGAAATCATATTCGCATGAAGAACACGACAAAACCATTTCTCGCTGCTCACAGCGCTTCCCTTTATTTTTACGTCGCCTTTGTCACTGCAATCTCCGCAACACTGCATGCGCAGACGCCGGCGCCTACTCCCGCGCCGTCGCCATCGCAACCGCCCGCCGACTATAATCTCCGTTGGGGTGTTAAGATTCCGATGCGCGATGGCGTCGAACTGAACGGGACGTTGTATTTGCCGAAAACGCCGGATGGCTCTCTCCCGAAAACGCCCGTGATCTTCACGCTCACGCCGTACATATCCGACACGTACCACGAGCGCGGCGCGTATTTCGCGTCGCATGGATACGTATTCGCGCTCGTGGATGTGCGCGGGCGCGGAAATTCCGGCGGCGAATTCGAGCCGTTTACAAATGAACCGCGGGACGGACACGACGTAGTCGAGTGGCTTGCGAAACAGCCGTTTTGCGATGGGAAAGTCGCGATGTGGGGCGGGTCTTACGCGGGATTCGATCAATGGGCGACGGCGAAGGAATTCCCGCCGCATCTGGCGACGATCGTTCCTGCTGCCGCCGCGCATCCGGGCCTCGATTATCCATCATACAACAACATCGGGATGAGTTACGACGTGCAGTGGTTCACGCTCACCAGTGGCCGGGCAGCACAGGACCAGCTTTTCGGCGATCAAAAATTCTGGCGCACAAAATTTCTCGACGCTTACAAAAGGCATGTCGCTTTCAAAGACCTCGATACATTTATCGGCAACCCCTCGAAAAATTTCCAGCGCATCCTAAAACATCCCATGGCCGACGCGTACTACGATGAGATGCTTCCGTCGCGCGATCAGTTTCAAAAGATCACACTGCCGATCCTGACAATCACGGGCCAGTACGACGGCGATGAGCTGGGCGCGCTTACCTATTACCGCGATCACATGGCGAATGCTTCCGCGGAAGCGCGGGCGAAACATTTTCTCGTTATCGGCCCGTGGGATCATGCCGGCACGCGTACGCCGACGGATGAAGTTGGCGGCGTAAAGTTTGGCCCGGGTGCGATCATCGATCTTAACGATCTGCATCGCCAGTGGTACGACTGGACGATGAAAGCAGGATCGAAACCCGCATTCCTCAAAAACCAGGTCGCATATTATTTGCTCGCGTCCGGCAACTCCGGTGCGAACGGCGAATGGAAATACGCCGGCGATTTCGCCGCATTGATCGCGAATCCGAAAACATTTTATCTCACCTCAAAGGATGGCGATGCCAACGGCGTATTTCGCTCTGGTGCACTGAGTGCAAGCCGACCGACCGACGGCGCCGACAGATTTACGTACGATCCACTCGACACACATCGGGGCGAATTCGTCGAAGGAGTGGAACCAAAAGAGAAAACCGCCGCGATCGATCAGAGCTTTGCCCTAAGCATCGTCAACGATGGCTTGGTTTATCACACCGATGCATTGCCGAACGAAACGCCAGTGATTGGTTGTCCTGATGTGACATTGTGGATCTCGATCGATACTCCCGATGTCGATCTGGAGTGCGATCTTTACGAGATTCAGCCGGACGGCACGAGCATCGCGCTGTGGAGCGATGTTCGCAGGCTTCGGTACCGCGAATCCTTGCGTCAAGCAAAGTTAGTAACACCAGGTGAGATCGTGCGCTGCGATTTCAATCCCGGATTGTTCGTCGCGCGGCGATTAATGAAAGGCAGCCGACTGCGCCTGGTTGTAACCGCCGTGAATTCAATTTCTTGGCAAAAGAATTATTGCTCCGGCGGAGTCGTTGCCGAAGAAACTGCAAAAGACCCGCGCACCTGTCACGTTAAGATATATCATGACGCGCAGCACGCCAGCACGATTCAACTTCCCCTACGCTGATGCGCTCGCTGACTCAAACCCTGGTTATCGCGGGATTGTCTTCGCTGATTGCGACGATTGCCCAAGCCGATTCAGAGATCGTCATCGCCATCCGATATCTGCAAGCGGAGGGTGCCAGTCACTCGCATTTATACTTGTATCGGGAAGACGAAAAACTTTTGCGCCAATTAACAAACGACAACTCAGGACAGGACTCCGGTCCAATTTTCGCGCCGGACGGCAGTGTGATTGTCTTCACGCGCGAAAAGCCGAAAGATGTGCGCGAATTCTGGAGCATCGAGCCGCACGGGACGCATTTGAAGAAATTGGAGGTGGCGCCGGACTGGTATGCTGGTGCGAAAAGCTCGCCATATTTCACAAACGTCGAGCCGGAAGAAGGAGCTTCGGCAGCCGCGACAACTTCCCCGACGGAATCTGCCTCACTGAGGCCAACGCCAGCGCCCACCTACAAATCGGCCGATGGTTCTGTCGAATTGGTCCTACGCGAAGATCCCAATGACGAAGATGATCAGATCGACGGGCCGGGTCATGGGAAGCATTATCTGCTGCGCAATTTGAAAACCGGGACTGAAACGGAGTTCGACAAGATTCCTGGATTTTACGGCGCGTTTGAGATTCTTCACGACAGCCAGGACAAGAATCAGCATTTTGTCTTTGACGATCCGCTGCGGCTCGCATTTTTCGGTCTGCACTTGAACAGCACAGATGGCGACACGGTTTTCGCACTGGATTTGAGCGGCCCTCGATTTGTCAGGCTTTCGCCGAACTGGGCCACGCCCATCCCGTTGCCGGGCGAAGCCGCGTTTCTCACATTTACCGAGAACCGTTACGTGCCAATTCCCGGAACGACTAAAACCGCGAACTGCTCCTACATCGAGCGCTGGGACGACAAGCTGAACCACATTCGTTATGCGCGCGAGAAATCCGCGGCGCTCTGTTACGGCATGTCGATGTATCGGCACGGCCTCACGCCATCGACAATCACGCTGCGGCGAAGCTCGAATTAAACCGCGGTGAAGTATTTCTACACAGCGCTTTTGATGAGTTCGCTTGCTCTGTTTGCAAGCAGCCAAACGCAGGCAGATTCTTTGGATAAATTGGCTGGCGATTTTTGGTCGTGGCGCGCGGAATATGCGCCATTCACCGGCGATGACGTGAACCGAATGCAGCGCCCGGGCGGAAGCCGCGATTGGTCGCGAGCCAGCATCGACCGGCGAGGCAACGACCTTGAACAATTCGAGTCGCGCTGGAAAAAGATAGATCCGAGCAGCTGGCCAATTGCAAAGCAAGTCGATTACAAATTGATCGGGTCCGCATTGTCGCGGGTGCGCTGGGAACTCGATGTCAACCCGCGCTGGAAACGCGACCCAAATTTTTACACCGAGCAGACACTCACCGCGCTTGCCGAAGCGCTCACGGTTCCCGCGCCGTTCGACAAGGCGCGCAGCCGCGAGATTCTCACGCGTATCGAAAACATTCCGTCGATCTTGCAACAGGGGGCCGAGAACCTCGAGAACCCGCCCGCGCCGTTCGCCACGGTCGCCATCAACAATCTCGATGGTATTCGCGAACGTCTCCGTAGAATGGCAAGCTCGCTTGTAGCATCGAAAACTCTAAATGCCGATAAACTTAAGAGCGCTTGCGAGCACGCTGCGGATGCGCTGGAAAAATTTCAGCAGCAGCTTAAAGAGAAGCTGCCCAATCTTCCGCAGCAAACAGCGCTCGGCCGTGATGCCTACGTTTGGTTTTTGCGGAACGTAGCGCTGATGCCGTTCATGCCTGAGGAACTGCTCGCAATGGGACGTCAGGAATGGAACCGCGCGGTTGCGTTTGAGTCTTTCGAGAAGAACCGCAACAAAGATTTGCCGCCGCTCAAGATCGCAGACAATATCGACAACTGGATTCGCGATGCAGCCGGCAAGGAATTATCGATTCGTAAATTTCTCCAGGAGCGCGGCATTCTAACTGTGCCGGATTGGATCCAGTACTACACGCTTCGACCGACTCCCGAATATTTGCGCGCTCTGGGCTTTACTGAGAACGATGACTTCACGTCGGCGTCACGGTTGAAAGAGAACTGCATCCGTTACGTGCCTGAGCCGTCAGAAAAGCTCGGCTACTTCTGGCGCGCGACAGCGATGGATCCGCGGTCGATTACAGTTCACGAAGGAATTCCTGGCCATTATTTTCAGCTTTGTCTCTCCTGGAAACACGAGGACCCGATCCGGCGGCATTACTACGACTCCGGCGCGAATGAAGGAATCGGCTTCTACGCTGAGGAAATGATGTTACAGGCCGGCTTGTTCGATGACAGCCCGCCTACGCGCGAGATCATTTACAATTTCATGCGCCTGCGCGCTCTGCGCGTGGAGGTGGACGTAAAACTCGCGCTCGGCGAATTCACGCTGGAACAAGCTGCCAAATATCTACAGGAAAAAGTCCCGATGGACGAACAAACCGCGCGCCAGGAAGCAATCGCGTTTTCCACTGGTCCTGGTCAGGCCATTACGTACCAGATCGGAAAGCTGCAGATTATAAAATTTCTCGCCGACGCGCGCATGCAACAGGGCAACAAATTCAATCTCCGCGCCTTCCACGATTTCGTCTGGAAAAACGGCAACGTCCCGATCGCGTTGCAGCGCTGGGAATATTTAGGACTAGCTAAGGACCTGCCATAAGCGGTTCAGAACCGAATCGACAACACATAAGCTCTACGCGATTATGTTTGCTGCGGCCTCGGAAAGATCGACTCAAAGACAGAGTCGAACCAATCCTGATCAGTCAGGGAATCGTCTTCTTGAGTGATTTCCGGCACCGTACCGGAATCAATCCTTAGCGATTTGCTGTTGGGGAATTTCTTGCGCAGTCGAGACTCAATGCTCTTGGCGCCTTTGGCATCTTCGTTACAAATTCTTTGAACGAAGGTCTTCTGGAATTCTTCGTCGTATTGCAAAACGAAAGCTAATATTGCCACCGCGAAACGCTCTTTCTGTTCAATGGCCTCGTACCGATCCGCTCCGGTGAGAGCATGCCCGCGAAATCGGCCTTGTTTGTACAGCCTATAGAAAGACGGACGGCGCGGCAACATATGCGAATCTTAGAAATAGATAAGAAAAACGTCGACGCTTCCGTTCTCGAAATTCCTCGCGATGAGGAACTGCGGCATCGATTGCCCTGCCGTTGCGCTCGTTTCGGCTAGCAGCCGAAACCAACAGGCTGGCAGCCTGCGCTCCCCAATCCGTGAAATCCGCGTTATTCGCGGTTGATGTCTACCTCAGTCGACAATCTCGAGGCCCATTTGGCGGGCGGTGCCGGCGATGATGCGGAAGGCGGCTTCGTCATCGCGCGCGTTCAGGTCTGTGCGCTTGGTGTTCACGATGTCCATGACTTGTTTGCGCGTGACCTTGCCGACTTTGGTTTTGTTCGGCTCTTTTGAACCGGCAGCAATGTTGGCTGCTTTTTTCAAGAGAACAGCGGCGGGCGGACTCTTCGTGATGAACGTGAAGGATTTGTCTTTGTAAACGGTGATTACGACCGGGAGAATGTCGCCGGCTTGTTTCTGGGTAGCGGCGTTAAATTCTTTGCAGAACGCCATGATGTTAACGCCTCGTGGGCCTAGGGCCGTTCCAACTGGTGGCGCAGGGTTTGCCTGGCCAGCTGGAATTTGGAGTTTTATTTCGGCAACTTTTTCTTTAACAGCCATTGTAATTCGTTAAATCGTTAAAATCGTTGAATCGTTAAATCGAAAGATTAGCCGCGCTCCACCTGCCAGTATTCCAGTTCCACCGGGGTGGCGCGACCGAAAATGGTGACCGACACGCGCAGTTTCCCGCGCTCAGGATCGATTTCTTCAACGATTCCTGTCTGATTTTGGAACGGACCATCAGCGACTTTCACCGACTCGCCCACTTCAAAGCTGACTTTCGGTTTCACCTTTTCTTCGCGCTCTTTCATTTGCGCCAGCATGCTGTCCACCTCCGATTGCCGCATTGGAATCGGTTTGTCCTTCGTTCCGGCAAACCCGATCACGCCGGGTGTGTCGCGGATGAAATACCAGGTGCGCCCGACCAGCTGATTATTTTCGTCGAGTAAATGCATGTTGACGATCAGATAGCCGGGGAAAAATTTCCGCGTCGTCTCGCTCTTTTTTCCCTTCTTGATTTCCGAGACGCGCTCGGTCGGGACCAGCACTTCGTAAATCAAATCGCCCATTTCCTCTGTCTTGACGCGTTTCAAGATGTTCTCGCGCACCTTGTTTTCCTGCCCGGAAAGCACGTGCACAACGTACCATTGATCTTTGCCTGCGAGTGTCTGTGCCATAAATCAGTGTATTCGAGTGAAAAAGTGCACGACGTTCACCAGAACGAAATCGAAGAGCGCGACGTACCCGCCCAGCAATAGCATCGCGATAACGACCACGAGCGTAGAGTCCATGAGCTCCTTGTAACGGCGAAATCCTTTCTCTTTCGGGTCCCACGGCCACGAACATTTCTGCAGCTCGACCTTCACTTCGCTGAGGAAATTCTTTACTTTGGTGATCATTTAAAATGTAATCGTGATTCGTTGCAGCGTTGAACCGCACAAATACGATGCGGTTTCGTTTTTTTGATTTAACGCTTTAACGATTCAACGTTGTACCGCGGCGATGGCCGCACGCCAGGAGGGACTCGAACCCCCAACCAACGGTTTTGGAGACCGCCACTCTACCAATTGAGCTACTGGCGTATTTTTAATTGTCATTCTGAGCGAAACGCGTCTCAGAGTCACCAAATCAGAGATGTCTCGACTTCGCTCGACATGACAACAATTTAATCCAGAATCTCGCTCACGCGACCCGCACCTACGGTCTTGCCGCCTTCGCGAATGGCGAACCGGATCGTCTTTTCCATCGCGATGGGCGTGATCAACTCCACTTCGATTGAGATGTTATCTCCCGGCATGACCATTTCCACGCCTTCAGGCAGTTTAACCGTGCCGGTAACGTCCGTCGTGCGGAAATAAAACTGTGGACGGTAATTGGTGAAGAACGGAGTGTGACGTCCACCTTCCTCTTTGCTCAGTACATAAACTTCCGCCTTAAACTTCTTGTGCGGCGTAATGGAGCCCGGCTTCGCGATGACCTGGCCACGCTCTACCTCCTCCTTCTTCAAGCCCCGCAACAACACGCCGACGTTATCGCCTGCGCGTGCTTCATCGAGAAGTTTGCGGAACATCTCGATATCGGTCGCAACGGTCTTGGCCGTCGGGCGAATACCGACCAGTTCGACTTCCCCCATTTTCTTGAGAACGCCGCGCTCGACACGACCCGTGGCCACGGTGCCGCGGCCTTCAATGTTGAACACGTCTTCGATCGGCATGAGAAATGGCTGATCAATCGGTCGCTCGGGCACGGGGATGTAATCGTCGATCGCCTCCACGAGCGCGAGCACCTGCTTTTCCGCGTCTGCATCGCCATTGAGCGCCTTCAGCGCGCTGCCTTTGACAATCGGGATCTTGTCGCCAGGAAATTCATACTGGGTCAATAGATCGCGCACTTCCATCTCCACGAGGTCGAGAAGCTCGGGGTCATCAACCATGTCGACTTTGTTGAGGAAAACGACAATGGAGGGCACCCCTACTTGTCGGGCCAATAGAATGTGTTCACGCGTCTGCGGCATAGGTCCGTCCGCAGCAGAGACAACCAGGATGGCGCCGTCCATTTGTGCCGCGCCAGTAATCATGTTCTTGACGTAGTCCGCGTGCCCAGGGCAATCGACGTGGGCGTAGTGGCGTTTGTCGCTCGAATACTCCACGTGCGCCGTGTTGATGGTGATTCCGCGCTCTTTTTCCTCCGGCGCGTTATCAATTGATTCATATGCCCGCACTTCGGCCATCCCCTTTTTGTTCAACACCATCGTGATGGCCGCCGTCAGGGTGGTTTTGCCGTGGTCTACGTGCCCGATCGTGCCGACGTTCACGTGCGGCTTGTCGCGTTTAAAAGCTTCCTTAGCCATTTCAATTCTCCTGTTTAACTAAACTTCGTCTTTTCTTCTAATTTTCTCCACTGCCGGTCGCGAGTTCTTCCTGAGCCCATGACCGGGATTGAACCGGTGACCTCGTCCTTACCAAGGACGTGCTCTACCAACTGAGCTACATGGGCCTGCTTTTCGCCAGCCCAGGGCCTCCGCGGCGAGCCGAGCGGCAAACCGGTTTCGCCCTCTGCCAGAGATTCAAAAGTCCCAAAGCCGCGTCAAATTTGCAATTTGAACGACCATGGGACCGCCTCGTTCCAGCAAAAAGCGCCCGCAAGCTAACCGCGCCCATCGTCGTGTCAAAGAAATTTTGGAAAGCAACGGCGTGTGGAGTGTGCTGTGCTCGGCCCATTAGATGAAAGGGCCACGCGAAACCAGTCCGCTGAGGACAGCGGACGCTACAGCCGCGCTTCGACTACCGGATAATGCTGCTTGTCTCTTCGGGTTTTCCTCGTGTGAGTAAGCGAACGATGACCGCGATGATGAGCAACACCGCCACCGCGATTCCGATGTTAAGAGGAGTAATCAGACCGGGCTTTTCCGGTGTCGGACTGGGGGTGGGCGAAGCAGCCGGTGGAGGAGATGCATTCTTTTTCGCTAGCATCGACTGTGCATATTGCAAGCGCTGGAAGGTATCATTGTCTTGCGGGTTTATCTTTAGCGCGGCCTCGTAATCGGGAATGGCGTTTTCGTACTGCAGCGCCAGACTGTAGGTGTAGCCTCGCTTCGTCAACGCCTCCACATCGTTTGGATTTTTGCTGAGCAGAAATGTGTAATCGGCGATGGCTGCGTCGTAGTTTTTCAAACCTCGATATGCTAACGCGCGCCGATCATAACTCTGCAGATCGTCCGGTTTTTTTTGGATGACGGCCGTAAAATCAGCGACCGCCTTATCCCACTGGCTGAGTCCGAGCTCGGCGAAGCCCCTGAACTTGTTCGCGTTGATGTCGTCTGGCTTCAGTTCGAGCGCTTTGTTCAGGTCAGCCAGGGCCGCGTCGTATTGTTTGAGTTCGATCTCGGTCTCTCCCCGTTCCAGATAAGCGGACGCATCTTTCGGCGCGAGGTCAATGGATTTTGAAAAATCCGCCAACGCAGACTGATATCTGGTTGAGGCCCCTTCCTGATCGCCTGCCGCCACAGCAGTCCGTGCCGCCTGGCGATACGCGGTCCCGCGGTTTGCATAGCCACGAGGATCTTTTGGGTTTGCTTCAATCGCCTTGGTAAATTCGGCAACCGCGGCATCGAAATGCTTTTGTTGGGCGAGTTCGATCCCGCGCTGTATGTGGTTCGCGCCGCCCGGCGCTGGCTTCTTCGCGAGCGCGATATGAACAGCCGCAACCCATAGAAATAACGCTGTCGCAATGGTGAGTGTTTGCTTGTTCAACATATTCATTTCTCCTTCCGGCCTACTTTTTGAGCGATTTATCGTTCGTAGGCGAGCAAATTAAATACGCCGAAACAGCAAACTGATGAAACAACTAAATTCCCGCAGAGAATCTGCGGATGTGCGCCGAGGCGCCGATCTCTCGAAAGGTTACGCCGCAGTCTTCGCTACAGTCGTCATCTGGTCGCTGCCGTCGCTTTTCATGTACTATTTGAATCGCTTTTACGATCCATGGGCGCAAAATTTCTATCGATATTCAGTGGCCTGCATCGCGATCGCGCCTCTGGTGCTTTATCGGATGCGCGGTGGCGGGCCGAGGATCGACATGCGTGCGATTAGGCTTTGCTTTCTGCCATGCCTGCCGAATGTCATCCATCAAGTCACTCAAGTGATGGCTCTTTTCTATATGGGGCCTGGTGTGTATGCGATTTTCACTCGGGCTTCCGTCATTTTCACTGCGTTGTTGGCGCTGGCATTTTTCCCAGAGGAACGCTTCGTCATTCGACAATGGAAATTTCAACTTGGCACGTTGCTGGGGCTGGTCGGAGCATTCGGCGTGATCTGGTTTCAGGCCAACACGCAATCGAACGAACGACATATCGCGTTGCCTGGATTGTTCATCGCTTTTACCGCAACGTTTTGCTGGGCGCTTTACGGTGTTCTGATTAAACGCCCGTCGGCTGAGCTCGGGTCAATCCGCAGCTTTGGATTGATCAGCTTCATCACCTCGGCGTTACTTTTTCCTCTCACAATGACGTTCGGCAGGATCGACGCGCCGATCCACGCCGGCGCACAGGCAAACTTGGTTCTTATCATTTCCGCTGTGACCTGTATCACGCTCGCCCATGTTTTGTATTACGTAGCAATCCACGAGATCGGAGTCGCGCTCGCGCAGGCCCTCCAGCTTCTTTGTCCCGCCACTGCAATGGCGCTCTCCGCTTGGATCTTCCACGAACGGCTCACTTACGCTCAACTTTGGAGCGCGGCTGTTCTACTCGTTGGCGCATTCTTGGCCATGCGGGTAAAACCCGTCGCCACGAGTGAAGCGGCGGAGAATATCTGAACTGTGTTACACGGCAGGCTATTCGGCCGATCAATGCGCACCTTGAAGAAGGGTTGAGAACTTTTAGATCAAAAAATACTGCGAGGTTCACGCAGCGCCGCTACAATCGAGATCCAGTACCGCAATGGAACTGAAAGCATATCTCCGGACCCGCCAAAAGCTGATCGACCGCGCGCTGGACCGTTATCTGCCGAAGGCGAATACCAAACCTGCAACGCTGCATAGAGCCATGCGTTACAGTCTTTTTGCGGGTGGAAAACGATTGCGACCGATTCTTTGCCTCGCCGCGGCTGAAGCTTGTCGTGGCAACATCGATGACGCGCTTCCTCTCGCCTGTGCATTGGAATGCATCCACACCTACTCGCTTGTGCATGATGACCTTCCCAGCATGGATAACGACGATTTCCGGCGCGGTCGCCTCACCTGCCACAAAGTGTTCGGCGACGGTACTGCCGTACTGGCTGGAGATGCTCTGCTAACCATCGCGTTCGAAATTGTGTCCAGAGCGAAACCGGCGCCGCGCTATCACATGTCGACTTTGTTGCGCGAGATTGCAGTTGCGGCGGGAAGCCAAAAACTGATCGCTGGTCAAGTGGCCGATCTCGAAGCTGAAGGCAAGAACGTAAAACGCGGCCAGTTGCAATTTATTCATGAGAACAAAACCGCAGCCATCTTGAAAAGCTCGGTGCGGCTCGGTGCGATGAGCGCCAACGCAGACGCCAGAAAACTTTCTGCGATCGCACGCTTCGGGCAACGACTGGGTCTCGCTTTCCAAATCATCGACGACATTCTCGATGTAACGCAGACCTCAGAGATATTGGGCAAGAGCGCCGGCAAAGATGTGGCGGCAAAAAAGGCGACTTACCCCGGAGTGATCGGCTTGGAGAGATCCCGCGCCGAAGCCAAACGGCTCACCAGACAAGCGCATAATGCCCTGTCGGTGTTCAGCAGCAGCGATGCCGAACCGTTACATGCGCTGGCGAATTATCTGCTCGAGCGCGAGTACTGAGATCGTACGACGTCTGTGCCAGACGCCACCAAAGCAGGCGTTTCATAGAATGGAGCCGGTGGGCGCCGAGCGACATCGACGGGAAGCCCGAGAGGGTGAGCTAGCTGGCGCGAGCGAATCAAACGCCGTACAATTTTCTACACCAGCGCGAGATTCGGGTCGATCTCTTCGGTCACTTGTGATTCAAATCCCGCCCGCAATCGCAATATCGCAGCAAATGCGATCATGGCCGCATTATCGGTGCACAACGACGGCTTAGCGTTTTTGAATTGAAATCCGTTGCGAATGCAAGCCTCCTGCAACTGCCGACGCAATTCCTGGTTGCAACTGACCCCGCCGCTGACTGTCACGAAATCGACGTCGTACTTCTGCGCTGCTGTAATCGTCTTTGTCACTAGGACGTCAATAATGGCTTCTTGGAAGGAGGCGCAGAGATCACTTAACAGTTTGTCATCCTGAGCAGGTGCGAAGGACTTCTCATCGGGTGATTGATCACGCCTTGACCCGCGGGGATCCAGGCTCCGAGTCCGAGATTCCTGACTTGCGTTCGGGATGACTCCAATTTTCGGCAGCAAATATCGCACCGCGGTTTTTAACCCGCTGAAACTGAAATTCTCCGAGCCGAGCATGCTGCGCGGCAGATCAAAACGGTTTGGATCACCCTCGCGGGCGAGCTTTTCAATTTCCGGACCGCCCGGATAACCGAGCCCAAGCATCTTGGCGACTTTATCGAACGCCTCGCCAGCGGCATCATCCACAGTGCGGCCGACCACCTGGTAATCACAAAGCGCATGCACTCGAACCAGCATGGTGTGTCCGCCGCTCACAATAAGCGAAACGTTCGCCCTGATTTCATCGTCGCGATCTGCGCCACCGAAAAAGGGGGACAGCAAATGGCCTTCAAGATGGTTGATCGCGAGATAAGGTTTACCGAAGCCGATCGCCAATCCCTTGGCGATCGACGCGCCTATCATGAGTGAACTCGCCAGTCCAGGTCCGCTCGTCGCCGCAAACGCATCGACGTCTGCCAAATCGATCTTAGCCGCGCTCGCAGCGCGATCGAGCAACCGCGGCGTGTAGATCAGATGATTGCGCGATGCGATCTCCGGCACGATCCCACCGTATTTCTCGTGCGCGGCGATTTGCGATGCCACTTCGCTCGCGAGCAAGTCCGGACCGGAGTGATCGTAGCTCCCGCGCAAGATCGCCACGGCGGTCTCATCGCACGACGTTTCGAGAGCCAGGATCGTTTTCATCGGTGTAGCAGCGATTGTGTCAACCACCGAAACGAAATCAAAGGCGCTCGGAATGACAAACAAACGAAGGTGGCGCGCCTATTTTTTTACGGCTTCTGCTTTCGGCGCGCTCTGTTGCGCATAAATCATGACGCCCTTCAGCGCGTCGATTGCCCGCAACATCTGGGCATCTTTCGTCTTAATAATGTTTTTCTCGTCCTCGGGCTTGATATTTCCCGCATTGCGCAATGCAAAGAGAGAGCGCTCCTGTTCGGCAGTCATGGCAACCCGGATATTCGGAGTCACGCCATTGCCCTGAATAACCTGTTTGCTTGGCGTATAGTATTTTGCAGTCGTCAAGCGCACCGCAGAGCCGTCCGGCAACTGCATCACGTTCTGTACCGAACCTTTCCCAAAAGTGGTTTCGCCGACAAGCACGGCTCGGTGCAGATCCTTGAGCGCTCCGGCGACAATCTCAGCGCCGCTTGCGCTACCTTCGTTGATCAGCAACACCATAGGAAAGTTCGGACGCTCTTTTTTCGCGCCAGACGTCGAGTAATCATGCTGCTGAGAGGCGACCCGTCCCTGCGTCGAGACGACTTTTGTGTTAGGCGGCAAAAATTGAGCGCATACGTCCACCGCGCTATTCAACAGACCGCCCGGATTATTCCGAAGATCGAGAATGAGCGCTTGCATGCCTTGCTTTTGCAAGTCGTCGAGCGCCTTTAATAGTTCCTCGGCTGTGGGTTCGTTGAACTGAATCAGCCGGATATAACCGATCTTGAATGGCCCCGTCAGCTCTCCGTCGAGCAACCTTGCGCCCTTCACACTTTGGATTTTGATCTCTGCCCGTTGCAACGCGTATTCCTTGATCTCCTTCGTTGCAGGTCGCAGCAGCGTAAGAGTCACTTTTGCTCCCGCAGGCCCACGCAAAATATTGATCGCATCCTGGAGGTCCATTCTTTCTGTGGAAATGCCGTTGATTCGCAAGATCTGGTCGCCTGACAGAATGCCTGCCTTGGCGGCAGGCGTGTCCTCCATCGCTGTGATGACCGTAGGCAGGCCGTTTTTCATAGAAACCTCGATCCCGAGACCATTGAAGCGGCTGCGCGTATCATCCTGCATGTCTCGAAAGTCACTGGGGTCCATAAACTGGCTATGCGGGTCCAGCGAAGAAAGCATGCCCTTCATTGCCGCGGTGATGAGATTGTGATAGCTCGTCTTGTTGTCATCCACGTAATCCTGCCGAATCAATTCGAGTGCCTTTGCGAAAATGGAGATCTGCGCGTAGCCGTTATCCTCTTCGCTCTTTCCTGGCTGCGCTTCTTGCGCAAATACGCCCGGTAAAGCGGCGAGCACGAGACAAGCCAGCAGAGGGATGATCACCAGGCGCCTCATATTTCAACCTTCAACCCAAAATTCAAGAATAAGCCCAATCATCGCTCATGAAGAATTTTTGGCAACGGCCAACGCGAAGTGCTGTCTTAGTTGAGAGTCGCAAAATGAGTAACCGTTTTCTCCATCCATCCGGGGACCGCCGGCTGCTAGTCTGCAGTTTGCGGCAGCTTGCCGCAAAACGCCTCTCCTTTGGCTTCATCCTGCTGGCGCTGTATCTCCCAGCCGCAGTCTTTGCTGCCCAGGCAGAGGATGCGGAGTACGAATCGGTAGCCGAGGAATACATCAAAACCTATCTCGCGGCTCATCCGCTTCAGGGAACTGCTCTCGGCCTCCACGAATACGACGGCAAAATCACGGACTACAGCCGCCTCGCGCTCGACGCGGAACTTTCCCGGCTGCGACGCTTCGATGATCGCCTGGCCAAGTTCGATCCAACCAAACTGAGTGCCCGGCAATCCATCGATCTACGAATTCTTCAGGCAGCGGTAAAGAGGGACCTCTTTGAAATGCAGGAGATGTCGATATTCGAGCGAAATCCCATGGTCTATGCGCGCGCAGCCGATGTGAACGTTTATATCAAAAGAAATTTTGCGCCGCTTGAGGATCGTGTGCGCAGCCTGGTCGCAATTGAATCTCAAATTCCAAACATCCTCATCGCGGCGAGGACAAACCTTAATGAAAAGCTTCCCAAACCATTCGTAGAGCTTGCGATTCAGATCGCCAGAGGCTCTGCCGATTTTCTGAAAAAAGATCTCGTAGCCGCCGTAGGCAGCGTTAAGGACGAACAGCTCCGAGCTGCGTTTCAGGAAGCCAATCGAAAGGCGGCCAATGCCCTGAACGATTACGCAGCGTGGTTGGAGCGGGAGAAACTTCCGAAAGCCTCACTCGATTTCGCGCTGGGCGAAGAAAAATTCGGACGCTTCCTGACTCAAACCGAACTGGTCGATCTTCCCCCACAAAAAATTCTTGAGATCGGTTTGGCGCAATTAAAAGCCGAACAGGACGCGTTCGCCGAGGCTGCGAAAAAGATCGATCCGAACAAGTCGCCGATTGAAGTCTTCAAGCAAATCCAGAGCGAACATCCGACGCCGGACAAGCTCATCCCGGATGTTGCCAAAGACCTGGACAAAATCCGCAAATACGTTTTGAGCCATCACTTGGTCAACATCCCCTCGGACGTTCGCGCAAAGGTCAAAGAGACGCCGCAATATCTGCGTGCCACGTCCTTTGCGTCGATGGATACGCCGGGTCCATTCGAGAAGCGCGCGACCGAGGCATATTATTACGTCACGCCCACGGAGCACGATTGGCCGGAGAAACAAAAACAGGAATGGCTCACCGCCTTCAATTATTACACCTCCGACGTCGTTTCGATTCATGAAGCGTATCCCGGCCATTACGTGCAATTCCTGCACTTGAACGCTTCGCCGGCCAGCAAGGTCGAGAAAATCTTCGGCAGCTACGCGTTCATCGAAGGCTGGGCGCATTACTGCGAGAAAATGATTCTCGACGAAGGTTTCGGCAGCCCCACCAGTTCGCCTCCCAGCGAAGAGGACGTGAAACGCGCGGCCAAATATCGCATGGCACAAGCCGATGAAGCGCTGCTTCGTTTATGCCGATTATGCGTGTCGATCAAAATGCACACGCAAAACATGTCGCTCGACGAGGCCACCAAATTTTGCCAAGACAATTGTTATTACGAGGAAAAACCTGCGCGCCAGGAAGCGATGCGCGGTACTTTCGATCCCGGTTACCTTAACTACACGCTTGGCAAATTGCAGATCCTGAAATTGCGCGACGATTACAAGACGCAAGAAGGCGACGACTTCTCAATACAAAAGTTCCACAACGAGCTGCTCAATCACGGCATGCCACCCATTCGTCTCCTTCGCGAGATCATGCTCAAAGACCAGACCAAATGGGATCAAGTGCTGTAAAAATTCTTCCCCTTCTTCTTACTCTTGCTCCTGCTCTCGATCGTGATCATTCGCGCCCCGCCGCTGTAACCGTCGCCCTATGGGCGACGTAGCATTATCTTGTTTGCTCGCTCGGCTCGCGGCTTCGCACAGCGAAGCGGCTACAGAAACGCAATCACCACGGAATCTCTTTGCGATCATGCAAGAATTTCCCCGTCAGCTTTTGCGGCGCCTCGCTGGCGAGCCACACAATCGTATCGGCGCCTTCTTCCACCGAGCGCGTCGCATTGCGCCCGCCCATGTCCGTGCGCACCCAGCCCGGGCAAACTGAATTCACCGCAAATTTCGGAAGAGCGGTTGCAAGCTGGGACGTGACGCCGTTGAGCGCCGTCTTCGAAATGCAGTAAGCCGGCGCCCAGCCGTCCGCGCCGCCAGTCAACTGTCCGCCGCCGCTGGAGACATTGATCACGCGCGGCGCTTTGCTTTTGGCGAGCAACGGCGCGAACGCGCGCGTCAGGCGCACCGCGCCGAGCGTATTCGTCTCGAGCGTGTTTCGTAATTGCTCGTCGCTAATTTCGAGAATCGCATCATCCCCATCAACAATGATTCCGGCGTTGTTCACGAGCACATCCAGATGATCTGCGCTTTTCGAGAACTCACGCGCGGCAGCAGTCGCACTAGCGCTGTCAGAAACGTCGATCTCCAGAAAGCTCGCCTTTCCGCCCTCCTTCGCGATCTCATTTGCTGCTTTACGGCCTGCATCGCGGTTCCGCGCACCTACGAACACGTAAAATCCTTTCACTGCGAGCTGACGCGCCACTTCGTGACCGATTCCCTTATTTGCTCCAGTGACCAACGCAGTCTTCATGGCCGCTTTGACGAGGCTCACTCACGAAGATCTTCGTCGTCTTCGTTCGGCAACAGGTCTCTCAGCAACGGCTGCGGATTTGATGGCAATTCCTCCACATCGCGCAGCTTTTTTGTGATCGCGCGCGAGCGAACATCGACATCTTCCATCTTCCGCGAGGCCTGATCGATCTTTTCCTTCACCGCCGATAATGCTTCACCAAATTTCCCGAATTCGGTCTTCACCGTTGCCAGTAAGTTCCAAACTTCGCTTGATCGTTTCTGGATCGCGAGCGTGCGAAAACCCATCTGCAAGCTATTCAGCAACGCGGCGAGCGTGGTCGGCCCAACAAAGGTGACGCGGCAATCGCGCTGCACGTTCTGCACCAAGCCGACGCGACGAATCGCTTCCGCGTAAAGTCCTTCGCTTGGCAGAAACATCAGCGCAAAATCGGTTGTCTTTGGCGGGTTGATGTATTTCTCGCAAATATCTTTCGCGCACCGCTTCAACTGCGTCTCCAAAGTCTTCGTCGCGGCGTCGACTGCAGTGGGGTCGCCTTTTTCCTGTGCCGCGGCCAGCCGCTCGTAGTGTTCCATTGGAAATTTCGCGTCAATCGGCAACCACACGGGCGCGCCGTTTTCGTCACCGGGCAATTTGATCGCAAACTCGACACGCTCATCGCTGTCATCGCGCGTCTTCATGTTTTTGGAGAACTGGTCCGGCGTCAGCATTTCTTCCAAAAGAACGCCAAGCTGCCATTCACTCCAGCCGCCGCGGGTTTTCACGTTTGTAAGCACGCGTTGCAACCCGCCGACGTCACTCGCCAGTTGCTGCATCGCGCCCAGCCCTTGGTGCACCTGCTCAAGTCGATCGCTCACCAGCTTAAACGATTCCCCAAGGCGCTTCTCCAGGGTGCCTTGCAATTTTTCATCGACTGTTGCGCGCATCTTGTCGATTTGCTTCGCATTGTCCTCTTGCAATTGGTTAAGGCGAAGATCGACAATCGACCGCACGTTTTCGAGTGACTTGGTCAATTCTTCGCGCTGATTCTTCGCCGCTGCACCTGCTTCCTCACGGTTGCGGGAGAATTCGTCGCGCAATCCGCGATCGATCATTTCCAATCGCTTCACGAGTTCCGCGTCCACACCACCGCCGGTTCCACGCCGTGCCACGAGAACGATCAGCCCAACGATCAATCCGCCGCCGATCAACCCGATCACGAGATAAAGCAGCGGACTCATTGTTTTGTCATGTCGAGGCGGAGTCGAGACATATCTTACTTCGATTTTGAGAGATTCCTCGACTTCGCTCGGAATGACAAGCGTGACTAAAAGCGAACTTTCACGCCGCCGTACGCCGCGCGTCCAAGCGCGGGAAAGCCGAAAACTTCCGAGTACTGTTCGTTCGTTAAATTGTCGAGCCGACCGAAGATCGACACGTGCGGGGTGATTTCGTACTCGGTTGCGATGTTTACGAACGAGTAATCTTCGATGTCGAAATTTGGGCCGCGGAAATTAAGTTCCTCGCGCGCATTCACGAACTTTGCTTCGATCGTTACACGAAAGCGTTTCCACCAAAGATATGAAGCGGAAACATAAACTTCGTTGCGCGGACGGCGCGGCAGACGCGCGCCTTGGAGTTGCGAAATGTCTTTCGAGGAAGTCTTCTCCGCGTCCAAATACGTATAGCTTGCGGTAAACACAACATTAGCGACCGGTTGCGCGCGTAATTCGGCTTCTAGCCCCTGCGTTTCGGCCGCGCCGAGGTTGAGTGTCTGGAAAAGCCCGTTAAATCCGATTACGTTCGAGAGGTCGTTGTGAAAATAAGTCAGGCCGACCGTGACACGATTTTCCCAGAGCCGCTGCTCAACGCCGATGTCCCAGCCCAGGTCTCGTTCTGGTTTGAGTCCGAAGTTGTTGCCAAAAATTTTGTCCTGACTGCTTGGTGGACTGAATCCTGTCGCCACGCTCGAATGCAGCGTCGTGTTTGTCTTGTCGACTTTATAGCTGCTGGCAAAGCGATAAGTCCAGACTCCACCGAACTGATTGAAGTGATCGAAGCGCCCGCCAGCGACGAAGATCAAGTTTTTGACTGGCGTGAGCGTCGCCTGCAAAAATCCCGCAACCTCCTCGGTGTGATCGCTCACAAAGGTTGGTTGCGGTCCAAAAATTTGAAGCACGAACGGGCGTTCTTGTCCCGCGTTGAGGCGACTATAGAAAAATCCTGATGTCAGTGTCAGCCAAGAGGTGGGTCGCAAATCGTTTTGGTAATCAATTTGCGTACGCTCGAATAGAGCTCGCGTCGGGCCGACAAATCCATCCTCGTTGGGGTCGTTTATTTGCCGCTCGTGATCGTAACTGAAAATGAACTTATGCTCCCACCAATCGCTTGCTTTCCAATCGATGTGAGGACCAATCAGCCAGCGTTCCGTGAGAAAGTGATCAATGGGACGCGGATCGAAAATCGTGTTTGGATTTCCCGTGTCACTAACTGAGTAGGTAAACAAACTGCCGATCCGTAGCTGATCGTTCGGCGACCAGCCAACGTCTGTAATCGCAGCCGTGTTGCGGTAGTTATTGTTCGGGCGCGCGTTGTCAGTGTCGAGGCGACTCGCGCCCACTGAATAATCGAAGCCGTCGATTTTGCCATCGCTCTGGCTCCATTCACGAAACGTATCGTACGAGCCGCCCTGGGCCGCGATCATAACACCCGGTGTCCCCGTGCCTTGTTTCGTAAAAATTTGGATCACGCCGGCCAGCGCGCGCGGCCCGTACAAAGTGCTCTGCGGTCCGCGCACCACCTCGATTCGGTCGATGTCGTCTGTCGTTAGATCGGCGAAATTAAATGCGCCCTGCAAACCTTGATTGATCGGAATTCCATCGAGCAAAACCTGTGTGTGCTCGCTGCGCAATCCACGGATGAAGACGGAAGTCAATTGGCCAGCCGTCCCGGTTTGCACAACCGATAATCCGGGCGGTTCGCGGAGCGCGTCGCTCACGCGTTGAATCTGTCTCGCCTCGATATCTTCCGACGTGATCACGCTCACACTCGCGGGCGATTGGTCCAGCGGAATATCAAAACGCGTTGCCGAGACCACCACTTGCTCAGTTTCTGCTTCGCCGGGTGAAGGAGTCGGCGAGGTTTGCTGCCCGAAGCAAATGCTCGGCGCGAAGAGGAGCAGGGCAGCGAATCGGATTGAATCGCGCACGCGTCTCGCGTGCTGGCGATGGTGTCTCGCCATCGCGGACTTTTTTTGCGCGACGCCACCTCCCGAGATTCTCGCTTTAAGAAAAGATCGTTTCGGCGCGACGCCGAAACCAACACGCGGGACGCGTGCGCTCCCCGGAACGAACCAAACTGGACGATTTTGCATAACAAGTTTCCTCCAACTCAGAGAGTCGGACTTGTATGCCCAGCTACTTCAAAAGATCTCGGCCCGCTGTCGAACTGCGCCTCGCTTTCCAATCAAAACAATTCGCAGCAACTGACCGATCGACGGAAGTAGCTGGGCGCATCGCCCAGCTCTCATTCTTCTTTTTGCGAAGAAGTTTTTTCGGGCGTGGCTTTTATAGCGGCGTTTGTGTCAAACGCCGGGCGGCTGACACAGCCGCCCCTACACACGAATGAGGTGGACCGGACAAATATTCTGGCTCCTGGCTTTCGAAGCAGCTGAGAGTCTTCGTCTCTCAACAGCCTTCGCCTTCTTCCCGCCTTCACCCCCGAAAGTTTTCAGGGATTGGCCCAATGGGAAGTCGTATCCAGTTACAGCAGCGCAACTGCTCCCGATTCTCACGGGATTTCTTGCGCCGATCCACTTTTCAAGCTCGCAAAGAACTGGATCGAGAATTAGCGGTTCGCGCTCGGCGTTGCAAGATTTATTTACCGCGCAGCGACGAAACGCCGGCCCAGTGCAATAATCGAGCCGTTGGCAGCCAGCATTTCTTCCTGCTCGGCGAAAGCTCGAAGGATCGTGTTGCGCTTCTCCGTGGCAGTGATTGCGTTGGCGATGTATCGAAAATAATACGCCGCGCTCTCGGTAGTGACGCGGCCTAACGTCCTTTCGAGATGCGCGTCGATCTCGGCGGCTGTGTGCAATTCATTCTCATGATTTTCTCGCCAGGCCTTCAACGTCGCCGTTCTTGATATCACTTTGTCCAGAAACTCGTCGCTCACCGTCAGCGAACCAGTCGCTTCGAGAAAGCGGATCGCGCTGCTAAACCAACGCAACGTTTTTTCATCCGTGGATTCATACGCGAAATCTTCCACGATGATGAGTCCGCCCTTGACCAGACTATCCGCTGCATGTCTTACCGATTCGTCGAGTGGATGAATGTGATGCAGCGATCGAGTGAACAGGACTGCATCAAAATGGACCTCATCAAAATCGGGCCATGTCGCAACACGCGCGTTGACGCCGAGTCGCCGCGCAGCGGTGACAGAATCGCGATCGGAGTCGATCGCCACAACGGAATAAGCGTCCTTCGACAAACGGGCCGCTAGCTCGCCCGTTCCACAGCCGATCTCCAAAATCCGCCCACAATCTCGCGGAAGGAATCGTTTGATAAAATCGTAACTATAACGCGTTTCGAACTGCATTCTTGCGTACTTTAACTCGCTGCTTGCGCTTCCCGGACCAAGATTTATCTATCTGTCGCCAATTTACATTTTCCAAATTGCACTCTTCTCCCAACTTAGTTATCACTGGCGGCGCCGGTTTCATCGGATCCAATCTTACACTTGTTCTGCAAGAGAGATTTCCGAACGCGCGTCTCACCGTAATAGATGATTTTCGTTCTGGTAATTTCAAGAATCTCGCGGGTTACCGCGGCGATTTCGTGGCGCAAAATCTGGCGACGCTCAACTGGCACAACCAGTTCGGTGACGAAAAATTCGACGCCATTTTTCATCTCGCATCGATCACCGACACGACGTTGCACAATCAATTCGTTCAGGTTCACGACAACGTCGAAAGCTTTCGTCGTCTATTGAATTTTGCACGCCGGACTAAGACCCGGATCATCTACGCTTCCTCCGCCGCAACTTACGGTCCCGCAACAGAGGCCAGTGTGGAATCAAACGGCGCGGCGCCCGCAAATGTTTACGCCTTTTCCAAAGTGATCATGGATAACCTCGCAAGGCGCGCTGCTAGCGACTCGCCTGATTGGATCATCATCGGCTTGCGTTACTTCAACGTTTACGGGCCGCGCGAAGCGCACAAAGGCGTGCCTGCGAGCATGGTGTATCATTTGGCGCAACAGATGAAAGCCGGCCGGCGGCCGCGCATTTTCAAGCATGGCGAGCAGAAGCGCGACTTTGTTTACGTGAACGACGCGGTCGGGGGGAGCATCCGCGCGCTCGATACGCAAACGAGCGGGATTTATAACCTCGGCTCGGGCCAGGCGCGCTCGTTCAACGAACTGGTCGATGTTCTCAATAAATGCTTGGGCACAAATTTTCAGCCGGATTACATCGATAATCCACACGCGCATTACCAAAACTTCACGCAGGCCGATCTGACGAATGCGCGCAACGCGCTGGGTTACGAGCCGCAATTCCCTTTGGAAGAAGGCGTGCGCGATTACATGCAGTGGCTGTATCCGCGGTAGCGCGCCGCGTCTCGCGTTTGCCGCAACGGTGGATCGGCTTCTCCGAAGGCAATGGCAAATAGTCGCCGAAGGCCAAACTGATGCTGGGCGACGATGCCCAAACTCAGGAAATTTGCCGGTAAAGTCGCATTGATTTGCCAACGCGTTGAGGACAACGCGTTCCACCTTCCGCGCTTCGCACAGCCAAGCGGCTACAGCATCACCCTTCCCAGAAAAATTTCGTAGGGCGACGGATTTCCGGTGGCAGACTTTTATGCACCGGACAATTGAGCGCGGTTTGCTCCAGCACTTCGCGGTGCGGCGAATCGGGCGGGAGAGGAATGTGAACCTCTGATGGCAGCGCGATGATCCGGCGCGGCGCGTCCTTCGACATTTCCTTCTGCACCGAGACGGTCATCCCGCGCAAATCGACTCCGAGTTCCTCCGCCTTGATTCCCAGGGTTGTTGTCATGCATGTGGCGAGAGCCGTGGCAACGAGGTCGGTGGGTGAAAACGCTGCGCCTTTGCCTTTGTTATCAGTCGGCGCATCGGTGGAAATTTTCGAGTGCGACGGCCCGTGTGTCGCATCGCAATGCAAATCGCCAGTGTAAGTAACGTCAACTTTGACCATGTCTAATTGTGCGACGCATTACGCGAGTTGTCATGTTTTGTCCGCATATTGCGGCCGGATCACCGGGCTGATTCGAAACACCTGAGGTATGAAAAAGAAAGTGACGGGAAAAGATTTAAGGAAAGAAGCGCCGCGCAGTCCGCGCATTCGAGTCGGCGGCTACGCCATTCTTGGGCGCACCATCGACAAATGCCGCGCGCTCGTGGCGGGGAACATCGGCGAATATCATTTCGATTGTCCGCTCGATAACATGCTCTTCGGTTTCAAAGTTGTGGAGGGCGACGATTTCAAAGCTCAAATCGAGCAGGGCGCAAGCGACCAGGAGATGGTCGAATGGCTCAATCAAAGCGGCGAGAAGAAAACGCCGGCGCAAATCATGCGCTGGAGCGAAAAGATGGAGGCCAGCAGTCTCTACGACAATCTGGAGAAATGGGATTTCTTTGTCGAAGAATGCAACAAACTCGGACTCGATCCGTCTAAAACGACAACATTCGATTGGCTCGAAGTCGATGATAGAGTCTCTCACGCGAAGCAAGCGGCGTGAGTTGCCCTTCGCACCGAAAAATTGCAGAACTGTAGCCACGCTCCTGTGGAGCGTTGCGAAGGAACGGACCACGGAGCCGTGGCTACGGAACGTTGATCGCTGTAGCCGCCTCGCTCTGTCGAGGCGTCTCCGTCCAATCGATTCACGGCGACAGAGCGCCCTGGTTACAACGATCCGCGATCTACGTCTTGATTAGCGGCGGTGGAATATCTTCCGTTATACCGGTGTCGATGCCGCGGCGCAGTTTGCTGTGTCGAACGCTGTAGAGAAAATAAATCAGCAGACCAATTCCGAGCCAGACAAAGAAACGGATCCAGGTGAGCACCGGCAGGCTGAGCATCAGCACGAAACACAGAAGCACGCCGACGATCGGAAACAGCGGCACGAGTGGGACACGAAACGGCCGCGGACGCCCAGCGTCGGTCCGCCGCAAAACGGCCACGCCGACGCAAACGAGAATGAATGCGAACAAAGTTCCGATGTTCGTCAAATCTGAGAGTGAGCCGATGTCGACCAGCATCGCCACTCCGCCAACCACCACTCCGGTCCAAATTGTTGTCACGTATGGCGTGCGGAAGCGTGGATGAATTCGAGCAAAGTACTGCGGGAGCAAGCCGTCACGCGCCATCGCCATGAAAATGCGCGGCTGCCCGAGTTGAAAAACGAGTAACACCGAAGTCATTCCAGCAAGCGCTCCGGCGCTGATCAACGCTTCCGCCCATGGCTTGCTCGCGAAAGCGGTGGCGGCCGCGGCCGGATCGCCCAGGTAAACCGTATATTTTTTAATGCCGGCCAGCACCGTGCCCATGAGCACGTAAAGCAACGTGCAAATGATCAAACTGGCGATGATCCCAATCGGCATGTCGCGTCGTGGATTTTTTGTTTCCTCAGCCGTCGTCGAAACGGCGTCGAAACCGATGAAGGCGAAAAAGATGATGGCTGCTCCGCTCATCACTCCGGCAAAACCATTCGGCACATACGGGTGCCAGTTCGTCGGATGCACCATGAAAGCCCCGAACGAAATGAAGAAGACAACCACAGCGACTTTGATAATGACTATCATTGTGTTCGTTTTTGCGCTCTCGCGAATTCCGTAGATCAAAAGCACCGTCACCGCTGCGACAATCACGAGCGCCGGAAAGTTCAGGGCGATCGGATGACCGGCAATGATGGGCAGAGTTGTCGAAGAAAAATCCTTCAGCGTGTCGCCACCTTTTGCGATCAGATCGCTGGCCGTACGGTAATCGTTCACGGCCCATATTGGAAATTTGAGTCCGAAAAGACTGCCGCAGAGCTTAACGAAATATCCCGACCAACCGACCGCGACTGCCATATTCCCGACCGCATATTCCAGAATCAAATCCCAACCGATGATCCACGCGATGATCTCACCGAGCGTAGCGTACGAATATGTGTAGGCCGAGCCCGACACTGGAATCATCGAGGCAAGCTCGGCATAACAGAGCGCGGCGAATCCACAGGCCAACGCCGCCACAAATAGCGAAATCGCCACTGCCGGACCGGCACCGGCGCGGCCTAGGATTACGTCCGCCCCTGAAAGCCATGCCTGGATAAAATTGAGAATGGGCGTCTCGAGTCGTGTCGGAAAAGTCTGACCGGCGATTGCGGTACCGATCAGCGCGAAAATTCCCGTACCGATGATGGCGCCAATGCCGATACACGTGAGATCGAACGCGTTGAGCGTGCGCTTCATTTGCCGCTCAGCCGAGGCGGCTTCGGCCATCAGATGATCGGGACTCTTGGTTTTGAAAAGTTGCGAGCCCACCGGTCGAGATCGTGTCATCAAGCAGTTCGACTGGTCAATCCAAAGCTTTGCACGGATGCGAGTCGAGCTGGCCCGGGTTTATGCTCATCGACGGCGAGAAAATGTTTTTGTAAGCTCGCAGCCATATGGCCGATGAACCGGCAAAAATCATCCTCGGCGACACGGCCATTAGTGCATTCGAGCGAACTCCGGGCCGGCGCCGAGCGAAAGATACAACTCCAGCGCTGACGCACTGCGAGAATTGCGGTGCAGAATTGCAGGGACATTGGTGCCCGCAATGCGGCCAACCAGCTATCGAGTATCGCCGTTCTTTCCGGCACGTTGTTGCCGATCTACTCAACGAGTTTCTGAATTGGGATTCAAAATTCTTCACCACCATTGCGCTTCTCATCTTAAAACCTTGGCGCCTGACGAATGAGTTTTTAGCTGGCAAGCGCGTGCGCTACGTAAATCCGCTGCGGCTCTATCTGCTCGCCAGCATCTTGTTTTTCTTTGCGGTGAACTACGCAACAAAAGGAGTTAAGTTCGAACCGGGCAAACTCGAGCCGAAAGATCGCGCCGAACTCGAAGCGGAATTGAAGAACGAAGATTTGCCGCCCGCAGCGCGAGAGAAGTTGGCGGCATTATTACGCGAATCTTCGCCGTCCCTCGCTTCCGAGCCTTCAACAAACACGCCTTCGCCCGTTCCCTCAGGTTCACCGAACGCGTCGCCGTCTTTACCCGCACCCGAAACCGATACGCACAAGAAGCAGTATGGAAAAATAGGCCAGCGACCGTTTGCCGTCTTTGATTCGGATGCAAAAACGTCAACTCCCTTCGAGCGGTGGATCGAAGGACGGGCCAAGGAAAAGATGGGCGAGCATGGAACAAAGATGGGGCTGTTTATAAGCACGCTCTTGAGCAATCTGCCTTACATGATGCTTTGCTGTATCCCGCTGTTCGCCTTCGTTTTGAAAGTTCTCTACATCCGCCGCGGCATTTTTTACATCGACCATCTGATTTACGCGCTTCACATCCACACATTCGCTTACACCGGGACCATGCTGATCGTACTCGCAACAATCGGGCTCAACAGCGCAGTCCCAGGTTTGATCGCGGGCTGGATTATCGCGCTCCTCTGGATCGCGTTCGTAGTGCAAATTTTTTTGTCGATCAGACGTGTTTACCGGCAAGGTTGGTTCATCAGCATTTTCAAATTCCTCTTTGGCGGATTTGTGTATCTAATCGTGCTCGCGGCCGCCCTGGTCGCGACCTTCTTCGCTACACTTTTAATGCCATGAGAAAGATAATCCTTCTCGCTTTTACCTTCGCCGTCTCTGCGGCCTCAGTGTTTTGCGGCGATCGGCACATCGCGTTTGAACGCGATCAGGCTGTCTGGATCGCAAACCTCGACGGCACCGGCGAGAAAAAGATCGCCGACGGAATTTTCCCGGCCATCTCGCCTGATGGAACTCGCGTCGCGTTTAACACCGTCGAAAAAACGAGCGACACAACCTATGTGCGTCACATCGCGGTGGTCGACGTTGCCACGGGAAAAGTTGACGTTTTCAAAGATGTTCCGAGCGACAACTCTTATTACCCAAGCTGGACAACTGACGGGAAACAAATCCTTTTCACCACGCGGCCGCATGAAGTCTGGGACCTCGTCACTATCAATTCCGACGGCACGAATTTCCACGTGCTCAAGCCTGGAGTGCAAAACGAAGTGACCCGCTACTCGCCGATTTGGGCGCGCGACGGCCAATCGGTTTTCTGCGAAGACATGACGAACATTTACCAGATCGGGCTCGACGGCGCGGTTCGCACGCAATGGAAGATTGGCAAGATCGTGCCGAAAGGTGACGTGAGCGGCGATGGCCGCATCGATGTCTCGCCGGATGGGAAACGATTGCTGTTGAGCATCGACATGGGCGAAGAATCCGGGCGCAAAGATTGGGATGGCCCGCTGCCTGCGCTCTGGGCGTTCGATCTCCAATCGCAAAAGGCGACCAGGCTCACGCCGAAAAAACTTTTCGGCTGGGATGGCGTTTGGCTCGACAACGACAATATTCTTTTTCTCAGTCGCGCGGCCGGCGAAAAGAACGACTCAATTTATCGAATGTCCACCGACGGCAAAAATTTGAAACGTCTGATCAAAAACGCGCGCTTTCCGTCTGTCAGCGCACCGTAATCAAGCTGCTGCTGCCGGGCCAATTATTCGCTCTGCGACTGCACGACAGCCGCCATCTCCAGAAGCGATTGCTTCGCCCCCAACGAGTGCCGGCGTTCGTCGAGATCACTAAGCCACGTTTGCTTTTCCAACTGGCGCATAAACAACTCGCGCGCCGCTTCCCGACCTGATCTCTGCGCTTTCAGTTCGAACATCACTTCGGTCAAACCGCTGGGATGCGCCATCAACCACATCCCATTGTGCGTCGAGCGCAGCCCTTCCATTGCGTAAATCTTGAACTGCGAATCGATCAGCACCGGTGTCCCTTCACTCAGCACCACGTAGTTCGTGTGCATCATCGTCAGATCCGCCGGGCCTTTACAAACCCGCGTGGCTGAGTTCCCGAACAGGATCACGACCGGGAACTGCAGGCTTTCGATCTTGGGCGGCGATCTTTTGCTACAGCTCACGCAGAGACTCAAGCAAACGATGGCAGCGACACGCTTCACGACGCGATGAGTGCGCGCGCGCGTTCCAAGGCTTCAGCGATCTTCGTAGCATCCTTGCCTGCACCGCGGGCGTTGTCCGGACGGCCGCCGCCCTTCCCGCCGACAATTGGTGCGATCTGCTCAATCAATTTGTTCGCCTGAAATTTCGAGGTGAGTTCTTTCGGAACGGCAGCAATCAATGAAACATTTCCATCTTTTGCGCCCGCAAGAAAAATCGGGCCGCTGAATTTTGGCTTAAGTGCGTCCGCGACTGCCTGGAGCAATTTCGCATCGGCATTTTGCACTTCGGCAACGCAGAAATTTTTACCTCCGTGCGACGCCAGCAGCTGAGTCGCGATTTGAGCAGCCCGGCTCCTCAGTTCTGCCTCCGCAGCTTTGGTCGTCGTCTTTTCCCATTCGCGAACATCGGCATCTACTTTTTCGAGATGGGCCGCGCGCCCATCGATCTGTCTCAGTATTTCGGCGGTTTCGGTTTCGGTTTCAAAAGAAGGCAACACCGGAATGTCAGGTTTCTTGCGCGCCAGAGTTTCAAATTTTTCTTGCTGCCGAGCCGCTTCCTCCTTCGCCCACGCGCGTGCTGCATCACCGGCAACCGCTTCGATCCGCCGCGTCCCAGCGGCGATGGCCTCTTCTTTCACAATCCGAAATGGACCGATCTCGCCTGTCGCTCTCACGTGCGTGCCGCCGCAAAGTTCCATCGAGTAGCCATTGAGAGCGCGCGGTGCGCCACCGATCTGTAGCACGCGGACAGTATCGCCATATTTCTCGCCGGAAAACTGAACGATGTCCTTTCGCTGTTTCGCCTCGGAGAACGGGATTTCAGTCCACGAAACCGGCGCATCCTCAGCGATTTTCTCGTTCACCAATCTCTCGACGTCGCGCTTTTGGTCCGGCATAAGCGGCGCGCTTGAGAAATCGAACGTCAGTTTGTCCGGTCCGACATAGCTCCCCTTTTGCGATGCATCACGCGAGACAATTTCGTGCAGCGCCCAGTGCAACAGATGGGTCACCGTATGATGACCCTGAATCAACTTCCGCCGATCAGCATCCACTGAAATGCGCACCGCTTCGCCCGGTTCCGGCGCCCGACCTTGGACAAGCTCTGCGCGATGAACGAAAACGTCGCCACGCTTTTGGGTATCGATTACGCGTAACTGGCCAACTTCGGTCCAATCATGCCCCGGAACGTGCAGCAGTCCGCGATCGCCGACCTGACCGCCCATCTCCGCGTAGAAAGGCGTGCGATCAACAACGATATTTACTTCGTCCGATTTTTTGCCCGCGAGAACCGTTTCAACGACTGCTTCCGCCTCCAGAAAATCGTATCCCAGGAATTTCGTCGGCGCGGCTTTTAGCTCGCCTTCTTCGACGCTGATCTCTTCTTTCTTCTGTGCCTTACGCGCCCGTTCGCGCTGTTGCTCCATCAATCTCTCGAAACCTGCCACCTCGACAGTGAGCCCGCGCTCCCGCGCCATCAGTTCGGTGAGATCGAGCGGAAAGCCATAGGTATCGTAGAGTTTGAATGCGATTTGGCCGGATATCTCACGCGGAACTCCTGCTTTGGTCATTTCGATGTCGAACCGCATCGCCCGATCAAACATCGTGAGCCCCTCATCGAGCGTTTTGTTAAACGCTTCTTCTTCGCGGCGAATTATTTCTCTGATCTTTGACTGTCGGGCGCGGAGTTCGGGAAAGACGTCGCCTATCGTCTCCGCTACCACATCGACAAGTTTGAAGAAGAATGGTTCGTGAAAGCCAAGTGTGCGGCCGTACCGGATCGCTCGACGCAAGATCCGGCGTAACACGTAACCCCGGCCCTCGTTGGACGGAATGATTTCGTCTGCGATTGCAAAACTCAATGCGCGGATGTGATCGGCGATTACACGAAATGCGATATCAATCGTTTCCTGCTCGCCCTCACCACTGCTCTTCTGTTTCGGGAGAGTCGAGGCGTATTTTTTGCCGCTGAGCTTTTCGAGTTCATCGAAAATCGGGCGGAAAACGTCGGTCTCGTAATTGGAAATTGTTCCTGAGAAATCGCTAAGATTTTTTGTGCCCTGAAGAATGGCGACAGCGCGTTCGAAACCCATGCCGGTATCGACGTGGCGCTGGGGTAGCGGCGTGAACGAGCCATCGGGATTCGCATTGAACTGGATGAACACCAGGTTCCAAATCTCGATGCAGCGCGGGTCTCCTTTATTCACCAGCGCGCCACGCGTATCGCCGTCTGGCGTGAGATCGACATGCACTTC
>Ga0209056_10000361_pt1 | contig 50680 bp, 53 predicted proteins | sample GraSoiAngelo_114_FD_185876 | JGI IMG/M metagenome (GOLD analysis project Ga0209056, IMG submission 185876) | Grasslands soil microbial communities from the Angelo Coastal Reserve, California, USA - 14_0903_13_40cm (SPAdes) (version 2) | ecosystem: Environmental > Terrestrial > Soil > Grasslands...
GGCCCGACCGCGATGACCTCACCCTGGATCGGCTTCTCCTTGGCCGTGTCCGGGATGTAGAGACCACCTTTCATCTCCTCGGTCTCTTCCAGCGGCCGGATCGCCACCCGATCGGCGAGCGGGAAGACCTTCAGCTTCGTTTTCGTCGCAGTAGTCATGACGTGCGGCCTCCACCTTGAAGTAAGCGGGCGACCTAAGCCGCCCCCCTCGTCGCCGCCCCCTCTTCCGAACCGATCGGTCGGGCTTGGTTGCGAGCGGCGATCTTGCCTTAGTTCTGTGCGGCGATCTTGAGGAAGGTCGAGTTGGCAACGTTCTGAGCGGCGATCTTGTGGTAGGTCGAGTTGGCAACCTCGTAGGCCTGAACTTGAGGCGTTCCCTCAACCACTGCCGCCAGGCTCTTGAGCACGTCGGGATAGGAGTCGCGACTATAGGCGTCCGCGTTCTCTTTCCGATCCCACAAACTGATGGCGACGGCGTCCTTGCCGTTTGGATTGAGGAACGTGAGCTCGTCCGCGAAGCCCGTCTGTTTCCGAAGTCGCGGCAGGATGTCCTTCTCGATCGTCCTGGTAAACTCAGCGCCGGCATTGGCCTTGAGATGCATCGACACCTCTCGTGCGTACATGTCCCCTCCTTAGGTTGTGATATTGCTTAACAATCTATAGTTCACTAAATTGCAACGTATGGTTGTGTACTATACTTGTCAAGTGAAACCACCGATCTTGGCCGATAGGAAGCAAACAGTTAACTTTTTTCTGTCAAGTATCAGATCCGGCCACGGAGGGACCCCGTGAATGTGTCGTTGGTGATCAGGCGCCGGCTGGAGGAATTCGGGCTGGAGCAGCAGGATCTCGCCCAAGCGGCCCAAGTGACCGAGTCCTACATCTCCCAGTTGCTCACCGGGAAGCGAGCGCCCCCCGCGCCGAACCGCACCGACATCTATGACAAGATGGACAAGTTCTTGAAGCTGCCCACGGGGGAGCTCGCGCGGTTGGCGGACCACCAGCGCAAGGAGCAATTGAAGAGAGAGCTGGGGGACGAGCCCGCGCCGTTGTTTCGGGAAGTCCGCGCGTTGATCCTCCGCAAGTGCCAACCCGACAGCGAACGACACGTGCGCGCGGTGTTCGAGAAGGAGCCCTTCGGCGAACTCGAACGCCTGGTCACCCAGAAGCTGCTGGACGTGGTCAAGGGACTGGCCCAACAAGAATTGGAGAACGAATCGTGGCTCCGGGCGCTAGCGGAACTCGGCGGTCGAAGCTATGCGGCGATGCGCGTTCTCGTGCTCGAGTTCCTCGATACGGACATCTTTCATGTGTCCGTCGAGGACTGCGTCTCGTTCCTGGATCCGCTGATTGAATCGTGGGACATCGACCTCGCGACCTTTGCGCTGGAAATCGTCTTAAACGACCGACTGGTCGCTGGGAACGTGAAGAAGTTTGAGTTCATCGAGCTCGAGTCCGAACAGCACTTCGTCGAAGAGCCCGGGCTCAAGGCGTTCCTGGAGGATCCGTCTCTCAGCGGCACGGCCACCGCGAAGGAAGTCGCGTTTCTCAAGCGGCTGAAGTTCCAGGGCCAGCGGCCGACGCCCCTCTACTATTACCGGGAGTTGCAGAACCTCAGAGACCCGCTCCATTTTCGCACCTCGTAGACCGGAACAAGGAAGAGGGACATGACCATCGAGCCCAATGACTTTCAGAGTCGACTGCGCGTCCTCCTGGGACTGCAGGGCGCGGTTCTTACGGACGAGGAGCTGTCCAACACGACGGAGCGTTACCCCCGCTGTCGGGGGAGGGAGCACTGGGACGTGCGGGAGTACCGCCGGCGCACCGGGGTTGGCGCGCGCGAATACCGGGTGGTGCGGGGCAGCAGCATCGAAGATGTGTACCGCAGCGCCGAGCGGGTCCGCGCGGCAGCCGTAGGGACGGCGTTGAACGAGCTCGAGTCCCAGGAAAGGTCGGGGGAGGCTCCAGAAGGAAGCGCGTAAGTCCTCTGCGACCGCCGCGCGCAGACAGATGCCGCATGGGAGCGCCTGCCCCACGACGCCCGGAAATACGTGGCTCACCGGCTAGCCACAGTTTTGGCCGCAACGGACCTCAAGAATAGAGGCTGTGATGACCCGGAAGAAGCAGCCGTGGGGGCAGCAGCGTGGCTGGATCGTCCCGGCGGACGGCAGCCTTCCGCAGGAGCTGCCCCGGCACATGGTCGGCCACAAGCTCATCTCCTGGCCCGGAACGATGCGCGAAAAGCAGCCCGCGGAGCCCGCGGAGCCCGCGAAGTACCTTGCGTCGAAGGACTACTATCACCGCCACGTGCTGAACCCGGAGGGTGTCGACGTCTACGTAGCGGAGGGTCGGGACGCGGAATCGCTGGCAGAGTCCATCAAGAACGAAATCCGGCGCCAACTGAAGGGACAGTCGTAGGCGCTCTGGATCTGCTGCGCGGCGCAATTATGCCGCTCAGATCCATTCGACCTTGAACCCGCGCTCGAGGAACCAGTCCTCAACCTCCCGCTCGCTCTCACACTGGGGCATCTCCACGAGCTCACCAACAAGGTGGCGAGCCGCGAGCTCGTCCATCTCGTAGTCCTTCATTCCGTCGCGACTTGACCACACGATCTCGCCTGTGTTCGGATCGAAGAAGGCGCGATCGTTTGGGTTCGCTTCAAGCGAGCGACGCCCGACGATCCACGGCGCGTAATCAGGATGCCAGAGGAACAACCCATCGGGGTCTCGTTGCAGCCTCAGCGTCTTCATGCTCCCCACACCGGACAACCACCTCCAGATCAAAGCTGCGCGACTGCCTGGCCGCCGATGACGACTAAGGCTGGCGGCCTCCGAGGACGGCCTGCAGCTGGCGCAGCACGTCGCCCAGCTGGGACAGCGCTTCGCCGTAGCGGGCCCAGTCGCCGCTGCGCTGCGCCTCGACGGCGCGCTGGTACAACTCGGCCGCCCGGCGGGCGAGATCCGCGACGCGCCCGTTGCCGGAACGGGCGGCGCCGGGCGGCGCGGCGGCAGCCGCGGCGGGCTCGACCGCGCCGCCGAACAGCCGTGCCAACCCGGCGTCGAGCGTCTCCTCCATGACCACCCGGTTCTGGTGGGCCACGACGACGCGCTTCATCTCAGGGATGCGCCCGCCCTCGGCCCGCAGGTAGAGGGGCTGCACGTAGATGAGCGACTCCTCGATCGGGATGACCAGCAGGTGGCCGCGGATCACCTCGGAGCCACGCTGATCCCAAAGCGAGATCTGGCGCGAGATGTCGGTATCCTGGTTGATCCGGTTGACGATCTGGGTCGGCCCGTAGACCAGGCTTTGCTTGGGGAAGCGATAGAGCACCAGCCGGCCGTAGTGCTCCCCGTCGTTTCGTGCCACCATCCAGGAGGCCAGGTTGTCCTTGCCGCGCGGCGTGAATGGCACCATCAGGATGAACTCCGCCTGCCGCTCCTCAGGCAGTCGCATCACCATGTGGCGCAGGAAGGGATCCGGCCGCTCGCCCGGCCGCGACAACACCGGCTTCTGCCACTGGTCCTCCCGGTGGTAGAAGATCTCCGGCTCGGACATGTGGTAGGTGGCGTACATGTCGGTTTGCACCCGGAACAGGTCTTCGGGGTAGCGCAGATGCGCGCGCAGATCCGCCGACATCGCGTCGAGCGGCTGGAAGATCCCGGGGAACACCTTGGCCAGGGTGAGCACCAACGGGTCGCGCCGGTCGGCGAGGTAGGCCGTGACCGTGCCCTCGAAGGCGTCGATCACGACCTTCACGCTGTTGCGCATGTAGTTGATGCCGTTGTCGAGCGGTTGCGCGTAGGGATAGCGACTCGTCGCGGTGTAGGCGTCGAGGATCCAGCGCAGCCGCCCCGAATCGCTCACGACGAGGTACGGGTCGTCGTCAAACAACAGGAACGGCAGCGCCGTGCGCGCACGCAGCCGGATGTTCCGGATGTACATCGCGCGGCTATCGCTCGTGATGTCGCTCGAGAGCAGCACCTTCAGAGAGCGGAGGTGGGTCGCGAGCACCAGTCGGCGCGGGAACGAGCCCACCCGGACACCTCCGGTTCCGGTGTAGGAGGTGAAGATGTTCTCGTCCCCCGAGGGGTAGTCGAACTCCCGCTGGTGGGTCCGGGCGAACACCCACGAATCAGTGAGCTCGCCGAAGTAGAGCTCCGGGCGGGTCACCCGCAGCGACACACTGGACGCGGGCGGTAGGTCCTTGATGAAGAGGACCGGCAGTCCCTCCTGCGTGACTTGGTTCACCGGCCCGAGCGTGAGTCCCATCCCGTGCGTGAAGGTGAGTCGCTCGTTGATGAACGTCCGGGTGGGGAGCGAAGCCGAGTTCAGCTCGCGCGGCGAGAGAAGCACCTGGCGGTACTGCCCGTCGATCCAGTAGCGGTCGTCGTCCACCGAGACGAAGTCGTAGTAGGTACGGATCTCCTGCAGCTGCCCGAACGTCTGGAGCAGCGGGTCGCGGTCCCACAGCCGGACGTTGTCGATGGTCGGCCGGTTGGCCCGGATGTCCCGCTCGGTGAGCCGGGCCTCGCCAGTGAGGTCGCGCGTCACGACGCTGTCCAGCCCCCAGGCCCGCCGCGTCGCCGCCAGGTGGTAGACGAGCTGCGGCGTCTCCTTCACCAGCTCGTTCGGCGCCACGACCAGCTTCTGGACGATCGTGGGGTAGAGAGCGACGCCGAGTAGCGACACGCCGAAGTAGAGTCCGAGCGCGAGCAGGGTGTTGCGGGCCAGACGCTGACTGCGGGCTCCTGACAGGACGAGTGCTCCGCCCGCCACGGCCGCGAGCCCGGCGAGCCGCAGGCCGGTGAGCTGGGCGTGGAGATCGGCGTAGCTCGCCCCCGCGAGCGGCCCGGTGGTGGAGTACAACAGTCCCGGAAGCCGGACGAAGTACACCCGCAACGCCGCCAACAGGAACAGCAGGGCGATCAGCAGGGCGAGGTGCAGCCGGGCTGAGGGCTCCACGGTCACGCGCCGCTCGAACACCACGACGTCACGGCGCAGCACATACAGCCCGATGGCTGCCACCAGCGCGAACGTCGTGAGGGTCGTGATGAGCCCGAGGGCCCCGGCGATCACCGGCACCGTGAACACGTAGTAGCCCACGTCGCGGCCGAACACAGGGTCCGTCACACCGAACGGCGTGCGGTGCAGGAACTGGAGCACACCAAGCCAGCCGCCGGCGGCGCCCAGGCCGAACAGCAGCGCCACGCCGAGCGCTGTCGGCAGGGCCAAGCGGCGGAACAGCCGGGTCACGTCCACGGCGGCGGCCCCGGAGCTGAGCTGGACGACCAGCGGGTTCGGGACGAGGCCGCGCTGGGCGATGCGCAGGTTGACGTAGAGGAACGCGAATACGAGGCCGCCGACTCCCACGCCGAGCACCGCCTCGGCCGCGAGCCGTGTCGTGAACACGCGCTCGTAACCCAAGGCCTGGAACCAGAGCCATTCGGCGGCGAGCGGGACCAGATTGGAGAGGAGCAGCAAGAGGGCGAACAGGACGACCAGCACGACCAGGCCCAGGCGACGCCGCCGCCGAGGCGGCAGACGGGCTACGCTTAGCGGAGCGGTCATGAAAGGCAGACCAACTCAAGAGCGGGGTTGCGAGTCGCGTCTCGAATGGCCGACGCGACACTGCGTGTGATGGCTCGCGGTCCCGATCCCACAGCAGACGTTGTGCACGACGACGAGCAGGGCGACGTCGAGACGATGCGGTGAGTCGTGCTGTCACGCATCACGGGGCGCGCGTCGAGTCCATGGTGGGTGCGCTTGAACGAGCATTAGGCGTCGTCGGACAGCACCGTCCACATGAGTACGTTCGGCGCGTACCGGCGAAACAGCCGGGGTGTGGTGGCAGCTTGCTTGGTCACGACGATGACCGCGTCGTCCGCTTCCCGCACTCCCACGAGGGCGAGGCGTACCTGGCCGTCCGTCTGCGCCTGGAAGGTGAAGCTGTCATGCGACGGACGGGTCGCATACGGTTTCGCCCACACGGGCGGCTTGGCGCCCGAGAACGCGATGACCTGCAAGGGCTGGGCGAGTGTGACGTCAGAGAGCACCTGCCGCTCGTACCAGGTGCTCGTGCGTGAGCTCGGGGCCTTGGTGTGCCGGTGGCCGGTCTTCGGGTACGTCGTGTGCCTGCCCGCGGGACCGCAGGCGACAATCACCACGTTGGCGGTGCTGCTTACCGACGCGACCTGGTACGGCGTTCCGTGCCAGACTCCCACCACGTCGATGGCTCTCGGCATCCGAGAAAGGTAGCAGCGCGGCCGGCCAGGGGTTTCTGCCCCCCGCGGCGTCCTTCGTGTCCCGGAACCGGGAATGTATCCCGAGTGCCAAATAAAACGCGCGCCCCGCCGCCGGTCACTCGGCCGTGGTGTGGCGCCGCCGCTCGGTCCCGCGGCGCCGATCGGCGAGCACGCGCCGCTCGCCCCTGCGCCACTCCGCGGGCTCGGCTACGCTCACGTGGCGGCGCTCCACCTCGCAGCGCCGCCCGGGCGAGCACCGGCGTTCGCCGACCCGGCCGATGGGGAAGAACAGGATTGAGTCGTTACCGACCATGGTGCGCCTCGGTGCTGACAGACCGTCGGGGGTGATATACCTGACCGTCGCGCGCTCAGCCAGGCGAGCGCCGCACGTTGAACCCTCGCCGAAGGGCGAATCAGCTACGGAGGTCTAGTATGCCACCAAACCAAGCCGCCTGCGTGGGTGGCAGTGCCTTCACGAAGGCGAGCGCATAACCGAAGATGGCGTCGGTTAGCTCATCCACCGGCCATTCCCATTGCTTGGTCTGCTCTTCCCGTGCCCACTTCACGCCGTCCGCGCTGAGGTGAGCGAGTCTGCGGTCTAACCGGTCTGTCAGATCGGTTGTGAAGACTGCTGGTCCGGCTGACCTCTACTGAAGAACTCGTACAGGCATCTCACGTGGATTAAGAACGCCTCTAGACTAAACGCTCCTGCGAACGCCACTTGGTGCAGATGCCGAGCCGCCAGCTGGAGCTCTGTGGGGCTAGCCATTCGCCTTGTTGTCCAGGCAGCGGACATCGTTCTGGAAACCCTAAGATAGGTGGCGGCAGGACGCTCGCTGCTACGCGGCGGGCTATGGTAACGGCCGGTCTACGTGGGGGCCTGCCCGCGCTTCGCGAGCGGCTGGCAGCCCCGCAGTTCACCGCGTTCGGCCGAACCGCCGATCACCCCCGTGCCTCGTCCCCGGCCGCGACGTCGCGCCTCCGCTGGCGCCGGAGCTCGGCGTGCTGGAGCCGAATCGCTGCCATCACGCGGTCGATCACCGCCCGAGCCGGCTCCCGCGTACGCGGCATCGCGAGCAAGTCCGTATAGTCCACGGGCGAGCCGAAGGACACGGCGATGCGCTTGAAGATCCGCGGGAGGTAGCGGCCGATGGGGAGCACCGCGTGCATCCCGTCGATCGCGACGGGAATCACCCGCGGCCGAGTCGCAAGAATCAGCAGCCCCGCTCCCGGTCGTCCCGGGCCCACGGCGCCGTCCCGGGACCGGGTGCCCTCGGGAAAGAGCGTCATCACGCCGCAGGGTAGTACCTGAATCATGCGGTGGAGGGCGTGCAGGTCGCGGCGCCCTTCCCGGACCCAAATGCATTTCCAGTTGTCTGCCAACCAGGCCAGCAGCGGGTTCTTGTAGAAGTTCTCCGCCGCCGCCGGATTCCAGGGAATCAAACGCGGCTTGAGCCACGACTGGGGATAAAATGCCGCTAGACCCACCAAAAAACTATCGAGCATCGATTGGTGATTCGAGAGGAGGAGTGTGTTCGGCTCCTCGCCGACGTTCCGGCGACCGATGACCATGGTTCTGTTGAACACGAAGAAGACGAGCCAGAGCAGGGTCACGGTGACATTCGTCACCACATAGGACGTGACCGGCCACAGGAGGTGGAACAGCTTCCCTCGGCGTGGCGCGTGCTGCGCCAGCCTACGTCCGCGAGTCCCCGAGTCTGTATCGGTGTTCGACGGCCGCTTGTCCGATGCGGAGTCGGCAGGCATTCCCATCGCTGGATTATACCCCGCCTAGCCGTCTACCGAAGGGGCGGTCCGGTGGGGAAAGTAGGACGATGGTGAAGTTGCTGAAGCGGCTCAAGGTTGGTCGGGGGACAGTCGCAATGTTTCGAGGGGCCTACGTCTTCGATGCGGTTCGCCCGCCGAGCCGACTGCTCTTCCCTTCGTATCGCACAGGTGAAGAGACGATGCTGTCGGACTTCAGGAAGCTGCTCGATGCGGTCGCGGCGCGGGCCGGGTGGCAGCGAGGGGAGATCCGGTCCAAGATGTTCCGGCACACCTACTGCGCGGCTCGGCTGCAGACTCTCGACCAGGGCGCGCCGGTCAGCCTGTTCACCGTCGCGAAAGAGTTGGGTCACGGAGGCGAAGCCATGGTACGTCGCGTGTACGGCCACCTCGGCCAAGTGCGGCACCGCGCCGAGGAGGTGGAGTACCGGATCGAGGCGTTCGAGGATAAACTGCAGGGCCGGCTGGCGGCGCTCCGGGGCGCCGTTTGACACTATTTTTGGCACTGCCGGTGCAGGACCGCGGTTGCGTCGTGTAAGTCACTGCCCCACAACACGCGCCAGTAGCTCAGCTGGATAGAGCGTCGGCCTCCGGAGCCGAAGGTCGTGGGTTCGAATCCCGCCTGGCGCATACCGCAACCGGGGGCGTCGTTGAAGAAGTTCGGCATGATGGTGCTCTCCGGCGTCGCTGCTCTAGCCCTGATCGGAGCGCTCGCCACCCTTTTCTGGAACCTGTTTCGGCTTTTCGAGTAACCGGACGGCGAGCGCCGTTCGACCGTGCCTCGGGAGCCGAAGGTCCCCCGTTCGAATCGCGGCTGGCGCATGGAGTACCAGCCAGGTTTCCCCATGGCGGGGGCTGAGCTGGGGCGACAAGGCGTCGCCCCTGCAGGATGCTTTGTTTTCTGACCGGAGTCAGTCTACAACATGTAACAGCGTGGGAGACGTCACGCGGGCTCCAGAAGTCCACGAAGCCCTTGGATGCCGTAACCCCCTCGAAGCGACCCGTTCTCACTGCCGCCCGCCGCCAAGTCGCCCGCCCGCGCCGCGCAGCGCCGTCGTGATCCCAGCCGCGAGCGCGCCTCCGAGCGCGACGAACAACCCGGGACCGAGTTGCGGCACGAGCATCGGGTTCGTGCGCAGTTCGCGGTAAGTGATGAGCAGCTGCACGATCAGCCACAGCGCATACCCAGTGAGCACCCAGCCGAGCACGGCCACGCCTCGCCCGAGCCCCGGCGCTGGCCGGAGCCAGTAGCGCACGCCCGCCACGAGGCAGACGCCTCCGCCCGCCGCCAGCAGGCGGCCGTTCAGGCCGATGACGCCTCGCAGCGGGTGGAGCCCGGCGAACAAGGACAGCCAGGGCAGGAACGCCCCGGCCGCAACCAGCGCGCCGCCCACGAGGGCGGCTGCGGCGACGAGGCGCTCCGGCGCGTTCCTGATTGAGGTGGCCATGGCTATGGATTACTGCTTCCCGGGCGCACGTCGAAGAAGAGGTAAACGTTGGTCGGGATGTCCCCGGTGATCTTGGCGCCGCTCGGATCGGCGGCTTGCAGGGCCCGCACGGTGGCGAGGCTCTTGCCTGCGACGATCTGGTCCCAGGTCGCGCGATCCTTCACCCCGACGACGTCGAGCTCCCACCAGTTCCCCTCCGCCTGATCCACGATGTGGCTGTGGGCCGGGAGCGGCGCGTTCTCGGTCCCGGCGCCGAAGACGCGCGAGAGGTCGATCGTGGAGGGGTGGTTGATGCAATGGCCCACGATCGGGCATTGCAGCGTCGCCTCGGCTGGCCGGAAGCCGATGGGCGTCATCACGAAGAGCGTCGGAATGTTCCCGGGCCGCGGATCGGCGGTGCCGTCGGAGCCGAGTTCGCAGTCGGTGCTCGAGCCAACGGGATTCCCGTCCTCGACCGGCGTGCGGCAGAAGAAAGGCTTGTGATAGAAGAACTGGACGGTCGTGCCCTGGAGCCAGCCTGCCGTGAACCCGAACTCGGCGCCGTCCACCTGGTTTTGGGCTTGTTCAAACGACGCAGCCGCAAGCCCGGGATGGAGCTGGGTGGGCGCACCATGGTCTGAACAGGCGGCGACGGCAGTGGCGAGCGTGAGTGCGGTGCAACGACCAAACGTGTTGGGGCGCATAGAGCACCTCCTTGGCGAACGTCCGGCTACAACGACTTCAAGTATTCGACCAAATCCTTCTTCTCCTGGGGCGACAGCCCGAGCCCGAAAAACCGGTCGTAGTGCTCGACCACGTCCAGCAACGTCGCCGCACTGCCGTCGTGGAAGTACGGTGGGTGCTGCCCGAGTGCCCGCAGCGGCGTGGTACGGTACTTGTGGTTCTTCAGTCTCATCGCCCGCACGGGATCCATACCCGTTTCGGACGGCTCGTGCAGGATCCCGAGGTTGACATCAGTGAACGCCAGGGACGGAATGTGGCAGGTAGCGCACCGCGCGGTCGCATCGAACAGTTGCTTGCCGCGCTCCGCCGCCGCAGGATCGAAGCTCCCCTCGCGTGGCGGCGGAGTGTTCAGGCTGAGCTGATACGCACGCAGCACGGGCAGCACCGGCGTCACGCGATCGGGCGTTTGCTGGATGTTGATCCCCAGCACGGCGTCCGAGAACGAGCCGTGGCCATGCATCTGGGTGACAGCCACGTAGTTGTTCCAATACGTGACCGGGCCCTCGCCGGTGTAGGTCTCGAGCGCGACTCCCTGCAACCCCAGAGCCGGCGGGATCACGACAGGATTGTTGAGGCCGTCCCGGTTGAACTCCGCGTCGTACTTGCCCGGACCCCACGAATTGAACACGGCCCGAACGGCCGGTGGGAGGACGGGCGAGAGCGCGACGATGGCCCCGACGTTGAGATCCCGGTTCGGCAAGCCGTCGAGTCGCCGGCCGACGCCGGCCGTCACCGCGTTGTCGACGGTCGAGTGGCACAGCGCGCACGTTATCCCGAGGCTCTTGATGTGCCGATCCGCCGTGACCACGGCTTCCACCCCCACGACGGCGTCGCGGCGCAGCAGCTCCACCGTCGTCGCAGGGCTCGTGAGATCGGCGCTCCCCAGGAATCCCGGCGGCAGTCGCTCCGCATCCACTTTGAGGCCCACCGCGAGCGCCGTGGCCGGTGAGACCGCCGTCTCGACGACCTCGTTCAGGTGGAGGGTGTCGGTCCAGAACGGCTCGTCGCCAAACGTCCAGTGCCGAAAGATGTATTGGCCCCGCGCCGGGACGTCGAGCCGCGCACCCGTGAGCAGGCCCGCCGGTGGCGGCCGGACGACCTGGTTTGCCGGAGTGGTTAGGCTGGGGTGATCGGTGCAGGCAACGAGGAGTGCGGCCAGGGCTGGACAGAGTGAGGAAAGGCGCATGATGACCTCCCTGAAGGGACCAGGGTTCTCGCATATCTATAATATATGTACGTCTGTTTTAGAGCCAGTGGTTCTCCGCCGCGCCCTCGACGACCCTAGCGACTCTACATCTGACTACAGGGGTTTATCGTGATGACTATTCGGAGGCGGCAAGGAGCCGGGAGGAACGGCGTCGTCGCTGAGCGCCACCCTGGCCATCCGTTCGTCAGACAGTAGGTTGCATATGTGCAACCAGTCACTGGCCGGATCGACCCGGCGTGGGTGCAGCGGCAGCTCCACGAGATTCGGGGAGTTGCCGATGACGTGGAGGTTCGCGTTCGTGAGAAGGCGCTGTGGGAGGCGGTGTTGGCGGCGACGGCGCTCGGCAACTGCGAGAACCCGCGAGAGTGTGCCCGGCTCGCGCTGACGAGCAAGCGAACACTCGACGTGGAGTTTCCGGACAAACGAGAGCGCTCGGCGGCGTTGCTGCGGCAACTCGTGGCCCGTCACCACGAGGCGGCCAAGGCGGCCGAGGCCGGCGATCTCGTCGCCTATGAGCGGATCGTCCACGCCGCTCTCGGGCTCGTCGGGGACATCAGAAAGCTCGAGGAGGGACGACCCTAACCGGCGCTCGAACCGCCGCTCAACGCTTCAAGTCCCGTGGGGTGCGCTGTACTCGTGCTCCAGCTCGAACTCAAACATTTCACTGCACCGTCCACAACGCATCCGTTCCGGCCGCGTCCCCAGCGCGACGCGCTCGGCACAGTTGGGGCAGACGGCGTAGCGCTCGCGGGGAACGACCGTCCACTTGCTGGGGCGGGCGCGGACGATCTCCAGATAGGCTGGCGGTACGATCATCGACTGGTGCCGCACGACCAAAACAGCCTCGTCAGGCCCCAGGCTCAGTACGGGATACCACGCTCCGCGGCGCAGCTGGCACCGCCGCACATCGTCCAGCAAGCGGGCCCACCGTCCAGCCGGAAGTTTGTCGAGACGTTCCAACGCCACCACCTCACTTCGTCGAGCAGCCGCACGACGGTACTGCAGCCCGTCCTTACCCACGCCGATTTACCGGCCCGTCCACCCGGCGTCAAGCCCAACGGCAGTGACCGGCCTGTCGCGCCGGCGACACGCCCACAAGGAACAGACTACGGGTTCCGCGCGTTCTGCAAGTTCTGCAAGTTTCGTGGAACAGAGACGACCGCACGCCGCGACGGCTGGCCGCGCTGAGCCAGGCCAGCTTACCTTTGTGGACCAGCACCCGGAGCCGCGCCAGTGCCGAAACGTTATTGGGCTCGATTGCGAGCCGACCTGGATTGCCCGCTGCGCCGGGGCGCCTGGTACGAGGTCCGCAGGCTGCGCCCGCCCGAGGCGGTGGTCGACGTCATCGGGGAGCGCGTGAGTGTGCCGCGGTCGGCGCTCGAGATCTCGACCGCGCCGCCCCGGCGCTGGTCGGTCGTGCCCCGTCCCAAAAACCCGGCCCGGTTTCCCGGCGTGGCCGAGTACGCCGTGTGTCCCAACTGCCGTGAGCGCGTGCCGCTCACGGAACGCTTGGCGCTGATGGAGTGCCGGCGCTGTAAGGAGATCTCGGACGTCGCCTGGGACGAGACGTACTTCGCGGAACCGTAACGACCCCCTAGAAGCCGATGCCCAGCCCCAGGCGCGCCAGCGTTTGCTGAATCGGCGCGTCGATCTCCCCGGTCCCACCCGGATTCGTCTTGCGGTTCACGCGCTCGAACGCGTAGTCCACCACGCCGTGCAGCCGGCCGGCGAGGCGCACGTCGAGGCCGAGCCCGAGATCGATGGAGAACGCGGCGCGGCCGCCCCCGGAGAACTTCGGTGCCGCGAGATAGTCGACTCGGAACGAGACGGTCGCGCCGGGACCCAGGTCGTACGTCGAGCGCACGCCGAGCCGCAACGCACCGAGCGACTGCGCAGCGAACTCGGGGTCGGCGGTGCGTCGGAGGATGCCGACCTCGACGCTCGCGTGCGACGCCACATCGTAGCCGACCCAAGCGTCCAGCTGGGTCGCCTTGAACCCTGCCCCCGCCGTGCTCTGGTCCGTAGGGTCGAGCGTGAGCCGCACGACCGACGCGACCGCGCTGAGCTTGCCGTGGTGCCCCGTCGCCACGCCACCGAACCCGGAGCCGGAGTAGCGCAGGCCGGAGGAGACCTCGCGGTAATCGACGAGTACCGCCTGCGGCGCAACCGTGAGGTGCTGGGCCCCCGCCCCCGTCGGCCAACCCCCGAGCCCGAGGAGCACCATGGCCACCGGGACGACGCCCCCGCCACCCCAGCCCCCGCGGCTCACCGGGGCGCTCCGGTTTTCAACGACGGCCCGATTGTGAGCTGCACTTGCTGGCGGCGCGCGACGTTCTCCTTCGCAATGTCGGCGTTGCGCCGGGCGATCTGCTCCGTGAGCAACCGATTGTAGAGGATGTTGCCCTCGGCCGGGCGCGGCGCGGGCCTGCGCAGCGTCATGACGAACCCGGTGACGAGCGCCGCCGCACCCACGACTCCGAGCTCGCGCTTCGAGCTCGCTCCCAGGCTGCTGCTCTCGAGGCCCAGCGTGCCGATGAGCGCGCCCCCTGTATAAAGGAAAGCGACCCCCAGGGGACGCCACGTCTGCGCGGGGATCTCCGTCTCCGGCAGGTACTGGTAGCCCGGGAGACTCGTGAGGTGCGGGAGCGTGTCCACGCGGCCATGCGTGACACGGATCTGCTGCGAGGCGGAGAAGGTGTTCTGCCCGAGGCGCGCCTCCACGACGACCGTATAGCTCCCGGCCGGCACGGGGTCGCCGTTCGGCAACCGGGGGGACCAGCTCAGGTTCACCTGGCCGTTCCAGGCGCTCGAGTCGACCAGAAAGTTTGCGGGACCGCCCCCGCCCCCCACGCCGATTGCTCGCGTCACCACGCGCGCGGGTTGGGTGACCATGAAGCGGATCGGCACCGCGCCCTGCCCCGCCACGAAGCTGGTACTGTCGACGCGCAGCTGCCGGACCAGCAGCACCTGGCGCAGGGCTACGTCAAACGCGCTGTACGCCTTGGGGGAGACGCGGTTGGGGTCGAGCTGGCGCTCGGGGTCGATGAGCACCATCTGCTTGAACGCGTCGACCGCCTTGAGAATCGAATCGAGGGCGGCGTAGCTGAAGGCGACGACCTCGTAGGCGCGAGCGCGCTCGGCGCCGGCGAGGCGCTCGCGCAGTGCCGCCTGGCCGAACGCGAGCGCCTGGCGGTACTCGAGGTTGTCGTACGCCTGCTGCGCCCGGCGGAGCGTGGCATTCTGCAGGGCCTGCGCCCGGCCTGCCGCCGGCGCGAGGACCGCGAGCAGGAAGAGCCCGCCGCCGCGGCAGGTCGTCACGGCGACTCCGGCAGCAGCGCGTAGCGCTTGCGCACGGTGGATGTCCGATCCACCTGCACCGTCTCCGTCACCGTCTTGTAGCCCGGATGTTCGACGCGAATCGCGTGGCGACCCGGTGCTACGGCGTACTCGACGATCGGCGTCTGGCCCACGTCGGTGCCGTCGACGTACACCTCGCCGAAGGGACTCGCGTCGATCGTGAGGTAGCCCTGCGGCACGGGCGCCGGCGCATGCACGGCGGGCGCGGGCGGCCGCGGCTTCGGTCGTTCGGGACGGTGGGGCGCCTGCGATTGGGCCGTCGTGGCGGACTCCGCGACCGGGCGAGCTGGGGCGCGCGCTGTGTCCACCACCGGAGGCGCAGGCTTCGCGCCGGCCGCTTGCTCGGAGCGGGCGCCACGGCCCAGCGCGAGATACCCGCCCACCCCAGCGGCTGCGACCACGACCAAACCGACCACAAGGCCCGCCCGCTTGGCCTTGCGCGCGGGGAGCGGCGTCGTGGGCGTACCGGTGATCTGGGTCAGCGCGTCCGCCGCGGCCTTGGGACGCGGGCGGTGAGCGGCCCGACCCTTCGTAGGCACCGCGACGGGTTGCTCCGGCCAAACGGCGGTCGCGAACGCCTCCATGGTGGGATAGCGGTGCTCGGGATCCTTCGACATCGCCCGCGACACCGCGGCCGAAAGCGGCTCGGGCACGTCGGCCCGGCGCGAGGCTGCGCGCGGCGGCTCCTCGAAGATGTGCTTGTAGAGGATGGTGTGGACCGAATCGCCCGCGAAGGGAAGCTCGCCCGTGATCATACGATAGCCGACGATGCCCAGCGAGTACTCGTCGGCGCGTCCGTCCACGGTCAGGCCCTTCGCCTGCTCGGGGGCCATGTAGTGCGGCGTGCCGATGATCATTCCGGTCGCGGTGAATCCAGTCGCGGCCTGCAGCGCCTTGGAAATCCCGAAGTCCGTCAACATGGCCCGCCCGTCGTGGTCGAACATGATGTTGGCAGGCTTCACGTCGCGGTGCACGACGCCGCGCTGATGCGCGTGGCCCAGGGCACAGGCCGCTTCCCACAGGATGCGCTGGATCTCGGGCACCGGCAGCGGCCGCTTCTGGTCGAGCAGGTCTTCGAGCGACGTGCCGGAGACGTACTTCATTACGAAGTAGTTGAGCCCGCCCTCACTCTCCACGCGATAGATCGGGATGATGTTCGGATGGTCCAGCTTGGCGGCGGTCTTCGCTTCCTGCTGGAACCGTCGCACGATCTGGTCGTCCTGCGCGACGTCGGGCGGCAGCACCTTGATCGCGACGTCGCGCTCGAGGGCGAGGTCGTGAGCCAGGAACACGGCGCCCATCCCGCCCTTCCCTAGCAAACGCTCGATCCGGTAGCGGCCCTCGATCAGCCGCTGCAGCCGCTGCTGCAGCAGGTCGACGTTGCTGGTAGTGGGCGGCGCGCCTCCGCCCGACACGTCCGCTCCGCACGACGAGCAGTACCGGCTGTGCTCCGGCACCGGTGTGCGACAGCGGTAGCACTCCACGACGCCGTTGGTCATCGCCATCGGGCCGCAGAGCGCAGCGGCGCGAGACGCGGGCCACGCTGCTCGATCGCGGCCTCCAGCCGGGTGCGGCGCATCACGCTCGCCTGCGGCTGCGCCGCACTCAGGGGGACCGGCGCCGCGGCGGGAAGGGCCGTGCACTTCGGACTCAGCAGCGTGCTGGCGAATCCAATACAGAGCGAGTAACGGGTCGGTATCCCGGCGAAATCCACGACCACGGCGTAGTAGTCGGCCGGCGCGGCGAGGGTGAGCGTCGTGTCCACAGTCGACCCTGCCCTCGCGATGGCTACACCCGTCATCACCGTGTCTCCCGAAGCCGGCACGTTGAGTACGTACAGATCGATGTCGCTCGAGTCCACTGCGGCGAGCGGCCGGGGGGCGGTCCGGAAGCGGACCGGCTGGGCGCCTGAGCCGGGGACGTTGAACCGAAACCAGTCCACGTCGTGGGCGTTCTCGATCGCGAGCGTGTCCAGGTAGGTCCCGTTAGGGAGGTTGCCGAGCAGAATCGGCTTCGCGTCCGCCGCGTCGCAGAAGTTGTCCTCCTCGTGCGCGTCTCGCTGAATCCGCTTGTCGCTGAGGGCGTAGCCCTCCACCACGGTAAGTGCGTACCGGCCCTCCCGCGTGTACACCGCGATTGCGTCGAGGGCCGTGTCGGCAAAGTTGTGGAACGCCACGACCGTCGATTCCGCCGGCGCCTCCTTGGGGCCGAACGCCGCGCCGTGACAGGAATGGGACTGCGGCCCGAACGTCCACGCGTTCCGCCCGAGGAAATAGGTCGTGTCGGACGACCGGTAGCCGAGCGAATCCGTGAGGAATGTCTGAAAAGTGCCCGGCACGTCGGAATTCACGACGACCGTGAGGTCGCGGGTCGTAGCCTGCCGTAGGTGGTACCAGTCGGCGCCCTGCTTCACGTCGCGCAGCAGCGGCTCGAACGACAGCGCCGGGTTCAAGAACAGCAGAACGTTGAGGATCGTGCCTGGGAAGGGCCGCGATGTCTCGAGGTCGATGCGGGTGGGCGAAGTTTCGTTGGGCTCATAGAGGTCGCGCCGAATGACACGCACCGTGTCCCTGGAGAACCCGAATACCCCATTGCCGATGAAGAACATCGAGTCGCTGTGCGCAGGCGGCGGCACCCAGAACGAGTTGCGCGCGTAGCCGGCGGCATCGCGCGTGTTCGAGAAGAAATAGGGAATCAGGACTCCCTGACCCAAGGTCACCTGGAACAGGGAGTCTACGCCGACCCCGTAAATCGTGACCGTCTCGCCGTACTTCACTGTTTGCGGGCGAATGCTGTCGATTTCGAGGGGGCCGGACACGCGTAGGGTGATCTGACCCACGGTGGCCCGCTTGTCGAAGTTCGCAGCCGCCGCGCGAATCGCGGTCCTGCCGGACTTGATCCCCACGACGTGCCCGTTGGCATCCACGGTGGCGGTCAGCGGGTCGCCGCTCGACCAGACGAAACTGACGTTGGCGATCGGCTGGGAGTCCCCCCCCGCCACGATCCGCCAGGCGCGGGCGGTCGCGTAGGTGTCGGTGCCCCGGATGAGCACCGGCAGGGGATCGACGGTCACGCGGACAGAGTCGTCTCGTTCGGTGGGAAAGACGCAGGTCGTGAGGGTCACAGAACCGAACACCATCGCCAACGCCGCGGTGCCGCGGGGGGGTCGCATACGCTGGGACCCGGGAAAGTTGGGTCCAATTTATAGTGACCGCTCCACCCGGGCCACGACGACGCGCATCACAGTCGCCCGCGGCGCTTGAGCTCCAGGTACTTCGCCACCACCGCCTGCGCCGCCCGTGCGGGCGGGACGTCCAGCACCAGTACGCCGCCGCGCCGCATGCGGCTGAGCGCCTCTTCGCGGGCGTGCAACAGCTCCTCCGCCGCCGCCTTGCGAAACGCATCGCGCGTCGCCTCCGGCCGAAGCGCCGCTACGCCGTCGAGCTCCGGATTCCGGAGCGTGACCGCGAGCGGCAGGTGGCGCGGCCGCAAGCTCGCCACGTTCGCGACCAGGGCGTCCGACGCGAGCCGGTCGATGACGTCCGTGAACAGCACCGTCAGTGCCCGCTTGCGATTGCGCGCGGCGAGGTAACGAAACGCCCCCGGATAGTCGGGCTCGACGAGCTTCGGCTCGACCGCCGCCAGCACGTCGAGCACGCGTTTCAGGCCGAGCCGGCCGCGCTGCGGCGCCACGAAATGCTGCACCCCGTCCGCGAATGCCATGACGCCGACGTTGTCGTCGTGCTGGGCAGCCACGTACGCGAGCTCGAGCGCGGCCTGCACCACGTAGTCGAGGCGGGACACACCGGCGATCTCGGCGGTCAAGAGCCGGCCGGTATCGAGCACCAGCAGCACCTGCTGCCGCCGCTCCGCCTCGTATTGCCGCGTGATGACCTTGCGGCGCTTGGCGGTCGCCTTCCAATCGATGTGCCGCAGATCGTCGCCCGGTACCCACTCGCGCAGGGATTCGAACAGCCGCCCCTCGCCGAGCTGACGGATCGGAGTCACGCCCTGGTGGCGGCGCGCCGCCTCGGCCACGGACGCCCGCAGCCGGACGGTGACGAGCGGCGGGTAGACGGCGGCGTCCCACGGGAGCGCCTGCGTAGAGCGGCGCCGCCCCAGTCCGAGCGGCCCCGTGGAGTCCACGACGAACGCCCCTGCTCGCTCGCGTCCCCGCCGCACCGGGACGACGGCAACCGTCTCGCGCACCTCGCCCCGCGGCGGAACCGTGATCTCGCGCGGCGGCTGCGTGCCGCCGAGCACCTCGGGGCGAACCTCGCGCAGGCGCAGACGCGCCGGACGGCGCTTCCGGTTGCCCCAGCGGTAGCTCACCTCACTGCGGCGCCCGACGGAGAAAGCGGGCGGCGCTTCCCGAGTGACGGTGATGCCCCGCTCTCCCAGGGGGCTGGCGTGCCGCGCGTCGAGCCACACCGCGGCGAGCAGCGCCACGTCAGCGAGCAACATCGCGTCGAGCGCCCATGGCACCCTCAGGCCCAGCACCCCACCCGCTGCCAGGGCCGCGCCCACCCACAGCGCGCGCCGGGTGCAGAGGATCACGCGGTCGGCACCTCGGTCTTGTCGAGGATCGCCTTGAGTGCCGCGTCCGCGGTCACGCCTTCGAGCTCGAGCTCCGGCGCCACGCTCACGCGGTGGCGCAGCACCGCCGACGCGAGCGCCTTCACGTCGTCCGGGATCACATAGTCACGCCCGTCGAGCAGCGCGGCGGCCCGGGCCGCCTTGAGCAGGGAGACCCCGGCGCGTGGGCTCGCGCCCAGCGTGAGTGACGCGGCGTCGCGTGTCGCCCGGACGAGCGACGTGATATAGGCGGTGATCTGGGCCTCGACGCGCACCGCCTCGACGCTCTGGCGCAGCCGCTCGAGCCCACCCGAGTCCGTGACGGGCTGCACGCCGTAGGTGGCAGGTCGATCCGCCTCGAAGCCCGCGACGTAGCGCGTGAGGATCCCCTGCTCGTCCGCCGAGCTGGGGTAGTCCACGATCACCTTCACCATGAACCGGTCCAGCTCGGCTTCGGGGAGTGGGTACGTGCCCTCGAACTCGATCGGGTTCTGGGTCGCGAACACCGTGAACACCGCCGAGAGCGGGTGGCTCACGCCGTCGACGGTGACGGTGCGTTCCTGCATCGCCTCGAGCAGCGCGGCCTGCGTCTTGGCCGGTGCGCGGTTGATCTCGTCGGCGAGCACCAAGTCGGCGAAGATCGGGCCGGGCCGGAACGTGAACTCATGCGAGCCGGTGAGGATCGATACGCCGGTGATGTCGGCCGGCATCAAGTCGGGGGTGAACTGGAGCCGCTGGAACTTGACGTCGAGCGCGAGCGCGAGGGTGCGCACGAGCAGCGTCTTGGCGGTCCCGGGCACTCCCTCGAGCAGCACATGGCCGCGCGCCAGCAGGCACACCAGCACATCGCGCGTGGCGGCCTGCTGCCCCAGGATCACCTGCTGCAGCGCGTCTAGGATGCGGCGCGCGGCGTCGGCGGACGTAGCTCCTCCCACACATCCTCCGCGGCTTGGGCGGCTGCGAGCGCCCGCTCAGGGCCGCCGGGTTGGGTGATGAGCCGTTGCAGCCGGCGCACGGCGTCTCGTCCCGCCGCGCTGGGCAGCGCGAGTTCGAGCGCCGCGAGCCAGGACCGCTGTTCGTCGGGGCGCAGCGCTCCCGTGCGGCCGAGCCGGCGGCGCAGCCCGGACACGGTGAGCGCCACTGCGGTGTCGACGCCCGCGGCGCTCTCGAGCCCTGCGGCCAGCGCCTCCAGGTGCTCGAGGGGCGACCGGCGGCGGGTCGCGACGGCCCGGCGGGGCGGGCCGAACCGCACCGCCGTCACCGCGAGCCCCGCCAGAAGCACGGCGACGAGCTGGAGGATCGCCCAGCCGCCCGGCGTTCCCGCGAGCCAGCCGAGCAGCACCGCCGCCATCGATCGTCCCCGCCCGAACCCCTGATGGTATTCGTCCCACACCACGCTCCCCCGCCGCGCCGGCATCAGCAGCGGAGCCACGAAGTACGGCACGTCGGTCGACCGCCAGACGCGGTTGCGGAAATACCCCGGGTCGGCGACGAGTGTCACGCTGCCTCCCCCCTGATAGTGGAGCCGCAGCACCGCCGGGCGCCCATCGGTCAGGTGCAGCAGGGTGTCCTCCGCAGGCGCCGGAACGGTCTCGCACTCGCCTTCCTCCAGCTGCCCGGCCCGCACCCGCAGACGCGACTCGGCCGCCCCGTCATCCCGCCGTGGCTTGAGAAAGTCGGCGACCGGGGGCAGGGTAAGCGAGCGCGACGGCGCAATGACGCGAAAGCTGTCGCGCGGGAAGAACACCTCCTCGTTGTTCGTACGCCAACCCACGCACCGCGTGATGCCCCCACCCGAGCCGGCGACTACCACGCGGCCGCCCGAGCGAACGAACCGCATCACCTGCGCCAACTCGGCCGGGTAGAGGCCGCGCGGTGGATCGAGCACCAGCAGCACCGCAGGCGGGGCCCGGTGCGTCGTGTCACGGGCGAAATCAAAGAGCGCCGAGCGCCGCCGCTCGACCGGGACCCGGAGCCGCGCCAGCACATCGTACACGGCGCGACTGCCTTGCGGGCCGGAGACCAGGGAGGAGGTGCGGAAATCGAGCGGCGGCGCGCTGGCACCGCGACTCCCGGCGACGAAGGCCACGGCCACCGCCAAGGCGAGCGCGAGCGCGAGCCCTAGCTCAAGCCGTCGCGACATGCCGGAAGACCGTCTCGGCCGCGACCCCGAACTCGCGGTAGACGTTCGCGTCGCAGGGGACGGCGCCGAACAGGTGCCGGTACAACCGGGCTACGAGATCGGCCAGCGACGCACGGCCGGACTCGTCCAGCCGGGCCTCGCGGACGTACTCGGCGGGCGTCTTCGACGGATGAAAGGTGAGCGCATGTCGCCGCTCCAGCTCGAGGATCAGCGCGACGAACCGGTGCGCCAGCGCCTCCGCGTAGCGTCCCGCACGGGCCAGTTCGTCAGCGCGCTCGCGGTGCGCCCTGGCATCCTCGAACCGCGGCCCGCCCCCCGCCGGCCGCCCCGATCCGGTCGGGGTGCGTCCCGCCGGGCGCGCGATGCGCCACAGCACATAGCCGACGTGCAGCACCAAGCCCGCGAGGATCAGGATCAGCACCGCGAGCAGCACCTTGAACCCCGCCGGGTGAGTTGCGTGCAAGGTCCCGATCCAGTCGAGCAGCCGGTACCACAGCTCGCGCACCCACTCCCCGAAGCTGCGCCGCCCCGCCCAGGCGTACTCCGGCCGCCCGAACACGTCGCCCAGCGCGCGCCGCAGCGAGTCGGAGGGCGGCACCGCTTGCAGCACCGCGCCGGGCTCTCCGGTCAGATGATCCCCAGACGCTGACCCAGGACCTGCAGGTCGAATGCCTCACGGCGCACGCGCAGGTCGTAGTACATGAGGGTGATCACGGCCGCGAGCACCGGCGCCAACGCGAGCGGCGCGACGAACCCCACCGCAGTCAGCGCCACTCCCAGCGGCGGCGCCGAGCCCAGGAAAGCGGCCCCGAGCCCGCGGAACACGAGGGACGGAATCAGGTTGGTCAGCAAGAACGCCACGACGGCCAGGCCCAATACCTTCAGCTTGAAGCTCCGCGTCAGCTCCCAGGAGCGGCCGAACGCGTCGAATGAGCTACCCAGCTCCTCCAGGACGACCACGGGGGTCGTCAGGCCGTACCCGCAAGCCACGTAGATGATGAACCAGCAGCCCCCCACGACCAGCGCGACGGTCAACAGCGCACCGGCGCCCCGGAACAGCGTCGCGCCGACGCCTGCGACGACGCCGACCCCGAGCGTGATCAGCATGAGCACGATGCCCTTGCCGAATCCCACAGCGGTGAGCGGCCACAGTCTCGACCAGCCCAGCGACAGCGCATCCCGGAGGCGCGGCTCGCGGCCGAGATACGAGTCGGAGATGACGCGGATCGTACCGGCCGTGAGCACCAAGCTCGCCACGTAATAGACGAGGCCGACGGGCACGAGATACAGCAGCGCTCGGACCGGGTTCTGCTGCAGCTCCGCAATCGCGCGCAGCCCGAAGTACACCAGCAGCACGAGGGGCACGGATAACGCCGCCATGGCGAGCTTCAGAAACAGCCCGAAGTGCCGGCGGTAGATCATGAGTGACCCGTCGAGGATCTCGCCAAAGTCCATGGGCCGGAGGTCGGGCATCCGCGACTCGCTCCTGTGACGGTGTCGCGATAAGATGAGGACGTGAACGCGCCCGCGCGAGTCCCGGCCTCACCATCAGAGCTACGCCAGCAGCTCGACATCGAGACCCCAGAGCACGTCGCCGTGCGCCTGGAGCTGGCGGGGGTGGGCTCGCGTGCTGCCGCCGCGCTGGTAGACACAGTGATCGTGTTCGCGGTGCTGGTGGGGCTCCAGTTCGCCGCCGGCGCGACCGGACTGTGGCACGTCGGGGCAGCGCTCGAGGGCTGGGTGCTGGCGCTGGTGATCTTGCTCTCGTTCCTGATGTTTTTCGGCTACTTCGCCGCCTTCGAGGCGCTGAACGGCGGCCGGACGCCCGGCAAGCAGGCACTCGGGATCCGCGTCGTAATGGAGACCGGCCATGCCGTGACCCCGACGGCTGCCACGGTGCGCAACCTCGTCCGGCTGCTCGACTGCTACTTCCCCCTGGTGCCGCTCCTGCCGGGGCTGGTGATGGTCTTTCTGCACCCTCGCAACCAGCGGCTCGGCGACTTGGCGGCGGGGACCGTCGTGGTGCGCGACCGCCCGGTGGACTGGGCCCTCGGGCCCGCCCCTGCCGCGGCCGAAGAGGCGCTTGAGACGGGGCCACCGGAGCTCACCGACGACGAGTTCCGACTGCTCGACCAGTTCCTGGCACGAGCGGGCCAGCTCGACCCGGCCCTCCAGGTGCGGATGGCGACGGAGCTCGCCCGTCGTTTCCAAGACCGCATCCCGCGTCGCACCGTGGACGCCGACGCCTATCTCACCACGCTTCTCACCGAGGAGCAGCGCAAGCGGCGGAGCCGGTTCGCGACCCGCGTGCAGACCGGCGCGGCTGGACGGACGACCGTGACGGCGGAGCGGTTTGTGGCCGGGAAACGGGACGCGTGGGCCGCCTTCCATGCTGTCGCCGCGCGCGTAGAGCGCTCGGGAGTCGGCGCCCTCGCGGCGGGGGAGATCCCGGCGTTCGCCGCGCGCTACCGTGAAGTGACCGCCGATCTCGCCCGGGCCCGGACCTACGGGGTCGAGCGGCGGGTGATCGAGTATCTCGAGCGCGTCGTGAGCGCGGGCCACAACGCGCTGTACCGAGCACGGGGGCGTCCCCGCGCGCCACTCGCCCGCTACCTGGTGCAGGACTTCCCCGCCGCGGTCGTTCAGTCGTGGCGCCACGTGCTCGCCGCATGCTTGCTCTTTACCGTCCCCGCCGCCGTCGGCTACGGCTTGATCCGCGGCCGGCCGGAGCTCGCCGACGACGTCCTGCCGCCCGTCATGGTGAGCCGTGCCGAACAGGCGGCGGAGCACGAAGCGCGCGGGATCGGATACGCCCAATCGCCGAACGAGGAGCTCCCGGTCATCGCTTCGGCGATCATCAGCAACAACATCGGCGTGGCGTTCTGGGCATTCGTGGGCGGTATGCTGGCGGGGACGCTGACCGCGCTCGTCCTCGTCAGCAACGGGATGAGCCTGGGCATGGGATTCGGGTTGTTCGTCAATTATCACGCGGGCGCCTACCTGGGGACGTTCGTCGCGGGGCACGGCGTGCTCGAGCTGACGGCGATCTTCATTGCCGGGGGCGCCGGGTTCCGCCTGGCCGGCGCGCTCGTCGCCCCGGGAGACCTGGCGCGCAAGGACGCGCTCGTGCTGGCGGGCCGGATCGCGGCTCGCATGATCGGCGCCGTCGTCTCGCTGCTCGCGCTCGCCGGCACGATCGAGGGGTTGCTCTCGGCGAGCGACGCCCCGGCGGCGCTCAAGTACGCTGTGAGTGCCGCGACCGTCATCCTGCTGGGGCTTTATCTGTGGAGCGGGTGGACCTATCTGAAACGAACCGAGCCAGCGCCGTCCACCCTTTAGGGTGGAAATCCCCAAAGGCCATTTGGAATCGGTGGCCACGGCAGCCACGCGTAGCGGACGAAACTCACCCGGCGCGAGTACCACCAGCGCGCCGGCGGGGAGTACCGCGGGCGGTGCCGCCGGCTCACTCGTCCAGAGCTTGCAGGATCTGGCGCATTTTGCGGGCGAGGCTCTCGATCTGCTTCAAGCTCCCGACCGTCTCTGCGTCGAAGCGATCAACGTTGAGGAGCAGCAGCTGGGTTTCCGCCAGGATCGCCGCCAGCGGGTTCGCCAGGTCGTGCCGGAGCGTACGCAGCGGGTCACCGGCCTGGGCCATCACAGCAAGGAACGGTAGAGATCGCGCAAGTGATGGTCCCGCAGGTCGCGGACCGACTGCCACAGATCCGGCTCCGACGTCGCGCAGAAGATCTCGGCGGTGGAGCGCTCCGCCTCGGTGTCTGGCGCCCCGAACAGGATGCGGCCGCGCCAGATCCCGTCCTCAGTCCGGCGTACCAGGAGACGTATGGCGATGAGTTGTCCGTCGAATCGGATGGGGGGAAGGTCGTGAACGACCGCGTCGTTAGAGTCGGGTGCGCTATAGCGTGCCGATTGTGCGGGCATGCGTCGCCCTAGGGCTGGTTTGTCCAAAGATATAAGCCGGCGATACTTACGCAATACGGAAACACGGGTGAAAGGCCGGCGAAGGGCCGAGGAAGGGGGAAGGGGCCCCTCACCCTTCCCCGGCCGTTCACGGGCTTTTCACCGGCTTTTTACAGTCGAAATGGTATCGGCGTGAACGTGACGAGGAACAGGATCAGCCCAATCCACGCGAGCAGGGTCCGCGACCGTGGCAGCGGCCGCTGTCCGTCGAGCACCGGCGGATGGCCGAGGCGGCCGCGCGACAGTACCAGCACGAGCGCTCCCCAGAGCAGCCAGCCCCTCCAATAGACGCCGAGCGCCACGATCAGCGCCCAGAAGCCTATGGCGACTCGGGCGTGCCAGCGCGGCAGCGCCCCGAACAGGATGTGCCCGCCGTCGAGCTGGGAGATGGGCAGGAGGTTGAGCATCGTGACGAACACGCCGAGCCAGCCCGCGAACGCGACCGGATGAAGCACGATGGCCGGCGTTGACCCGCTCACGAGGTGACGCAGCGCGAGCGTGAGGATCGAGTCGCCGAGCACGGCGTAGCTGTCATCGAGCCCCAGCAGCATCCCGCTCGGCGACGCGCGAGCGGTCGGCGCATGACTCATCGCCAGCCCGATCGCGAGCACCGGCAGCGCCACCACGAGCCCTGCAATCGGCCCGGCGATGCCCACGTCGAGCAGCTGACGCCGGTCCGACACGACGGTGCGCAGCCGGATGAACGCCCCCATCGTGCCGATGGACCACGGGACGACCGGGGCGGGAATGAAGTAGGGCGGCGACACATCGAGCCGATAGCGCCGTGCCGTGAGGTAATGGCCCAGCTCGTGACACAGCAGGATGGTGAGGAGCGGCGCGGCGAAGGAGAGCCCGGTTGCCCAGGCGTGGACGAAGTCCGCCGGGAAGGGGTACGTGCCGAGCACGAGCGCCAGCGGATTCGGGTCGAACGGGATGGCGCCCTTGAGCACGGCGCCCACGAACGTGGTGGTAAAGAGCGTCGCCGCGAAGAGCAGCAGGTGCAGCGCCCACGCCTCGCGGTGTCGACGCCCGAGCGGGCGCGTCAGCACCAAGTGGCGTCCGTCCGGCTCGTCGGACCAATAGGAGGTGCCGGGCCAGCGTTCCAGCGCCGCGGCCAGCGCTGGGGAGGGCCCGGCATGCGCCGGATGTACAAGCGCGTCAATCACTTCCCGGTCCGGGAGCGCTGCCGTCCGCCAGGCGAGCAGGAACTCGCTCAGGTCCATAGACGTACTTGACGGCGGGTGCGCCGCGGCCTAGTATAGGTTTGCACCCCTTCGAACTCCCAAAGAACCCATTTTCAACCGGTTACTCCCCCATCCCCGGGGTACGCCCGCCGTAGCACACACGGAGCAGAGCACACGTGGATATCGCTGAACTGAAGAAGAAGTCCGTCGCGGAACTACACGCGATGGCCGAAACCCTGAACATCACCAACTACTCAGGGCTTCGCAAGCAGGATCTCATCTTTCGCATCGAGCAATCGCTCCTCGATTCCGACACGGTGCTACACGGCGAGGGCGTGCTCGAGATCCTTCCCGAAGGCTACGGATTCCTCCGCAGCCCCGACTGGAACTACCTCTACGGCCCGGACGACATCTACGTCTCGCCCAGCCAGATCAAGCGGTTCGATCTGCGCACCGGCGACACGATCATGGGCCAGGTGCGTCCCCCCAAGGAGGGGGAGCGCTACTTGGCACTCCTCAAAGTCGAGACCGTGAACGGGGAGGAGCCGGAGAAAGCAAAGCACCGCGTCGCATTCGACAACTTGCGGCCGCGCTATCCCGAAGCGCGGATCCGCCTCGAGCGCAAGGACGCCGATCTGTCGATGCGGGTGATGGACATTCTCTGCCCCATCGGCAAGGGCCAGCGTGGCCTGATCGTGTCGCCGCCCAAGGCCGGCAAGACCATCCTGATGCAGAAGCTCGCCAACGCGGTCATCGAGAACCACCCGGAGATCTACCTCATCGTGCTGCTGATCGACGAGCGGCCGGAAGAGGTGACCGACATGGAGGAGAACGTGAAGGGAGCGGAGGTGATCTCCTCCACGTTCGACGAGCCAGCGGACCGGCACGTCCAGGTCGCGGACATGGTGATCGAAAAGGCGAAGCGCCTGGTGGAGCACGGGAAGGATGTGATGATCCTGCTCGACTCCATCACGCGGCTCGGCCGCGCTCACAACGTGGTAGTGCCGCACTCCGGCAAGATCCTCTCCGGCGGCGTGGACGCGAACGCCCTCCAGAAGCCCAAGCGGTTCTTCGGCGCCGCGCGCAACATCGAGGGCGGCGGCTCGCTCACGATCATCGCGACGGCATTGATCGACACCGGCTCGCGCATGGACGAAGTGATCTTCGAGGAGTTCAAGGGCACCGGCAACATGGAAGTCATCCTCGACCGTCGCATCGCCGACCGGCGCGTCTACCCGGCGATCGAGGTCCAGCGCACCTCGACCCGTAAGGAAGAGTTGCTCCTCACCAAGGAAGAGCTCAACAAGGTCTACCTGCTCCGCAACTTCCTCTCCGACATGCCGCCCGTCGAGGCGATCGAGTTCCTGCTCGAGCGCATGAAGCGGACCAAGACCAACGTGGAATTCTTCGCGACGATGGCTCAGGGGTGACGGCGGGAGGCCGGTTGTTGGCCGTGGACTGGGGCGAGCGCCGCATCGGCCTCTCCCTGTCCGACGAAACGCAGAGGCTCGCTCAGCCGCTCACCACCCTCACGCGCCGCGCCGGCAAGCGCTTCCCGATGCGTCAGCTGTGCACGCTGCTCGAGCAGCACGCCGTGGCCGGCGTGATCGTCGGCTTGCCGCTCGACGAGCAGGGCGAGGAGGGGGCGCCGGCGCGGGCCGCGCGCGAGCTCGCGGCCGCGATCGGCCGCCAGACTGGACGGCCGGTGGAGTTGTGGGACGAGCGCATGACCACGGCGCGCGCGCTCCAGGCAGTGCGCGAAATGGGAGGCTCAGCCCGGGGTCGCAAGGGGGACGTCGACGCGCTGGCCGCGACGCTGCTGCTGCAGCACTATCTGGATGCGCGGCGGGGATCCGCCACTTGAGAACGCGAAACGCGGAAGTCGGAACGCGGAACAGAGCAGGGAATGTCGAGCGCCTGTTCCGGCTTCCGCGTTCCGCGTTCCGCGTTTTGTTCGCGGGTGCCCTCGCGGCCTGCGGGCGCTCCGACGGCCCGCGGGTCACCGTGACCATTCCGGCCGGCGCCACCCTCGACGCCACCATCGACTCGCTCGCCGCAAACCGGGTGCTCAGCCATCCCGGCTCGTTTCGGCTGTACGCGAAGGTGCGCGGGCTCGGGGGGTCGCTAAAGAGCGGCGTCTACCTGCTGCGGCAGGGCGAGTCGTGGGGCGAGGTCGTGGCCACGCTCGAGCGCGGGCGCGGAGTCGAGCAGCGCTTCACGGTGCGGGAGGGCCTGCGGCTCGGCGAGGTCGCGGACCTCGCGCGTGCTCAGCTCCGAATTCCGCGAGACTCGTTCCTCGCGGCCGCGGAAGACTCCGTGCTGCTCGCCGGGCTAGGGTTGCCCGACGAGGCGCCGAGCGCTGAGGGATACCTGTTTCCCACGACGTACCTGCTGCCGCTGCACATCGGGGCGCGAGAGCTGGTCCGCGTGATGACGCACCAGTTCGCCGAGCAGTGGGGCCCCGAGTGGCAGGCCCGCCTCGATTCCCTCCACTTCTCGCGCCACGAGCTCGTCACGCTCGCGTCGATCATCGAGGCGGAGGTGCGCTACGACCCCGACCGGCCGTTCATCTCCGCCGTGTATCACAACCGGCTGCGGCGAGGGATGCGGCTCGAGGCGGACCCGACCGTGAGCTACGCGTACGGCCGGCGCCTCAAGCGGGTGTGGGAGAAGAACCTCGCCGTGCGCTCGTCCTACAACACCTATCTGCACGCCGGGCTGCCGCCGGGTCCGATCGCGCAGCCCGGGCGCGCGAGCCTCGCGGCGGCCCTCTATCCGGCGGATGTGCCGTTCCTTTACTTCGTGGCGCAGAGCGACGGCAAGCACATCTTCTCCGCCACGTACACCGAGCACCTCGCCGCGATCCGGCGCGTCAAGGAAATGCGGCGCGCAACGCGCGTGTCGCAGCGGCCGGCTCGCTAGCGCTCCAAACGGCTGCGCTCACCGCCACCCCCGCCGCCGCGGCGTGCGCCAGCGCGCCCGCGTTCGCCGCCGTGATGCCGCCGATCGCGATGACGGGCACCCCGGCGGGCGCGAGCCGCGCCAGCGCCGCGAACCCTTCCAGCCCAAGCGGCGGCCCGGCGTCGGGCTTGGTGGTCGTGGCGAAGCACGGGCCGACGCTCCAATAGTCGGCGGGCCAGCCCTGGACCCGGGCCGCTTCAGCGGACGAGCGGACGGAGATGCCCAGGAGGAAGCCGGGCGGCACGTGGGGCCTGAGCCGGTCGAGCGGCGGGTCCTCCTGGCCCAGGTGGGCGCCCGCCGCATTCGCCGCGAGCGCGACGTCCACCCGGTCGTTCACGATCACGGGAACGCTCAGGGCACCCACCAGCGCCCGAGCCAGGGTCAGCACGTCGCGCGGCGCGGCGTCCTTGAGGCGCACCTGGATCATCGTCGCCCCGCCGGCCAGCGCCCGGCGGCACGCCTCGATCGGGTCGCGCCCCTTGAGAAGCGCGGCATCCGTGATCACCATCAAGCGCAACAAAGCCTCGAGTGCCATGAGCAAGACTCTGCGTGGACTGCGCGGCGCGACGACCGCCACCGCGAATACGAGCGAGGCGATCCTGGACGCGACCGCCGAGCTGCTGCGGGCGCTGCAGCACGCCAACGGCTTCAAGCCGGAAGATGTGGAGAGCGCAATCTTCACGTCGTCGCCCGACTTGACTGCCGAGTATCCCGCGCGCGCCGCGCGCGGCCTCGGCTGGCTCGACGTCCCCCTGCTCGGCGCCGCGGAGGTGGCCGTCCCCGACGGCCTGGCGCGTTGCATCCGCGTGCTGCTGCACTTCTACACGACCAAGCCCCAGCGCGAGCTGAAACATACGTACCTGCGCGGCGCCGCAAAGCTGCGGCCGGACCGCCCGCCGTCGTGTTGAACATCCGAGGAGGTTCGGGCGAGATGCAGCCTCGAGTCACTCGGCGAGCGGGGGTCTCAGCGTTGCCGCTCCTGCTGAGTCTCGGAGCCATCGCTCGGTCGCCAGCTCAGACGCTCCGAGGTGAGTTGGTCGGAGCGACCACCGGGCTGCCGGTGGCGTTCGGACTGATCTCACTCCTCGACTCAGCGCGGCTGGAACGCGACCGAACCGTAACGGCAGTCGACGGACGCTTCGTGCTTCGAGCACCAGGCCCCGGCGAATACCGCCTTCGCGCCCTGCGGATCGGGTACCGGCGCTGGGACTCGCCGCCTCTGCGGCTCTCGGCCGGGGAGACTCTGGACTACCGCATCGAGATGCCGGAAGTCCCCGTGCAGCTCGCCAGCATCACGGTGGAACGGCGCAATCGTTGCCGCGTGCGGCCGGCGGAAGGGGAGTCGGCCGCGACGCTGTGGGAAGAGGTCACAAAGGCGCTGCGCGTCACTCAGGTGACGCTCGAGCGGAAGCTCTATCGGTTCCGTACGGAGACGTTTCGGCGAACCCTCGACCGGGCACTGAAGCCTCTGGAAGAGCAGCGGGACAGCGCGCTCGGGTTCGGTGGCTGGTCGTTCGTAAGTCTGCCGCCCGAGAGCCTGGCCCGCCGTGGGTTCGTGTATGACTCGACTGGTGGTCCGGTCTTCGTGGCGCCGGACATTCAGGTCCTCCTGTCGGACCCGTTTCTCGAGTCCCACTGCTTCAAGGTTCAATCACCCGCCGGCAACGACACGGCTCTTGTCGGCCTCGCATTCGAGCCGGTCCCCAGGCCGCAGCGCCGCGATATCGCCGGCGTGCTGTGGCTCGATCGTCGCACGGCGGAGCTCAGGGTCGTCGAATACCACTACACCAACCTCGACGTATGGATGCCTGGCGCGCGCGCCGGCGGTCGCGTCGAATTCCATCAATTGCCGGACGGCGCGTGGTTCATCCGCGGCTGGTCGATCACGGTCCCCATTCTACGGATCAGGGCGGGCGCGTCGAGGGCCGACCTCTCTGGGTTCAGACAGGGGGGCGGGCAGGTCCGCGAGGTCCTAACGGCCGGAGGGCGGCCAATACTCACGTTTCCGTGAGCGGCTTGAGCACCGCCATCGTCTCCGCCAAGGGGGCCGCACGCTGGCAGGCGGGCCATCCGTGGATCTACCGCACGGATGTCTACGACGAGCCGCGTGATAGTGCGGGCATCGTGAGCGTCGCCGACCGGCGCGGCCGCCATCTCGGCCAAGCGCTCTACTCCCCCAAGTCCGAGATCCGACTGCGGCTGCTGACGCGCGGCCGCGAACCGATCGACGCGGGCTGGTGGGGCGAGCGAATCGCCGCCCGCGCCGCCCGCCGGGCGGGCATCGCGGCCACGGCGTACCGGATCGTACACGCCGAGGGCGACGGCCTGCCGTCACTGGTCGTAGACCGCTACGGGCCATACGTCGTGGCGCAGCTCCTCTCGGCGGGGATCGAGCAGGCGCGCGCCGACGTGGTCGCCGGGATCCGAACGGCGCTCGCGCCCGCAGGGCTGCTGCTCCGCAACGACGTCGCGATCCGGCGACACGAGGGGCTCCCCCTCGAGGTCGTTCCGGTGTTCGGCACCGTTCCCGACGCGGTGGAGGTCGAGGAAGACGGCATCCGCTACCTCGCCGCCCCGCGCACCGGGCAGAAGACGGGGGCGTTCCTCGACCAGCGCGAGAACCGGGCGCTCGTCGCCAGGCACGCCGGCCCCGGCCGGGCGCTCGACTTGTTCGCGTACCATGGGTCGTTCGCGCTGCACCTGGCGCGCCGGGCCACGACCGTGACCGCGGTCGACTCCAGTGGGGAGGCGCTGGCGCGCGGCGCGGAGAACGCGAGCCTCAACGGCCTCGCCAACATCACCTGGCGCGAGGCGAACGCGTTCGACCTGGCGCGCGAACTGGAACGCCGGGACGAGACCTTCGACACCGTCGTGCTCGACCCGCCCGCGTTCGCCAAGACCAAGCAGAGCGTCCCCCGCGCGCTCGCCGGATACAAGGAGATCAATCTCCGCGCGATGCGCCTGCTGTCCTCCGGAGGCGTGCTCTTCACCTGCTCCTGCTCCTATCACGTCAACCGCGCGGTGTTCGCGGAGATGCTCGCCGACGCGGCGCGGGACTCCGGCCGGCGGCTCGAGCTGGTCGCGCTCACGGGCGCCGGACGAGATCACCCCGAGCTTGTCAACGTCCCCGAGACGGGGTACTTGAAGGGGGTGCTGCTGCGGGCCGTTGACTAAACCGGCCCGCCTTACAAGCTTGCATCCCATGCCGCTTTCCCGGCCCGAGGGGCGCCCCGAGACCGCCCTCGTCCGCCGAGTCTTCATCGGCCTCCTGGTCGCCAACCTGATGGTCGTGGCGGCCAAGTTTTTCGTGGGTCTGCGCGCCGGCTCGCTCGCCATCCTCGGCACCGCCCTGGACTCGTCCGTGGACGCGCTGAACAACGTCCTCGCCCTGATCGTCGTGCGCGTAGCCGCGAAGGCGCCCGACGAGGACCACCCCTACGGACACGGCAAATTCGAGACGCTGGGCGCCCTCGGCATCGTCGGGTTCCTCTCGATCACGTGCTTCGAGCTAGTCCGCGGCGCGGTGAACGAGCTGCTGCAGGGCGCCCACCCAGTAGGTGTGACCGACTCACAGCTCGCCGTGCTCGTGCTCACACTGGGCGTCAACCTCGTGATCGCGTGGTACGAAAACCGCCGTGGCCGCGAGCTCAAGAGCGAGCTGCTCGTCGCCGACGCGGCGCACACGCGCACGGACGCGCTCATTACCGTGGGCGTCCTCATCGGCGTGCTGTTTGCCCGGCAAGGGTGGTGGTGGGTCGACCCGGCGATCGCCATCGTGGTAGCGCTGTTGATCGTGCTCGTGGCCTACCGCATCCTCGGGCGCACCGTTCCGGTCCTCGTGGATGAGCGGGCTCTCCCCACCGGCGAGATCCGGCAGACCGCGGAAGGCGTGCCGGGCGTGAAGAGCGCCTACGGAATCCGCTCGCGCGGACCCTCGGACCTGCGGTACGCCGAAGTGACGATCGCCGTCGATCGCAAGGCCGATGTCGCCGCAGCCCACGCGATCGCCGACCAGGTGGAGGAGCGCCTCAAGAACGACCTCCAGCTCCATGAGGTGACGGTGCACGTCGAGCCATGCTGAACGCCCTGCACGACGAACACCGCTCGCGCATCGCGCGCCGGCCGCCCCGCTCGCTCAAGCAGGAGTACCAAGAGTTCCTGTTGCAGCGCATCGAGGAGTACAAGAACAGGCTGTCGCGCGCGGAGCTGCTCGAGATCGGAGACGAAGCCGTGCGCGAGCTGGAGGAGAGCTCGGCCGGCCAGTACCTGCTCACCGAGGTGCTGTTGCTCGAGCACGTCGACCGGATCATCGCGCGGCGGCTCCGGCTGCCTGCGTTCCCCCGCTGGCGCTCGAAGCACCGCGCGCTGCGCGCCGCGCAGCGCGAGCCGACGCACTGGGGCCTCGAGCCCGACGGCCCGCTCGTGAGCTGCGCGGCGCGGCTCGAGCCCGGCGACCTCGCCCTGGTCCTGGGCGCGGCGGCCCTGCCGGCAGCGCTGTACCTCGCGGCGCACGACGCCGAAGTGTTCCTGCTCGATCAGGACCTCGGCGCGATCGAAGCCGCCGAGGGCCGCGCCGTCACGGAGCAGCTCGCGGGCCGGTTTCAAGCCCTCGTAATCCACTGGGGCAGTTGGCTGCCCGACGTAGCGCCGAGCCTCGTCGTCCTCGACCCGGCGGCGCTCGCCCCAGCGCGTGCCCGCGACCGGAGCGCCGTCATCGCGGACCTGAAAGCACGTACGCGGCCGGGGGGCGTCCATATCGTGCTGCCGAGCCCCGCCGCGAACGAGGTGATCCCGCTCGGTCCGGAAGCGCTGCAGGCGCACTACGGCGGCTGGCTCATCACACGCCGCCGCCGCACCAAGGCCGGAGCCGGGTTCACGGCCACGAAGCCCGAGCGTCAGGCAGACACGGCGGTGAACGTGTCGGAGTAACCACTCCGCCGCGCCCCCCTCCCGTTACACGTTGCACGGCAACACGTTGCACGAGCGATCTGGTGGCAGGTCCTTTGCTTCGCGCGACGTGTAACCTGCAACGTGGGAACGCCCTTTCAATGACAATGACCAGTCTGCCTTTAGTCTTGGACGATGAGCCCATCGGCATCATCCTGAGTGTCGGCCGACAGATGCTCCGCCCAGCCAAGATCTGGGCCTACTGCTGGTTCACCGACGAGGGCGGGGCGGACGACCACACGCACCGCCACCTGCCCGAGCACGTCGACTAAGTAGGCATCGAGGGCCGGCACCAGCCGGCCCTTTCAGTTGTCGCCGCTGTCGCCGCGTCGGCCCGTAGCGCTAATCGTATCTGCCAAGCACGCCAACCACTTAGGGTTGCCGTGCGCTCCTCGCGAGTTCATCTTCCTCGCATGAGCAGCATCACCATCAACGGCCGCACCGTCTCCGCCCAGCCCGACCAGACGATTCTCGACGCCGCCCGGGCCGCCGGCATCGACGACATCCCAACCCTGTGCTGGTATCCCAGGCTGCCCATCGTGGGAAACTGCCGGATTTGCCTGGTGTCGGTGGAGGGCCAGGCGAAGCTCTTGCCTGCCTGCGCGACGCAGGTGGCGGATGGCATGGTGGTCCAAACGGAATCGCACGCCGCCGTCGAGAACCGGCGTGGCGTCCTGCGGCTGCTGCTCGAGCGCTACCCCGGCGACCATCTGGTGAACGGCGGCCGCGCCCAGCCCCGCAACGAATTCGAGCAGTACGTCGTCCGTTACGGCGTCGTGCCGACGCCGCCGACGTTGCGCGACCTCCCGCTGCGCCACGGCGACGAGCGTCCGGGCGACTCCATGATCCGCCACGACATGAGCACCTGCATCCTGTGCACGCGCTGCGTGCGGGCGTGCGAGGACATTCAGGTCGTGGGGGTCCTGGACGTCGGCCAACGCGGCGAGCACACCGAGATCATCGTCGGCGCCGACGGCGACCCCGACAGGGCGGGCTGCACCTGGTGCGGCGAATGCGTCCGCGTCTGCCCCACCGGCGCGATCTTCGAGGTGATGCCGCGGGAGCGCTTCGCCCCTGAGCAGGTGCGCCACCCCGACAAGATCGTCCGCTCCGTGTGCCCGTACTGCGGCGTGGGCTGCCAGGTCGACCTGCATGTTGCCGACGGCAAGGTCCTCCGCGTCACCTCGCCCGACATCGAGCTCGACACTCCCAACCAGGGCTCCACGTGTGTGAAGGGCCGGTTTGGCTACGACTTCCCACAGCACCGCGACCGACTCACCAAGCCCCTGATCCGCAAAGGTTGGGTGAGGGAGAGCGGCCGCTGGATGTGGCGCGGGGCGACGGGCCAGGAGCGCCGCGGCGGGCCGTGGCAGACGATCGAAGGCGAGGGCCAGAACGCGAAGCCGGCCGGCCCGCCGCGCTCCGTCGGCAAGTCGGTGCGCGAGCTGTCGCTCGTCGAGCGGCTGGACCTGGACATCCGCGACCGCGTAGCGACGCCGCCGTCGTGGTACGAGCCGTTCCGCGAAGCGACCTGGGACGAGGCGCTGGACCTCATCATGCAGGAGCTGTTGCGCATCAAGCGCGCACGCGGCGGCGACGCGCTCGCCTGCTTCTCTTCGGCCAAGTGCTCGAACGAGGAGAACTATCTCCTCATGCGCATGTTCCGTGGCGCGCTCGGCACCAACAACATCGACCATTGCACGCGCCTGTGCCATTCGACCTCGGTCGCGGCGATGCAGCGGGCGCTCAACACCTCGGCGGCGTCGGGCTCGATGCGCGAGGTCGAGCACGCCGCGGATGTCATCTTCATCGCCGGCGCCAACACGACCGAATCGCACCCGGTCTTCGGCGCGGCGATCAAGCGCGCGCATGAGCGCGGCGCGACGCTCATCGTGGCCGACCCCCGCAAGACCGAGCTCGCGGGACGGGCCGACATCCACCTCCAGATGCAACCGGGCACGGACGTGGCGCTGTTCGGCGCGATGCTCAACCACATCCTCGCCCGGGGGCTCGAAGACCAGCGGTTCATCGCGGAGCGGACCAAGCACTTCGACCGCGTGCGGCAAGCCGTCGGACCGATGACGCCAGCCGTCGCGGCGAGGCTCACCGGCGTCCCGGCGGAGCGGATCCAACGGGCGGCGGAGCTTTATGCCGCGGGTCCGAACACGAGCACCCTGTGGGCGATGGGGCTCACGCAGCATGCCAACGGCACCGACCTCGTCGCGTCGCTCCTCAACCTCATGCTCGCTTGCGGCATGATCGGCCGCTGGGGAGCGGCGATGATGCCCGTACGCGGCCAGAACAACGTGCAGGGGGCGTCCGACGTCGGGGCCATCCCGTTCGTCTACACCGACTATCGGTCGGTCAAGGAGCCGCAGATCCGGGCGGAGTACGCGCGCGTCTGGGGCGTACCCGAGGAGTCCCTCTCCCTCAAGGAGGGGCTCATGGTGACCGAGACCGTGAAGGAAGAGAGCGGGGTGCGTGGGATGTACATCATGGGCGAGAACCCGATCATCTCTGACCCCGACATCGCCCACGCCGAGCATTGGTTCCGCGAGCTCGAGTTCCTCGCAGTGCACGACCTGTTCCTGACCGAAACCGCCCGCTATGCCGATGTGGTGCTGCCGGGCTCGAGCTTTGCCGAGAAAACCGGCACCTTCGTGAACACCGAGCGCCGGATCCAGCTCGCCCGCCAGGCGGCGGACCTACCAGGCGAGGCGCGGCACGACCTGCACATCCTCGTCGAGCTGTCCAACCGGCTGGGTCTCAACACCCCGTTCGAGACCGCCGCGGACGTCATGGCGGAGATCGTCCAGGTGACGCCGTCGTGGCGGGGGGTGACGTATCCGCGGCTCGAGGGCGCGGGGCTCCAATACCCTGTGCCGACCGCCGACCACCCCGGTACGGCGTTTCTGTTCGCCGACCGCTTCCCGACCGCCGACGGCAAGGCGAGCTTCGTCCCCGTCGAGTACGCGCCGCCAGTGGAACTCCCGGACGACGCGTACCCGTTCGTGATGAACACCGGCCGGCAGCTCTACCACTGGCACACCGGCACGATGACCCGGCGGGCGACGGGACTCGACCAGCGCGAGCCGACGCCGATCATGGAGATCAACCCGGCTGACGCGACCGCGCTCGGTCTCGAGGACGGCGACCTGGCACGGGTGACGTCGCGCCGCAACTCGCTCGTCATCTCATGCCGCATCTCCGACCGGGTGGCGTGCGGCCAGGTGTTCGTGCCATTCCACTTCCGCGAGGCGGCGGCGAACCTGCTCACCAATCCGGTGCTCGATCCGTACGCCAAGATGGCGGAGCTCAAGTGCTGCGCGGTGCGGATCGAGCCGGCGCACGTCGTTGTCGCCGATTAGTTCCACACCCTGAAGGCGCCCTTTAGGGCAGTGTCGTGCCGAGCCCAGGCTTCAGCCTGGGAATCCCTAACCGGCGCCGAAACCCTCGGATAGATTCCCGCCCCATGGATCTCGGCCTGGCCGGCCGCGTCGCCCTGGTGTGCGGCAGCACCAAGGGGCTGGGACGCGCCGTCGCGAAAGCGCTCGCGCAGGAAGGCGCGCGGGTGGCTGTGAACGGCCGGCACGAAGACTCGGTCAACCGCGTAGCGGTGCAGCTCACGTCGGAGACAGGGCAGACGGTGCTCCCGTTCGTCGCGGACGTGGGCGTCCCGGCCCAGGCCCAAGGGCTCGTGGAGCGGGTGCACCGCGAGCTGGGGCGCCTGGACGTGCTGTTCTGCAACGCCAGTGGCCCGCCAGCAGCACCGTTCAGTCATCAGACAGGTGAGGCGTTCCAGCGAGCTGTCGAGCTGAACCTGCTCTCCGCCGTGCACCTGGCCCGGGCCGCCGTGCCGATCATGCGCAAGCTCCAATGGGGCCGCATCATCTGCCTCGCCTCGGTCGCCGCCAAACAGCCGCTCCCGGGCCTCATTTTGTCCACGACCGCTCGTGCCGGCGTACTCGGCTTCGCCAAGGCGCTGGCCGACGAGGTCGCCGCCGAGGGGATCACGGTGAACGTGCTGTGCCCCGGCTTCATCGCCACCGAGCGGATCACGGAGCTGACCGAGACCCGCGCGAAGCGGGAGCAGCGCGCCTCGCAGGAGGTGATGCGCGACATGGTAGCCGGGATTCCGATCGGACGCATGGGGCGCACCGACGAGCTCGCCGCCGCGGTCGCGTTCCTGGCGTCCGAGCAGGCCAGCTATATTACCGGCGCCGTGCTGCAAGTAGACGGAGGCTTCACGCGATCCATATTCTGACCCATCCTGCCGCCCGCTCCCGGGGACCCCGGGGCATCGCCCCGGGGTCAGCCGCCCCGAGGCGGGTTCGCTCGGCTGACCCCGGGCCGGTGGCCCGGGGTCCCCGTCCTGAGCTTACATGCAAGCGATCGTCAAGGAGCAGCGCGCCCCCGGTTTGAAAGTCGCGACCGTCGCCAAGCCGGCCGCCGGACCGGGCGAAGTGCTCATCGCGGTCCGCCACGCCGGTGTGTGCGGCACTGACCTGCACATCGCCGATTGGGACCCTTGGGCGCAGGGCCGCCTTAAGCCGCCGTTGGTGATCGGTCACGAGTTCGCGGGCGAGATCGTCGCGGTGGGCGACGGCGTCGCCGAGCTCAAGCGCGGGCAGCTCGTCACCGCCGAGGGTCACATCGTGTGCGGGCACTGCATGCAGTGCCGCACCGGAAACGGCCACATCTGCCGCAACACGCGCATCATCGGCGTGGACTTGGACGGGGCGTTCGCCGAATACATCGCGATGCCCGCCACGAACGTCTTGCCCCTTGACGGCATCCCGACCACCGTCGGGGCCGTCATGGATCCGATGGGCAACGCGTTCCACACGGTGCTGACCGCCGATATTTCGGGCAGCACCGTGTTCATCGTCGGGTGCGGGCCGATCGGCTGCTTCGCGGTGGGGATCGCCCGCGCAGCGGGGGCGGCAAAAGTCATCGCGTCGGACGTGAACCCGAAACGGCTCGCGCTCGCCCGGACGATGGGCGCCCACGTCACCATCAACGCCGCGCAGGACGACGTGGTGCGGACGGTCGTAGAGGAGACCGGCGGCGAGGGCGCCGATGTGGTGTGTGAGATGTCAGGCATCCCCTCAGCCCTGCACCAGGCGTTCGCGGCGGTTCGCATGGGCGGCCGCGTGCAGCTGCTTGGCATCCCGAAGGGCCAGGTGCCGATGGACTTCGCCACCGAGATGATCTTCAAAGGGATCACCGTGTACGGCGTCATCGGCCGGAAGATGTACGAAACCTGGCACCAGATGCGACGCTATCTCACCGGCGGCCTGCTCGATCCCCGTCCGGTCATCACCCACCAGTTTCCGCTCGCCAAGGTCGACGAGGCCCTCGCTGCGATCCGCGCAGGCGACGCGGGCAAGATCATCCTGGAGATCGCATGACGCTCGGAACCCGGCTCGAGGCCGAGCTCGACCAGTTCAAGCGCGACGGCGTGTACAAGCGCCTGAACTACCTGGAGTCGCCGCAAGCCGCTAGAGTCAAGATGCAGGGGCGCGGCGATGTCGTGATTCTCTCGTCCAACAACTACTTGGGCCTCTGTAACGAGGCGGAGGTCGTAGCCGCCGGAAAGCGCGCTCTCGACCAGTTCGGTGCTGGGACCGGCTCGGTCCGGTTCATCTGTGGCACCTTTACCATCCATCGCGAGCTCGAAGCCGCCCTCGCCCGATTTGTAGGATGTGAGTCCTCACTCACCTATGTGAGCTGCTGGAATGCAAACGAGGGGCTCTGCCCTACGCTGCTGGGTGAGCAGGACATCGTGATCTCGGACCAGTTGAATCACGCCTCGATCATCGACTCGATCCGCCTGGCGAAAGCCATCACCAAGTGCCAGACCGCCGTCTACCAGCACGCTGACATGGCCGACCTCGCTGACAAGCTCAAGGCGGCGCGAGACGCCCGGCTCAGGCTGATCTTCACGGACGGGGTGTTCTCGATGGAGGGCGACATCGCGAAGCTTCCGGACATCGTGGCGCTGGCGCGCAAGTACGACGCTGTTGTCGCCGTGGACGACTCCCACGCGACGGGCGTGCTCGGCCCGACCGGCCGCGGCACCGCCGAGCATTACGGCATGCTCGGCCAGGTGGACATCATCACCTCTACCTTGGGCAAGGCGTTGGGCGGCGCCGCCGGCGGGTTCACGGCCGGCCCGGCGGCGCTCGCCGACTACCTCACTCAGCGCTCCCGGCCACAGCTATTCAGCAACGCGCTGCCACCCACCGTCGCCGGAAGCGCCCTCGCGGCGGTGCGCTCCGTGGAGCGGCACCCGGAGCTCGTGCGGCGCCTGCACGAGAACGCGGGCTACTTCCGCAGCCAGCTGACGGCGCTGGGATTCAAGCCGCTCCCCGGTGAGACCCCAATCGTGCCGGTGATCCTGGGCGAGACTGCTAAGGCGATCCAGATGAGCGACCTGCTGCTGGCAGAGGGGGTATTCGTCACCGGATTCGGGTACCCGGTGGTGCCGCATGGCCATGCCCGGATCCGTTGCCAGCTCTCAGCGGCCCATACCCGGGACGACTTGGACTTTGCCCTGTCCGCATTCAAGCGGGTCGGTACCACGTTGGGAGTCGTTTGAGAGACACTCCAGTTTGTTTCGTTCAGCACCGACGCGTCAACCTTATCGCGCATTTCGCCGGAACTTCCTATTTTGGGGAGCGCCCTAATACCCAAGGAGTCCACCCATGCGGGTCCTCTCTCTCATTGGGGTGCTGCTGGCTAGCGGGGCTGGGTCCGTCAGCGCCCAACATGCCCACCAGCTTGAGATCGGTACCTTCGGCAGTTACACGCGGTATGACAAGGACTTACGCCTGGCCGACCAGTTCGGTGCCGGCGGTCGAGTCGGCTACTTCCTCGGCGATCATTTCAGTATCGAGGTTGACGCCGACGTAGCGCAGCCAGTCTCGAGGCTCAGCGGCGTGGGGACCACGGCCGTGTTCTGGAGCACGAGTCTCGTCATCAACTCCGGCGGCGGGAAGAGCAGCCTCTACGCCTTGGGCGGCTACTCCCGGCTCCACATGGGACCCGAGCCACTGTCCGCGTCCGACCTGAACGCCGTGCACGGCGGGCTGGGCGAGCGGATCTTCGTCGGCGACCGGGTGGCACTCCGCCTGGAGGCACGAGCCTATTACCGCGGGGCTGGCAGCGGCCAGGCGAGCTGGCTGGGGCACTTCACAGGTACAGCGGGTCTGTCGTTCATCCTGGGCAGGGCCGGCGAGCAGAAGAGCCAAGTCCCCTAGCAGGTCGAGCCGTCGGTCGGCGTTAGGCGGGGTCTGATCGGCTCGATTTACGGGATATCTTCGGTATCAGCTCGCCTGAATCCAGTCGAACCTTCAAGTACTTTCAAGGTTCAGAGGCTTAAAGCGAAGGGGTATCGCGTTTTCCGACCAAAAACCCTATTTTGGGGGGCATTTTTTTCCGACCTGCCTAGATACCGAGGAGTGGGCCCATGCGGGTAGTCACTGTCGTCGGGGTGTTGCTGGCGGCGGGCGCCGGAGGGGCGGCGACGCTGAGCGCCCAGCACGCTCACCAGCTCGAGATCGGCGGGTTCGGCAGCTACACCCGCTACGACAAGCTCTTCCTGCTCGACAATCAGGTCGGCGGGGGGGGCCGGCTCGGGTTCTTCTTCAACGAGACCCTCGGGCTGGAGGTGGATGCCAACATCGCCTATCCGTTCCCGAAGGCGGGCGGGCCGCATACCCAGATGCGCTTCGGAAGCGTGAGCCTCGTGCTCAACTCAGGGGGCCAGAAGAACATCCTGTACCTCCTGGGGGGCTACTCCCGGCTCGACATGGGCGTGAATCCACCCTACAACTTCGCTCTGCACGCGGTAAACGCAGGATTGGGCGACCGGATCTTCTTCGGCAGCCGGCTGGCCCTGCGCCTGGAGGCGCGGGGCTACTACTCGCCCAAGAACAACGCGGGGAGCTACGCGATGTTCGGGGGCAAGCCGGTCGTGCACCTGCTCGGCTCCGCCGGCCTGTCCTACTTCATCGGTGGCGGTGGCGGTGGCGGCGGTCCGCGCCCAACAGCGCCGCCGCCGATCCCGAAGGAGAAGCGCGATTCCATCATCGCGGCGGGCGGCCAGGTCCCCCCCACGCCCCCCACCCAGCCGGCGCGTCCGCGGGGCGGCCCACGCTTCGAGGAGCGGACCAGCGACTGGGCCCACAAATGGTATTGGGGCGCACAGGGCGGCCTCTTTATCTTCAAGACCAACTACGACAGCTACGCCTTTGAGCCGACGTTCGGCGGGCATTGGCTGATCACCGGTAAGAAGACGGCGCTGTATGTCGCGTACGAGCAGTCGTTCTTCCTGTCAGACCGCCACACGACCATCGTCGAGCCCGACGGCACGATCGAGCCGGGAAACGTGGCGTTTCACGACATGCGCCGTATCATGGTGGGCGCCCTCGCCTTCCCGGCGCAGACGCGGATCGAGCCGTTCGGAGGCGGCGGCTTCGCGATCATGCAGCTGCTGAATCCGGCGGTCACCTGCTCCAGCTGCCAGACGCTGTCGCAGTTCTCCCAGCTCCAGGACGAAGCCGACGCTGCCGCGAGCAAGGCGTTCTTCTGGTGGATGGGCGGGATCGATATCAAGCAGGGACGGCTCGCGCTGTATGGCCATTACATCCTGACCTCATCGGCGCGTGGCTTCCTGCTGGACGGCACCACCCACACGTTCCAGGGTGGGATCCGCTACAGCATGGGGACCGCCAAGGAAGGAGTCACCGAAGGGCACTGAGCAGGCGCAGGAAGTTCTCTCCCAGGATCTTCGCGACCTCGCCGTCCGCGTAGCCGCGCTGCTGCAGGGCCGCGACGAGGAGGGGAAGTGAGGTCGCGTCCTTCATGGGGGCAGGCAGGACGCTGATGCCGTCGAAGTCGCTGCCCAGCCCCACGTGGTCGATGCCCATCACCTGTACCGCGTGGTCGATGTGGTCCACCAGCCGCTCGAGCCCAGGCACACCGAGGCTCTCGGCCTTCTCACCGACGAACTTGTCGATCTCGAACGCCGACTCGCCCGGGCGCCCCCGGTAGCGGGCGTGAATCGAATCGGTCTCGGGCCTCAAGCGACGCCGCAGCTCTTCGTACTGCTCCCGGAAGTGGTCGTCGAGAAACACCGGATAGAAGTTGATGCCCACAACGCCGCCGTTCTTGGCAAGGGCGCGCAGCTGCTCGTCCGACAGGTTCCGCGGGTGACGTGCAATCGCCCGGCAAGACGAATGCGACGCGATCACGGGCCGCGAGGTCGTCGCCAGCACATCCCAGAAGGTCGAGTCTGAGGCATGCGATACGTCCACCAGCATTCCCAGCTGGTTCATGCGCCGCACGACCCTCTTGCCCAGATCGGTCAGGCCCCCGTGGCGTCGCTCGTCCGTCGCTGAGCCGGCCCAGTCGTTGCCGTTGTTCCACGTGAGCGTCATGTAGCGCACGCCCCGGTGATACAGAGAGTCGAGCTTCTCGAGGGAGTTCTCGATGGCGTGGCCGCCCTCCACCCCCATGAGCACGGCGATGTGACCCCGAGCCACCGCTCCCCGCACTTCGTCGGCGTCGGTCGCGAGCTCGGCCGTGGCTTGCGTGTCTACCAGAGCCTGCACCGCGTCGATCAACGCCAGCGCCCGCCGGAACGCGGTCCCCGGCCCGTAGCGGGCGTCGACCCAGATCGAGAAGAACGCCGCGGACAGGCCGCCCTGCCGCATCCGCGGGATGTCGACGTGGCCGTCCGGCAACCGCGCCGAGATGTCGGCCTTCATGTCGAGCATCCGCTGAGCGGTATCGATGTGGCCGTCGAGGATGATCGGCTGCTGGAGCACGAGCAGCAGTCCTAGCGGGAGACCCACGGCGAGCCCTTGATCAGGAACCGCAGTGGCCAGTCAGCGGCCCGCGAGATGCCGACGCGTGGTGTGACGATGATGTCGCGTCGCTGCCGTGAAAGGCCCCGCACAATGCGGAGCACTCCTCGCTGCAGCGACACGCCATCCAGCCGCCCGGTGACGCCGAGCGCGGCGCAGAGCTTCGCGGGTCCGGAGCAGAGCTCGCCGTCGGCGAGGCCGCCGCGCCGGCGCCGCATCGTTGCAAGCCCGGCCATGGGCTCGAGCGCGCGGATCAGGACGGCGGCCGGAAAGTCGGGCGCCTCGGTGACGGCGTTGAGGCACCAGTGCATGCCATAGGTGAAGTAGACGTACGCGGTGCCGGGGGGCCCGAAGAGGCTGGCGTTGCGCCGCGTGCGGCGGGCCCGGTAGCCATGGCAGGCGGGGTCGTCGGGGCCGACGTACGCCTCGGTCTCGACGATCCGGCCCGCCACGCGCCGGCCATTGACATCGCTCAGCAGGATGTGGCCCAAAAGCCTACGCGCGACCTCGGGTGTCGGTCGCGCGTAGAACGCCGGCGGGAGCGGCGCAGTCCTCACGCGCCGCCGGTGAGTCCGCGCTTCACCTTCGACCAGAAGGATTCGCCCTCGTCTTCAGGTTCGGCGACCGGCGGGTTGGGCCGGGGGGGCGGGGCCGGCGCGGGCGGGGGCGGCGCGGGCGGCGGAGGTGCCCGGAACGTGGCCGGCTGCTCGTCGGCACCATGCTCATCCCCAGCCGAGCGTTCTCGTCCACTCCGGCCTCGACCACCTCTGCGGCCGCGACCACCGCGCTCCCCGTGCTCTCGGTCTCCCCGGGTTGCGTCGTCGCCTCGCGGACCACCCCCACCCCCACCCCCGCCCCCGCCGCGACGACCTCGCCCGCCGCGGCCCCGACCGCCCCCCCCCCGCTCCCGTCGATTCTCCTCGATGGGAGGCTTGGGCGGTGCCTCCGTGCCTGCGGGCTGGTTGGCGAGCGGGCGAGCCGGGATCAGCTCGATGCGCGGCTTGAAGTTCGGATCCACCTCTACGACGCCGATCTTTGGGATCTCGGGCGGCGCGGCCCGGGGCCCCCGGGAGCCACGGCGAAAGCGGGCACTGCGCGACGGCACGCCCCCGCGTGACGGCGTGGGGGTCGCGGGTCGCAGTGGGGGCGGCGCAGAGGACGCCGGCATGGGCGGATCGTTCGCCTCGTCCAGGTCCGCTGCGCCGACCGGCTCGGGGGCGGTGGGGGCGGTGGGGGCAGCTGGGGCTAGCGAGGCCGGCGGCGGCGTCTCTTCGCGGAGCTTCACCGCATACACGCCGTCGTCCTGCTTCGAAAGGTCGATGATCTCGGCGTCATGTGCCTGGCGCAGCAACTTGGGGAAGCGCTCCGCGTCGAGCGGCTCGGCGTCGGCACCGTTGAGCTCGATCATCGTGTCACGCAGCTCGTCCGCGCTCACGGCCTTATCGCTGCCGCCGAGCCTGGACAGGGCCTGTTTGAGCAGGCCGAACGCGTCGCCGAGCGAGAACCCTCCGGGCCGCCGGCTGCGGCTCTCTTCATGCCGGCGGCGCGGTCCGCGGGCCCGATCCTCCCGCTCGCGCGGCGCTGGGGCCCCGCTGATGGCAGGCTGCGCTGCGGCACCGGGCACGCCCGGCCCGAGTGCGATCTCGTACTGGCCGTTGTCGAGCTTGGTGAGGTTGATCAGGCCCTTGTGCGCCGCCTCGACCACGAACTTCGAAAAGCGCGAGAACCCGACGTCCTTCTCGTTGAAGGTCGGGTCGATCTCCTGCATCACCTGCTTGAGGCGGTCGGAGCGCATGACGTCGTTGTGTGCCGTCATCTGCTTCACAGCCTCGACCACGAGCTCCCACGGATCGTGGCGCTCGTGGGTGACGTCAGACTCTTTGGTGAGCCCGGCCAGCTCGTTGTAGGAGTAGTACTCGTCGCAGTTCTGGATCAAGAGATCGCTCGACGACTCGCGAATCCCCACGCCGATCACGTACTTCCCGTACTCCTTGAGCTTCAGCACCAGGGAAGAGAAGTCGGAGTCACCCGAGAGCAGGATGAAGCTGCCGATCTCGGGGCGCGTGAAGACGAGCTCCAGCGCGTCGATCGCGAGCCGGATGTCGGTCGCGTTCTTCTTGTTCGAGCCGTAGGCCGGGGCGAAGATCAGGTCGATCGACGACTCGGAGAGGGGGACGATGTACTGGGGGTAGCGCCGCCAATCGGCGTAGGCGCGCTGCACGGCCACCTTCCCCCGGATGATCTCCGACTGGAGGAGCCGCTTCAGCTCCGTCTGGAGATCCGAGCGGATCCCCATCGTGACGTTGTCGAAGTCGATCAGCAGCGCCGCGTTGGGCGCGTGGGCGGGTGGTTCCTTGTGCTGCCGTGCAAGATGGGCATGCGGCTGTTGCATCATGTGGTTGTGCTCAGTTCCAGGCCGACGACCTGCGCGAGTTCCCGTCGCTTCACCTTCCCGCTCCCGGTGAGCGGGAAGGCGTCGAAGAAGCGCACCAGGTCGGGCACTTTGTAGTCGGCGACGGTCTCACGGCAGAACTCCTTGAGCTCGTCGCCCGTCAGGATGGAGCCCTCCGTGCCCACGACGCAGGCGCAAATCAGCTCCCCGAACGTCTCGTTGGGGATGCCGACGACGCAGGCGTCGCTCACGGCAGGGTGCGTCCGGAGGAGGTCCTCCAGCTCGCGTGGATACACCTTGTAGCCGCCGCGAATGATCAGCTCGTTGCGGCGGCCCACGATCGTGACGTAGCCGTCCTCGTCCACGATGGCGAGGTCGCCCGTCAGAAAGTATCCCTCGGGGGTCAGGGACCGCGCGGTCTCGCCGGGCATCCGGTCGTAGCCCAGCATGACGTTCGGCCCCTTCACCGCCAGTTCGCCGACCGCTTCGGGACCGTGCAGCGCGCCGGATTTCAGGTCCACGACGCGCACCTCTACTCCCGCGATCGGCCGACCGACCGTCTGCGTCCGCCGCTCGGGAAGATCCGCGAAACGGGTGATCGTCACCGTGGGCCCGGTTTCCGTGAGGCCGTAGGCGATCTGGACATCGCACCACTGCCGGATCCGGCCGGCCAGCTCCGGGGAGACGGGGCTCCCCGCAACCAGGCCCGAACGGCAGGTGGTCGGTGGTTGCTGCTGGAACGAGGGATCGCGCATCAGCAGCTCGAACATCGTGGGGACGCCGTGGACCACGCTGAGTCGTTCGCGCCGGATCAAGTCCAGCGCGCCGGAAGCATCGAAGCGCTCCTGGAGCACGAGCGTCGCGCCTGCCGTGATCGTGACAGCGACGACGTGTACGCCAAAGATGGTGAACAGCGGCACGCCGCCCAGCACCCGATCGTCGCCCGTGTGCTCGAGCGCTTGGCCCGTGGCGCGCGCCGTCATCACGATGCTGCGATGCGACAGCGCCACCCCCTTCGGCTTCCCCATCGTCCCCGAAGTGTAGAGAATCGCGAGCGGCTGAGTGGCATCGCCCGCCGCCGCTCTAGTCCGCGCGTGCGGCTTCGAGACCAGATCCGCGTAACGGTAAACCCGGTCGTCTAGCCAGCGCTCGGCGGCGCCGACGGTGATCAGCGCCCGCAGTTCCGGTACGTCGGGAAGTAGCTCTTGATACAGCTCCAGGTAATCAGCCCCCTCGTACTCCTCGGCCACGACTCCCGCGCGCACGTCGGCGTGGCGCAACTGGTACTTGAGCTCGTGGAAGCTGAGCGAGGGGTCGAGCGGCACTAGCACGGCACCGCGATAGGCCGCGGCCAAGAAGGCCACCACCCACTCCGGCCAGTTGGGGAGGTCAACGGCCAACCGATCGCCCAGCTGGACACCCAGACCGCCGAACGCGTCGGCGAGCGCCAACGCTTCCCGCTGCACCTGCGCGTAGCTCATCCGGCGTGACCCGAACACCAGGAACTCCCGGTCAGGATGCGCCTCCGCATGCTCGGCGAAGAGCACCGCCAGATGATCTGTCGCCACGTCTACCACGTCCCCCACAACGTTCAGAGTCTTTGAAAATAAACAACTTGCGGTGCCTTGGCTACGGTGGGGCGGTGCTGCAGTCTTGACGGCACCGGCGGTTTGTATCACTGTACTATAACAATAATACACACAGGAAATGTGTTCGAGCATCTCGATCCCCGCAGCTCCACGCCGCTATACGCCCAAATAGCGAATCGCTGCAGAGTCGCCATCGCGGCGGGCGAGTTACATCCCGGCGCGGCCCTGCCGTCCGTGCGACACCTCGCGGCACAGCTCCGCGTGAACCCCGCAACGGTGGTTCAGGCGTACCGCGACCTGGAGGCCGACGGGTTCGTCGAGATGCGGCAGGGCGCGGGGACGTTCGTGCGCGAGGTCGCGCCCGAAGGCCGGGCGCGCGAGCGCGCCCGCCAAGCCTCCGCGCTCGTGCGCCAGCTGCTCGCTGATGCCGGCCGCCTGGGCGTATCACTGCCCGAGCTGCAGGCGGCGATCGCCGAAGAGATTGGAGTGGGAACCTCATGAGCAACGCCATCGAGATCCACCAGCTGCACTACCGCGCCGGCAGGACGTTCGAAATCAAGGATCTCGACCTGAGCGTCCCCGCCGGGGCGATCTACGGCTTCCTCGGCCCCAACGGCTCCGGCAAGACTACGACGATCCGCCTCGCCTTGGGACTGCTCCGCCCGCTCGCCGGTCGCATCACCGTGCTGGGCGACACCATCCCCGAAAACGCGCCGCACGTGCTCGCACGCGTGGGGTTCGTGCCCGAGCAGCCGCATCTCGATCCCGTCCTCACCGTGCGCGAGACCCTCAGGTTTCAGGCCGCGTTCTATCCGGCGTGGGATTGGCCGTGGGCCGAGCGGCTACTGCGTCAGTTCGAGCTGCAGGAGCAGCAACCGTTCGGCCGCCTGTCCAAGGGTCAAAAAGGGAAGCTGATGATGCTCCTCGCCCTGGCGCAGCGGCCCGAGCTGCTGGTGCTCGACGAACCGACCGACGGACTCGACCCGGTGGTGCGGCGGGACGTGCTGTCGGCATTGCTCGACTACGTCTCGCAACGCCGGGCGACCGTGTTCATCTCCAGTCATCTCGTCCACGAGCTCGAGCGTTTCTGCGACTGGATCGGCGTCATGGACAACGGCAGGTTGATCACCGCGGTCCCGATGGAGCGATTCAAGAACGGTGTCAAGCGGCTCCGCATCAGCGACGCCCCGCCGACCCCGGATAGCCCGCCCTTCGTGCTGCTGGCGCGTGAGCCGGCCAACGGCACCACGGAGACGTGGCTGGTGCGCGACTGGGAGCCGCAAATGACTCGCTACTTCGAGTCCATTGGAGCCGCGGTGAACGACGTCATCGACCTGGATCTCGAGGAGGGGTTCGTGGAGCTGCTACGCACGTTTCGCAGCCCGCGCAGTTAGGAGACCGACATGTTCCGCGTGATGCTCTATAGCCAATGGAAGTGGTGCCGCCTGATCGTCGTGCTCGGCAGTGTAGCGGGATTCGCGCTGCCGCTCGTGTCCGTGCAGGGCGCGGCGCGCGCCGACTCGAGTCCGTTACAGGCGGGCGAGCTGCTGCAAGCGGTGCAGTCATGGGGGACGCTGTACCCCGTGCTCGCCGCCGCGTTGGGCCTGCTCGTCGCGATCGCTACCTGGGCGCCGGATCATCGCGGGCGCCACGTGCACGCGCTCTCCCTCCCAGTGCCACGCTGGCGCTATGTCTTGCTGCGGTTCGGCGCCGGGGCGACACTGCTCGCCGCACCCGTCATCGCTGTGACGGCCGGTGCGCTGCTCGCCGCCTGGGGCGCCACGATCCCTGCCGGCCTTCAGGGATACCCGGTGGCGCTGGCCATCCGTTTCGCACTCGCGGTCCTCGTCGCCTACGCCGTGTTCTTCGCGGTCTCGGCGGGCACAGCACGCACCGCCGGGATCATCCTCGGGCTCATCGGCGGCGTCATCCTCGTGCAGATCATCGCCGGGGTCGCGAATATCGATCTCGATCTGTTCGGCAGGGTACAGGTCCTGGTTCTCAACTGGCCCGGGCCGCTCGCCATCTTCACCGGCCGCTGGATGCTGATCGATGTGTAGCGGGCACACTACGCGCTTCTGTCTCCTCATAATGGTGATCGCCGTGGCCGCCGGAAGGCTTGCGGGCCAGAGCGTCGAGCTACTCCAGACCCGCGCGGACAGTCTCCTCCGCGAGTGGCGCCGTGCCAGCGCCCTGGCGGACATGGTCGACAGCCTCAACCACGGGCGGGCGGCCGGTGGGACGGACACGATCAGCGTCGGCGCGCTGCGGATCGTC
>Ga0209056_10000362_pt1 | contig 50669 bp, 43 predicted proteins | sample GraSoiAngelo_114_FD_185876 | JGI IMG/M metagenome (GOLD analysis project Ga0209056, IMG submission 185876) | Grasslands soil microbial communities from the Angelo Coastal Reserve, California, USA - 14_0903_13_40cm (SPAdes) (version 2) | ecosystem: Environmental > Terrestrial > Soil > Grasslands...
GACTGCCGATCCATTGGATGTGGTGGCCCGCGATCGGAGGGCTGTTCGTGGGCCTGGGCGGCCTGATCGCGCCCCGCGCGCTGGGCGTGGGCTACGACGTCATGCACGATCTGCTCGACGGACGGCTGCTGGGCGCCATGCTCGTGGCGCTGCTGCTCGTCAAGGCGGTCATCTGGGCGATCGGCCTGGGCTCGGGCACATCGGGCGGCCTCGTCGCCCCGCTGCTGTTGATGGGCAGCGCGCTGGGCGCGCTCGGCGCGAGCGTGTTCCCGGCGGCGGACCCGGGTCTCTGGGCGACAATCGGCATGGCGGCGCTGATGGGCGGAACCATGCAGATCCCCATCACGGCCATCGTATTCGCGCTCGAGCTCACCGGCGACGTGGCCGCGCTGCCGGCCCTGCTCATCGCGTGCGTGGCGTCCGAAGCGGTGACGGTCCTGCTGATGCGGCGCTCGATCCTGACGGAAAAACTCGCGCGGCGGGGACGTCACCTGACCCGCGAATACGGCGTCAACCCGCTGCACGTGCTGCGGGTTGAGGAGGTGATGGAGCCGCCGCTCGGCCCGCCAGCCGCGGCCGGCGACGTGGTCACCTACCCCGACGAGCTGCTCGAGACGGCGATGTCCAAACTGCTCGAGCACGAGCTCGAGGGCCTCGCGGTGGCGAGCCGCGACGATCCCACCCGCACGGTGGGCTACGTGGAGCGCTCCGCCATCCTCGGCGCGTGGGTCCAGCTCACGCGCGACGAGCACACCATCGAGCAAGGCTGGCTCGGGCGGCTGCGCCGCGCCCCGCGCTAACGGTTCCCCGCCCCCGTCGCCGGCTCGGCCGCGGCCCGGCGGTACTTCTGGAACCAGCTCATCATGTAGAGCTGCGTGCGCATGAAGTTGGACGGCTTCGATCCCGTGCCGTGATACTCGTCGTTGAAGCGCAGCATCACGGTCGGCACGCCCCGCACCTTCAAGGCCGTGTAGAACTCCTCCGTCTGCGGAATCGGCGTGCGCCGGTCCAGCTCGCCCGTCATCAGGAGCGTGGGCGTCGTGATGTGCCCGACTTGCATCAGCGACGAATGGGCCAGCCACTCGTCCGGCTTGTCCCAGAACGGCTGATGGAAGAAGCTGTAGGTGAACAGCGGAATGTCGGTCTGCCCCGCCATGCTGATCCAGTCGATCACCGGGCAGCGCACCGCGGCGGCGGCGAACCGGCCGGTGTGGCCGATCACCCAGCTCGAGAGCACGCCGCCCCCCGAGCATCCGGAGACGTACATGCGCGTCGTGTCCACGTAGCCCTTGCCGATCACCGCATCCACGCCGGCCATGAGATCGTCGTAGTCCGGACCGGGATAGTTGTGGTCGATCGCGTTCGAGAAGGCGTCGCCGTAGCCGGTCGAGCCGCGCGGGTTCACATACAGCACCACGTAGCCGTTCGCGGCGAAATTCTCGAACATGTAGCTGAAGCCGACGTTGTACATCGCGAACGGCCCGCCGTGGATCTCGAGGATCAGCGGGTACTTCTTCGCCGGCTCGAAGGACGGCGGCTTGACGATCCATCCCTGGACGTGGGTGCCGCCGGTCGAGTTGTACCACATCTCCTCGATCTTGGCGAGCCGCTTATTCGCGAGCACGTCGTCGTTCACGGCGGTCAGGCGCGTCACGGGCCCGGGACGCCGCAGGTCCATGCGCACGACGTCGCCCGCGTGCTCGGCGTCGCCCGCCACCCCCACGCCAACGAGCGTGCGTGCGAGCGAGACGAGCGATACGACTTGCGGGCCCTGCGTGATGTCGCGCACCCCACCGGCCAGGTCCGCATAGTGCACGTTGATCGAACCCCGGTCGCCGGCCTGGAACAAGACGCCCTTGCCGTCGGGCGTCCAGTGGAGCTCGCCCGGATCGCGGTCGAAGCTCTTCGACACATCGCGCACGCCGGAGCCGTCGATCCCCGCAACCCACAGGTCCGAGGTGCGGTGGGTGTGGTCGGTCGAATCGTAGCCCGTGAACGCGACGCTCTTGCCGTCCGGCGACACGGCGGGGTTCGCCCAATTACCGGGCCGGGAGACGAGGGCCCGGATCGCGCCGCTCGCGATGTCGACCGCGTAGATGCGCGACACCTGGTACTGACGGTCCCAGGTCGAGTCGCGCAGCCCGTCGAACACGATGGTGCGCCCGTCCGGGGTCCAATCGTACCCCGCCCCGAAGCTCAGGCCGTCGAACCGGGCGCCCACGTTCCAATGCCCGCTGGTGAGCGCGCGCGCCGTCCCGCCTTCGGCCGAGACGAGGAAGAGGTGCGTGAACCCCTGCTCCATGTACCCGACGCGGTCCTGGCGGTAGTGCAGCTCGTCCACCACCCGCGGCGCCGGCGTCCACTTCGCCCCTTCGGGCGGCTTGGGCAGCGAGATGCTCCACACCGTCGAGTCCGGCACGAGCATGACGAAGGAGATCGACTTGCCATCGGGCGCCCACTTGGGGTTGGCCGGCTTCTCGAGCACGCGGGTCACCTGTGACGACGCGCCCTCGGCGTCCATCCATCTGACGAACAGCTGCGTTCCCTTGGGCTCCCCGTCGGTCAGATAGAGGATGCGGCTGCCGTCGGGCGACCAGCGCGCGTCACTGCCCTTCACCAGGAAGCGGTTGTGCGAGCCGTCGGCGTTCATGATCCACAGCGCCGAATCCCATTTGTCTTCGAGCTTGTTCACCCAGCGGCGGGTGTAGACGATCTGGGCGCCGTCGGGAGAGATCTGCGGATCGGACACCTGCTCCCAATCGAGGTAATGGTTCACCGTCAGCAGCGTGTCGGAAGCGGCCTCTTGGGCGGAGGCAGGCGCCACGACGAGCGCGATGCCGAGCACGGCGACCAGTCCTAAACGGCAGAGGCGAAGCATGCGACCTCCAGCGGTGGGAGAGGGGAGCGAAGCGGTCAGTGCAACAGCCCGCCGATCTTCTTTTCGACCCGTTGGGCGAACATGTGCGCGCCGACCGGCGCCATCCGAGCCGGGTCGCCCTTGATCTCGTAGCTGTCGACGAGCACCGGCTCGCCGGTGGTGACGTCGAACAGCTCGGCTGCGAACTGCCACACGAGCCCCGAGAGGTTCGAGATGGTGCCCTTCGCGACCCAGCGCGCGCCGAGCCGCCGGGCGATCGCGACGGCACAGGGGTTGTCGCAGGCGTTCCCGTCCGCCTCGGCGCGGGCGACAGCCGCGGCTACCGCGGCGGAATCGACGACCGTTACCGCCTCCGAGGAGCGCAGGGTAGCGAGCAGCTTGCTCGTCGCCGCCGCGACGACCGCCGTGTCGCCCGGCCCGAGCACGTTGGCGTGCTCACCGTCGAACCGCAGGTTCATCACCGCGATGGCCGGCCGGGTACCTGCGCTCTGGGCCGGGAGGGTGACGCACCAGAGCACGAGCGAAGCAAGCAGGGTGACGCGCACGAGTGTAATCTAGAGGCCCAACTCGCGGGACACCAATGACCGTCACCCGGCCCGCCGCTGACGACCGCAGCGCCGCCGTCCTCGCCGGATTCCTCGGCTGGACGCTCGACGCGTTCGACTTTTTCCTCGTCGTCATGACGTTGACGGCGATCGGAAAAGAATTCGGGAAGTCGGACGCCGCCATCGCCCTCTCCCTCACGCTCACGCTGCTGTTCCGGCCCGTGGGCGCGTTCATTTTCGGGCTGCTGGCCGACCGCTACGGGCGCAAGCTGCCGCTGATGATCGATCTGGTGTTCTACTCGGTGGTCGAGGTGCTCACCGGGCTGGCGCCGAGCTACGCCACGTTCCTGGTGTTACGGGCGCTGTTCGGGATCGGGATGGGCGCGGAGTGGGGCGTGGGCGCGTCGCTGGTAATGGAGAAGGTCCCAGCCCGCTACCGCGGCGTCGTGTCCGGACTGCTGCAGCAGGGCTATGCGCTGGGATACCTGCTCGCGGCGGTCTGCTACCTCGTGGTGTTCCCGCGCTGGGGATGGCGCCCCCTCTTCTTCATCGGCGGCCTCCCTGCGCTGCTGGCGCTGTTCGTACGGGCACGCGTGCGGGAGTCGGACGTGTGGCGGCAGACCCGGCATGACAACTGGAGCGGTCTGGGGCGGGCGATCGCCGCGAACTGGAGGCTGTTCGTCTACCTGACCATCCTCATGGCGATGATGAACATGGTGTCCCACGGCACCCAGGACATGTACCCCACGTTCCTGGAGCGGGATTGGGGGTTTCGGCCGACCACGCGCGCAGCGCTCACGGCGTTCTCGCAGGTGGGTGCGCTGGTGGGCGGCGTGCTGTGCGGGCTCTACTCCGACCGCCTGGGACGGCGCCGCACCATCGGGCTGGCGCTCGCGGGCGCGGTGGTGACCATCCCCATCTGGGCGTTCGCGCCGACCCTGCCCCTGCTCTGGACGGGCGCGTTCATCATGCAGTTCTTCGTCCAAGGCGCGTGGGGGGTGATCCCCGCGCACTTGAACGAGCTCTCGCCCGATGCGGTGCGGGGGTTCCTGCCGGGCTTCGCCTATCAGTGCGGCGTGGCCATCGCGAGCCAGATCCCGCACGCGCAAGCACTGTTTGCCACGGGCACGAGCTACGCGCAAGCCATGGCGCTCTCCGCGGCCACCGTGTTCATCCTCGCTGCCGTGGTCGCGGGGCTCGGACCGGAGCGCCGGGGAGTGGCATTCGGGCGCGGGGCTCCATAGCGTTAGTCGTCATGGCCACGTTCATCAAAGCCACCCAGGCCTACCAGCAGGGACAGCGCACGCTGCCGCGCCGCTACTACCTGGACGCCGGGATCTACGCCGAGGAGCAGGAGCGAATCTTCGCAGAGCGCTGGGTGTGTGTCGGGCGCGCCGCCGAGCTGGGCGCGCCCGGGGATTATATGGTCCGCTCGATCGCGGGGGAGAGCGTCATCCTGGTGCGCGGGCAGGATGGCGCCGTGCGCGCCTTCTACAACGTGTGCCGCCACCGCGGCACCCGGCTGTGCGACGGCGAGCGCGGCCGCCTGTCCGAAACGATACAGTGCCCCTACCACGCCTGGACCTACACGCTCGACGGCGCGTTGATCGGCGCGCCGCATATGAACGAGGTCGCGGGCTTCGACAAGCGGGACTATCCGCTGCACCCGGTCGCGCTCGCGGCGTGGGAGGGATTCCTGTTTGTCAATCTGGCGCGCGACCCCGAGCCGTTCACTCGCGCGTTCGCGTCCCTCGAGCGTCGCTTCAGCCGGTTCAATATCGAGCGGCTCCGCTCGGGCGCCCGCATCGACTACGACGTTCGCGCCAACTGGAAGTTCGTGTTCCAGAATTACTCCGAATGCCTCCACTGCCCCGTGATCCATCCAGGACTCGCGAAGCTCACGCCCTACACCAGCGGCGAGAACGATCTGTTCGAGGGGCCCTATCTGGGCGGGTATATGGTGATCACCGCCCCCGGCGGGAGCCTGACGCTCTCCGGCCGGACGTGTGGGCCGGCGGTCGGGGACCTGCCTGCGGAAGACCGCAACCGGGTCTACTTCTATACGATCTTTCCGAATCTGCTGCTCTCGCTGCATCCCGACTACGTGATGTTCCACACGCTCTGGCCCGCGGCGCCCGACCGCACGCACATCACGTGCGAGTGGCTGTTCCACGCCGACGCGTTCGGGCAGCCGGGGTTCGACCCGCAGGACGCCGTGGGCTTCTGGGACGAGACGAACCGCCAGGACTGGAACATCTGCGAGCGCTCGCAGCTGGGCGTGTCATCCCGCGCCTATGAGCCCGGGCCGTACTCCCCCCGCGAGGGCATTGCGGCGGCGTGGGACCGGGAGTTCCTGCGCGCGATGGGGCATACGCGGTCCTCACCATAGATGGAGGGGCGCAGCATGCTGCGCCCCTACTTCTTTCGAAGGTATGCGTCCGTCTTGTTGAGCCAGTCCTCGCGCGGCGGGGAGAACACGTCCACGTCGAGCGTGTCCTCGAGCGCGTGCGCCTCATGCGGCAGGTGCGCCGGCAGGTGCAGCACCTCCCCAACGCGCACCACGATCTCCTCGCCGCCGTCCGCGCCCACCAGGAACCGGAGCGCCCCTTCCAGGATATAGGTGAATTGCTCGTTCTCGTGGGAGTGCCGCGGGACGACGCACCCCTGCTTCAAGTAGACGTGCGCCAGCATCACGCGATCGCCGGTGATGAGGCGGCGGGACAAGCGTTCGTGCAACTCTTCGCGCGGGAGATCGTCCCACTTGTACAACGTCGCCTTACGCGTGCCGCTCACCACGAAGCGCTCCGAGGCTGGGGGAACTGCAACGCTAGCGCGCGGTCCGTGGAAAAGGGAGGTGTCAAGGACCTGCTTTCCCGCAGGTGCAAAGGACGCTTTTCGAGGGGGGGGGACATCGCGAAACGAGCGCGAAGCCCGCATTCTTGCCCCCGCCCAGCCGCCTCACTACCTTCGCGGCACTCCCGTGACGGAGCCGCGCATGCCGCTCGCCGAATGGCTGATTCCGGAATTCGATGAGGAGATGGCCGCCACACGCCGTGTGCTCGAGCGCGTCCCCGACGGCAAGGCCGCCTGGAAGCCCCATCCCAAATCGATGACGCTCGGCCGGCTCGCGACCTTGGTGGCCGAGCTGCCCGCCTGGGCGGTGAACGCCGTGACGCGCGACGAGCTGGACATCATGCCGCCGGGCGGACCGGCTCCCAAGTTCGCAGCGCTCGAGAGCACCGCCCACATCCTGGAGCTGTTCGACCGCAACGCGGCCGAGGCGCGCGCCGCCATCGCCCGCACCGCCGACCCGGAGTTCAAGAAGCCCTGGGCGTTCAAGGTCGCCGGCCGGACGGTGAATACCAGCCCGAAGTTCACGGTGTACCGCCGCACGGTGCTCAATCATCTCGTCCATCATCGCGGCCAGCTCACCGTGTATCTGCGGCTCAACGGCATCCCCGTCCCCGCGGTGTACGGTCCCACCGCGGACGAGCCCCACTTCTAGGACGATCGCGTGACCTCCTGGGAGCGGGTGGTCTCGCGCGGCTTGCGACTGCTGCGGCTGGACAGCATCCGCAGCAAGATGCTGGTGTTCGGCATCCTCGCCACGCTCATCCCGTCGTTCACCACGGCGTGGATCTCCTACCTGCAGAACAAGCGCTCGCTCACGGAGAAGATCACGGGCGAGCTGCAGAGCGTCAGCGCGCAGACCGCGCGCGAAATGGATCTGTGGGTCAAGGAGCGGTTGTACGAGCTGCGCGTGTTCGCGAGCTCGTACGAGGTCTCGGAGAACCTCGACTTGATCACGCGCGGCCGGGGCGCCCCCGCTCTGGTGCGTCTCACCGACTACCTGCGCTCCGTGGGCGAGCGCTTCGCGGACTATCCGGAGCTGCTCGTCGTGAACCCGCAAGGCGAAGCGGTGGCGACCACGGCTCAGCAGGCGACACCCGCCCACCTGCCGGCGAACTGGGCCGCTACCATCCGGACGGACAACGCGGTGCTGGGAGACGCGTACCGCGACGACGCGCTCGGGAAGGACGTCGTCGTTTTCGCCGTTCCCATCTACCAGACGGGGGGCCGCCTCGTCGGCTCGCTCACCGCCAAGCTCGACCTGGCGGCGGTGCACCACCTGCTGCGCCGCTTCGCCGCGGGCGCGAGCGGCCGCGTGTACTTGATCACCACCGCGGGTCAGCCCTTGGTGAGCTCGGAGGCGGAGCGCGAAGACCTGATGGAGCGCCACCTCGACAGTGCGTTCACGCGGCGGCTGCTCGAGCACGAAGGGCTCCCCATCGAGCTCACCGGGTTCCGGGGCGACCGCGTGCTCGCCGCGGCCAAGCGAGTGCCCCACGTCGAGTGGGCCGTGCTGGTCCAAGTCCCCGCGGCGGAGGCGTTTCGCCAGGTGACCCGTCTCCGCAACGTCACCATCCTGCTCGTCGCGGCGCTGCTCGTCGGCGTGGGCCTGCTCGCCTACGTGCTCGGGCTGCTGATCACCCGGCCGCTCGACCGCGTGACGCGCGGGGCCGCCCAAGTCGCGGGCGGCGACCTCGACGTCGACCTGCCGGTGGTGGGCGGCGGCGAGCTCGGCTACGTGACGGAAGTGTTCAACGACATGGTGGCGCGGTTGCGCGGCAGCCGCCGCGAGCTCGAGCGGCTCTCGATCACCGACGACCTCACGGGGCTCTACAACCGGCGCTACGTCATGGAGGCAGTCGGGAACGAGGTGCGCCGCTCACGCCGGCTGGAGCATCCGTTCACGCTGCTCATGCTGGACGTGGACCACTTCAAGGAATACAACGACGCATACGGCCACCTCGCGGGCGATGCCGCGCTCCAGCGCGTGGCGGCCATCCTCAAGGAATCCACCCGCGACGTGGACTGCGCAGCGCGCTATGGCGGGGAGGAGTTCGTGGTGGTGCTGCCGGAGAGCGAGGCACAGGGCGCAACCGAGACCGCGCAACGCATTCAGGCGCGGCTCGCGCGGGACGCGCTGGTGGGCGGGAAGCTGACGGTCAGCGTGGGAGTCGCCCAGTTCCCCGCGGACGGCGAGTCCCCCGACGAGCTGCTGGCCGGCGCGGACACGGCATTGTACCAGGCGAAGCGTGAGGGACGAAACCGTGTGCGCGCCGTGCGCTAACGGGCCGCGCGTCGCCCGATGAGGCTCAGAAAGATCCAGCCGCCACGCCTGCCCTCGTCGGCGATGCGCACCCACTGATCCACGTAGGCATAGCCGGTCAGCGCCGCACCCGCGTCCACCGTGAAGAGCACCTTGTAGCCGCCGCCCGGCCCCTCCCGCACGTTGCCGTGCACCGTCGCCTGCAGCTGCACGGGCACGGCGAACGCCACTTCGCCCGCACGTAATACGGTCCGTCCTTCGCCCCCCACACCGCCCTTGCCCGCCCCAGCGACGCGCTTGGCCTGGTTCGCGAGATACAGCGCCCCGCCGTAGTTCTGCTTGGCGAACTCGGCACTCGCCTGCTGCAGCAGCGTGGTGGCCTGGGCCAGCTCCGCAGCCGGCTGCGATGGCGCCGCGACGCGGAGCGACTGCAGGGCAATTTCCGCTTCCGCGATCGCCGACGCCGCCTCGGCGCGGCTCGCGACGGTCTGGAGCTTGGCCATGGCGCGCACCACTTCCTGCCGCGCCTCGTCGAGCCGCGTCCGCAGCTCTTCGAGCTGCGCGTCGCGCTCGAGCAGCCGCAGCTCCAGCCGGGCGACGCGCTGCTCCAGCACCGTGTCCCGCGCTGGGCGCGCCCCCGCCCCCGCCCCCGCCCCCGCGGACCCAGCCCCGGCCGTGTCCCGCGCGGAGCGCGGCGGCACCTCGGGCGGCTGCCCGGGGCACGCCGCGAGCGCCACCAGCAAGGTGAGCGACGCGATGACCTTCGCCGACCCAAAAAAAACCCGCCGCGCCGGCGGGCCCTGCGCGCCAACAGCCGTGCGCCGCGCCATCACCCGGCCGCCTCCGAGTCCGCCTGCTGCTGCTGCATCGGCTCGTGCGCCTGCGCGCTGACCCACACGCCGGGATGGGGAATCGTGACCACGAACCCCTCGGTGACGCGTAGCGGCTTTGCCTGGTACGCCGCCAGGGCGTCGCGCCACTCGGCCGGGAGCTGTGCGGCGGAGCGCAGTGGCAGGGCGATCGCGGTGCCGATGCGTCCCACCACGGTGTTCTCGATCACATCCGTGAGCGGCCGTCCCGCCGGATCGCGCAACTTGGAGAGCGCCACCTGGCGCGCCGCCGGATCGCCCGCCGAGATGATCGCGGTCGAGTAGTACAGCAGGTTCGCCTCGATGTGCTCGAGCAACCGACTGCGCGCCTCCGACGGCACACCGGCGTCATCGCCCCCGAGCAGCCGCTCGAGGTCGGGCAGCATGCCGCGATCGAGCAGCGTGCGGCGGAACAGGTAGCCGAAGCGCCGCACCACGTCCGTGGTCGCCACGTTGGGGAGCCGGAACGGCACGAAGATCACCGGTCGCGCCCGCGGGCTCCGCACCATGACCTTGAAGCGCTCGAGCGGCTCGAAGAAGTGGAATGTCACCAGACGATCGCGGGTGGTGTTGCGGACCGTGCGCACCGCGCCGGTGGCGGGGGCATCGGCGGGGGCGTCCACGACGCCGAGCGGGCGGCGCCGCAGCGCGTTGCTCATGCGCTCGGTGCGGTCGCGGACCATCTGGACGGTGTCGGCGGCCGCCGCCTCCAGCCCCGGCTCGGTGAGCGTGAGCGCGTCGAGCTGCAGCTCGGGCCGCAGCGCGGTGACGAGATCGCCGAGCATCGAGGTGCCGACCATGCGGGCGAGAATCTGCAGCGGACGCTCGCGCCCGTCGGCCTCGCGGCGCCAGCGGCCGTCCAGCACGACGAGCTTGGCCTCGTCTCCCGGCGTGAGCGTCGCGCTGTACAGCAGCTCGCCCCACTGCACGCCGAGCGACTGCCAGAACTCTTCCACCTCGATGAGCGCGCCATAGCGCATGGCGGTCGACCCCTCGCTTGCGAGCGCGAAGAAGTCGGCCACCGGATCGCGCGCCGGCGCCGCCGCGGTGGGCGCACGCTCGGCGAACATGGCAAGCCGTTGGAAGTAAAGGACGTGTCCCGGCACCTCCACGGGATCGGGCCCGCGCGCCAGTGCTGCCGTCGCGGGTGGAGCGGCGGGAGCCGGGTGCAGCTCGCGCACCGCGCGCTCCCCCGATCCCATCGGGGGCGGCAGCTGACTGGGCGCGGCGAGCGGCGTCGGCTCGTCGCCGAGCGTAGCCGTGACGAGCTCGATGGGATCCTCGCTGCGCAGCCCCACGCGCAGCCGCAGCTTGGGGATGTCGCGGCGTGGCACGGCGACGATGCCGTCGGCATCGCTCACCCAGTGGCCCGCGGCATTGCCCGCCCGGTCGAGCACCGTCACGGGCACGCCCTGCGCGGGCTTGCCCGTGTCCTGATGCACGATGCGGAACAGCCAGACGTCGCCGATGGCCATAAGGGGGCACCAATATGCCACGCGGCGGGGGCGGCGTACAACGGCGGCAGATACGTTGCTGGGTAAGGCGTTGCCCGGTAAGGCGTTCCTGGATTAGGCGTTGTCGGGTGAGGCGTTGCCGGATAGCGCGTTGCCGGGTGAGGCGTTGTCGGATGACGCGGCGCCGGCTACGCAGTATCCGACAACGCAGTACCCGACCACGCCTCATCCGACAACGCGGTATCCTTCTGCACGCACTCCACCGGAGGTAGCTCCATGGCGCAGGCTGGCATCAACGTAGGACCGTTCGACGCCCGGGCCCGTCAGGTGGCCGGCACGCTGGCGATCATCGGCGGACTCACCGCGCTGGACGGCTTCTTCCAGGCGCTGGGGTTTCTCACGTGGATCGTGTGCGCGGCCATGATGTACGTCGGGATTCTGTTCGCGATGGGCGGGTTCAAGGATGGGACGGCACAGTTCGGCTACCCGCTGCTGATTCTCTCGGTGCTGGATGCGTGGCTGCCCCTGGTGCACAAGGGCTACTGGGGCCTGATCGCCGGAGTGGTCGTCGCGATCGGGGCGTTTCAGACGGCGCGCACCCGCGTGTGCCCGATCAACGGGCTCCTGGGAGTGAACACCGCCGCCGGGTCGTCGGCCTAGAGAAGCGGGCGACACGCTTCCGTCCGGTCCCCCGCCCCTGTTATGGTGGGACGCATGAAACTGACCGGCCGGACCGGATTCATCGCGATCGGTGTGCTCGCCGTCGCCGCGGCGGGAGTCTCCATCTTCGGCTCTCATCGCTTCACGACGTCGAGCGCCCCGGCGGCGGCCCCCTGCTCCAACGACCCGCGCCTCACGCTGGGGTGCTACGAGCAGCGCTATCGCTCGATTGTGGCCGGGCAGGGCGTGGCCGCGGCCTTCGCCGACTTGCAGGCGCGCTACGGCGCCGATCCCGAGCTGCAGCGGCTGTGCCATGCCATCACACACGCGATCGGTCAGGCGGCGATGGCGCAGTACGGCGACGTCGCCGTGGCGTTTCGTCATGGCGACAATGCCTGCGGCTCGGGTTATTACCACGGCGTGATGCAGGGCTTCGCGCTGGCGCGGGGACGCGGCAGCCTGTTGAGCGATCTCGACGCCGCCTGTGCGGCCGTTCCCGGGAAAGAACGCCGGTCGCTCGACTACTTCAACTGCGTGCACGGCCTGGGACATGCCATCATGGCCGTGCGAAACGACGAGCTGTTCGACGCGCTGCACGATTGCGACGGCCTGACGGGTGCCATGGAGGAGAATGCCTGCGTCAACGGCGTCTTCATGGAGAACCTGATCGTGGACGGCGCGCATGGCGGCCACTACAGCACGTACCTGAAGCCGAGCGAGCCGCTGTATCCCTGCACCGCCGTAGCGGAGAAGTACAAGGCGGAGTGCTTCGACATGCAGACCTCGTACGCGCTCGGCGTGGTGCAGGGCGATTTCGCCAAGGTGTTCGCGTTGTGCGCCGGCGTGGGCGCGCCGTTCCGAAAGAATTGTTACCAGAGCCTGGGGCGTGACGCGGCCACCATGAGTCGCGATCAGGTGCCGGCGACGGTGGCGACCTGCAAGCTCGGTGTGGGCCACGAGCAGCGGTCGTCCTGCGTGCTCGGCGCCGTACTGGACTTCGTGTACTACTACCACTCCGACGTGCAGGCGAAGGCGCTGTGCGACGCGCTCGAGCGGGACCTGCAGCAGGGTTGCCGCTCCGCCATCGCCAGGCTCGTCGGGCGGTTCTAGGCCCCTCCTCCCCGCCGTGCGGCGTGCGACCTTCTGGTTCATTTTCGGCACCGTGCTGCTCGACATGCTGGCGCTCGGAATCATCGCGGCGTTGCTGCTCGTCACCGCGATGGTCGTCGTGCGGCGCGGGGTGGTCGTGTCGGTCGTCGCCCTGGTCGCGTTCCTCGGTGTGGCGAGTGCGTCCGCGCAGAGTGCGGCCGGCCCGCCGCGCCTCACGTGGCGTCCGCGGGCACCGCTCGAGGGGTCCGTCGTGGTGCTGGAGCTCTCGGCCCCGACCGGGGACAGCGTGACCGCGGTGCACGGTGAGCTCGCCGGGGAGCCACTCCATTTCGAGCGCACGACACACGGCTTGCGCGCACTCGCCGCCATCCCGTTCGACCGGGCGGACAGCGTCGCGGCCCGTGCGGCGATTGACCGAGCCGGTGGACCGACTGATACCGTAGTCGCCTGGCTCGTGCCCCGGCGGCGGCGGGCGCCGCGCGAGAAGCTGCGAGCGGCGCCCGAGTTTGTGCAACCCCCGGACTCGCTCGAGGAGCGGATCAAGGAAGAACAGGAGCTGGTGACTGGCGTGCGGCACCACGCACACGACACTCCGCGGCTTTGGGTCGAGCCGTTCATCCGCCCCCGGTCGAGCGCGATAAGGGATCGGTTCGGCGTGGCGCGCATGTTCAACGGCATGCTGCGCAGCCGTCACATGGGCGTCGACTTCGCCGGTCGGCGCGGCGCGAGCGTACGGGCGGCCAATCGCGGAGTGGTCGCCCTGGTCGCCGACCTGTATCTGAGCGGCACCACCATTCTCATCGATCACGGCGCGGGGCTCGTCACCGGGTACCTGCATCTCAGTCGCACGCTGGTCGCGGTCGGCGATACAGTGGCGCGCGGCCAGCAGATCGGCGAGGTCGGCGCATCGGGGCGCGTGACCGGCCCGCACCTCCACTGGCTCGCCGCCTACGGCGGCATCACGTTCGATCCGCTGGGGCTGGTCGGTCTCGATCTCGATGCTCCCTGGACGCCCTCGCCGAAACGCACGCGGCCGTAGTCGCGTCGGCTGGCTGCTCCTACTCGCCGTCGGCGTGTCCTGCAGCCCGCCGGGGCGTGGAGGGCCCACCCCGCAGGCAACGAGCGGCGTCGCCATTCGCATCAACCAGCTCGGGTACCGGCCCGAGGCGCCCAAGCGGGCGGTGGTGTGCGCACTCGAGCCGCGGGTGAGCGCGACGTTCGTGGTCGTGGACGAGCGCAACCGCACCGTGTTCGGGCCAAGTGACGCGGAAGCAGCCGGGCCGTTCGGCCCCTGCGCGGCCACGTTTCGGCTCGATTTCTCGACGCTGCGCCGCGAGGGTGTCTACCGGATCGAGGCGCTAGGGGCGAGCTCGCTCCCGGTGCGGATCGCGGACGACGTCTATCGGGGCGCGGCGGACTCACCGCGGCCGGCGGATACTATATGGCCATCGCGCCGGGCCCGTACACGCTGAAAGGAAAGGCTGCGGCCACGACCGACACCATTGCGCGCGTTGCCACAACCATCGCGGACGGCAAGTCCTACTCGTTTTATCAGAGCGGCATCTACAATTCCACGACCAAGACTGTCGATGCCTTCGTCGTGGAAGATCCCTTCGTTCCCGCAATCGATTATTCAGTGGCGTACGTCAGATTCGTCCACGCGATTTCCAACGCGAATCCGCTGACGCTGTATGCGAGGCCCAGCGGCGACACGGTGACGGCCCACTGGGCGGCGGTCGGTGCCGAAGTGGCCTACAAGAGCGCCGGCCCGTTCACAGCCCTGTCGGAGGGCGTGTATGACCTGCTCACGCGCTACGCGAGCACTGCGACTGCGGTCACGGTAACCGGCGTGCCGTTCTCCGCGGGCAGGGTCTATACCGTCACGGCGCGCGGCAACATCACGATCACCGATTCCACCGACACCAAGCGACCCTTACTGGATAACACGCTCAACCGGTAACCCCTGCCCCGCCACCTTACGACTTCTTGGTGGTGGGCGATGCGGCAGCCATCGGGAGCGCGACGTCCGAATTCCAGATGTCCTGCACCATCAACCAGCGTCCGTTCTCGTTCACCCAGCGCACCATGTACTTGCCCGAGTCGGCGGCGGGTGCTCCGGGCGGCCGCTTGGCGGCGGCCGGCCAGGCGAAGTTCCAGCGCCCGAGCGCGAGTGCCAGGGCACCCTGGGCCCAGACCGATTCGGCCCGCACGGTCAGTACAGGCGGTGGGCTGGACATCGAGTTCATCGTCGTCATGAACGCGCGGATGGCATCACGCCCGTGCACGGGTGGCATGTTGGGCGGCAGCATCACGCCATTCGCGTGGTAGAGGTCCGCTAGCGAGTCGGCGTGACCGGCGGCGGTGAGCCGAGCCCACTTGGCGTCGGCGGCATCGATCGCCTGTTTGGCTTCGGCGGTGGTGTCGGGTGGAGGTGCCGCTTGGCAGCCGAGGGCGGCGGCGAGGACAAGGAACACGGTCTGGACTGGGCGCATGGCGGATCTCCGTTGGGGAGGGCGATGAGAATACGGGCGCTGCCGAGCGGTGGCAAGCAGCCACTAACGTCCTTCGCACCTGGGGGAAAGCAGGTCCTTCGCGCCTGCGGCGCTCAGGATGACAGCGCTCCCTCACTTGGCAGAATGGAGTATAAAATGAGGAGAGGAGAGGTGTGATAGATTAGGTGAATAGGACGTACAGGGAGGCGAACATGGCCCGGTCAGCCGTGCTGAATTTCATCAAGCAGCAGGGGTTCACGCAGGAGCCGCCCGATCGCGCGGCCCTGCGGTTCAAGGGCTTACAGTTCCAGCCCACCATCGTGGGATCGATGATGCTGGTGGCGATCCTCACGCAGTCGCCGGCGATCTTCCTGCTCGTTTCGGCCCTGTTGTGGCTCAACGTGCTCCTGCCAGCGGCAAACCCGTTCGAGCAGGCCTACAACCGCTTGGTCGCGCGCCCCCGCGGGCGACCGCTGCTCACGAAAGCGCCGGGGCCCCGGCGATTCGCTCAGGGCATGGCGGCGGTGTTCATGCTGGCTGCGGGGCTGACACTGCTCCAGGGCTGGAGGACGGCGTCTTACGTCTTCCAGGGGCTCATCGCCGTGGCCTTCGCCGCGCTCCTGTTCGGAAAGTTCTGCCTCGGCGCGTACGTCTACCACTTGCTGAGGGGGAACGTCGCGCTCGCCAACGGGACGTGTCCTTGGAGCGACTCGGCGTAGCTCCCTCATTTGCGTAGGTACGATTCGTCCCACGCGACCGGAAACGCTTCGCTGCAGCGGGGGCAGCACAGCATCTGCGGAACGGTGAGCAGTGGCGCGCGGTGGTGACACCCCGGACACACGCCATAGTACTGGCCCCAGCTCTCGGGCAGCCACGTGTACCCCGGGGGGCGCGGGACCACCGTCCAGCGGCGCGGCGGCGTGCCGACCAGCTCCAGCACGTTGCGTGGCACCGTGACGAACGTGCCCGGCACGTCGAGGATGATGTTCTCTTTGGCAAACTGGGTCACCCGATACCATGCGCCCCGCCGGATGGGGTAGTCCCCATCGAGCTTGATGCGCGCCCAGTAAACCCCGAGAGAGCGCTCCTGGTTGGCCGTATTCCCTCCCGACTGCGACCCGCGGTAAAGAGTCGAGCCGGGGAAGACGGGTCACACCACGCCAGACGAGCGACCACCACGCCTGTGATCGCGCTCACTCGGGGTCAGGGCGGCGTCCACGGGATCCCCCGCCGGGTTCGACTCTGATCCCGAACTGGCTGGCGATCACGACCTGTCCGCGGAACGGAGCGAGGGCTTCGCCGCTGCATGATTCCTCCGTACGATTCTACACCTTGATATTCACGCTAATCCTCTCCCTCCATGCCGCGCAGGGTGCCTTGTGTTCCCCGCCGGGCCCCGGGGAGCTGCGCCCCAGCCGGGATCTCTACTGTATCGACTTGACCGCCACCGAGCGCGGCGGCGCTGCCTCAGGGGTCGTGGCCCTGGAATACATCCCGGGCCCGTTCACCGTGCCCATCACGGTCGATGGCCACTATCGCTACGCGCCAGGCATCACGCTGCGCGGGCTACCCCGCCCGCCCACCGGCACACGCTTCGTAGCCTGGGCAGCGACGCCGAACCTCGATGTCATCCAGCGCCTCGGGGTCGTCACAAATGGCGTTAATGAGGTCGGCGAGATCGCCCTCGATCGCTTCCTCGTGCTCATCAGCGCCGAAGCTGGCCTCGTGTCTACGGAGCCACGCGGCCCGGTCCTGCTCCGCGGCGAATCGCCCAGTAACCGGATGCGACCCCCTGACCTGTACCAGCTCTCCCTCGGCGCGGTGATGCCGCCGGCCGAGTCGTCCGGCTGGCACGGCGTTCCGATGACGCCGAACATCCCGATGCTGCCATCGGAGATGGCCCTGACGCCCGCGACCGCCCCCTGGCTGCCGCGAACCGATGGCGCGATCGGCGAAGCACGGCCACCCAAACCCCGGACGCTCCGTGACGGTGACACGCTCGAGCTCGTGGCGGAACCCGTACATCGGACCATCGCCGGCCACCACCTCGTGATGTACGGCTTCAACGGAGCGCAGCCCGGACCGCTGATCGTCACAACGCAGGGCGCGCGGGTCACCGTGCGTCTCACCAACCACCTCGAGCAGCCGACCTCGATTCACTGGCACGGCGTGCGCCTCGACAACCGGTTTGACGGCGTGCCGGGAATCACCCAGCCAGCCGTCGCACCGGGCGGCACCTTCATTTATACGGTCCAGTTCCCCGACGCTGGCATCTATTGGTACCACCCGCACCTCCGTGAGGACATCCAGCAGGACCTCGGCCTCTACGGCAACATCCTCGTACGTGCGGCGGGCGCAGACCGGTACGGTCCCGTGAATCGCGAGGAGACGCTGATCCTGGACGACTTGTTGATCGGCGACGACGGTCCGGTGGCCTACGGCCGCGACACACCGACCCACGCGCTGATGGGCCGATTCGGCAACGTGATGCTCGTGAACGGTGCGCCGCGCTGGTCAGCCCGCGCGCACCAAGGTGAAGTCGTGCGATTCTACCTCACCAACGCCGCCAACACGCGTACCTGGAACGTCTCCTTCGATGGGGGGGGCGCCCGCACCAAGCTCGTCGGCACGGACATCGGGGCGTTCGAGCGCCAAGTGTGGGCAGCGAGCGTCGTGATCGGGCCCGCGGAGCGCTACGTGGTGGACGTGCGCTTCGACCAGCCGGGTCGGGTCGCGCTGGTGAACCGGGTCCGCGTGCTCGACCGCCTGTTCGGGCGCTTCGTCCCGGAAACGGACACCCTCGGCGTCATCGATGTCGACGCGGAGTCCGCGCGCCCTGATCTCGCGAGCAGCTTCGATTCCCTCGCCTCAAACCGGACCGTCCAGCGGGAGATCGAGCGCGTTGTGCGTGAGGCCGGGCGGCCGCCGGACCGCGAGCTGGTGCTGGCGATGAAAACGCACGGGCTGCCGTTCCTGAGCGCCCGCCTCATGATGCTCGACTCGGCATGGTTCGCGCCGGTGGAGTGGGGGGCCGGCATGCCGGCCATGAACTGGGCGACCACCGGGCAAGAGGTGCGGTGGGTATTGCGCGACGCGGCGACGGGCCGGGAGAACATGGACATCGGGTGGCACTTCCATCGCGGAGCGGTCATCAAGCTGCGGATCGCCAACGAGCGCACGGCGCTGCACGGCATGCAGCACCCGATCCACCTCCACGGTCAGCGCTTCCTGGTCCTGGCGGTGAACGGCCGGCGGAACGATAATCTTGCCTGGAAAGACACGGTGTTGGTGCCCTCGGGCGCCACCGTGGACCTGCTGGTCGACCTGTCCAACCCCGGGACCTGGATGCTGCATTGCCACATCGCGGAGCATCTCGAGGCCGGCATGATGACCGCGATCACCGTCGATTGACGTCGCGTCCGCCGGGAGGAAACATGCGCACCTTGAGTACGGTTCTCACCGTCATCCTGCCCGCCGCGCTCGCCGCGCAGACACCGGACACGCTGCGTCCGTTCATCAGCGTGGACAGCCCCGTCGTCGCGATCACCAACGTGACGCTGATCGACGGCACCGGCGCTCCGGCGCAGACGGGGAGCACGGTCGTCATCCAGCGGGGCCGCATCGCCGCCGTGGGCGCGCGAGCGCAGGTCCCGGCGGGGGCCCAGGTGATCGATGGCCAGGGCAAGACGCTCATTCCAGGGTTGGTGGGGATGCACGACCATCTGTTCTACACGGCGGCAGGCGGCCGCGAGGTCGGGACCGGCTTCACGGGCCCGAGGCTCTATCTCGCATCGGGCGTCACCACGATCCGGACGACCGGAACGAACTCGGCGTACTCGGACATCAACACCAAGCGTGAGATCGACGCCGGCCATCGGGTGGGACCGCACATCGTGGTGACCGCGCCCTACGTCACCGGCGCCGGTCAAACGGGATCGCCCAACATGGCGGTGGTGACCACGCCGGAGGCTGCGCGGCGCTTCGTGGACTACTGGGCCGCCGAAGGAGCGACGTGGATCAAGATCTACACCGACATCACCCGCGCGAATCTTCGGGCCACGATCGAACAGGCGCACAAACATGGCATGAAAGTGACGGGCCATCTCTGCTCGGTGAGCTATCAGGAGGCGGTGGCGCTCGGCATCGACAATCTCGAACACGGCATGATCACCGCGAGCGATTTCTATCCCAACAAGCAGCCCGATCTCTGCCCGCTCGACTCTTACCAGGTGATCGCGAAGACCGCCGATCCGGCCGGACCCGCAGCCCAGGCCACGATCCGCAGTCTGGTCCAGCATCAGGTGCCGATGACCTCTACCCTTCCGGTCATTGAAGCACTCTGCTCCCACCGGCCGGTGCGCGATCAGCGCTCGCTCGACATGATGGCGCCGGAGGTGCGCACCTCCTACTTGCAGAGTCGCGACTTCATCGACAGCTCGAGCACCTGGCCGTTCACTGGCGAAGCGCTCAAGCGCGCGATGGCTTTCGAGCGGGCGTTCGTGGCAGCGGGCGGGGTGCTGGCGGCGGGCGTGGATCCCACGGGCAACGGCGGCGCGCTGCCCGGCTACGGCGACCAGCGCGGCTACGAGCTGCTGCGGGAGGCGGGGTTCAGCCCTGAACAGGCGGTGCAGATCGTCTCGCTCAACGGCGCGCGCATTCTCGGCATGCAGGACAAGATCGGCTCGATCGAGCAGGGGAAGAACGCCGACGTAGTGCTGCTGGACGGCGATCTCGCCGCCGACCCGACGGTGATCCGCAAGGTCGTGACCGTCTTCAAGGACGGCGTTGGATTCGATCCGGAGAAGGTGGTAGCCGCGGCGCGCGGGCGGGTGGGGATCAATTAAGCCAGTCCAGTGCGGCACCCCGCTTCATGTACATCTACCGGGATTCGCTGAAGGCCGGCGTCGACTCCGCCTACTGCGTCATCGAGGACGACGGCCCCCAGATCGGTGCCGATTTTCACTGCCCCAACCCGTATCTGGCCCTCGAGTCCCTGAGCGGGCCGCACGAAGCGTGGTGGGTCAATGCGTTCACCACTGACGCGGATACCGCCCGCGTCGTCCACGCGTACGCCACGAATCGTCCGCTGGCGGAGGCACTCGGCGCGATAGCCAAACGAAAGAAGACCGTGATCGGTACACCAGTCGGGAGCGAGAATCTTCGCGGTGCGGCCGAATTGGAGCATGCCGGCGCCCGATTGGGTCGCGGCCGATCGGGATTTCTGGCGGCTCGCACCTGCCTCGAAACCAACGCGTGAGAAAGGGAAGTCACCATGAACACGACCTGGTCCCGCCGGGAATTCCTGGAGCTGAGCGGCGCCGCCGTGGGCGCGTCCCTCGCGCCGACGTCGCTGCGCGCCGGGCGCGTGCCGCCGAGCGACACGGTGCGGTTCGGCATGATCGGCGTGGGGATGCAGGGGTCGGGCCTCTTGGGGGACGCGATCACGCTGCCGGGCGTGACGTGCGCCGGCGCCGCCGACCTATACGACGGCCGTCACATGTTGGCGAAGGAGATCGCGGGTCCGAATCTTCCCGCCACGCGTGAGTATCGCAGACTGCTCGACGACAAGAACATCGACTGTATCGTCGCCGCGGTCCCCGACCACTGGCACCGGCGCATGGTGGTCGAAGCGGTGAGCGCCGGTAAGGACATCTACATCGAGAAGCCGATGTCGCATACGGCGGCCGAGGGCGTCGTGATGGTGGACGCCGTCAAGAAGAGCGGCCGCATTCTCCAGGTCGGCTCGCAGCGCGTCACCTCGCAAATCTGCGCCAAGGCCAAGGAGATGATCGCGCAGGGCGTGCTCGGCGAGCTCACGCTCGTGGAAGGCTGGAACGGCCGGAACGATCCGACCGGCGCGTGGGAATATCCACCGCCCCCCGACTTGTCGCTGCAGACGCTCGACTGGGACACCTGGCAGAACGACGTGCCGAAGCGCCCGTTGGATCCGAACATCTTCGCGCGCTGGCGCTGCTGGAAGGAATACGGTACGGGAGTGGCGGGCGATCTGCTCGTCCATCTGATCAGCGGCATGATGTTCATGCTCGGCGTCAACGAGCCGCCGCGGCAGGCGGCGGCCGTCGGCGGCATTCGCCGCTGGAAGGATGGCCGCAACATGCCGGACGTGCACGCGACGATCTTTTATTACGGCGATCTCCCGGTGTACATGCGGCTGAATCTGGGGACCGCGATGCCGGAGTTGTATCGCATCCAGGGATCGAAGGGCGTGCTCGAGGTCACGGGCCGCACGCTGACGTTCTCGCCGCAAGACGGCAAGGACGACTCGCCGAGCTACTACACCGGCAGCTACCCGCGCGCCCTACGCGACGCGTACGACCAGCAGTGGCACCGGGAGCACGATCCCAAGCCGGGCGCGGCGTTCCCCTTCGCGGAGACGGTGTCGTACACGAGTCCCGAGCCTGACCTCACGCGGGCGCACCTGTGGAACTTCTTCGAGGCGGTGCGGACCCGGAAGCCGGTTGTCGAGGATGTCGTCTTTGGCCACCACGCCGCGCTCGCCTGTCACATGGCCAACGAGGCGTATTTTCGGCGGGCCGCGGTGACGTGGGACGAGGCGTCGAAGGCGATCAAGTAACCCCGGGCGCCGACAATACAGGCACTGCCCTGGCGCCTGCCAGCGGCACTAGCTTTGGGAAGGTTTTCCTGCGCGTCTGCGCGTCTACGCGTCTGTGCGTCTACGCGTCTAGTCTTTCGGGACGTAGCGCAGCGCGGTAGCGCACCTGAATGGGGTGCTCGGGCGGCGCAGCAGCAAGTACTACCAAACGTTGTATCACGCGATGTTAGGGCGTCCTCGGGTAGTACCTGCGGGTCAGAAACCCCCCCCAAGATAGCACGTTGTTACTCCAACTCTTACTCCACCGACTTCACCTCGTCCCCCCGGGTTCGGGCGTTTGCTGGTGCGGGACAACCGGAATCGACCCGCGACCCCCTGAAACCCATGCGGGACACGAATTCGACTCTAGACGACAACGTGCGAGCCGAGATCGAGCTTCTCACGCCGCGGGGCTTGCGACACGTCGTGCTTGCTCTCGCTCATCGGGTTGCACCCCCTTTCCCGTGCGTGCGTGCCGGCGCCCGGAACGAGAGATCGCCTGGCCGCTCGCGCGTGTGGTTGTGAGGCTTGGCAGGATCGAAACGTATCACCCGCGGACCGCCTTCTCCATTCCACAAGTGTTGAGGGCCTGTCGAAGCAATCGACAGGTCGGCAGAACGTGTCGAAATAATAGTGAATTTTCGACATATGCGCCGCAATCAACCCCCACGCAGACGGCCCCGCCCCGGGAGGGCGGCGCGAGGGCGGCCGCAGCGTCGAGCAACCGCGAGTTGGAACAGGCGGCCCGCAAGCTGCCCGAGATGGCCAGAGAAGCATGGTTCAGCGAACGGCCACCCGAGCTGGTGCCTTCCCGGACCGCCGACCGACGCGCCGCCGGAACGCGCGCACTTTCGCGCGGCCGCCACACAGCTGCATGGAGCACCAGCGGCGCCGGCCGGATTTCGACGTGTCGTAGAACATCAGGCAACACGTTGGATCGGCGCACTTGCGCAGCCGGCGGGGATCGCCCTGCGTGATCAGCTCCGCCGCCGATCGCGCGACCGCCCCGTACAGCCGCTCGAGCCGTCCGCCGGCCGATCGTACGCGCGTGACGACGTCGCGCCCCTTCCTGCTGACCTCGGTGACCGCCGGGTCCCGCGCCAGGTGGTTGTTCAGCAGGGCGATCAGCCGCGCCGGAGGCGTTCCGGCCGCGGCCCAAGCGACCAGCCCGCGCCGCAGCGCCTCGCGGAAGGCCCGTAGCCCAGCGGGCTCACGGGCCGCGTTCCTCAGGTCGCGGCGCACCACCACCCCGGCGGCTTCACCCCAGGACGCAACATCCACTCGTCTACTCAGCAAGTCGCGTACGCGGCCGTCTGGCACGATCACCGTGTTCAGGAGATCGACGGCCAGCCGCCCGCCTAGGAAGAAAAAGTCCACTGGGAACATTACCTGTAATATATCGTTTTACTGGTTACAGTCCAGTCAACTACTCTCGACCGGAGGACACAGCCCCATGGCAGCGTTCACGCAGTACACCATCGCCAACGCCCCCGAAGCGTCTCAGCCCCTGCTCGAGCAGGTGGACAAGGCCCTCGGCTTCATCCCCAATCTGTACGCCACCTTTGCGGAATCGCCGGCCCTGCTCCAAGGCGCCCTCGGGCTCGACGCCGGGCTCGACAAGGGCGCGCTCTCGGGCGTCGAGCGGCAGCTGGTCAAGATCGCGGTGAGCACCGAAAACGGCTGCACCTATTGCGTGGCTGCGCATTCGACGATCGCCGGGATGCTGCAGGCGCGCCCCGAAATCGTCAATGCCGTCCGCACCGGTGTGCCCGTTTCGGACGCGAAGATCGACGCCCTCGTGCGATTCACCCGTGCAGTCGTCCGCAACAAGGGGTTCGTTCAACAGGGAGAGACGGCGGCATTCCTCGCGGCCGGGTACACAAAAGCGCAGGTCCTGGAGGTCGTGGGACACGTCGCAGCGAAGACGCTCGCCAACTACATCCACGCGATCACCAACGCGCCGCTCGATGCGGCGTTCCAGCCGCAGCGGTGGGACGCGAAGCAACTGAAGGTAGCCTGAGGATACCATGCACGTGGCCGAGCTGGGGCGCTCCCCCGTCAAATCCATGGCGGGGGAGCCGCTCGGATCGGGCGGATGTCCGTCCGGACGGGATCGTCGGGGATCGCGTCGCGTACGTGCTGGGCGCCCATGGGCGCATCGTGACGGCGCGCACGCGGCCGCGGTGACTCGGCCACCGAGCGACCCTCGGTGCGCGGCTCGCGAGTCACCGCCGAGCCCAAAACCTCACGCCCGCCCCTCTTGGGCGGCGACGGCTTCGAGATACGGCCGCATGACGTTCGTCACACGGCACACGGCCGCGTACCGCCACAGCTCATCCATCGTGCAGCGCTTGGAACGCCAACAATCACGGAGCGCCTCCAGCGCGACGACCGTGCCGATCTTCCGGCGATACTTGAAGCAATCGGCCACGGTCTTCGCCGGGGTGTAGATGCGGACCTGCACGCCGTCAATCTCGTGCTCGCCGATTCCCTTGAGGCGGGCCTTCCCCGAAAACCGAACGATCCGGAGCGGCAGCGCTCGCTCGGCGGGCGCGCGCGCCTTGCGGTCGATCGCGAGCCACACTTCGGAAGGGTTCTGCGTGGTGAGCTCGTGAAAGCGCAGCGCGGAGAGCAGACACACGACTCCGTGTGGGACGCGGGCACTCGCCACGGCGAGCATCTCGTGCTCGCTGAGCGCCGCGCCGGCGGCGACGTAGAGGCCCCGTCCCCTGCGCTCGAGCTCCCCCGCCGCGATCAGGCGCCGAAGCGTTTCCCGCGACAGGCCGTGAGGCTTGAGGTCGCGCGGTCGGAGGACCCCCCGCCGCCGGGCCAGGGTGAGGAGGCGGTCCCCGGTCGTACCGCGCCGTTTGGTGATGTGACGTTTCGTTGGCATATGCTAATATGTGCCGACAATATGTCACAGCGAAGTCAGGATCTCTGCGGTGCGTACGAGGCCTTCGACGTACACATAGGCCTTCATGCAGGCGCCCGGGGAACAAGCAGAGGCCGGCCTTCCGGCACGGCCTCGCGCCTAGCTCCCGAAGGAACTAGGGGGGTCAACTCACCCTGAACATAGGGCTGACCGCGGCCGCGGTCAGACCCCCATCCAGGACTATTCCCTTGTAGAGGGGGTCACCTCGCCTCCCCACGGTGACACGCTCACCCGGGTGAGGGACTACTTCTAGGTAGAAGGGGTCCATCTGAGCGAGCCGCTCCCTGGGAGCATCCATGCCTGCCTCGCGCCGCCGTACCGCAACCAAGCTTCTCCGTCTCCACCCCGACGAGCTCGCCCGCATCACGGCGCGCGCCGAGGCCTGTGGCGTGAACCCGGCGCGTTTCATCCGTGAGACCGCGCTCGGTGCCGCGCGGAAAGCGCGTCACCACGCGGATACTGACCGGCTGCTTCGCGCCCTCGCGCGCCTCGGCTGGAGGCTCGAACGAGCCATGCGACACGTCCGGTCGACCGGGGATGCAAAGCTCGCCGAGCTGTTCGCTGAGATCCGAAACGACCACCGCGCCCTCTTGGCCGAGCTGCTGGCTCTACGAGCGCCCGACCATTCCGCGATCACGCAGCCTCGTAGACCGCCTCCGTGCTTTGGTCGGGGCGTGGCGTCTCCGAGCCGAACCGTTCGCCGATCATCATTGCGATGCCGTGGCAGCGGTCTACAACCGCCTGGCAAGCGAGGTCGAAGCGGAGCTTCGTGCGTGGGAGAGCGAAGCCTTGCCAATCCAAGACCCAGCCGCGGAGAGCGGCTACTCTGCCGAGCACTTACGTCGCCTGGCGAGGGGTGGTAAACTCCTGAGCGAGCGCGGTGAGGGAGCTAAGAGTCATCTGCGCGTGCGACGCGCGTCCCTTCCCGCCAAGGGTGAGCGAGCGCCGAGGCACACTGCCGGCGTCGTCTCAGCCTACAATCCGGACTGCCCGCAGAGAAGAACCCACGGCGGCCGATGGATCGCTGGTTCATGAGTAGGCGCCTGCGGGCGGCGTATCAGAGAGCGGGACTCAAGCCATTGAACGGTGGCTTGTGGCATCCGTACCGCCGGAAGTTCGCCACGGAGCGGAAGCATCTACCGCTCCGGGACGTGGCCGTCGCGGGCGGGTGGAAGGAGCCGCGCACGTTGCTGGAATGTTATCAGCAGTCGGACCCGGCTACGCTGCAAGGCGCCGTGCTCGGCGCCCCGAAGCTGTTCGGCTACGGCTTGAGGGAAATTACTCCAACGGTTACTCCAAGCGGCCGAAGCCATACCCGGAAGGGACGGCGCAAATCTAGATTAGAGAAGCCAGTACCGGTGTTCGGGACGTAGCGCAGCCCGGTAGCGCACCTGAATGGGGTTCAGGGGGTCGCGGGTTCAAATCCCGCCGTCCCGACTGGTCAAAGAATCAGCCCTGCAACGACTTCCGTTGTGGGGCTTTTTCTTCGTTCTGCCCCATGCTGTGAGTAATGCTGTTTCTCCCGCCTTACCGGCTCACAATCCGGTTGGTCGGGTGCAACACGACGTTCTTGATCGTCTCGGCGTCGGCCAGTTGGTATGACGTCATCAGAACCTCCTCAGTCTTCCAACCGCCCGCCGCAGCGACGTCCTTCACCGGGTAACCCTTCCGCTCCGTCGCCCACTTCCCCCGAATCGGGTGCCACATTCCCCGCCGCTGCGGAACCATCTTGGCGAGACGATGCGCCCGTCGCAGCCACTCATCAAAGAGGTGCCGACTACACGGCTTGGTCGGATCCTTCGGTGACGGGAACACGGGTGCCTGCCCGATCGCCGCCTGCGCATTCTGCTGCGCAAGGAGAGCTGCTCGCACGCTGCTACTCATCGGCATGACGCCCTCGAAGCCCTTCTTGTCGTGCTCGGCGCACCAATGAATCGTCCCGCGCTCGAAGGCGACGTCGTCCCAGACCAGGTTCCGCCACGCCGAGATCCGCCGGCCGGTACCCTCGGCCACGATGAGCGCCAGCGGTAGTAAGGGATGCACGCGCGGCGCGACCTTCAGAAGCTTGAGATACACGTCGTGCGACATCACCGGCCGCTCGGGGTTCTTCTCCTTGGGGAGCCGAACCCCTGTCAGGGGGTTCTCCCGCAGCAACCGTCGTCCTGTCGTCGTACGCTCCCGCGTCGCCCAGTCTAGCGCCGTCATGAGCATCACCAAGTCCTGCTCGACGGCGCGGTCCCAGACTGGCCTGCCCGGCGTCACGCCCTTCAGAGTCGGGTCGCCCTGGCGCCTCGCCAGCGTGTAGCGCCGCACGTCCGACTCGGAAAGCGTCGCCACATCGCGCGTAGACCCGAGGAAGGCGATTACGCGCTCGAGGCAGCGCTGATCGGCTCGCTGCGTGCGGGGCTTCTTGCTCAGGTGCTGGGGGCTTTCCAGGTAGAGCTGGGCCAGCATGCCGATAGTGAGCGTCTCCTGGTCCAACGCCTGCTCGTTCGCGAGCAGGGAGTGGAGCAGCTCGTAGGCCTGCCGGATCGCCAGCTCTTTGTCGCAGTGCCCCAGCGACTTCCGCACCTCCCTTCCCTTCACGTAGACCGACCGACAGAGCGGGCCGCCCGGGCGGCCTTCGTACCCGGTTTCCCCGGAGCTCAGATAGCGCTGCGCATCCGGGACACAGAGCGGGCCGCCCGGGCGGCCTTCGTACCCGGTTTCCCCGGAGCTCAGATAGCGCTGCGCATCCGGGACAAGGTGGTCGTACACAGGAACATCCAAGAGCCGCCCGCGCCGACGGAGCAGCCACACGACTGGGAGCAGGACGAGCCATCCAGACATGTCAAGTAATTGCACGCTAATAACTTGACCAGCAAGCGCAGGGGTCACGACTTGACAAGGCCTCGCTCTGTTCCCATTTTGGGAACACCTGAATCGCCCAGAGTGGGGATACGGACATGGACGGCTAACAGATGCACGTCATAACACGCAAGCGGCTTCTGGAATTCGGCAAGAGCTACCCAGACGCCATAACGCCGCTTGATGTTTGGTATCGGTTAACGAAGGCGCGGCAGTTTACAAGCTGGGCGGAACTGAAAGAGACGTTCGGAACAGCGGATAACTTGGGGAAAGGGCTCGTCGTCTTCGATATCGGCGGGAACAGGTACCGTCTAGTCGCGTACGTGCGATACACGAGCGAGACAAACATAGGCCGCGTTTGGGTGCGGCATGTGTTTACGCACGCTCAATACGACGGTTGGTCGAAGGCACGTTCCAAGCGGTAGGGCAATTAAAACTTTGGGGCCGCCGAATAAGCACAGGGTGGCCGAATAAAGAAAGAAGGAACCTTTTTCGATGGCTACTTTGACGAAGCAGCTTGATTTCTCGAATCCTCATACTCTTCGCAGCGAAGCAGAGTACGACGCGGCCGTCGCCGAGATTGACGCGCTCCTTGAGTTAGAGCCCGCTCGCGGGACACCCGAGTATGATCGGCTGGACCTGCTGAGCGTGCTCGTTGAGGCATACGACGAGGAACACTACCGCATGGGGGACACGGCGACACCACAGGCGGTAGTTGATTTCCTGCTTGAGCAGCGTGGCATGGCTCGGGCGGAACTAGCTCCCTACCTTGGCGGGCGTAGCCGCGTGTCCGAGTTCTTTGCTAGAAAGCGACCACTCTCAATCACGCAAATCCAGCAGCTACGCCAGTTATTCCACGTTCCGGCCGACCTCCTTCTAGAAGAAGTCCCCGCATAGGGTACCTGTCCGCCGTCGGACAAGTAGTCTGCGCCCTCAGTGAACGCTCGGCGCTCCCGTATTCTTGGAGCTCATTCACAGTCTCACGGACCACGGTCCTTCAAGCCGACTACGAGGCTGTCCGGAAGTCTTGGCTCTTTGCCGTGAAGAAGTGGCACGATATGGTAACCGTGCCGTCCAAGATCAGATTTCCATTCGCGCCGCACCATTAGCAGGCCAGCTACTCCTTGGTGACTTTCGACCACTTTACGCCGCAATCGTTCACCGCGCTCGGGCAGCCCATCGAGGAGGCGGGTCTGCCAGGCGTCTACGACAAGAAACCGATGCTCACCAGAGGTCGAGCGTGCTTGGCCGAGCTTACTCTCAATCTTCCGACCCAAACGCTCAAGCGACACGTCGGGATCTTCCTTACTCTGGTCCGCTCGGTGCAACCCTGGCGGCAGCCATACGGCGAAATGGCTAAGCCCGTCCATTCCCTCTACCGTACCGTGTATCCCCGACGCCGCAGCCACCTTCCCGACTCCCGCCCGGGCGAAGTAATCCCAGTCGTCCCCGGTGTGCTGGAACGACGGGTGGCGAAGGACAATGCGCCGGCCTCCGAGTTGTGTGGCAACCGCGCGCGTGACCGAGACAGTTCCGATCGGCCCTGTCATGAGGACGGTCGGGAAGGTCTTGGGCTTCTGTGACATATCTTCTGCCACCTGACGCGACGCGTCGTTCACTGCGGATACAAGCTCACGCCGCGCTGCTACCGTTGGCTTCCCATTAAGATCGATCGCGATTGAGAGAACGACGGGATACCCCCTCGCGATCTCAAGGCAGTCCTGCGCCAGGCGCGCGAGCTCGTAAACGACCTCCACCTTTGTCTTGTAGGTTGGCCGGAAGCACTCCGCTCGGTATCTCCTCCCTTCGTACTTGAAGGACAGATCCGAGAGCCGCCCCTCAGCCGCGGGGGGTTCTAACACGAGATCCCGAGCGCCTGTACGTCGAAATCGGCTGCCGAATGCCAACTGCAGTAGGGTCTGGTAGTACTGCGCCTTGAGCGCCTTTAGAACGGCCGCAATGTTGGGAGCAGCGTGCAGGGCCCGGAGGTACTCGCCGAGCTCAAGAGCCTCCGCTATCTGTTCCGGTCCCGCTGTCGATACGATGTGACCGAGCGGATGCCGGGGGAACGGTATCGGGATTCCCGGTGGCACGTCGGTCGAGGCGGTGGCCAGCCAATCCGCGCCGATCGCTGAAACGAAGATGTTTATGTGCTCGTCGACAACGGCCGTTGTCAGGCCGAGGTCACGCGCCAACTCGAGCGCGCAGAGTCTGAAGAACGTGACCGGGTCTTCTCGGGTACGTGTGAAGTCGGCCTCGGTTCGCATCCCCTGGTACCCCACTCTGCTTGTCAATCCACAGCGCGAACGATACCAAGACACACTGCTCAAGTGGTCCCGCCTTCGAGCCTGGTGAGCCGCCCAACCAAGCCAGGAACCTTAGAACGTGAATTCCACGCCCAGCCGCGCCTGCGTCGGTGGCTGGTAGCTCCGCACCTGGCCATAAGTCGGATTGAGGTTGATCGGGTTGCCGTTGGCGTCCTCGTCCACATAGTGGAACGGCTCGAGCCACACCGGCCGTCGCGGAGATCCGACGTGCAGCCAGTCGAGCGTCGCCCGTGCGGCGACACCCGGCCCAAGACTGAACGGGTAGGCAAGCCGGAGATTCAAGTCCCAGATCGCGGGCGTGCGGCCGGCCGAGCCGCGCGGCACCAGACACCGGGAGAGAGCCTTGGAAGTGCTGGGGCGTCATGTTGACGCCATCGATGTAGTAGCCGTTCTCGAGTCCCGTGGCACCGCCGATATTCACCGCGTCCCCTGCGTAATAGCTCGTATTAGCGTGCGGTAGAAAGTCGACAACGGACCGGTAATCGCGGCCCACCGGGAGCGCGTCGTACGTTGCCGCGTCCACGTTGGTTCCGATCGTCGTGCTCGCGGGGTCAATCGAGAGCCGCTGAGCGCTCACGACGATTTCCCCCAACTCGAAGGCCTGCGGCTCGATGGTGACGAGGCCGAGGTTCGTCGTGGCGCCGATCCGCACGAGAACGCTGTCGACGACCACGGGCCGGAACCCTATGCGCTCGAACCGCACCGTGTAGCTCCCCGCCGGAAGGGCAAGGACTTCGAAGAAGCCTTGTGAATCGGTCCGCGTTCCGCGGGTCCCTTGGATGCTCGACCCTGCAACGGTCACGCGTACGTCGGCGACGGGCTCGGCCTGAACAGAGACCCCGCGGCCTTGGAGGTTGCCGCTGACCTCCTGTGCGGAAAGCGGCTGCGGAAGGACGCAGATGATCGTGAGGAAGACCCGACCGGTCTTCATCTAGTTCCTCGCCGCAGCCAGTCGCTGGAATCGCAGGCTCCCCCGCAACGGATCCCAGAACGGATCGGCCTTGAGCCAGTTGGCCGAGAGCGGGCCGGGTCGAGAGAACACCGCCTCCAGCTGATCGATCGCTTTGTCGCGCTCGCCCAGCAGCACATAGATCCGCGCCAGGTTCGCTATCAGCAACGCGTGTTCGGACGCACCCGCCGAGACCGGCATCAGCTCGACCGCCCGTTCCCCTTCGCGGATCGCGTTCGCCGACCGACCGAGGCCGGCCAGCGCCAGACCGAGCAGGGCGCGGGCCAAGCGGTCGTCGGGTTGTTGCCGGACCTTCCTCGCCAGAGTGATGCGCGCGAAATCGAAGTGGTCGTTTGCCACAGACAGCTGGCGCCTCCCCCGATAGATCATGGCTTTCGCCAGGGTCAGGGCCGCAGTGTCGCCGTCGAGCGCCGCAGGGCCGAGGCGGAGCACGCGCGCCTGTTCGGTATCGTCGAGCAGCAACGCGACATCACTGAGGGTGATGACCTGGGTCTCCAAGCCGGTTGGTGCGACGTTCCGGGCGACGTCCGGCATCAGTCGCCGCGCTCCAGCCAAGTTCCCCGTCTGGTTGAGATAGCCGATGGCTTTGGTCAGATGGGCGGAGACGGATTGCGGCGAGAGGGCGACGGCGCGGTCGTAATAATAGTTCGCGGTGGCGAACTGGCGGAGCGCGCTGTAGAGGTCGCCCACGCCAGCCACGAATCCTCCGTTGAGGGGATCGAGCACGACCGCTTCGTGCCCGTAGGTCAAGGCTTCGCTCCATTGACCCTGGTCCGCCTTTATGCCGCTGATAATCGCCGGGGGCCACGGATCGTTGGGGCGGCTGCGTCTGGCTGCGGCGTACTCCGCCAACGCTCGGGAGTAATCGCCCAGGCCATGGTAGTAGTAGAACCCCAACGCGCCGTGCGCCTCATACGACTCAGGGTTCAGGCGCTGTGTGCGGTCCGCCTCGGCCTTGGCGCGCGTGAGCTGCTCCGGAGACCGGTCCACGTAGTTCCAGTACATCGTCACGTAGGTGGCCGACAACCAGGCGTGAGCAAGCGCGAAATTCGAGTCGAGGGCCACCGCGCGCTCGAACATCCGGGCGGCAGCCCGCAAGTCGGCCGCGTCCCAGTCTCGTTCCGTCACCTCTCGCCCGCGCAGATACGCGTCGTAAGCCTGGAGGTTCGCGGTGGGCTGGGCCTCGAGCAGGCGCCGCTCGGCGTCCCCCAGGGCGATGTCGAGCGCGCCGGCGACCCGGGTGGCGAGCTGGGCCTGCACCGCGAATACGCCCGCGAGCACCGTGTCGTACTGGTCGGCCCACAGCTGGGCCCCGTCGGAAACGCGGACCAGCGCGGGGCTCACGCGCACCGCACTCGGACCGCGCCGCGGCTTCTCCCAGCGGACGGTGCCTTCGAGGAGGTACTGGGCGCCAAGCTCCCGACCGATCTCCTCCGGCTTCTTCGTCGTCCCCTTGTATTGTCGGCTGCTCTGCCAGGCGATGACGCCCAGACCCCGCACGCTCCCGAGCCGCGTGGCGATGGCCTCGGTGAGCCCGTCGGCGAAGTACTCGTCAGCCGACGCGCCACGATTCTCGAGCGGCAGCACGGCGAGCATCTTCCGGTTCGCGACGGGCAGGGGCTCGGGCCCGCTCGTTGTGCCATGCCTTCCCGAGACGCCGAACCCCACGGCGCCGACGACGAGCACGATGCCGAGGGCGGCCGCGACGGTCGAGAGCGTGGTCGCTCGGCGCAGCTCCCGTCGTAGCGCCGCCGGCAGCGCTGCGAGCAGAAAATCGGTCGTAGATCGGCGCCGCCTGTGCTGCTGCTCCGCGACGCCCGGTGGCGAAGGGCCGCGCTCGGCCTCTTCACACAGCTGCTGCACCAACGCCAGCACGGCGGCATCGGGCGCGGTGCCCATCTCTTCTTGCAGGAACGCTTCGTGCGCTCGAGCGTGCTTGATGGCTGCGGCGGACTCGCCTGCGGCCACGAGTGCCGTCATGAGGCCGAGTGCGGCCTGGGAGTTGAGCGGATCGAGTGCAGTGAGCCGGCGCCACCACTCGGCCGCGGCGCGGTGGTCGCCCTGCGCCGCGGCTTCGGTCGCTAGCGTCTCGAGCGCGGCACATACCCGTTTGGTAAGTCGCCCGCGCTCCGCTTCCACCCACCGCTCGAACTCGTTGCTCTCGCTGAGATAGAAGCCGTCGAGGAATGGTCCGGCGTGCAGGTCGATCGCCTGCGCAAGGTCACCGCGCTGGAGCGCGTCTTCGAACGCTTGGACGTCACTGGTGAGGGCGGCCGGGTTCAGCCGCAGCTCGGTCGAGCCGAGGAACAGGTTGTCTTCGTGGAGGTCGCGGCGGAGGGCGTAGCAACCCTGTCTTAACAGATTCCGGCCGTGCGTTGCGTCGGTTTCCGGCCAGAGGTAGGCGATCAGCTTGTCACGGCTCAGGCCCCGGGGGTGTCCGGCGAGCAGCGCGAGGAGGGCGAGCGTCTTTTTCTGGGCGGGCGCCCCCGTCCAGGGCGTGCCGTTGGCCTCGATGGACAGCCCGCCGAACGTCCTCAGCTCAAGCATATGGGTCTGTTTGACGTCTTTTTGACGCCGTCCTCACGCCGCGGCTCTAACATAGCCCTCGAACACGATCAGAGCGAATCGGACCATCGGATCCCTTCGCGAGCCGTTTGCCCAAAGGGAGTCAAGTCAATTCGCCTGACCCAATTTGGAGGTTTCATGAGAACGAATCGAGCGCTACAGGCCGGCCTGCTCTTCGGCATCGCCGTTCTGGCGGCGTGCTCTGAGCGCAACGTCATAACCGCGCCGTCCGCTCGCCCGCTGACGGCCACCGCGGCTCTCGTGGACCGGCCCTACACGTGGACTCTCACGTGTCAAGGCAAGTCGGTTCTCTTCGCTCAATGGTCCTGGACAGAGAACGGCGTGGCGATCGCCAGCGAGAGTGCTAGTTGCGCCTACGATGAGACAGTCAGCGGCACTGGCGTGCGCCTTGCCAACGCGAATGGCTTCACGGCCGAAGTTGGGAGCAATTCCAAGAGCTGGACCTTCGACCCGGCAGGTCCCTTCAAGGCGAGTCTGTCTGGCTCCACGGGCGGCGGCCGCTGTGTTTTCACTTGCTGGCCTAAGGAGAGCGGAAAACTGACCGTGGACAGCTAGCGGCCGGGAAGGAGATCATCATGTCCAGGCTTCGAATGCGGTCCGCCCTCTTCCTTGGCGTGGCGCTCCTCGCTTTAGGGTGCAGCGGATCCGACTCCACGGGGCCGTCCACTGGGAACGTACAGGTCAGTGCTTCCACCACCGGTGCGGATCTCGACCCCGACGGCTACACCGTCGCGGTCGACGGCGGCGCGGGGAAGCCGCTCGGCGTAAACGGGTCCGTCACGTTTTCGCAGCTAAGTGTCGGGGACCACACCGTCACGCTCAGCGGCATCGCGGCGAACTGTACGGTGGAGGGTCAGAATCCAGACCACGTCAGCGTCAACTCGGCGGCGACGACGCAACTCACCGTCCACGTCTCCTGCACCGCAACTACCGGAGCGGTGCAGGTGATCGCCTCGACCACGGGCTCCGACCTCGACCCGGACGGCTACACCGTCGCGGTGGACGGCGGCGCGGGGCAGGCGCTCGCCGTGAATGGGTCCGTCACGTTCTCACAGCTCAAGGCCGGGGATCACTTCATCGCACTGAGCGGGGTGGCGCTGAACTGCAGGGTCGCTAGCCAGAACCCCATGACGGTCGTGGTGGACTCCGGGAGCACCACGCAGGTCGCCTATCAGGTCGCCTGCGTCCAGATCAGCACGATCGCGGGCATGATCGCGTTCATGTGCCAGTGGTTCACGAGCTCTACCGTTAGCAACTTCGAGATCTGTGTGATGCATCCTGATGGAACGGGGCTCGTCAATCTCACGAACAACGATGCGAGCGACTGGGGCCGCCCAGCCTGGTCGCCGGACGGGTCAAAGATCGCGTTCACGAGCGATCGGAACGGTAGCACGGAGATCTACGTCATGAATGCCGACGGCTCGGGCGTCACGCGCCTCACCTACACCCCGCAGACATATTCAACAGACGGCTCAGACTGGCCTGCCTGGTCCCCGGATGGGTCGAAGATCGCGTTTCGGTCGAGTCGCGACGGAGGTGGTGGGATCTACGTGATGAACGCCGACGGCTCGGGAATCACTCGGCTCACGGACAGTGCGGAGCTGCCTGTCTGGTCGCCTGACGGCTCGAAGATCGCCTTCATGCGGTGGTCGGCCTCGTCCCCGAACGCGGACATCTACGTGATGAACGCGGACGGCACCAGCCAAGTCAATCTTACCAACAGCGCGGGAGTCGACGACCAATGTGGAGGCCTAAGCTGGTCGCCCGATGGGTCGAAGATCGGTTTCGGATCCGATAGCCTCGGAAACAGCGACACCTGCCGACACACCGATATCTATGTGATGAACCCGGACGGGACGGCTCTCAAGCGGCTGACGAGCACGGGGCAGGACAGTTGGCCGTCCTGGTCACCTGATGGAACCAAGATCGCGTTCCAGTCCTTTCGCGACGGCTGGAACATCTACGTGATGAACGCGGATGGCACCGGTGTCGTCCAGGTGACTAACCAATTCGGCTTTTACGAGTACCCCGCCTGGAGACCGTAGCGGGGAACCGGAGGCAACGGTGCAAGCCGGTCGGTTGTGGTGCGCGGGGTTCCTCCTCCTCACTCTGGGTTGCGGGGAATCGGAGCCTACGTCCCCATCCACGGGGACCGTGGAGGTCAGTGTCGCCACGGGCGGCATGGACCTGGATCCCGATGGCTACACGGTTGCGCTCGACGACGGCCTCGCACAACCGCTCGCGGTGAACGGAAGCGTCACCTTCTCGCAGCTGAGCGCCGGGAACCTCTCCGTCGCCCTGAGCGGCATCGCGACAAACTGCACGGTGGCAGGTGGCAACCCTGCCCCCATCACGGTTACCTCCGGGGCGACGGTGCGGATCGCGTTCCAGATCACCTGTGCGCGGATCGCGAGGATCCTGTTCGAGAGCGAGCGCGATCCCGCGGGACTCTACCTGATCAACCCCGACGGGTCGAATTCCGTTGCGCTCAATCTCTTCGGGTACGGGCCAAGGTGGTCGCCCGATTACATGCGGATCGCGTTCGCGTCGCCCGGGGCACCGGACATCGGGATCAACTTCCTCGTGATCGCAAACGCCGACGGATCGAACCCTCGGGTGATCACGAGCCCCTTCTCAGGAGCGGTGCAGAAGGCCTACTCCCCCGCATGGTCGCCGGACGGTCTGAGAATCGCCTTCGAATGCAATCTCCTCGCGATCTGCGTGGTGGACACGACGGGCGCGCAGCTCGTCCGTCTTACCGCAGACAGCGGCTACGATCTTCAGCCGGCGTGGTCCCCCGACGGCGCGAAGATCGCTTTCACCACCGAGCGCGACCGGAACGGCGAGATCTACGTGATGAACGCCGATGGCACGGGGCTCGTCGACTTGACGAACAATCCGGCATACGATGAAAGCGCGGCCTGGTCGCCCGACGGCTCGAAGATCGCGTTCGACAGCGACCGCGATGGCAACTTTGAGGTCTACGTGATGAACGCCGACGGGACGGGAGTGAATCGCCTGACATTCGATCCCGCGGGCGATAAAGCTCCCTCGTGGTCGCCGGACGGCTCCAGGATCGCCTTTATGACACATCGGGACGGCCAGTGGGAGGTCTACACGATGCGTGTTGGGGACGGGTCGGGCCTCGTAAACGTCTCGAACTACTCGGGCTTCGATGGGGCGCCAGCTTGGTGGCGTTAGCGGAGAATGATTGAGCAGTTTGGCCACGAAGGGAGGTATCCATGCATCGGCTTGGAATCGGCTCGTGTCTCCTGCTCGGCGCGGCCTTGCTGGTGGGTTGCGTCGACCGAAACGAACCAACCGCCCCATCGACTCCGCTCGCGTCAGCTGCTGGCGCCGTCAGCGGTTCGCCTGTTGAGCTCTCACGGCCCAATGCCGTGGGGACGTGCGACGATGGATTTGCAAGTGGGGTTTGGCCTATCGACGAAGCTGAGGAGCCTTTCGTCGCGGTGAACCCAGTCCGTCCCGACAACATCGTGGCGGCGTGGATCCAGGGGCCCTTCCAGAACCTCGTCGCCGCGGCTTCCTTCGACGGAGGCCAGACGTGGCAACGGGTTCCCGTTCCGCTGACGACGTGCGCCGGCGGGCAGTTCTTGATCGCTGGGGATGTATGGCTCTCTTTCGCGCCCGACGGGATCCTGTATGGGATCGCTGTCTCGGGGAACGCCCTTTCCTCGTTGCTACCAGAAGTCTTGAAATCCACGGACGGTGGTCTGCACTGGGCCGCGTCCGTACCACCAGGATCGAGCAACGTTGATCCGCCCGCCGACCATCCCTCAGTCACGGCGGATCCCACGAACGCGTCGCTAGTCTATGCCATCTGGAACGGCACCAAGTCGCCTCACAGCAGTGCGTCCGTGTTCTCCCGTACCACCGACGGCGGCTCAACCTGGGAGCCGCCGCGGGCCATCGTCGAGACTCCCTCGCAAAGCTTCATTCAGTTCAGCCAAATCCTTGTGCTCCCCAACAGAACGCTCGTCGACCTGTACGAATTCTACGTGCAGCAACCCAATGGGCCAATCACACAGACCACCCTGCAGCTGCTGCGCTCGACCGACCACGGCCAGAGCTGGTCTACTCCGGTCACCTTCGTCACGATGACCCCACTATACACACCCGAGGTCGGAGACCCCGAGACGGGGCAGTTGGTGAAGGATGTAACGAATCCGTCGTTCGCCGTCGATATGCGAAATGGCAACCTGTATGCGGTCTGGGAGGACGGTCGCTTTTCCAACTTCCAGTACAACGACATTGCTTTCTCGATGTCCGCAGACGGAGGGCTTTCTTGGTCGGCCCCGATTCGCGTGAACCAGACGCCGCTCAACATTCCTGCAGCCAACCGGCAGTCGTTCTTGCCGTCTATCGCCGTTGCCGCGAACGGAACGATTGGCGTCTCCTATTCCGACTTCCGTTTCAACGATCCTAACCCGGGCCTTCCGACGGACCGTTGGTTGATTCGGTGCCACCCCGGCTCTAATGGCACCGCTACTGATCGAGCCTGCTGGACCGGTGAGGCACGCCTCACAAGCAGCTCATTTAATATGGAAGCAGTCGTCCCTAACTTCGATGGATTCTTTCTAGGAGACTACTTCGGGCTAGCCAGCGCCAAGAATGATTTCGTTGCCACGTTTACCCAGCCTGACGGGGACAACGTCACGAGCGCCTTCTTCGCCCGAAATGCCAACGAATGAGCCTTAGCGGCTGCAAGGTCCCGAATGACGGCTGCACCACGCCGCGGTCAGTCACCGAGCCGGTCACGCCTGGACGCCCCGTTCTCACCCGGCCGCAGTGACCTCTTTGCTCGAGGAAACCATGAGCGCCGCACAAGAAGCCCGCAACGTCCTCCTCGGACCATGCTGATCACGGGTTGCAGCGAACGGAATGACCCGAGAGCGTCGCGGCCCTTGCCAGGCGTATCCCTTCGCTACGGTAGCGTCGCTGACCAGCGACGTCACGATTCCGCGATGGTCGTCTCGAGGACCGCGGGACGGTGCTGGCGAGCTCCGAAGCCTTGCTCGTTCGTCATGCTGTGAGTTGCGCTGTGAGTTTCTCACAACACTCGGTTGATCCTCAGGATTGCTGTTACGACACCGATGCCCAAGACCTCGCGTGATTACTACTCGCTGTCGTAACTCAGCTCCCTAACGAGTCGAATGGGGTTCAGGGGGTCGCGGGTTGAGCTTCGCGCCGGACGCGTCAAATCCCGCCGTCCCGACTCAACCAACCTTGGCCCGGTCGTCAATTCGGCGGCCGGGCCGTCCTGCCCCATCCTACGCCGGCACCTTTCCCTTCCCCCGACGCTGGCGGGCGACCTGCTCCGCGAGAAAGACCTTCATGAGCGACTGATACGGTACGTCGCGTTCGTTGGCCAGGGCCTTGAGCTCCTCGAGGAGCGGGACCGGCAGACGAATCGAGATAGCCGCCGTGGACGGTCGGAGGTCTGGCAAGGTGGGTCGAACCGCCCTGCTCCAGTCGAAGTAGTCGGCAGTGTCGTGCTTTGCCCAGAACCGGCGCTCCTCATCCTCGTTTGCGAAGCGCGGCAGCGCCTTCCGAGCCGCTCGCTTAGCCCTGCTCATAGATCCTCCGTTCTCGTCGACTCATATCCCGCGCCGAGATGACTCGGATCAGAGTCTCTCGGATCGTGAAAACCACTGCGAGCCGGCGCGCCGCGTTGGTTTGTCCCAAGGCCGCGTACCGTGGCTCGCGCGGCGAGTGTTCGATGTCTGGCGCCACCAGGAGTGGGCGGTTGAAGAATACCTGCTCGCACTCTCCCTGGGAGACCTGGTGCAGGTCCCAATTCTTGTCAGCGTTGCCGACGTCCCACTGAAAGCCGGAGCACTGAACCAGGTCATCGGGAAAGCCGGCCACGTGTTATGTATATGCTGAATATATACGCCTGTCAAGCGCGGTGGCGTTCGGACCAGCTACGTTTCCGCTACGTTGGGGCCGGGAATCGCCCGGGTTCGGCGACCCCCTGTACGTGCATCAGGCGGTCGAGTCTCGCCATCGGTTCAGCTCACCTCGCGCGCTTGACACCCCACCCGGCGGGTCCAGATTGAAACAGACTCAGGTGCTATGAACCCCGAGGCGCGCTCGTGTGCGGCTCGCCCATGCCTCGAGGGGAGCGAATCGCGAAACCGGCTGAGGGGGGTCGCTCTGCCATGTCCGAAGCCCTCACGCCGCTCGCAATTCGCTGTCTCGGCCCGCCATTGGTCCGGGTGGACGGCCATGATGCACCGCCCGACGTGGTCTGGCGCAAGCACCTCGCGCTCCTCGTCTATCTTGCCCTGTCACCCGACACGACCCGCGCGCGCGCCCATCTGGTGGGCCTGCTCTGGGCCGAGAGTCCGGACGACAAAGCCCGCCGCTCCCTGAATGAAGCCGTCCGCCGGCTGCGCACCGCGTTGGGCGAAGAGCGCCTGCTCAACCGCGGCGACGGACTGCAGTTGAGCACGGCAGCACTGGAGCTCGACGTGCGCGAGTTCGAGGCGCTTTGCGCCGACGGCCAGCTGCGTGCACTGGAGCTCGTGCGCGGCGACTTCCTCGAAGGTTTTCACGTCGACGATGCGCCCGCCTTCGACGCGTGGATGGAGACGGAGCGATCGCGCCTGCGAGAGACGGCGCGGCGATTGGTCGTCGCGCGGGCCGAGGAGCAGCTGGCCGTCAACCGCTACGTCGAGGCCAGGGCCCTCGCCCGGCGCGCGTTGGCGCTCGATCCCTACAGCGACGTCGCCCTCTCCCTGGCGATGCGCAGCGCCGCGCTCGAGGGCGATCCTACCAGCGGCGTGGCGCTGTATCAGGAGTTCGCCGAGCGGTTGGAGCGCGACCTCGGCGCGCACCCCAGTCCCCAGCTGAGCGCGCTGGCGACACGTATTCGCGAGAACAAATGGCAGCGCCCCCCCGGACGCCATCCCGACCGCGACCCGCCCCTCATCGGTCGACGCGACTGCCACGCGCGCCTGTTCGCGGAGCTCGAACGCGTGCCGCGCGAGGGCTCGGCGTGCCTGGTGCTCGCCGGCGAGCCCGGCTCAGGGCGCTCCCGACTACTTAACGCCTGCGCCGAGCGGCTCGCACTGGCCGGCGCCAGAGGGGCCGTGGCGCGGATCCTCGAAAGCGACCACGACGCGCCCTGGAGCACCTTGCGCGCGCTCATGCGCGGCGGCCTGCTCGAGGCTCAGGGCATCGCGGCTACCGATCACCTCAGCCTGCGGCTGCTCGCGGGTATCGTGCCCGAACTCGCCACGCGGGTGGAGCCGGTCGACGCGCACGACGTCGCGCAGGTGTCCGATGCGCTCGCTTCGTTGCTCCGAGCCGTCACCGAAGAGCAGCCGGTGGCGCTGCTTATCGACGACGCACAGTGGGCGGATGGAGCCACCCTCGCGGCGCTCCGCGCAGCCTGGACCCGGGAGCGGCAAGCTCCAATAGCTCTGATGCTGACGCTCGACCCCAGCCTGGACCTGTCCACCGAGCTACAAGGGTTGACCGGGAGCGTTGGCCGCGAGCTGCCCGGCGCGTCCATCCGCCTCGAGCCGCTTGCGGCCGAAGAGATCGTGGCCCTCACCGAGGCGATGGCGCCGTGGTGTACCATCAAACAAGATCGCGAGCGCCTGGCGCGCCGGGTCGCGCAGGAGTCGGGCGGCAATCCCCTCCTGGCGGTGACCCTGCTGCGCGACCTGGGTGACTCGGCGCCCGAGCGCCGGGGCGCGGTCGAGTGGCCCCGCCCCGGTGCGACCTACGACTCCACGTTGCCCGTCCAGATCTCCGCGGTCGTCCGCAGCGCGATCACGGCGCGGGTGGCGCGCCTCGATGAGGACGCACTGGCCGCTGTGCGGGCCGCTAGTGTCGGAGGCGAGGTCCTCGATTCGGCGCTGATCGCCGAGGTGCTGGAGCTGCCGCCGGCCCGCATCGACGCCGCGCTCGACCGGCTGGAGCGAGAGCGGTTCATCGTATTTGACGGAGATCGCTACTCCTTTAACGGCCAGCTCATGCGCGCCGTGGTCGAGATCGAGTGCATTCAGGCGGGCGGTCGGCGCAGGCTGCGCGAGCGCCATATCGCGCTACTCGCGACTCGCGACGACATCGACTCGCAGCTGTTACGCGCCCGGTTGCTCGTCGCTGAGCGGCATCCCAACGGGTTCGAGGCTGCCCGCTTGGTGGCCGAGCGGGCCTGGACGCTCGGCGCCAAGCGCACTGCGGCGGCGGCCGTGCGCCTCGCCGAGCGCGCCGCCGGGGACGACACTGCGAGGCTTGCGTCGTTGGAGCCGTTGCGGCGCCACGAACGGGTTGCGGCGCAATGAGTTGTCACGACCGTCGCGGCAATTGGCCGATGCGTGGGCGCGTTCCCTTACTCTGGTGCCCAGACCAGGCACCGGAGGACCCATGACTGCCCGTACGCTCGTTGTGCTGCTCGCCAGCGCGTGCTTCTTTCCCGGCGAGCCGTCGGGCCCCGGGCGCGTGACGTTCGTGCTCGACTTCGCGCAACCCTATCGGGTGCCCCTCGCCGGGACCGCCCAGCCTTCGGTCAAGATCACGGCCGATGGGCAGGTTCTCTCCGGCCCCAATTACCATCTCGAGAGTCTCGATCCCACTGTCGTGGGGGTGGACCCGACCGGGCGGGGCCTCGACGGCGTGGCGCGCGGCACAGCGTCGGTCCGCGTGATCTACGAGACGGCGACCGGCGCGCCGGACACGACGTTCACAGTGCGGGTGGTGGTGTCGCGGGTCGGTGTAAGCAGGGCCACGCTCGCATTCACACGGCTCGCAGATACGAGTCGGCTTACCGCCACGGCCTACGACGCGAAGGATGCCGCGGTCCCGAGTGTGAACTTCAAGTGGTCGAGCGCCGAGGCGCGCGTCGCGAGCGTGGATACCGCGGGGCTCGTCAGGGCCCTGAATGAGGGCACGGTCGCGATCACGGCCGAGGCAGACAGCGTGACGGGCTCGTCCAGCGTCAGCGTGACGCAGGTGGCCGCAGCGGTGCGGATGGTACCCAAGCTCGACACGCTGCGCACGGTCAGCCGCTCAACGCAGTTCCTCGCCGTCGCCCTGGACGACACGAACGGCATCATCCGGACAGCCAAGCCGCACTGGAGCAGCAGTGATGAGCACGTCGCCCGGATCGACACGACGGGACTCGCCACCGCCACCGGCGCGGGCACGGCCAAGATCATCGCGCGGCTTGGCGCCGCGGCCGACACAGCAGTCCTCGTCGTAGCGCAAGTCGTCCGGTTCGTCCTCGTCACGCCTAGCTTCGACACACTCCGGGCGATCGCCGATACGGCGCGTCATACCGGCCTGGCGTTCGACAGTCTGAACTTTCCGATCCCCAAGCCGACGGTTGCGTGGGCGACGGGCGACTCTGGCGTCGCCACGGTGGACCCGACGGGCCTCGTGCGAGCGTCGAAGAACGGCGTCGTCCTAATCACGGCGTCCATAGCAGGGGATTCCGCGTTCGCCACGGTCGTCGTGCATCAGGAAGTCGCAGCCGCGCGGCTCTCGCCGGACAACGTGGCGCTCACCGGGATAGGCGCCACGGTCCAGATGAGCGCCGTGGGTATGGATCGGAACGGCTATGCGGTTGCCGGCGTCGCGTTCGCTTGGAGCAGCGCTTCCGCTTGCGTGGCCATAGTCGACGGCGGTGGCCTCGTCACAGCCCAAGGCGCCGGCACGACTAGGATTACTGCGACCATGGCGAACGCGGCGGTGTCTGGGATGGCCGCCGTGACCGTAACCGGGACCTCGGCGCCGACCATCACTGGGCAGATCGTCTTCGACTCGCCCCGGGGCATCGAGATCATGTCTGCTTGCGGCCTCGACCGGAGGTTGTTGATCAACAACCCAGCCGTCCCCCCCGGGTGGGACCCCACGGATGCGCACGTATTGGACCCAACTTGGTCCCCCGATGGCGGCCGCCTTGCTTATACGTGGGATCCTTACGGAGAGGGTTTCTGGGCCGTTTATGTCGCACGAGCCGACGGCTCGGACGCGCGACGCTTGATTGGCCCTAACGGATATGACGGGGGGGCGGGGGGAACCCTTTGGTTTGCCGACCCCGCGTGGTCCCCGGATGGCACGAAGATCGCCGTAAGAGGGGAAACCTTTGAAGGCAATCAGCAATCGATTTACGTGGTGAATGTGTACAGGACGGGGCGGCTTGATCTGTTGCCGAACCAACGTGCAAGCCACCCCTCGTGGTCGCCGGATGGTACGAAGCTCGCCTTCCAGGGAAACGGGGGAGTGTATGTCGTGAATGCCGACGGGACAGGGGCCGTGAGCCTGATCGGTCCTCCTGGGGGGTCCGTCCCGGCGTGGTCTCCCGACGGCGAGCAGCTCGCGTTCGTCCACGACAGTACCGTCTGGGTCATGAACGCGGACGGATCCGGCGCCAGAAGCCTCGGTGTCGTCGGCGGCCAGCCGGCGTGGGCCTTCAACGGTACCTACATCATCTTTGCAGGCGGCCCGCGATCGGACCTTTACGCGATCAACCGGGACGGGACCGGGCTGCTGCAACTCACCGCGACGGACGAGCCGGAGCAGCACCCTTCCTGGCGGCCGTAGCTCCGGGAACGACGGCGACGTGCGTAGCAACCTCGCGCGGGCGACAATCGTCGGACGCTGGCCCTGTCTGGTGGCGCGCCGTATCGTATCCTCCGATGCGCTGCGTCCACTGCGCGAACCCGCTCCCGGACGGCGGTCTGTTCTGCACCAACTGCGGCGCCGATGTGCGGGACTCAGCGTCCACGCCCGCGGCGTCCCTGGACGACGCCGGCGTCGCCAAGCTCACGCGCCTGCTCCGCGAGGAGACCGCCGGTGAGTACGAGATCGAACGCGAGCTCGCGCGCGGGGGGATGGGGGTCGTGTACCTAGCCACCGAGACCCAACTGCGCCGCCGCGTCGCCATCAAGGTGCTGCCGCCCGCGCTCACCTTCGGCGAGGGCGCCATCGAACGGTTCCGGCGCGAGGCCCGCACCGCGGCGGGACTCGACCACTCCAACATCATTCCCATCTATCGTGTCTCGGCCGGCGGCGAGCTCTTGTGGTATTCCATGAAGCTGCTCGAGGGCAAGAGCCTCGACATGCTCCTCAAGGAGCGCGAGCGACTCGAGTTCGAGGAGACGGTCGCCATCCTAGACCAAGTCGCCGACGCGCTCGACTACGCCCACCAGCACGGCGTCATCCATCGCGACGTGAAGCCCGGTAACATCGTGCTTGATGAACGCGGCCGGGTAACCGTCACAGACTTCGGCATTGCCAAGGAGATCCAGGAGACGTCCGCCAGCGCGTCGGGTCACCTGCTCGGCACGCCCTTCTACATGTCCCCTGAGCAGTACCGCGGCGCTGGGGTCTCAGGGGCCGCCGATCAGTACTCGCTCGGCGTAGTGGCCTACCAATGCCTCGCGGGGCGCGTCCCGTTCGAGGCGTCAACCGCGTACGAGCTCCTCAACAAGCACGTGTCTGAGCCACCGCCACCGCTCGCCGAAGCGCGTCCGCATCTCCCGCCGCATGCCTATGCGGCCATCGACCGCGCGCTGGCGAAGCAGCCGGCCGAACGGTTCGCCACTGTGAGCGCTTTCGTGAGCGCGCTCGCCGGGCGGACGCCGGCGGTGACGGCGCTAGGGCCCGCGAGACCGCGTCGGCGCGCCCTGGTGACGTGGGCAGCCGGCGTCGCCGCCGTGGCGGTCGCGCTGTACGGAGGGATGTCGTTACGGGCGCGAGCGCCTCAGGTGCCCCAGCCGCCGCGCCGGTCGCCCGCGGTCGATACGCTGTCACGCCTGTCGCCCGCTCCGTCGCCTCCGCCGGGCGCGGGCGCACGTCCCTCCGCAACCGCGCCTAGACAAGCACCCTCGGCGCTGCTCATCATCAGGATCACCCCCGGATGGGCCCGCATCTACGTGGACGGCGATTCGCGAGGTGAGCGCCCAGTACACCGCGAGGAGCTGCCCCCTGGCACGCACACCCTGCGGTTCGAGCGTCCGGGATTCGTTCCCCTGGACACGACGCTCGCGCTACGGCCCGGCACAAACGTGATCGAGATCGGTATGCGCCGGGCGAGCCCATGAGAAGCCTCGGCGCGCTGATTCTCCTGCTCGTGGCTAGCTCACCTGCCACAGCGCAAAGTGGTCGCCAGGCGCTGGCGGCTGGTGCCGAACGCTACCTGCTGGCGGACTATCGCGGCGCAGCGCCGCTGCTCGCCCGCGGCCTCGATCCGCAAGCCGGTCCGCTCGATCAGCTGTGGAAGGAGGGAGTCCGGCGCCTCGCGGACGTGCTGCTCGTACTGCGAAACGATTCGCTCGCTGAGACCTGGTTGCGATGGGCCTCCCGCTTGAGCCCCGACTTCGCCGTCGACGAGGAGGTCGCGCCCCCGTCGGTGGTGCGGGCGGCTCGAGCGGCCCGTGCCTTCGTAGATTCGACGCCACGTGACCGGTTCGTGGCAAGTACTCAGTTCCACTGGCCGCACACACCAGTCACCGACACCCCCGGAACCGTGCGATTGGCCACCGCGAGCATCCCGATCACGGCCCGGATCGGCGCTGATCAGTTTCTGCGCGGCGCGGAGTCGCGCCGCCTCCCGCCGGGCAGCTACGAGGTGGTCGTGTCGGCTCCCGGGTACTTACCCACGCGCCTCACAGTCGAGCTCTTGCCCGGAGTTGAGACGCTAATTCGGGTATCCCTGCTCCCCGAAACGGCCGGCCTCCTGTACGTTGCCGCACGCCCCTGGGGCACGCTCTTCGTCGACGGCGAGCGGATCGGCTACACGAGCGTGGCGGCGCACCACGTCGCACCAGGGAGTCACATCATTCGGTTGACGAGAGACTCAAGACCCCCGAGCGACACGACTATCGTCGTGGCAGCGCGTCAACAGGTGCGACTGTCGTGGGTTGCCGAACACGACGCTCTGGGTGCGGCTAGGGTTGACAGCGCGTTGGCCAAACTCGACGCCGGAGAGATCGAGCGCGGAGCGGAGATGTTGCGCCAGGCGCTCACGCCGAATCAGTCTTCGCTCCCACCGGCCGTGGGAGGCCGAGCGTTCGCGCGCCTGGCCGACGCGATGTGGTCCCTCGGCGCTAGGGACAGCGCGCGCGCTTGTCTCCGAGAGGTCGTCCGGGCAGACCCGTTCTACACCCCATCGACGGACCTCTTCAACCCCGACCTGCAGACAGCCTACGTACAGGTGCGGGCGCAGAGCACGGTGATTGGCCTGCGCGGTCCACGAGACACGGTGCTCACCCCCCTCCGGGATACCCTGCCCATCGAAGTCGTGGTGGGCCGGCCCGGGGAAGTGCGGCTGCTGCTGCGGCTCGCCGTCCCGCAGCCTCACGACTCGCTGCTGACGGTGCTGCCGGTCGATAGTGTGGTGATCGCGAGAATCCCACTCGCCGCTGCCGACGGCCACGTGCTGGCGCCGGGCGTGTACGCGATCGAGGGCGTAGTCGCCGCCTCGAGCAGCGCCGCGAGCACGTTACTGCAACTCACCGTCGAACGCACGGCCGTCGACACGACCCCGCATGCGTCCGCCATCCCGAGCGCGACATACCGGCCCGAGACGAGGAAGGCGGGCGTGACCCTCCGGACGGTCCGCGAGGGCGTGGGCCTGGGCGCGCTCGCCTTCCTGGTGTCTGCCGCGGTGAACAACGCGGCGCTGAGTGGCCGCTCTGTTCCACCGGCCGCCCTGTTGGTCGGCGGGTCAGTCACACTCGCGACCGTTGCTTTCAAACGCCCTGCCCTCCCCGTTTCGGAGAACGTCGGCTACAACGACTCCTTGCGGGTCGGGTGGCAGGCGCGCAATCGAGCGATCGCCGCCGAGAACGCTGCAGTGCTCGGGCGCGCACCACGACGGATACGCACGGCGCGAGAGCCATGAACGCCCGTGGAGGGATGGCCCTGTCACTCGCTGCGCTGCTCGTCGCCCGTTCCCAGCTCGCCGGGCAGGCCGTCGACGCCCGCGCCCTGGTCGCGGCGCCGAGGAACAGCGCCCGGCTGGGAGGCGTGACGGAGCGAGCGGATGGGGTGTGGGCCGGCATGGCGGTCGATTTTCGCGCCGGCCGTTTTGCCCTCTCCGGGCGCGGTACGCGGGGCCAGCTGACCACTTCGCAAGCGGGGCTCGTCCCCGACCGCGACGTCGGCGAGATCGCCGTGAGTGCCCGCTACGATGTCCGGTCTTGGATCGGTCTCGATCTCGGCTATACAGGTCGGGCATTCAGCTCGGCCGCGGGATACCAGCGATGGAACATGGCCGGCGTCGGCCTCACGGCGACGCGCGACGTGGGAACACCGGCGGTCCGGGCCTTCGCCAGCCTCGCCTATCTCCCTGTCGTGAGAATTCGCTCACACGAGAATCCGACCTTTTCCTTCGGCAGCAACGTTGGCATTGCCGTCGCCCCAAGCCGGTCTCCGTTCACCTTCGCGCTGAGCTACCGCATCGAGCGTTTCGGCTTCCCGAGGGCCATCGGGCGCTCGGAACAGTTCGAAGCGCTGTCGTTCTCGGCGGGTGTGAGGGCCTGGCGGCACGGCGGACGGTGGACGCTCGGCGGAGGCAGTTGATCTACTGTAGGTCGCCTCACCATGGGGAACCACAACGACCCCCTGAGATGCCCTTTCACGGGGTCGCGTGCTGTGAGTTATGCTGTGTGTTTCTTACGACACTCGGTTGATCTTCGGTCTTGCTGTTACGACACCGATGCCCAGAACACCGCGTAAGTGCTACTTGGTGTCGTAACTCGGACCCCTAGTGGTTCGCATGGGGTTCAGGGGGTCGCGGGTTGAGCTGCGCGCCGGACGCGTCAAATCCCGCCGTCCCGACTCGTACGACGGTCATCTAAGGAGGTAGCGGAAAGGGGGCGAGCGTCGCGTGCGGGCGGCGCTCGCCCCTGCTTCACTTGCCACTCGCCGCTCACCGCCCTACGTTTGCGACGTACCGACGAGGCCGCTCTTGCCGGAGGTTTCTGGGCGGTCTTGGTGGAGGTGGGAAAGCCGGAGGAGTCGTATGCCGGGTGAACCGCCGCGCAGACGCGAGATCGAGCGGCCGCTCTGAATCACGGTCTGTAAGCACCTTCAGCTGAGGGTGCCCGCAACCTCCGGATTTACTCGGTCGAATGGTCAACCGGCACGATCAGCGAGCTAGTCACTCGTCTCGTCGCTGGAACCGTGGAAGCGCTCTCGTGACGCGAGGGCGCTTTCGTTTTTCAATGGCGAGGGAGGTTGGATGGACGACACTGGCGGCGGGTTCGTCGTCGGGTGGGGGACGCTCGCCCTCATCAACGCGGCGCTCGCGCAGACCAAGAATCGCAGTCGACTCGGCTGGTTCCTGCTCTCGCTGTTCTTCGGACCCGTCGCCACGCTGGCCATTCTCCTGGTCGGACGGGCGGGCGACGACGTGAACGATTCATGAACGGACCGGCTGGCGCGAGCGGCGTCTCGCGGCACGACGCGCAGCTGGACGCGCTGCCGATAGACGCCAACAGCGACCACAGCGGGTCACATGGAGCGCGTTCAAATCCCGCCGTCCCGACTGAGTGAAGACGAAGCCTCACACTGACTTCCGGTGTGGGGCTTTTTCTTCGGTGATGTGGGGCTAACTTCGTACCTCCTCAACTTCGAAGTGACGCCTGCCTTCTTCTGATCTACGCGACCAGCTTCAAGCGACCCTGAGCGGAAGTTACACGCTCGAGCGCGAACTCGGCGGCGGTGGGATGTCGCGCGTGTTCGTCGCCGAGGAGACCGCGCTCGACCGCAAGGTCGTGATCAAGGTGCTCCCGCCGGAGACCGCGGCGCAGGTCTCACTCGAACGTTTCAAGCGCGAGATCCTCCTTGCGGCCAAGCTCCAGCATCCGCACATCGTGCCGCTGCTCACCGCGGGCGAGTCGAACGGCCTGCCGTACTTCACGATGCCGTTCGTGGACGGCGAGTCGCTGCGGGTTCGCCTCGCGCGGCACGGCGAGTTGCCCGTCAACCATGCCATTCGCATGCTGCGCGAGATCGCCTCCGCGCTCGCGTATGCGCACGAACACGGAATCGTGCACCGCGACATCAAGCCCGACAACGTGCTGCTCTCTGGCGGCAGCGCGATGGTCACGGATTTCGGCGTCGCGAAGGCGTTGAGCGCCTCGAGCAACGCGGAGCACGGCGGCATCACGTCGCTCGGCGTGGCGCTCGGCACACCGGCGTACATGTCGCCCGAGCAGGCGAGCGCCGATCCCAGTGTGGACCACCGCGCGGACATCTATTCGGTCGGCGTGCTCGCATACGAGCTGCTCACGGGGCAGCCGCCCTTCGCGGGCCGCTCGCCGCAGAACGTGCTGGCGGCGCAGGTGACCGAAGCGCCCGAGGCGATCAACAGGCGGCGCGCCTCACTGCCGCCCGCGCTCGCGGCGCTGGTGATGCGCTGCCTGGAGAAACGCCCAGCCGATCGCCCGCAGAGCGCGAGCGAGGTGGTGCACGCGCTGGACGACATCACCACGCCGAGCGGGGGGATCACGCCGACCGGCACGCAGCGCCCCGCCGCGGCGGCACCGTCGAGCGGAGCGTCACGTGGAGGTTCGCGCCGGTGGGGCGCGATCGCGGCGGCGGTGGTCCTGGTCATCGTCATCGCGAGCTGGCTCCTCGCAACGCGAACCGGCGGCGCGGCCAAACTGCGCAGCATCGCGGTGCTCCCGACGGACATCGGCGCAGACACGGCACACGCCTTTCTCGCCGACGGACTGTCGAGCGACCTGACTACCAAGCTGTCGAAAATCCCGGGGCTTTCGGTGCGGGCCTACTCGCCGTTGAGCGTCATGCACGGGCGCACGGTGCGCGAGGCCGGGAAGGAACTCGGCGTCGGGGCGATTGTGACGGTGAGGGTGGCGCGGTCGGGGACGCAACTCCGCGCGACCGCGTCGCTCGTCGATGCCGCGAACGACGACCTCCTCTGGTCGGAGGCGTTCGCGGCGAGCGACCAGGACCAGTTCGCGCTTCAGGACAAGCTCGTCTCCGCCATTGCGGGCGCGCTCAACCTCTCGCTGTCGCCCGCGACCACCACCGCCGTGCGGGCGCGCGGCACGAGCAGCAACGAGGCGCACCAACTGGTCCAACGCGCGCGGCTCGAGACGGACCAGTTCACGGCCGCCTCGCTCCGTTCCGCCATCTGGCACGCCGAAGCCGCGATCGCGCTCGACTCGACCTACGCCGACGCCTGGGCCGCGCTGGCCGACGCGTGGGGCTACACGGCCGATGACTTCGTGTCGGCGGCGACGGCGGGTCCGCAAGTACGGCGC
>Ga0209056_10000363_pt1 | contig 50525 bp, 47 predicted proteins | sample GraSoiAngelo_114_FD_185876 | JGI IMG/M metagenome (GOLD analysis project Ga0209056, IMG submission 185876) | Grasslands soil microbial communities from the Angelo Coastal Reserve, California, USA - 14_0903_13_40cm (SPAdes) (version 2) | ecosystem: Environmental > Terrestrial > Soil > Grasslands...
GGCTCGGCCATCTTCTTCAACCCGGCCGGCCTCGCTGGCGCGAAAGGCGCGCACCTCACGGTCGGGGCGACGCTGCTCGACGTCCAGGGCGGCTTCACCGACGACATCTTCCAGCAGAAGAGTGATCTCGAAGACCCACTGCTCGCCGTGCCGCAGGCCTACCTGTCCTACGGCATGACGCCGCAACTGGCAGTCGGCGTCGGCGTGTTCGCTCCCTTCGGCCTCGAGACCAAATGGCCGACGACCTTCGACGGGCGGTTCGCCGGCTACGACAACATCCTCCAGTCGCTCTACATCCAACCCACTGTGGCCTATCAGGTTACGCCGCAAATCTCGATCGGCGGTGGGTTCGACATCGTGCTCGGCAAGGTGGAGTTGAACCAGCGGCTCGATCTCGCGCAGGCACCGGTGCCGCTCGCGGGTGTGCCCCCCGGCACCGTCTTCGGGCAGTTCGGCATCGCGCCGGGAACGGACTTCGCCAACGCCCACCTCGAGGCCACGAAGACAACGGTCGCCGCACACTTCGGCGCGATCGTCAAGGTCAACGACCAGCTCTCGTTCGGCGCCCGCTTCCTCACGCAGGCCAAGTTCGACTACTCCGGCACCGCGAGCTTCCAGCAGGTGCTGACGGGCTTGATCGTGCCGGCCGACGTCACCGTTGGGACGCTCACGATTCCGGCCGGCACCCCGATCGACGTCCTCCTCGCGGCGCCGATAGCGGTCGGCGGACTGGACCTGTTCAACCCCACGACCGGGGTGTTCCGGTCCCAGCCGGTCACGACGACGATCAAGAACCCCGCCATGATGACGGTGGGGCTCGCTTACAAGGTGGGCAACGGCTGGACGTTGCTAGGCGACTACCAGCTCACTTGGTGGAGCCAGTTCGACACGGTCGCCCTCGTGTTCCCGACGGACGCCTACAGCGTCCTCGGTCGCACGTTGTACGAGCGCTACCGGAACACCAGCGGCTTCCGCGTCGGCGCGGAGTGGGCGAAGGACGCGAAGTGGACGTTCCGCGGCGGGTACCTCTATCATGATGGCGCGGCACCAGCCGAGACGGTCACGCCGTTGCTGCCCGAAGGCGAGCGCAACGAGTTCACGGCCGGAACGACGATCAAGTTGACCAGCGCCCTCACCGCCGACCTCGCGTACCAGTACATCAGGCAGAACGACCGGCGCGGCCGCACGCGCGAGCCGTTATCCGGCCCGGCGACGACCGGGATGAACAACGGCCTGTACACCTTCCATGCGCACCTCTTCGGGGTGTCGCTCGGCTACGCTTTCTGAGAGGGCCACCACGATGACGATCCGACGTCTGTCGCTCGCCGCCGCACTGGGTCTGGCCCTGGTCGCGGTCGGCTGCCATAACGACGATCTGTTCACCCCCCTGATGCCTGCCTACAAGGGCGGCGCGATGTTCGTGCGCTACGTGGCGATGGGCAACAGCATCACCGCCGGGTTCCAATCAGGCGGGATCAATGACACGACGCAGCTCCAATCGTACGTGCGCCGGGTGGCGAATGCGATGGGCGCGCCGTACTACTACCCGCAGCTCGTGTACCCCGGGTGCCCGCCCCCGTTCACGAATATCTTCACGAATACCCGGCTATTGGGTGGGACTGCGACGACGTGCTACTACCGCGCCACGCCGATCCCCCCGTTCCTCACCAACGTCGCGGTGCCTTCGGCCGAGGTAATCGACATCCTGCACAACGGCCCGTTTGTCCCGGGGACCAACTCCAACCCGCTGACGCAGCTGATGCTGGGCGGGCGGACGCAGATCCAGGCGATGGCGGCCGCGCATCCCACGTTCGTGAGCGTGTGGATCGGCAACAACGACGTGCTCGGCTCGGTCCTGAGTTCCACCAATGCGGGAGACTCGACGCTGATCACGCCGGTCGCGACGTTCCAGGCGGAGTACCAGGAGGTCGTGGACTCGATCAAGGCCGCGAACGCCCAGGCGATCCTCATCGGTGTCGCGAACGTGACGGAAATCCCGTTCGTCTCGCAGGGCGCGACCTACTGGGCCATCCGAAACGGGCTCGTACCGGGCCAGCCCGGCGACACGTTCCCGTCGGCCGACAGTCTGTTTCACGTGGACCCGCTGTGCGCACCCAGTGCCTTGGGAGGGAAGGGGGATTCCGTACTGGTCCCGTTCCCCTTCGGGGGCGCGCTCCTCGCGGCGGCGCAGGCCGGCGTGGACGACACGCTGCACTGCACGGAGCCCCAGACCGTGCAGCCGGCGGAGCTGGTGAAGATCGTCACAACCGTCGCGGCCTACAACGCGTTCATCTCGAGCGCCGCCTCGACGAATGGGTGGGCGTACTTCGATCCCGCGCCGGCGCTCGATTCGCTGCGCGGGATCCCGACGCAAGTCGCGCCGTTTCCGAACTTCGGATTCCCCTGCTCGTCGTCGCCGTTCGGCCTGGCCTTCTCGTGCGACGGCTTCCACCCGAGCAGCGCGACGCACCTGCTGATCGCCAAGAAGCTCGTCCAAACGATCAACACGAAATACAGCTCCGCGATCCCGTCTCCCTGACGCGAACCGGACGCGTGTCGCGGGGTAGCCACGACGGCATCCGCCCATCGGCGGGTGCCGTTTCGCTATGAGAGCCCTCCGCCTCGCCCTCGCCCTGGTGAGCCCCGCCCTGACCGGCGGGGCCATGCTCGCGGCTCAAACGGTCGAACGGACCGACGTCCCCGATCGCGGCATGATCCGCTTCACGTTCGACCCGCGAATCATGACGTGGAACTCCGAGTTCACCGACGCCGGCCGGCTCGGCCTGGGCCGCGGACTGACGGGCGACACGGTCGGCAGCGCCTACATCCCGTCTGTGGCGCGACTCGAGCAGGACGTACGCCTGGCGAGCGGCGTGGCGGGGTTCGTAGCGAGCCTGGGCCAGGGGCGACTGAGCGTGCGCGAGGAGCGCCGCACCTACCCGATCACGGCCGAGCTGGGGCTCACCGACCGGCTGTCGGTGAGCGTGATGGTGCCGATCGTGCGCGCGGCGACCCGCACGGCGATGAAGCTCTCCCCTCAGGGCTCGAACCTCGGCTTGAACCCGCGGCTCACCGACATCAACGCACCCGCGCGCTATCAGACCTTCTTCACCCAGTTCGACGCGGCGCTCGCGCAGCTCGACCAGAACATCGCGAACGGGATGTACGGGTGCATGCCAAGCCAGCCGTGCGTCGCGAGGGACAGCTCCGCCTACTGGCACGCAGTGCGGGACGCGCTCGACCGCTCCGTGGACAGCCTCGGCGCGACATTTCAACCGTTCCTGCCGCGCGACAGCTCCGACGCCGGCAAGGGCATTCTCCGTGCGGTGGTCACGATCCAGCAGGACCTGGCCACGTTGGGCGTCGGCGGCGTCTTTACCGACACGCTGCTGCTGCCGAGCGACACCGTGGACGCCACCACGCTCAACGGCGTCCTCGTGAGCGACCCAGTCGGGTTCGGGTACCGCGACCTCCCGTTCCGCACGAACTGGCGGATAAACGTGGGGGACGTGGAGGTGGCCGCGAAGTACCGCTTCGCCGCGGGCGCGCATTACGCCGGGGCGGCGGTCGCGCTGGTGCGGCTGCCGACGGGCGCCATCGATTCAGCCGACGACGTGCTGCGCCAGTGGATCGGCGATCACCAGACGGACCTCGAGGGGCGGCTCGTCCAGGAACTGACCGTGGGGCCGGTGTGGCTCAACGTCGCGCTGCGCGCGGGGCTGCAGCGCCCGGGCACGCGGGTGCGCCGCGTGGCGCCCTGGTACGCGCTGCTGGTGCCGTCCGCGGCAACGACGGCGCTGCGCTGGGACCCCGGCGATTACCTGGGAGTGGACGTCGCGCCGCTCGTGCGCCTCGCGCCGCAGCTGGCTGCGGGGTTCACGGCCGGCTATTGGACGAAGGCGCGAGACCACTACACGTTCCGGAGCTCGCAGGACTCGATCGATCTCGCCACCCGCCTCGGCATCCCCACGCCCGCGAGCGTGCTCGACGCGGGCACGTCCCAGCGGTGGCTGCGGCTCGGGTTCGCGCTGAGCTACGTGGGCAAGACGGTCGAGGGCGGGTTTTCGATCGAGCAGACGGTCACCGGCGCGGGGGTCGTGCCGGCCGCGACGCTGTATCGGATCGTCTTTCGGACTTCGCGGAAGCTGTTCTGAGGAGCTCCGCCGCATGGCGCAGCGCGGTGTCCATGTCGGCGTCGCCCAGCATGCGCGCCAGCTCGCGCGTGCGCGCGTCTCCCCTCACCACCTGGACGTCGCTGGTCGCCACGCCGCGCTGCGCCCCCTTCGCCACGACGAGCTGGTGATCGGCGTAGGCGGCGATCTGCGGCAGGTGCGTAATCACGAGCGCCTGTCGCCCGCGGCCAACGCCCGCGAGCGCCTCACCCACCCGCCCACCCACCTCACCGCCGATCCCCTGGTCCACTTCGTCGAACACCAGTGTGGGCACCGCGTCGTGCTCGGCGAGCACCACCTTGAGCGCGAGCATGAGCCGGGACAGCTCGCCGCCGGAAGCGACGCGCGCGAGGGGGCGGGCGTCGAGCCCGAGGTTGAGCTGGACCTGGAACGCCACGCCCTCTCGCCCCGCCGCCCCAGGAGAGGGGAGAGGGGAGAGGTACACTCCGAATCGACCGCCCGGCATGCCGAGCGCGGGTAGGAGCTCGTTGACCGCTACCTCGAGCCGCGCAGCACCCGCCTTTCGTCTCGCCGTGAGCGCGGCGCAGGCGCGGGCGAACTCGGTGGCGGCCGTACTGCGCTGCTCGGCGATGGCGCGGAGATCCAGGTCCGCGGTGTCGAGCAGCTCGAGCTCGTGCGCGGCCTGGTCGCGCGTGGCAAGGACGTCGGGGAGGGCGGGGCCGTACTTCTGCATCAGGCGGAACAGCACGTCGCGCCGCTGCTCGACCGCGGCGAGCCGCCCTGGATCGCCCTCGATCCCCGCCGCATAGTCCCGCGCCGCCTGCGCCAGCTCCTGCACGTGCGCGAACGCCCCGTCCAGGAGCTCCTGCCACCGCGCCACCGTCGCATCGAGCCGCTCGAGGCTCGTCACCAGCTTGGCCGCACGGGCGAGGCCCGCGGTGTCGAGCGCCTGCTCGAGCTCCCGGGCCATGCGACCCAGCTCGTCGGCGTGCGCCAGGCGCTTCGCTTCGGTCTCGAGCGCCTCCGCCTCCCCCAGCTGTGGCGCCGCGCGCGTGATCTCGTCCACGACGTGGCGGAGGTAGTCGGCCTTGCGGCGCACGTCCTCCTGTCTGGCCCGGAGCTCGGCTTCGCGCCGCTCCAGGTCGCGCCAGCGCGCGTGCGCGTCGCGCACGGCCGTCCGCTCCAGCCCCGCCTCGGCGTAGGCGTCGAGGATGTCGCGCTGCGGCTCGGGCCGGAGCAGCGACTGCGTCTCGTGTTGCCCGTGGAGATCCACCAGCAGGGCGCCGAGCTGGGCCAGAACGCCGACGGTGGCGGGGCTGCCGTTCACCCAGACGCGAGATCTCCCCTCCCCCGTGATTTCGCGCTTGAGGATGACGCGCCCATCCTCCACCTCCACCCCAAGGGCGGTCAAGGGCGGTGACAGGCGGTCGAGGGCGGTGGCGGTAAGCTCAAAGGCGCCCTCGATCGTCGTCTTCTGCGCGCCCGGGCGCACCACGTCGGCCGATGCGCGCTCGCCCAGGAGCAAGGCCAGAGCGTCCACCAGCATCGACTTGCCGGCCCCGGTTTCTCCGGTGAGGACGTTGAGACCGGATTGCAGGGGGAGCGTGACGTCGGCGATGACGGCGAGATCGCGAACGCGCAGCTCCGTGAGCACTACTGCCGCTCGCGGTCGGTGAGGTCCCCCCACTGGAGCTTCTTGCGCATGCGGGCGAAGAAGCCCTCGGGGCCGAGGCGCACCAGCTTCACCGGATACTCGGCGCGGCGCACGACGAGCCGGTCGCCGTGCTGCATGGTGGTGCCGATCTGACCGTCGAACGAGACGAGCACGTCTTCGGTCCAGGGGGGGATGGGCTCGACCGCGACCTGGGCGGTGGAGGGCACGACGAGCGGCCGGACGGCGAGCGTGTGAGGACAGATGGCGGTCACGACGATCGCATCCACGCCAGGCACGACGATCGGCCCACCGGCCGAGAGCGAGTAGGCGGTCGAGCCGGTGGGCGTTGCCACGACGATTCCGTCGGCCGAGTACTGACCCACCTCGTCGCCGTCCACCGCGACGCGCAGGCGAATGACGCGCGCCACGCCCCCCTTGTGCACGACGGCGTCGTTCAGCACCACCGGCTCGGCGCGGGTCTTCCCGTGCTTGTCCTCGATGGAAGGGGCCAGCGCGAGCCGCGACTCGGTCGCGTAGGCGCCGCGCACCAGCGCGTCGAGCGCCCAGTCGAGCGTCTGTGAGTTCGCCGTGGTGAGGAAACCGACGCGCCCGAGGTTGACGCCGAGGATCGGCGTGCCGGCGCCGTTCAAGGTGCGGGCCCCGCGCAGCAGGGTGCCGTCGCCGCCCAGCGTGATCATGCAGTCGAGCCGCGCCGCCCGGTCGAGCAGCGGCGGGCCGGGTTGGGGCCACAGCGCCGCGATCCGCTCCTCGGTGTAGAGCGCGCAGCCGAGCCGTGGCGCGACCTGCGCCAGGTGGGCGAGCAGACTCTTCAGATCGCGATAGCTCGGGTTTCCGACGACCCCGACGTTCATGACGGTGTGAGCGACTCCTCGGCGGCGAGGGCCCGGACCCGCGCCGCGATGCCGGGCCCCGTGAGCCCGACCTCCGCGAGCTGCTGCGCCCGCGGCGCGTGCTCGTAGGTACGGTCGGGTGCACCGAGGGGCACCACGCGCACCTCGGGGGCGACCGTCTCCACCAGGCCCGCCAGGTAGGCGCCGAATCCGTTCGTCACCGTCCCGTCCTCGACGGTGACGAGCAGCCGGTGCTCCCGCACGAGCGCGTCGAGCAGGGCGCGGTCGATCGGCTTCAGGAAGCGGCAGTTCACGACGGTGACGTCGAGTCCCTCGGCCGCGAGCGCCTCCGCGGCCGCGAGCGCCGGCTGGCACATCACCCCGACTGCGAGAATGGCGCAGTCCTTCTTCCCCTTGCTGGGACGCAGCACGTCCCAGCTGCCGTACGGCAAGGGGGCCACCTCGGCGGCGGGCGGGGTCTCCCCCGGCGCCTTGTCGCGCGGATAGCGCAGCGCGAACGGCCCCTCCGTGTGCTCGAGCGCGCAGCGCAGCAGCCCGATCAGCTCGGCCCCGTCCTTCGGCGCGGTCACCGTCATGTGGGGGACGGCGAGCAGGTAGGCGATGTCGTACAGCCCCATGTGCGTCTGGCCGTCCTCGCCCACCATCCCGGCGCGATCGAGACAGAAGATCACGGGCAGCCGCTGGATCGCGACGTCGTGAATGACGCTGTCGTACGCGCGCTGCAGGAACGTGGAGTAGATCGCCACCACGGGCCGGATGCCCTGGGTCGCGAGCCCGGCGGCGAAGGTAGTCGCATGCGCCTCCGCGATCCCCACGTCGAAGAAGCGGTCGGGCCACTTCTTCTGGAACAGGTTGGTCCCGGTGCCGGAGGGCATCGCGGCCGTGATCGCCACGAGTCGCGGGTACTCGGCGGCGAGCTGCGTGAGGGCCTCGCCGAACACGCGCGTCCACTGCGGCGGCCCGGGCGTCACCGGCTTGAGCTGGCCCGTCACCGGATCGTAGGGCGCGCGCGCATGGTACTTCTCCGTGTCCGGCTCCGGGAGCGGAAAGCCCTTCCCTTTTTCGGTGATGACGTGCACCACACGGGGGCCCTTGAGCGTCTTCACGATCTCAAAGGCCTGCACCAGCTGCGGGATGTTGTGCCCGTCGATCGGCCCGAAGTAGCGGAAGCCGAGCTCCTCGAACAGCATGCCCGGCGACCACAGGTTCTTGATGCTCTCCTCGAGCGTCTTCGCGAAGTCGACCAGCTTCTGGCCGCCCACGAGGTGCGACACCGACTGGATCAGCCCCTTCACGCGCTCGCGAATCCGCACCGTGATCGGGCTGGCGATGATCGATCCCAGGTACTTGTTGATGGCGCCGACGTTGGGGGCGATCGACATCCCGTTGTCGTTCAGGACCATGATGATGTCGCGCCCGGAGTGACCGGCGTTGTTCATCGCCTCGTACGGCAGCCCGCAGGTGAGGGCGCCGTCACCCACCACCGCCACCACTTTGTAATGCTCGCCCTGCAGGTCGCGCGCCGCGGCCATGCCGTACGCCGCCGACAGACCGGTGCCGGCATGCCCCGCCCCGAACTGGTCATGCGGGCTCTCGGAGCGCCGCAGGAATCCCGACAGGCCGCCGGGCTGGCGCAGCGTGGGCAGCCGGTCGTCGCGACCGGTGAGGATCTTCCAGGGATAGCCCTGGTGCCCCACGTCCCACACGACCTTGTCCGCGGGGGATTCGAAGCAGTAGCACAGCGCCACGGTGAGCTCGACGACGCCCAGCCCGGCCCCGATGTGGCCGCCCGTCTGGGACACGACGTCGATCAGCCGCTGGCGCACCTCGTCGGCGAGGAGCGGGAGCTGGTCGCGCGAGAGCCGCTTGACGTCCGCCGGACCAGTGATCGACTCAAGGAGAGACACGGTTCCCTTTCCGACAGATTGCGGATTGCGGATTTCGGATTGCGGATTGGACACCCGCCCTTCGAATCCGCAATCCACAATCCGCAATCCGCAATTGATTCAATTGGGCCTCGTCACGATATAGTGCGCCAGCTCCGCCAGCGTAGGAGAAACTAACCCCGCTTGCCGCAACCGGTCTACCGCCCGCGCCGCGAGCCGCTCCGCCTCGGCCCGCGCGGCGCCCACGCCGCCCAGGGTCACGAACGTGGCTTTCGCGCGCGCCGCGTCTTTGCCGGCCGTCTTGCCGAGTTGCGCGGACGTGCCGGTGGCGTCAAGCACGTCGTCGTAGATCTGGAAGGCGAGCCCCACATCCGCGCCGTAGCCGCGCAACGCCTCGCACGCGGCCGGGGGCGCCCCCGCCGCGAGCCCGCCGATGACGCAGGCGGCCGCGATCAGGGCGCCGGTCTTGCGGCGGTGCAGGTCCTCGAGGTCGGGCGCCGGCACCCCGGCCCCCCGTCCTTCGGCCTCGAGATCGAGCGCCTGGCCCCCGATCATGCCCCCGGCGCCGGCGGCGCGGAACAGCTCGAGCGCGACGGCCTGCCGCTGCGCCGGCGCGAGCGCTCCCCCCGCGCCCTCCTCCAGCGCCTCGAGGCCGGCCGCGAGCACGCGCGCCGCGAGCGCCACCATCTGATAGCCCGCGACGGTCGCGGTCGCGACGTCGAAGGCGCGATGCGTCGTGGGCCGGCCGCGCCGCAGGTCGTCGTCGTCCATGCAGGGAAGGTCGTCGTGGACCAGGGAGTAGGCGTGAACCACTTCCACCGCGGCGGCGAGCTCGGCGATACCGCGCGCCGCTTCCCCCCCTCCTCCCCCCAACGCCTCGTAGCTCGCGAACACGAGGGTGGGCCGGAGCCGCTTCCCCGCCGACAGGAGGCTGTAGCGGATCGGGGCCGACGCCACGGCGCCCCAGCGCTCGAGCACGGCGTCCACCCGGGCGCGGGCGTCCGAGAGGTAGGCCTCGAGGGCGCGATTAGGTGTCGAAGTCTTCAACCTTGAGGTTGCCCGCCTGATCCGTGAGGACCTGCTTCACCTTCGCTTCGGCGGCGGTGAGCCGGTCGCGCGCCTCGCGCAGTCGCTCCACCCCTTCCTCGAACAGCTTCAGCGCGTCGTCGAGATCGAGCTCCTGGCCTTCGAGGCGGCGCACGATCTCCTCGAGCCGTTCGAGCTGCCGGGCGAAGCTCGCGTCCTCGCGCGGCGCGGCCATCACGGCTTCCCGACGCGCGCCGCCACCTCGCCGTCGGTGACGCGCAGCCGGAACGCGAGCCCCGGCGTGAGCTGGGCGACGCGCTTCAGCACCCGCCCTTCCGCGTCGCGGGCGAGCGCGTAGCCGCGCTCGAGGATTTTCAAGGGGGAGAGCGCGTCGAGGCGGCCGCCGGCCGCGCCGAGGGCGTGGCGGCCGCGCTCGAGGCGGCGCTCGATCGCCGCCGCGAGGCGGTCGAGCGTGCGGTCGAGTCGCTCGGCGATCCGCCCCGAGCGCGCGGCGAGCCCGCGCGCCAGCCGCGCGCCCAGGTGCGCGAGCTCCGTCGCGACGTCGCTGCGATCGGGCGTGGCGGCCTCCGCCGCTGCGGAGGGCGTGGGCGCGCGGAGATCGGCGACCAGGTCGCACAGCGTCACGTCGGTCTCGTGCCCCACGGCCGAGACGACGGGGACCGGCAGCGCCGCCACGGCGCGGGCCACGCGCTCGTGATTGAAGGTCCAGAGATCCTCGCGCGAGCCCCCGCCGCGCCCGATGATCGCGAGGTCGAGCCCGTCGAGCCGGCACGCGAGCGCGAGCGCCGCGCAGATCTCCTGCTCCGCGCCCTCGCCCTGCACGCGGGTGGGGATCACGAGCAGCTCGGCGACCGGCCAGCGCCGCGTCATCACGGCGATGATGTCGCGCAGCGCGGCGCCGTCCGGACTCGTGATCACGGCGATGCGGCGCGGGTAGGGCGGCAGGGGCCGCTTGCGCGCGGGGTCGAGCAGCCCGTCCTTCGCGAGCGCGGCCTTCGCCTTCTCGAACGCGAGCTGCCACAGTCCACCCGCCTCCGTCGACAGCAGGTCCAGGACGGTGAGCCGGAACTCCCCCTTCTCCTCCCACACGGTGGGGCGCGCGAACACGAACACCTGCATCCCGTCTTGCGGCGCCGCCGGCAGCCGGCGGTTGTCCTTCTGGAACATGACGCAGCGGATCTGGGCGGTCTTGTCGCGCAGCGTGAAGTACCAATGGCCGCTCTGCCACGCCTTGAAGCCGGAGATCTCGCCCCGCACCCACAGCGGCGCGAGGCCGGCCTCGAGCACGGCGCGCGCCCGGCGCGTGACGTCGCTGACGGTCCACGCGCCCTCGGGCGCGACGGCGGCGAACAGGTCTAGGCCGGCGCCCACTGGCGTGCCGCCTGCACCGTGTTGTAGAGCAGCATCGTGATCGTCATCGGCCCCACACCCCCCGGCACCGGCGTGATCGCGCCGGCCACCTTCTTGGCCTCCTCGAACTGCACGTCGCCCACCAGCCGGTACCCTTTCTTGAGTGACGGGTCGTCCATGCGGTTCACGCCGACGTCGACCACCACCGCGCCCGGCTTAATCATCTCCCCGGTGACGAACTCGGCCTTCCCGATCGCCACGATGAGAATGTCGGCCTGGCGCGTGACGGACTTGATGTCCCGGGTGCGTGAGTGACACACGGTGACGGTGGCGTTCCCGCCCGGGCCGTCTTGGAGCAGCAGCGCCGCCATGGGGCGCCCGACGATGGTCGAACGGCCGACGATCACCACGTGGGTGCCGGTCGTCTCGACGCCGCTCCGCACCAGGAGCTGTTGCACGCCGTACGGCGTCGCCGGCCGGAAGCCGGTGGGGTCGCCGATGGACACCTTGCCCACGTTCTCCGGATGGAACCCGTCCACGTCCTTCTCGGGCGACACGCGGTGCAGCACGCGCTGGGTGTTGATCTGCTTGGGAAGCGGCAGCTGCACCAGGATGCCGTGGATCTTGTGATCGGCGTTGAGCCGCTCGACCAGGGCCAGGAGCTCCGCCTCCGTGGTCTCTTTGGCGAGCCGGATCGTCTCGTGGTACAGCCCCGCCTCGTCGCAGGCCTTGCCCTTCATGCGGACGTAGGTGGCCGACGCGGGGTCGTCGCCCACGAGCACGGCGGCGAGGCCGGGCGTGACGCCCCGCGCGCCCAGGGCGCGGATGTCGCGCTGGAGCTCGGTGCGCATCGCGTCGCCCACGGCGGCGCCGTCGATGATCCTAGCGGGCAAAATCCACCGCGCGGGTCTCGCGGATCACCACGACCTTGATCTGGCCGGGGTATTGCAGCTCCCGCTCGATCTTCCGGGCGATCTGCTCGGACAGCTCGCCCGCCTTGCCGTCGTCGATGGCGGTCGGCGTGACGACGACGCGCACCTCGCGGCCCGCCTGGATGGCGAACACCTTCTCGACACCGGGGAATCCGCCCGCGAGCTGCTCGAGCTGGGTGAGGCGCTTGACGTAGGTCTCGAACGCCTCGCGCCGGGCGCCGGGCCGCGAGCCCGAGACGGCGTCCGCCGCCTGGACGATGACGCTCACGGGCGACTCGTGCGCCACGTCGTCGTGGTGGGCGGCGATACAGTTGACGACCACGGGGTGCTCGCCGTACTTGGTCGCCACCTCCACCCCCAGCTGCACGTGGGTGCCATCGTGCTCGTGCGTCAGCACCTTGCCGATGTCGTGCAGCAACGCACCCCGCTTCGCGAGCTGCGCGTCGAGCTTCAGCTCCGCCGCCATGATCCCGGCGAGCCAGGCTACTTCCTTCGAGTGATCGAGGATGTTCTGCCCGTACGACGTCCGGTATTTCATGCGACCCACCAGCTTGACCAGCTCGGGATGCATCCCCTTGATCCCTGTCTCGTAGATCGCCTGCTCGCCCGCCTCGACGATCGACGCATCGACTTCGCCGCGGGCCTTGTCCACGACTTCCTCGATGCGCCCCGGATGAATCCGCCCGTCGGTGATCAGTCGCTCGAGCGCGAGCCGACCCACCTCGCGCCGCACCGGATCGAAGCACGACACCACCACGGTGTCGGGTGTGTCGTCGATGATCACGTCCACACCGGTGGCGGCTTCGAACGCCCGGATGTTGCGGCCCTCGCGCCCGATGATGCGGCCCTTCATCTCGTCGGAGGGCAGCGCGACCGCCGAGACGGTGCTCTCCGCGGTGTGCTCGGCGGCGAGACGCTGGATCGCGAGGGCGAGGATCTTCTGCGCCTCTTTGTCGGCGTTCCGCTTCGCCTGCTCCTTCAAGTCACGGGCGAGGGCCGCGGCCTCGCCGCGCGCCTCGTCCTCGAGCCGGCGCAACAGCTCCTGCTTCGCCTCCTGCGCGGTGAGTCCGGCGATCCGTTCGAGCCGGGCGCGCGCCTCCAGCTCCGTGGCCGCGAGGGCGCGCTCCCGCTCTTCCAGCGCCGCCACGCGCTCTTCCAGACCCTGCTCGCGCCGGTCGATCTCACGCCGCCGCCGGGCCACGTCTTCGTCCCAGGCCTCGCGCGCGCGGAGCAACTCTTCCTTCGCGGCCAGCACCATCCGCTGGCGCGCCTCTTCGAGCAGCCGCGCGCTCTCGCCCGCCGCGGCGCGCGCCGCCGCCTCGGCCGCCCCGCGCTGCACCCGACGGCCAACGATATAGAAGGCCGCCCCGGCGGCTGCTCCCCCACCGAGGAGGCTCGCGACGATCGCCAGCCAGTCCGCCATACGCTCTATCTCCAGCACCGCTCCCCCCTCCCCGAGGAGGGCGGAGCGGAATGTTATCTCACGCCTGTCCGATCAACGCCTTCCGCTTGGCGGGCGGGAGCAACCGCGTCAGATCGTCCGCCAGCGCGGCGAGCCGCGCCGCGACCTCCCGCTCGCCCTTCTTCGTCTGGAACAGCTCGTTGGTGATGTCGAGCGCGGCCAGGATCGCGGCCTTGTGCGTCTCCACGATCGGCCCCTGCGACAGGACCTTCTTTAGCGCCTGGTCGACGTACGCCGCCACCTCGCGCGTGTATTCCGGCGGCAGATCGGACCGCACCGTGTACTCCTCGCCGCCGATCATCACCTTCACCGCGTGCTTCTTGGTGCTCATGGCGCGGCTCCCCCTGCCCCCCCCGTAGCGCCAGCGCCTGCTGCTGTGCCCCCCCCGCCCCCATCGCCCGCCTGGCGCGCCTGCTCCTCCAGGAACGTGAGCCGGCTCAGGAGATCCTGCACCCGGACCTTCGCCGCTTCGACTCGCTGGCGCAACAGCTTGTTCTCCTGCTCCACCTCGGCGGCGCGGGCCTTGACCTCGGGGTCGGGCCGGGCGGCTCCCGCGCCGCGCGCGCCACTCTCCTTCAGCTCGGCTTCGGCCTTTTGCGCGCGCGCGCGCCAGGTGGCCAGCTCGTCCGCCACGTGGCGGAGGATCGTCTCGAGCTGGTCGAGCACCTGCGCACCCCCCCCCGCCCCCGCCACCCCTGTTCCTCCATCAGCCCGCTCGCCGTCGTACACCAAGCTCGTCCTCCAACGCCTTGAGACCGCGCGCCACCACCTCGTCCACGTCGCGGTCGCGCAGCGTGCGCGTGGGATCGCGGAAGGTGCAGTGCCAGGCGACGCTGCGGTGGCCCGCCGGGACTCCACCTCCCGGTCCACGATACTCGTCGAACACGTCCACCCGTTCGAGCAGCGGCCCTGCCGCGCGCCGCAGCACGTCGGCCACCGCCGCCGCCGTCACCCCCGCCGGCAGGACCAGCGCGAGATCGCGCTCCACCGGTGGCTGCAGCGGCAGCGGACGGTACGTTGCCAACTCCACGCTTCCGACCAGCAGCCGGACCTCGAACCCGAAGAGCGACGCCGCCCAGACCGGCGCATCGGCCTCGAGGGGACCTGCCTCCCCCACGACCTCCCCAGTCCGTTGCGCCGCCACCCAACCAACCGCCCCACCCGTTGCCGGTTGCACGACGCACGAGGGGGCCGCGACGTCCACCGCTAACTCAAAGTGGTGCTTCAAGTCCCATAAGTCCATATCAGGTACTTTCGCACCGTCGGACCAGTGGGGCGGGTACCGGCCGCCGGTGAGGACGCCGGCCACGGAGGTCCATTCTTCCAGGGCACGCTTCCCCCTTCCCTCTTCCCCGGCCGTCCACCGGAACACGGTGCCGACTTCGAAGAGCCGCACGTCCCGACTCCGGTTCGCCCAGTTGTGCTCCACCCGTCGTATCAGGCCCGGCAGCAGGCGGCTGCGGAGGTGCGCCTCCTCGGCCGACAGCGGGTTCAGCACCGCGACGGCGTCGGGCCCGTCGGGGGGGCCCAGGGGAAGCGTGCGCGCCTCGTACAACCCGGACCGCGCCAGCCGCTCGCGGGCCCGCGCGCGCGCGCGCTCCTCGGGCGCGTCGGGTACGGTCCCCGGCCGGTAGGGCCGCAGCTCGTCGGGGAACGCGTCATAGCCCGCGAGCCGCGCGACCTCTTCGATCAGGTCGACGTCGCGCGTCACGTCGGGGCGCCACCCGGGCACCTGGACCGCGAGCCGCTCCTCCTTGGGCGCCACGAAGAACCCGACCGACGTGAGGTACCGCTCGATGTCGGCGCGCGCGACCGCCACGCCGAGCAGCCGGGAGACGCGCTCGGCGCGGAGGAACACCGTGCGCTCCTGGACCGGCTCGGGCCAGAGGTCGAGCGGCGGCTCGCGCAGCTCGCCGCCCGCCACCGCGACGATGAGCTCGATCGCGCGCCGCAGCGCGTCCGGCATGGCCAGCATGTCGATGCCCCGCTCGAAGCGGTAGCTCGACTCGCTCGACAGCTCGAGCGCCCGTCGGGTACGGCGGATGCGCGTCGGCTGGAAGTAGGCGCACTCGATCACCAGGTCGGTCGTGGCCGCGCTCACCTCGGACTCCGCGCTCCCCATGACCCCCGCCACGATCGTCGGCCGCTCGGCGTCGCAGATCGCCGTCATCTCCGGCGTCAGGGTGCGCGCGACGCCGTCGAGGGTCACGATCTGCTCGGCCGGCCGGGCGCGCCGCACCACGACCGCGGGCCCCCGCAGCTTTGCGAGATCGAACGCGTGCAGCGGCTGGTTCAGCTCGAGCAGGACGTAGTTCGTCGCGTCCACCACGTTGTTGATCGGCCGCTGGCCGACGGCCGTCAGCCGACCCGAGAGCCAGGCGGGGCTCTCCCCCACCCGGACTCCCCGGATGACGGCGACCATGTAGCGCGGGGCGCCCTCGGGGTCCTCTAACCGAACGGCGACGGAATCCACCACCCCCTCCCGCTCCTCCCGACGGAACGACGGAACGGGGATGCCGTGCGAGCCGGGGATGAGCGGGAGCTTCACCGGGATGGCGAGCGACGCGCCAAGCTCGCGCGCCACGCCCTTGTGGCACAGCAGGTCTGGCCGGCTTGCCGGCACGTCGATCACGATCTGGTGGTCGGCGACCGGGACGACGTCGGTGAAGCGCGTGCCCGGCGCGGCGCTCGTGTCGACCTCGAGGATCCCGGCGTGATCCTCGCCGAGCCCGAGCTCCTTCGCCGAGCAGAGCATGCCGTTCGACTCCACGCCGCGGATGGTCTTGCGCTCGAGCTTCACGCCTCCCGGCAGCACGGCGCCCACGGGGGCGTAGGGATAGCTCTTGCCCGCCCGCACGTTGGGCGCGCCGCACACGACCTCGACCGCGCTTCCCCCGCCAGCGTCCACGAGACAGAGCGACAGGCGGTCGGCGTTGGGGTGCTTCTTCACCTCGATCACGCGCGCGATCACGATGTCGCCCAGGTCGCCGTGGATCGGCACGACGGCGTCGACCGCGGCGACGTGCGCCGTCAGCCGCTCGGCCGCGTCGCGGGCGTCGAGCGGCGCCCCGCCCAGCAGGGCCTCGAGCCAGCGGCGCGAGACGATCATCGGGTGCCCCCGGCGAATTGCGCGAGGAACCGCACGTCGCTCTCGTACAGCAGCCGGATGTCGGGAATCCCGTGCCGGGTCATCGCGATGCGGGCCGGGCCCATGCCCCAGGCGAAGCCGGTGTAGCGCTCGCTGTCCACACCGCAGTTCTCGAGCACCGCGGGGTGCACCATGCCGGAGCCGAGGATCTCCATCCAGCCCGTCTGCTTGCAGGTCGCGCAGCCCTCCCCCGTGCCGCCGCAGATCTGGCACTGCACGTCCATCTCGGCCGACGGCTCCGTGAACGGGAAGAACGACGGCCGGAACCGCACCCGCGTGTCCGCGGTGAAGAAGCGGCGCGCGAACGTCGCGAGCGTGGCCTTGAAGTCCACGAACGTGATGCCGTCGTCCACCGCGAGGCCCTCGAGCTGCTCGAACACCGGGGAGTGGGACGCGTCGAAGGGATCGCGCCGGTACACCTGACCCGGGATGACGACGCGGATGGGCGGCGGGTAGCGCTCGAGCGTGCGGATCTGCACGGGCGAGGTATGGGTGCGGAGCAGCAGGTCCTCGCCCAGGTAGAACGAGTCCTGGGCGTCGAGGGCGGGATGATCGCGCGGGAAGTTCAGCGCGAAGAAATTGTTGCGCTCGGTCTCCGCCTCGGGACCCACGGCGCGGGTGAAGCCCAGCTCGCGGAAGATGTCGCAGATCTCGTCCACGACCTGGGTCACGAGATGGAGGCCGCCCTGCCAGCGGGCGCGCCCGGGCATGGTGAGGTCGAGACCTGCGACGGCACCGGCGGCGCGCCCCCCCCTGAGCTCGCGCTCGCGCGCGGCGAACGCGGCTTCGAACTCGCGCTTCAGGGCGTTGGCGGCGGCGCCGACCTGTTTCTTCGAGGCGGCATCGAGCCGGGGCACGCGGGCGAGGATCGTGGTGAGGGCGCCGGCCTTGCGCCCCAGGATCTCGGTCTTGAGATCGGGGAGCCGGCGCTCGTCCGCCTGCGGAATCTCCTCCAGACGCTCCCGCAGCTGGGCGATGGCTGCCAGGAGGTCGCGCATCGTCAGAGGGCCTGCTTCGCGACCTCCGCCAGCTGCTCGAACGCCACGGGGTCGCGGACGGCGAGATCGGCGAGCACTTTGCGGTTGATCTCGACGCCGGCCTTCTTGAGGCCGTTCATCAGGCGGCTGTAGGATAGCTGGTGCAGCCGCGCGGCGGCGTTGATGCGCGTGATCCAGAGCCGCCGGAAGTCCGCCTTACGGCGGCGACGGTCGCGGTAGGCGTATTTCTGCGCCCGCTCGACCGACTCCTTGGCGGCCTTCCACAGCTTGGAGCGGCCACCAAAGTAACCCTTGGCGAGCTTCATGACCTTGTTCTTGCGCTTGAGGCGCGCGACGTTGCTCTTGACGCGAGGCATGGAGCGCTCCTTACGCCATTAGCAGGCGCTTCAAACGGCGCTCGTCGGCGTGCGACACGAGCGCGGGCTTGCGGAGGTGCCGCTTCCGCTTGGGATGCTTCTTGGTCAGGATGTGGCTCTTGTACGCGTGATAGCGGCGCAGCCGGCCAGTTCCCGTCAGCTTGACGCGCTTCCGGAGGGCCCGCTTGGATTTCTGTTTCGGCATTGGTTCCTCTATTTCGGCGCCAGCACCATCGACATGTTACGGCCTTCGAGCTTCGGGTCCTGCTCGATCTTAGCGATGTCCTTCAGCTCGTTCGCGACCCGGTCCAGCACCTCACGTCCCAGGTCGAGGTGAGCCATCTGCCGGCCCCGGTACATCATCGTCACCTTGACCTTGTTGCCGTCCTGCAGGAATTCGCGCGCGTGCCGCGTCTTGAACGCGAAGTCATGATCGTCGATCCCCGGCCGGAACTTCACTTCCTTCAGGTGGATGACGTGCTGCTTTTTCTTGGCCGCCCGCGCCGCCTTGGCCTGCTCGAACTTGAACTTCCCGTAATCCATGATCTTCGCGACCGGCGGTCGCGCGAGCGGCGCCACTTCCACGAGGTCGAGTCCCCGCTCCTGCGCCGCAGCCAACGCTTCCTCTACGGTCAGCACGCCGAGTTGCGCTCCGTCGGGGGCGATCACGCGGATGGGACTGATGCGGATCTGCCGGTTGACTCGGACGCGCGGCGCTTTGTTGTTCGGGCTTTCGATCGCCAGGTGCTGTTCTCCTCCGCAAGCAAGAAAAAAGCGGACTCCGGCTGCCCCGGAACCCGCGTCGCGTCATCCGTCATCCGTTTTCCGTCATCCGTAACTGACGGATGACGGACGACTGACGACGGAGAACGCCCTCAGAACCCTAGAGCACTCTCCGACTCCCGGAGAGGCGGCGGGTGAGGCGCGCGCGGCGCCCGCTTACCATATTGTCGGCCGTAAGCTAGCCCGCAAGAACCTGCTCCACAAGAGCGAAGCCCTTCTCCTCGCGACCCAGCCGGCCCGTCGCGACCGCCGCGTCATGCTCGAACACCAGCAGCCACCCTTCCGCCTCGGCGCGCGCGTACAGCCGGCGCTTCGACTCGAGCGTCACCAGGGGCTCGAGGTCGTACCCCATGATCCAGGGGAGGGGGAGGTGGGCGGTCGTGGGCACCAAATCGGCGAGAAAGCAGGCCCGCTCCCCGCCGCTCGCCACGAGCACCGACTGGTGGAACGGCACGTGACCGGGGGTGGGGAGGCAGCGGATACCCGGGAGCGGCTCCGCTTCTCCGTCCAGCAGCTCGAACGCCACGCGCTCGAAGTTGTGGGGCAGATAGCTCGCCGCGGTACGCTCGTTCGTATGTCGGGCGAACTCGAGCTCCCTCCGCTGCACCACGTAGCGGGCATTGGGGAAGCTCGGCAGCACCGCGCCAGCGCCGTCCCGGTACGTGTTGCCGCCCGCGTGATCGAAGTGGAGATGGGTGTTGATGACCCAGCGCACGTCCCCGGGCCCGTGTCCCAGCTCGCGCAGCGCGTCCTCGAGCCGGGTGCGGCCGTCCTCCCCCGCACCCTCGTTCGCCACGCCGTAGATGTCCTTGAACTTGGGGCCTTCCTTGTTCCCGAGGCCGGTGTCGATGAGGACGAGGCCCGCGTCGTGCTCCACGAGCAGGCAGCGTAACGCCAGGCGGATCCGGTTGCGCTCGTCGGGCGTGATGCGCCGTTCCCACAGCGGCTTCGGCACCACCCCAAACATCGCGCCCCCGTCGAGGTGTTGCACCCCTCCCTCGAGGGCGTGGCAGGTCAGGTGCCCGACGCGGAAAGTAGTGTGGCTCACCTGAAGTCGGAACGCGGAACGCGGAACGCGGAACAGCAATGCAAGCGTCGCGTCGCGAGCGACCTGCCATTGCTGTTCCGCGTTCCCACTTCCGCGTTCCGCGTTCTCACAAATCGTCCCGCCGCAGCGGCAGCGTCATACACCTCGGCCCGCCGCCGCCCCGTACCAGCTCGCTCCCCTCCATCGTGATCACGGCCCGCTGGTCGTCGCGCGACTGCTCCTCCGCCAGCAGGGTCGCGGCGGACACGATCGCGAAGCCCGCGTGCTCGAGCTCGCGCAGCGTGGCCTCGTTGCGGGCGTACGTCACCGTGACGCCCGGCCGCACCGCGAAGAAGTTGCAGGCCGAGGACCATTGCTCGCGCTCCTGCAGCGTGCGGTCGCTGCCGCCGCAGAACACCGGCTCGAGCGGATGATCCACCGCCTGCATCGCCGCGAAGAGGTTCGGCATCTCCTTCACACCTTTCGACTTCTTGCGCCGGTGCAGCACGGCGAGCCGCTCCGGCCCCACGAAGTGGGGCGGGTAGACACAGCACAGCTCGCGATCGAGCTGGGTGAAGATCATGTCGAGGTGGATCGCGGTCCGCTCGTTCGGCAGCACGACCACGATCACGTCCGTCACGCTGCAGTGCTCGAACACCAGGTCGCACAGGTGGTCCAGCGCCGCCGGGCTGGAGCGCTCGCTGAAGCCGAGCAACAGCAGGTCGGGGCGGATGGGGTGCACGTCGCCGCCCTCGAGCGTGTAGTTGTTGCGCCGCTCCTCCGAGCCGTCGTACAGGATCCCGGCGTTCTCGAGGCAGGGGTGGTAGCGGAACAGCGCCTTGATGAGCAGCTCTTCCGTCCAGCGCACGCCGTAGCGCATCGAGCCGATGATCGAGTGCTCGCCGATCACGATGCCGACGTCGCGCGTGAAGAACAGGTTGGGGAGCGGCGGCAGCGCGTACCCCGCCTCGTTCAACGCCCGCGCGATCGGCCCCGCCTCCTCGAGCGCCCCCTCGATCATCAGGCCGACCAGCGCCTCCGGGGCGAGCGCGGCGAGCTGCTTGGCGAGCAGGTCGGACGGCACCACCTCGAGCGCCCGGGTCGTCAGGAACTCCCGCACGTCGGGGCGCGCCACCAGCTCGGTCAGGAGGGTGCGCACCTCGTACACCTGGGCGAAGCGCTCGAGCACGGCGACGAAGCGCCGGTGCTCGCGCTGGGCCAGCTCCAGGTCGATGATGTCGTCGTACAGGTAGTCCTCGCGGTTGCCGGGGGTGACGGCCACGAGCTCGCGGCCGGGGGTATGGACGAGAACGGCCCGCAAGGGGCCGATTTCCGACGTGACGTGGACGAGCGCCATGGGGCGGAATCTAACGATTCGAAAGCGAGAAGCTGAGCGTCTCGAGCTCCAGCGCCATGTTCACCGATTTCACCACGACGTCGGCAGGGACGGCGAGCTGCACCGGCGCGAAATTGAGAATCGCCTTCACCCCCGAATGCACCAGGCGGTCCACGACGTCCTGCGCCGCCTCGGCCGGGGTCACGACGATGGCGATGTCGGTCGGCTCCTTGGCGAGGTCGGCTTCGATGTGGCGGACGTCGCGCACCACGAGCCCATTCCAACGCGAGCCGACCTTGTGCGGATCCTTGTCATAGATCGCGGTGACGTGGAATCCGCGCTGGCGGAAGCCGGGGTACTGGACGAGCGCGCCGCCGATCCGCCCGGCGCCGACGAGGATGACGCGGTAGGTGCGCCGCAGGCCGAGGATGTCGCGAATCTTAGCGGCCAGCTCCGTGACCGAATAGCCGAGGCCGCGCTTGCCGAACGAGCCGAAGAAGGACAGGTCCTTGCGCACCTGGGCCGACGTGGTGCCGCCACGTCGGGCGAGCTCGGCCGAGGAGATGGTGGTCTGGCCGTGCGCGGCGAACTGCTCGAGGAACCGGAGGTAGAGCGAGAGCCGCCGCACGGTGCTCTCGGAAATCTTCCGCATATTGTGAATAAGTTCACAATCGTGGGCTCCAACGCAAGAGCCGCGCGAGCCTACGCAGCTCCGTCCCTCCCGCGTCGTTTGAAGAACTCCACCTCACGCTCGTGTTTCTCCGCGGCGGCGCGTGTCGGGAACGTGCCGAGGTTCCGCCGCTTCCCGGTCTTCGGATCCTTGTGCAGCGAGTACAGCCGGTACTTGCCCGAGGAAAGTTTGCGAATCATAAGTGGCGAAGGATAGCCGCGCGGTCGCACGAGCCTGTTACGCGGCGCCCCCCCTCTCGGTCGGCGGGGCCGGCCGCCGGGCGCGGGCGTAGTACGTGAGCAGGCCCGCGGCCGCGAAGACAAGAATCACGCCGAGGGCGATCGGCTCGTCCGAGCGAAAAGGCAAGAATTGGATCACGATGAGCCCGAGCCCCACGGCCCCCGTCACGAGCCCCCACCTCAGCGTACCAGAGAGCCCGAGATCGTCTTTCGGGACCGCGGTCACCGCCCGGGCCAGCTCCGATGTGGCCCCGGCCTCGATGAGCCGCCGACGCGTGCGGCCATCAGAGATGACCTTGGTGACACCGACGAGTACAAAGGCCAAGCCAAGAATGAATGCAATCGGGACCAGCGTAGCGGCGCCAAACATGGTTCACCCCTGCTTTCTGGTTGAAGGGGAGCGTGCTGCTAACTGGAAACTGGAGCAAGCCCGATCGGCGCCGCTAGGGTGGGCACCGTCACAAGCGTGCGCTCCAGCGCCACAGCCGCATAAACGCCGCTGGCGCAAGCGTCTCCGGTCGCGCCGCCGGATCAAGGCCCAGCGCGGCGAGCCCCGCCAGGACGACTGCCGCGGGACGCCCCGTCGCCGCCATCACCACGTTGCGGAGCTGCTTGCGCCGCCGGCTGAAGCAGGCGGTGACGAACGCGCGGAACGCCGCGACCTCCTCCGGCGCGACCAGCGGCTGCGCGAGCGGCGTCAGGCGCAGCAGCGCGCTGTCCACCCGGGGCCGTGGCCGGAACGCGCCGGCCCGCACAGTGAGCAACCGTTCGACCCGGCACAGCGCCTGGACGCCGATCGAGAGCGCACCGTACGTCTTCGACCCCGGCGCTGCGGCGACGCGGTCCGCCACCTCCGCCTGGACGAGGAACACGATGCGCTCCGGCAGCGGCGGCGTGAGGGCCTTCTCGAGCAGGGGGGAGGTGATCGCGTACGGGATGTTGCCGACAACTTTAAAGTGCGGAACGCGGAACGCGGAACGCGGAACAGCAGGGTCGGCTTCGAGCAATGAGTGCCAGTCCAGCTGCAGGGCGTTCCCTTCCACGACCCGCAATCGGTCTGTTCCGCGCTCCGCGTTCCGCGTTCCGAGTTCCGCCGCCAGGCGGCGATCCTTTTCGATCGCGATGACCCGATGCACGCGAGGGGCGAGGACGGCAGTCAGGGTTCCCGTCCCCGGCCCGATCTCGAGCACGACGTCCCCGGGCGCCGGGTCGAGGGCGTCGACGATCTTGCCGAGGATGTTGGCGTCGCTGAGGAAGTGCTGGCCGAGCCGCTTGTCCGGACGCGTGCTCACACCTTGAGGATGACCACCGTGCGGTCGTCGGAAGCGGACGCGCCGCCCGTGAAGCCGGCGAGATCGGCGTAGATCGCCTCGACGATGTCGCGCGCCGGGCGATCCTTGAGCCGCGCCACGTGGCCGAGCACCCGTTCCTCGCCGAACCGCTCCGTCCCCGTCCCCCCCCTCCCCCCCCCCCCCCCCCCCCCCCCCCCCCCCCCCCCCCCCCCCCCCCCCCCCCCCCGTCCCCGCACCTCCCGAGCCCGTCGCTTCCGTCAGGCCGTCGGTGAAGAGGCAGAGCAGCGCCTCCCGCCGCCGCCAGGGCCGCACCGCGTCCTCTCCCGGTGCGGTGGCGAGGCCGAGCGGCGGCCGCGTCGCCTCGAGCCGCACGGCGTCGCCCGTCTGGGTGGATACGAGGAAGGCGTGCGGGTGACCGGCGTTGGCATACACGATCCGCTGGGCCGCAGGATCGATCACCGCGTAGAACACCGTGAGGAACATCTCCGTGCTCGCGAGCTCCTCGCCGAGCGACTCTTCGATGCGGCGCAGCACCTCGGCCGGCGTTTCGGCGGACTCGGCGTGGATGCCCGAAGCCGCCATCACGAGTGCCATGATCAGGGCGGCGCTGAAGCCGTGGCTCGTCACGTCGCCGATCATCACGCCGATGCGGTCGCCGCGCAGGTTCAGCAGGTTGTAGAAGTCGCCGCCCACCGACTCGGCCTGGCGGCAGCGCGCCGCGACGTCGGCGCGCGCGGCGACGACGAGGGGCGACGGCAGCAGCTTGAGCTGCAGGTCGTGCGCCAGCTCCAGCTCGCGCCGCACCCGCTGTTGGCTCAGGTCCCGGGCGACGAGCCGGGCGTTCTCGACCGCCGCGCCGATCTGGTTCGCGATCGCCGCCACGAGCTTCCGGTCTCCGGCGGTGAACGCATCCTCGCCCAGCCGGTCGGTCAGGTTGATCACGCCGATCGGCCGGCCGCGCGCGCCCGGGGCGGCGTACAGCACGGGGACGGAGAGGAACGCCTGGCCGCGGTAGTTCCGGCCCTCGGGACACCCCGGGTTCACGGCCTTGGCGTCGGTCGGGTCGTAGCTCACGATCCGCATCTCGCGGAACACGCGCGCCGCCACCGAGCAGGGGTCGTCCACTTCGATCGGGTCCACGGTCTTCGGCTCCATGCCGCGCGCCGCGACGAGCCGGAGCACGCGCTGCTCGGGATCGTGCACCAGCAGCGTGGCGCGACGCGCCCGCACCACCGTGGACACCTCGCTCAGGATGCGCTGCGCCGCCTCGTCCAGCCGGATGGTGTGACCCAGGATCTCGCTGATCGTGTAGATCAGGTCGATCTCCTCGTAGCGCTCGGACAACTCGGCCGCGACCTGCGCGGCATCGCGCTCGGCGCCGAGCACGGATCCGATGATCTGCGCCAGCGCCGCTGACTCCTGCTCCCTGCTCCCGGCTCCCTGCTCCCCGACCTCGAGCCACACGCCGTCGGCCTCGCGCACCGGCTCGAACCAGGCGGGACCCTGGGGTGTGTCGAGTCGGCGCCCCGCGTCCTGGCCGTTCAGCGGCGGCGTCCAAGTGGGGGAGATTTCCCGGTCAGGCGCCAGCGGCCGCACGGCCTGGCCGTCGAACCGCCACACCCGGAGCCGCGCGCCGGTGAGGCGCTCGAGCGCGGGCACGAGCCGCTCGAGCCGGCCTCCCGCGATCGCGTCTTCGGTCATCCGGCCCGGAGCGTCAGGCACACCGAGTTTCCCTTCTCGCTGAAGACGACGCGGTCCACCAGCCTGCGCAGCACGAACAGGCCGCGGCCGTCCTCGCGCTCGAGCCGTTCGGGGAGCGTCGGGTCGGGCACGGCGGCCGGGTCGAAGCCCGCGCCGTCGTCCGTGACGTGGATGCGCACCGCGTCCCGGCGCACTTCGACGCGCACCCGCACGACGCGGCGGGGATCGTGGCGGTTGCCGTAGGCGATGGCGTTGGCGAGCGCTTCGGCGAGCGCGGTGCGGAGGTTGAAGCGCACGCGGCGCGGCGAGAGCAGCGGCGGAGGGGCGCCGCCGCTCGCCTGGAACTGGTCCGCGATCAACTCGACCGCCGGGCCGACGTACCCCAGGTCGCTCGGCACGTCGAGCGACATCTCGGTCACCGTTCCCCGTCCCGCCCCACGGCGGACGTCGAGGCGCAGCGGCGCAGTCACGGCTAGAAGGCGGCGAGCGCCTCCGCCGGGGTCTTCGCGATGGAGAACAGCGTGTCCAACTTGGTCAGCTCGAACAGCGTCTGCAGATCCTCGTTCAGGCCCGCGAGGCGCAGGTCGCCTCCCTGCTCGCGGATCTTCTTGGAGAGCGACACGAGCACGCCGAGCCCCGAGGAATCGATGTAGCCGGTGCGGGTGAAGTCGATGACGAACTGCTTCGCCCCGCCCTCCAGGGCTTCGATCACCTTCTGTTTCAGCTCCTGGCGGTTGCCGACGATCAGCTGCCCGTCCACGCCGACGACCACGACGCCACGCTTGTCCTTCGTCAGGCTGAAGGTCATGTCCGCTCCCTCACGATTGGCTCGTCTGCAACACGGCGACCGCCGCCGTGTCCACAATATCGTCGCCCGTGGCGCCGCGCGACAGGTCGGCCACGGGCCGCGCTAATCCCTGGAGGATCGGGCCGATCGCCTCCCAGCCGCCCAGGCGTTGCACCAGCTTGTACCCGATGTTGCCGCTATCCAGGTCGGGGAAGACGAGCACGTTGGCGCGCCCGGCCGCGCGCGAGCCCGGGGCCTTGCGCTCCGCGACGTCGGCGACGAGCGCCGCGTCGGCCTGCAGCTCGCCGTCGAACACGAAGTCGGGGGGCGGCCGCCGCGCCGCGAGGACGTCGAGCGCCTGCCGCACCCGCGCCACCCGCGGCCCTGCGGCGCTGCCCTTGGTGCTGTACGACAGGAAGGCGACGACCGGCTCGTCGCCCACGATGCCGCGGCGATCGCGCGCCGCGGCGACAGCTGCGTCGGCGAGCTGCTCCGCCGTCGGCTCGGGCACGACCGCGCAGTCGGTGAACGTGAGCACGGTGTCGTCCTTCACCAGGTAGAAGGCCCCGCTCACGGTGGTGATGCCCGGCGCCGGGCCCACGGCCCAGAGCGCCGCGCGGATCGTGTCGCCGCTCGGGAAGGTCGCCCCGCCCACCATCACATCCGCGAGCCCCAGCCCGACCAGGCAGGCGCCAAACGTCAGCGGATGCTCCAGGGCGGCGGTGGCCGCGGCGTCGCTGGGGAACCGCTCCTGGTGGCGCGCACGGAGCAATCGGATGCACTGCGGGAGCAGGGAGCTGGGAGCAGGAGCCTCGAGCAGCTGGACCTGCCCGAGCCCGAGCTGTTCGAGCCGGGCGGCCGCCGCCCGGACGCGCGGGTCGCTCCCCTCGGGCAGCACGATGCGTTTCCGCGCGCGGCGCGCCCGGTCGTACAGGCGCTCGCGAAATGTCACTTCGGGAACTTCTGCCGGAGCGCCTGCCGCACCGCCGGGTGGACCAGCTGGGACACGTCGCCGCCGAAGCGTGCCACCTCGCGCACCAGGCTCGAGCTCAGGTAAGTGAGATCGAAGGCGGGCACGAGGAACACCGTCTCGATCCCCGGCGCCAGGTTGCGGTTCATCAGCGCCATCTGGAACTCGTATTCGAAGTCGCTCACCGCGCGCAACCCCCGCACGATCACCGCCGCGCCCACCTGCCGCGCGAAATCCGCGAGCAGCCCGTCGAACGCGCGCACCTCGACTTTGGGGTCGGCCGCCGCCTGTCTGATGAGCGCCACGCGCTCCTCCAGGGTGAAGAGCGGCTGCTTTGCCACGTTTACCGCCACGGCCACGACGACCTTGTCGGCGAAGGTGAAGGCGCGCCGGATCAGGTCCTCGTGTCCCCGGGTGATGGGGTCGAACGAGCCGGGATAGACGGCGATTCTGGTCATGGGGCGTAGATGAACGTCACCGCCGTGTCGCCGTAGCGGCGCGTGTCGTCGCCCGGGATGGGTTTGTCGGCGGGATGCTCGATCGAAAAGATGCCGGCGAACGCGTTCACACGGAACATGGCGACGAGCCGGGCGGCGTGCTCACCGGCGTAGGGCGGGTCGGCGAAGGCGACGTCGTACTGCCCGCGATGGAGTCGTTCCGCGAACCGGAGCGCGTCGACCTTGTGGATGGCCGCGCGGTCCTCCACCGCGAGCGTCTTGATGTTGGCCTTGAGGCTCGCGAGCGCGAGGCGGTGCAGCTCGACGAAGTCGGCCGTCGCCGCGCCGCGCGACAACGCCTCGAGGCCGAGCGCCCCCGTGCCCGCGAACAGGTCGAGCACCCGGGCGCCGCGGAGCGAGCGCTGCAGGATCGAGAACCACGCCTCCCGCACGCGGTCCCCGGTGGGGCGGACTTTGTCGGTCGCGGGCGTCTTGAGGCGCCGCCCTTTGAACTCGCCGGCGATGATGCGAATCATGCCCGCCCCGTTCCCCCTCTCAACGCGGAAGTCGGAACGCGGAACGCGGAACAGGCGCTCACCCTTCTGTTCCGCGTTCCGAGCTCCGCGTTCCGCGTTCACGTACTCGGCGCCATGCACGCGATCCGCGCTTGGAGTGTCGTTCTCCCCTGCCACTCGTCGCGCTCCAGCCGGAACGCCACGTCGAGCCGCTCGGCCAGCCACTGATCGGGAATGGCGTCGGCCCACTGAAACGCGATCGCCGGCAGCACGCCCGACTCGTCGTCCAACAGAAAGCGCAGGTGGTTCGAGCCCACGCGTTTCGCGCCGACGGCGCGCGCGCCCCGCACCCCGAACACCGGTGCCGGGTTGCCCGGGCCGCACGGCTCCAGGTAGCGGATCAGCTTCTCCAGGTCTTCGCTCACGAGGCGCAGCGGCAGCTCCAGGTCCACTCGCTGAGCGGGCACCAGGTCTTTGGGGCCGAGAAGCTCGCCCGCGACGGCGAGAAACGCAATACGAAACGCCTCGTAGCGGTCGCGGCGGATCGTGAGCCCCGCGGCCATCGTGTGGCCGCCGTACTTCTCGAGGTGGTGCCCCACGCGGTGCAGCGCGGCATGGAGATCGAAGCCGGCGATGCTCCGGCCCGACCCCCGCCCCGTGTCGCCGTCCCACCCGACGAGGAACGTGGGGCGCCCGTAGCGCTCCACCAGGCGCGACGCCACGATGCCGATCACGCCCGGGTGCCAGCCCTCGGCCGCCAGCACGAGCGCGCGGTCCTCCGCTCCCGCGTCGAGCGCCCGGTCGGCGAGCTGCACCGCGTCCTCGAGGACGCGCTGGTCGAGCGCCTGGCGCCGCGCGTTCAGGGTCTCGAGCTCGCGCGCGATGCGCGCCGCGTCGTCCGGATCGTCGGTGAGCAGCAGCCGCAGCCCGTCGTTCGCATCGCCGATCCGGCCCGCGGCATTGAGCCGGGGAGCGAGGATGAACCCCACGTGGCCGGACTTGAGCGGCTTCCCGGCCAAGCCCGCCGCGTCGAGCAGCGCCCGCACGCCGGTCCAGTGCGAGTCCGCGAGCAGCTTCAGCCCGTGGCGCACGAGGATGCGGTTCTCCCCCGTGAGGGGCACCACGTCCGCCACCGTCGCGAGGGCCACGAAGTCGAGGAAATGAAACGGCAGGTTGGGCGAGATCCCGAGCGCCGGAACGAGGGCCTGCGCCAGCTTGAACGCGACGCCCGTGCCGCACAGGTCTTTGTCCTCCGAGGGACAGTCGGGGCGCAGCGGGTCGAGCACCGCGGAGGCGGGCGGTAGCGCATCGCCGGGAACGTGATGGTCGGTGACGATGACCTCGATGCCCGCGGCGCGCGCGGCGCGCACCGCGTCCACGGCCGTGATGCCGCAGTCGCACGTGATGATGAGCCCGGCGCGTAAGCGCTGGGCTTCCCGTAAGCCCGCCTCGCCGAAATCGTAGCCGTCCCGGATGCGATGCGGCACGAAGGCGTGGACCTTCCCCCCCACGCTTTGGAGCACCCGCGTGAGCATCGCCGCAGCGCACTGGCCGTCCACGTCGTAGTCGCCGTGCACGAGCACCGGGACGCCCGCGCGCACCGCGCCCGCGACCAGCGCGACCGCGCGCGACATGTCGGCCCAGGCGAGCGGATCGCTGAGGCGCTCGAGCTCGGGCCGCAGGAACGCCTTGGCGCGCTCCGGCGCGGTGAAGCCGCGCTGCACCAGGATGGCGGCGAGGGGCTCGGGGATGTGGAGGTCGGCGGCCAGGGCGGCCGTTACGTCCGGGTCCGCGGGCGCCGCGACGGCCCAGCGGGCGGGAATCATTCGCCGGCGTAGAGGAGCACGCCGCACGCCTCGCAGGCTTCGATCGTCGCGCCCCGCTGGATCAGCGCGCGGCGCTGCGTCGGCACGGCCGTGAAACAGTGCCCGCAGGCGTCGCCGTGCAGCGGGTAGAGCGCAAGCGGGGCCTTGCCCCGGCGGATGCGCTCGTAGCGCGTGAGGAAGGCGGGGCTGACCCGCGCCGCCGCCTCTTCCCGCTCCGCCAGCGCGGCCTCGCGCTGGGCCGCGATGCCGTCGCGCTTCCCCGCCAGTCCCTCGCGCAGCGGCGCCTGCTGCGCCCGCACCTCCTGCAGCGCCTTCTCCGCCTCCGCGGCCCTGCGCTCCGCCTCCGTCACCGCGTCCCCCGAGCGCATGAACTCGGCCTCTTCCTTGGCCAGCACCGAGCGCGCGAGATCGAGCTCGGCCATCAGCGTCGAGGCTTCCTTCGCGCCCCGCACCCACTCGAGCCGCTGGCGCCGCTGCTCCTGCATGGTCCGGTAGTTGGCGATCTTGCCCTCGAGCTCGTCGCGCCGGCCGAGCGCCGCCTGGATCCCCGCCTGCGCCGCCGCGAGCGCCCGCTCCGCGGCGACCTGGGCCTCATCCAGCTCCCGCTCCGCGGGCTCGAGAGCCGCGAGGGCGTCGTCGGTCGCCATCACGGCCTGATCCTTCTCCTGCAACGCCAGCAACGCTTCAAGTTCCGGGTGCACCTCTCCTCCTCGCAGCGATCTTGTAACGGGGATATCGTTTGCGGAGCTCGTCGAACACCCGGCGCTTCTCCGCGATGAGTGACACCTGCCGCTCGGGACTCTCGAACGGCAGCTGCGCGTCGAGCCGCTCGAGCTGCCGCTCGAGGCGCCGGGCCTCTATCCAGTTGAGGGCCGTCTCGTACATGACGTTGGGATCCCGCCCGCCCAGGCCTTCCGCCGTGAGTTGCTCGTAGGCGCGGGCCGAGGTGTCGTCGAGCGCGAGCACCGCGTCGTCGGCGACCGCCTCGAACACGGCGCGGTAGGGCAGGAACTCGAACTCCTCGGGATCGACGGCTTCGGTGACCCGACTCTTCCACGGGTCGCCTTCCAAGAGCAGCAGCAGCAGAGCCTTCTCAGCGCTGGCGGGTAGCGCGGTTAGGCGGTTAGGCGGTTGGGCGGATAGTGGTGCAACGTCCGCATCTAACCGTCTAGCCGGCTGACCGACTATCTCCAGCTCAAGCACATCCTTGCGAACCCCGGCTGCTTCGGCGGCTCGGGATATGTACAGCTCCCGCGTGATGGGATCTTTCGCCGCCCTGATCGTGGGAAGCAGCCGGTCGAGCGCGCGCCGCCGCCCCGGGAGGGTGCCGAAGAACCCCTTGCGCTCGAGGATCTGGACCTTGCGCTCCAGCACGTCCACCGCGTCCTCGAGCAGCGCCACGAGGCCCGCCGCCCCCTGCCGTTGCACCAGCTTGTCGGGGTCCTCGCCCGGGGGGAGCGTCGCGACGCTCACGCGCAACCCCTCTCGCAGCAGCTCGTCGCCCGCGCGGAAGGTGGCCCGCAGGCCGGCGTCGTCGGGGTCGTACAGCAGGATCACCTGCGTCACATGGCGCTTCACGAGCTGCGCCTGCTCCGGGGTGAGCCCGGTGCCGAGCGGCGCGACGACCTCCTCGATCCCCGCGAGCGAAAGGCGCAGCACGTCGAAATACCCCTCGACCAGGATGGCCCGCTCGGCTTTGCGGATCGCGTGCTTCGCGACGTGCAGGTTGTAGAGCAGCTTCCCCTTGTGGAAAATCGGGGTGTCGGGAGAGTTGAGATACTTGGGCTCTCCTTCGCCGAGGATGCGGCCGCCGAAGCCGACCACGCGGGCCCGCAGGTCGTGGATCGGGAAGAGCAGCCGGCCGCGGAACCGAGGCACCAGGGGCGCCTCGTCTTCCTCCCGTTTAACCACCAGACCCGCCTCGAGCAACACCTCGTCACGCAGGCCCAACCCTTTCATTGCATCGAGAAACGCCTTCCCGCGGGGCGCGTAGCCCAGGCCGAGCGGCAGCACGGTGTCGAGCTCGAGCTGGCGGGAGGCGAGGTACTCCCGGGCGACGTCGGCCTCGGGCGACTCCCGCAGCTGGCGCGCAAACCAGTCGGCCGCGGCCGCCACGGCGCCGAACAGCGGCTCGCGCGGATCGGGCCCTGAGGGCCCGCGCTCCGGGATGGTGATCCCGACGCGCCGCGCCACCTCGCGCACCGCGGTGGGATAATCCATGCCGAGCTTCTTCATGAAGAAGGTGAAGACGTCGCCCGCCTCGTGGCACACGAAGCAGTAGAACATCCCCTTCTTGGGGATGACGGCGAAGTTGCGATGCGTGCCCCCGTGGAACGGGCAGGGCCCGCGGAAATCCGATCCCGTGCGCTTGAGCTCGACGTGCTCCCCGATGATCCCCACCATGTCCGCCGCTTCGCGGACCTGCTCGATCACGTCGTCGGGGATCAGGCTCACGCCTTGAACTCGACGACGGTGACGCCGTGGCCGCCCTGGTTCGCCGGCGCGAACCCGAAGCGCTTGACCCGACCGTCCGCGGCGAGGATCTCGTGCACGCGCTGGCGCACCGCCCCGGTACCCTTGCCGTGGATGACCCGGAGGTAGGGCAGATCGGCGAGCACGGCGTCGTCCAGGGCTTTCACGAGCACCGGTTCGGCTTCGTCGACGCGGAGCCCGCGGAGCGAGATCTCGGTCGCGGCCGTCGCAGCCGGGCGCTCCCCTCCGCGTGCCGGCCCTGCCGGTCTCAGCACGCGTCGGGGAGCGCCCGTCGGCTCCTGCCGCTGCTGCCGCAGCTCCTCGAGCGACATCCACCCTGCTCCCTGCTCCCTGCTCCCTGCTCCCTGCTCCGTTTCTTCGATGGCCTGCTCGACGAGCTTGCGCGCCTCCCGCGCGGTCGCCTCGTCCACCGCCGCCCGCGCGCGACCCAGCGCTTCTTCGACCTTCTTGCGCGCCTCGAGCAGGTAGGCCCGGGCCTGCTCGCGCGCCTCGCGCTCGAGCGAGCGGGCGCGGCCGCTCACCTCGCGCTCGCGCGCGGCGACCTCCTCCGCCCGCCGCTCCAGCCGCGCGGCGTCGTCGTGCTGCGCCGTCTCCCGGTCCGCGAGCTCCCGCGCTTTGGCTTCGAGCTCGCGCGCTCGCGCCTCGACGGTCGCCAGCAGCGCATCGAGCGCCCGCTCCGCGTCCGGCACCGCGCGCTCGGCCAGCTCCAGCACGTCGCCCGCGATCCCCAGCCGGCGGGCGATCGCGAGGCCGTAGGAGCGCCCCGGCACGCCCTTGAGCAGCCGATACGTGGGCGTCAGCGTCTGGGCGTCGAACTGGAGCGACGCGTTCACGATGCCGACCGTCTCGGCCGCGAGCTGCTTCAGGGCGCCGAGATGGGTGGTCGCGAGCGTGACGGCGCGGCGCCGGGTGAGCGTCTTCAGGACCGCAGCCGCGAGCGCTCCGCCCTCCGCCGGGTCGGTGCCGCTCCCGATCTCGTCGAGCAGCACCAGCGAGCCCCCCTCCGCTCCGGCGCGCGCCAGGATGTCGCGCAGCGCGGCGACGTGCGCCGAGAAGGTCGAGAGGCTCGCGGCGATGGACTGGCGGTCGCCGATGTCGGCGAACACGGCGTCGAACACCGGGAGCGCCGACTGGGGGCCGATCGGCGGGATGATGCCGCTCTGCGCCATGAGGCACAGCAGGCCGACCGCCTTGATCAGCACGGTCTTACCGCCGGTGTTCGGGCCGGAGACGAGCACCGTGAACTCGTCGGGCGCGAGCGCCAGGTCGAACGGCACGACCTCACCCCCTGGCCCCCTCTCCACTTCGTGGAGCGGGGGAACGAAAGAAGGACTCGTCGGGTCAGGGGGTGAGGTCAGCAACGGATGCCGTCCATTCCGGATCGCGAGCGGGCCGGTGCCGATCGCCGGCGCGAACCCGTTCACCTCGACGGCGTAGCGCGCCCGGGCGCACAGGTCGTCGAACGCGAGGCACATGTCCCACGCCGCGGCGATCGCGTCGCGGTGCGGGCGCAGCAGCTCGGTCAGCTCGCGCAGCACCCGCAACACCTCGCGCTGCTCTTCCGCCTCGGCCGCGCGCAGCGCGTTGCCGAGCTCGATCACTTCCGGCGGCTCGAGGAACACCGTGGAGCGGGTCGCCGACTCGTCGTGGATGATGCCGCCGATCTTGGCGCGGGCCGTGGTCCGCACGGGGATCACGTAGCGGCCGCCCCGCAGCGTGACGCTCGCGTCGGGGGCGCGGTCACTCGGGTCGAGGCCGCCGAGGATGGCGTCGAGCCGCGCGACGAGCCGGTCCCGCGCGTCGCGCACCGCCTGACGCGCGCGCGCCAGGGCGCGCGAGGCGCCGTCTTGTACGCGGCCCTCGGGGTCGAGCGACTTGACGAGCCGCTGCTCCAGCTCCTTGGGCGGGGGATCGACCCGCAGCGCGGCGGTGCGCGGCGCGCGGTCCGCCAGCCGGCCCAGGTCGGCCGCCACGACGCGGGCCGCGGCGAGGCCGCGGCCCAGCCCCGCGAGCGCGGCGCCTTCGAGCGCGCTCCCCGCGACCTGGAGCAGCTCGAGCGCCGGCGCCAGATCGGGCACCGGTTCGGCGCGGATCGTGTCGTCGGTGAGGAGCAAGGCGGCGAGCTCGGCCACCTGGGCGAGGGCGGCGCGGATCGCGGCGGGATCGGTCGCAGGAGTGCGGGCCTTCACCCGGGCGGCGCCGAGCGGACCGGCGGCGTGCGCCGCCACCCGCTCCAGCGCGGCAGGAAACTCGAGTGTCTCCAGCACGGAGGGGGCGACCCCTCCCTCGAAGCTCATACGGCGGCTGCCAGCTCCTCGCGGGCGATGGCGTTCACCGTTTTGCCGTCCGCCCGACCTTTGAATTTCGGCATCACCTGTCCCATGACCTTCCCGACGTCCTTCGCGCCCGCGGCGATCGCTTCGCGCACCGCGCGCCGGATCTCCTCGGGGTCCACCGCCGCCGGGAGAAACTCCTCGAGCCGCTTCACCTCGGCGAGCTCCTGATCGGCACGATCGCGACGCCCGCCGGCGGCATACTGCTCGGCCGCCTCGCGGCGCCGCTTGATCCCGCGGCGCAGCACCTCGGCTGCCTCGTCGTCCGAGAGGGGATGCTGCAGCTCGAATTCGCGGTTCTTGAGGTCTGCGAGGATCGTGGAGAGAAGGAGGGTGCGCGGCTGATCGCGGTGTTTCCGGGCCTCGTTCATCGCGGCGCGCAGCCGCTCGGGCAAGCTCGCCACGTCAGGCCGGACGCGTCCGTCGGTTCTTGCGACGCGCGGCGTTCATCTTGCGCTTGCGCCGCTCGCTGGGCTTCTCGTAATGACGGTGTTTGCGCAGGTCGGAGAGGATCCCCGCCTTCTCGCACTTTTTCTTGAAGCGCCTCAGGGCGCGCTCGAAACTCTCGTCATCGTGAATGATGACTTCCGGCATCGGCTCTCGCTAACTGTGAAGAATGCAAAAACTTAGCTGCGCTCGGGATCGGCTGCAACCCCGCGACCTCACCCGGGCGGCCATGTCATCGGCCGCCCGCCCAACAGGTGCAGATGAAGGTGAAACACCGTCTGCCCGCCGTCCGGGTTCGTGTTGAGCACCACACGATAGCCCCGGTCGGCGACCCCCACCTCGCGCGCCAGGTCGCGCGCGAAGCTGAGCAGCTTGCCGAGCAGCCGCGGATCCCCGGCGTCGTTGAGCGATGCCACGTGGTCCGTGGGGATCACGAGCAGGTGCGTGGGCGCCTGGGGGTTCAGGTCCCGGAACGCGAGCAGGCCGTCGCCGCGCTTCACGACCGTGGCCGGGATCTCGCCCGCGGCGATCTTGCAGAAGATGCAATGGGCCATCAACCCCTCCCGAACGCCTGCCTGAGCTGCTCCCAGAGCTTCTTCGCGGCGCGCTCGTCCGGCGGCGCCCCCTCGACCTCCGCGAGCTGCTCCAGCAGGGCACGCTGCTCGGCCGTGAGCTTGGTGGGCGTCCACACGTGCACGCGAACGTGCAGGTCGCCGCGGCCGCCCTCGCCCACGCGCGGCAGGCCCTTGCCGCGCAGCCGATACACCGTGGCGGTCTGCGTCCCCGGCTGGACCTTGAGCGCCGCCTCGCCGTACGGCGTCGGCACGCGGACCTCGGCGCCGAGCGCCGCCTGGGCGAACGACAGCGGGAGATCGACCACGAGATCGTCCCCGTGGCGCTCGAAGCGCGGATCTTCGGCGATGTCGAGCACCGCGATCAGGTCGCCCGGCGGGCCGTTGCGCGGGCCCGGCACGCCCTGGCCGCGCATCGTGAGGTAATGATGATCCGCGACGCCCGCGGGCACGTTGATCTCGATCGTCTTCTCGGCGCGCACCCGCCCGTCGCCCTGGCACTTGGGGCAGGGCTCGAGGATCACGGTCCCGTCGCCCGCGCAGCTCGGACAGGGCGACACGGAGAGAAACTGCCCGAACATCGAGCGCGCCGCGCGCCGCACCTCGCCCGTCCCGCCGCACGTGCGGCACGTCGTGGGCTGCGAGCCCGGCGCGGCGCCCGTGCCACCGCACGCCGTGCAGCGCTCCAGCGTCCGCACTTTGACGGTCTTGGTCGTCCCGGTCGCCACCTCGGCGAGCGTCAGCTTGAGGCTGACCTTCAGGTCTTGACCGCGGTGATGCTCGCGCCGGGCGCGCTCGCCGCCCCCGAACAGGGCGTCGAACCCGCCCAGCCCGCCGAAGTCGCGCATGAAGATGTTGAGCGCCTCGGATAGGTCGAAGTGCGCGAACCCGAAGTCCGGCGCACCCCCCCCGCCGCGCCGCACCCCGCGCGCCCCGTAGCGGTCGTACAGCGCCCGCTTCTCGGGATCACGCAGCACCTCGTACGCTTCCGTGATCTCCTTGAAGCGCTCCTCGGCGGCGTGCTTCTCGTCCGGCCCCCCCCCGACGCGGTCGGGATGGTGCTGCATCGCCAGCCGCCGGTAGGCCTTCTTGATTTCGGCCTCGTCGGCGTCCCGCGACACTCCCAGAACGGCGTAGAAGTCCTCGGTCACTCGAGCAGCTCGCCCACCAGGCGGCTCGTGTGCTCCACGAGCGCCACGATCTTGTCGTACGGCATCCGGGTCGGGCCCATCACACCGATCACACCCGCGAGCGGCCCGAGGCGGTACGACGCGGTGACCAGTGTGAACGGCGCCAGCTTCGGATCCTGGTGCTCGGTCCCGATGGTGATCGTGAGCCCGCGGCCCAGCCGCGTGGCGAGCGCCTCGCGCAACAGGTCGCGCCGCTCGGTCACCTCCATCAGCCCCTGCAACCGCTCCTTGGTGGCGAACTCGGGCTGGCCGGCGAGCAGCTGCGCGCTCCCGAGCACCACGCCGCCAGGCGCGACGCCCGCCCCCGCTCCCGCCCCCCGGACGTCGAACAGCTCGTCCGCCTCCTGAATGAAGATGTTGAGCAGCTCGCCCGCGCCCGATTCGGGGGGGGCCGCCGCGTCGCGCAGGCGATCGGGGAGCGTGGCGCGGATGTGCTTGAGCGTGAGCCCCGCGAGCCGCTCGTTCAGCACCACGGCCACCTGGGCCACCGCCTCGCGCGCCATTTGCGACGAGACTTCCACGAAGATCGTGCGCACCACGCCGCTCTTCAGCGTCAGCACCAGCAGCAGCCGGTCCGAGGACACCTGCAACAGCTCGAGCCGCTCGAGCACGGCGTCGTCGAGCGACGGGCCCACCGCAACCCCGAGCTCGTTCGTGAGCACGCCCAGCACCTGGGCGGCGCGCTCGAGGATCTGGTCCACCGCGTTGCGCTCCCCCCCGCCCCCCAGCTCCTCGCGGATGTGGTGCGACTCCGACGCCGTCACCGGCGGCAGGTGCATCAGCGAGTCCACGTACACGCGGTAGGCCAGGTCCGTGGGGATGCGGCCCGCCGAGGTGTGGGGGTGGTAGAGGTACCCCTTCTCCTCGAGGTCGCTCATCGTGTTGCGGATCGAGGCGGCCGAAAGCGCCAGGCCGAACCGCCGGGCGATCGTCCGGCTGCCCGCCGGTTCGGCGGTCTGCACGTAGGTCTCGATGACCGCTTCGAGAACCTGACGTTCGCGCTCTGTAAGGGAGGCTGCCATGTCGTCCAAGCTATTAGCGGCTAACAATTTAGACCGTGTCGTGCAGCGCGGTCAAGTCTCCGGCGAGGGCGTCGAGTCGTAACCACCCCTCGGGAGTCAACCTGACGTACCCGCCGGCGATCGTCGCCCACCCCGCCGACACCCAGGCGGTCAGGCGGTTAGCCGGATAGGCGGATAGCGACACCCCGGTGTCGGTCCGGAGCGACAGATAAACGCGCTCGAGTTCCCGCTGCGCGTCGGTCAGGACCTCCTCGGAGTCGATTGGCGAGCGCCCCGCGGCCACGGCGCGCCGGTACGCTTCCCACGCCGCCGTGTTCCAGCGGCGCGCGCGCCCATCGAACGAGTGCGCCGCCGGACCGAGCCCGACGTAGGCACGCCCCGACCAGTAGGCGGAGTTGTGGCGCGAGCGGTGGCCGTCGCGGGCGGCGTTCGAGACTTCATAGAACTCATAGCCACAAGCCGCGAGGCGCCGGTGCGCAAGCAAGTACTCCTCGGCATAGCGGTCGTCGTTCGGGGCCGAGGTAGCGCCGCGCGAGACCCAGCGGGCGAGGGGCGTGCGCTCCTCCACCGTCAATCCGTACAGCGACAAGTGAGCAGGGAGCAGGGAGCAGGCGAGGTCGAGGTCGCGCGCCCAGTCACGCTCGAGCTCCGCGGGCAGGGCGAAGATCAGGTCGAGCGAGATGTTGTCGATCCCGGCTGCCCGGAGCGCCCGCACGGCGTGGCCGATGCGGGCGGCGTCGTGGGGGCGGTGCATCCATTTCAGGACGCGGTCGTCGAACGACTGGGCGCCGAGCGAGACGCGATTGACGCCGGACTCGCGCCAGGCGCGTGCGTTGTCGGGCGTCACGTCCTCCGGATTCGCTTCCAGCGTGACCTCGACGTCATTGCGGATTGCGGATTGCGGATTGCGGATAGACCGCACCAGGGTGTCGATGGCCTCGGGGGGGAGTAGCGAAGGGGTGCCGCCGCCCAAGTACAACGTCTCCAGAGCACCATCCGATGAGTCCCGGACGAGCGCCAGCTCCTGCAGGACCGCCTCGACGTACTCCCGCGCGGGGATGCGCTTGCGGACCGCGATGGAGAAGTCGCAGTAGGAGCAGCGGCGGCGGCAGAAGGGGACGTGAACGTAAAGATGGTGCATGGTGAATACTAATTGCGGATTGCGGATTGCGGATTCGACGCCCGCCCTTCCAATCCGCAATCCGAAATCCGCAATCACGCAATCGAAAACACCATCCCCGGTCTTTGCTGAACCACGCCGCGCATTTCCAGGTCCGTGAGTGCCGTGAGGACGGCGGCGGTCTCGACTCGGGCCGCGGCGACCAGCGCGTCGACATGCTTCGGCTCCGTCGCGAGGGCGTCCCACAGAGTGCGTTGCAGCTCATTCAAGTCGGCCGGCTGACCCCGGGGTACCGATCCGGGGTCCGCCGCCCCGGGAAGCCCCAGCTCCTCCAGGATATCCCCCGCCCCGAGCGCCGGCTTCGCGCCCTGCTGGATGAGCTTGTTGCAGCCGAGCGAGGTCGGGCTGGTGATGGGCCCCGGCACGGCGAGCACCGCACGGCCCTGATCGAGCGCGCAATCAGCCGTGATCAGGGCGCCCGAGCCGGGCGCCGCTTCCACGATCACCGTGACGCCGGCGAGGCCGGAGATGAGGCGGTTGCGTTGCGGGAAGGCGCCCGCGTGGGGCCGCTCGCCTGGTGAGAGCTCCGTGATCAAACAGCCGCGCGCGATCATCCGCTCGTACAGCGCGCGGTTCGCCGCGGGATAAATGACGCCGAACCCGTTGCCGAGCACGCCGACGGACGTGCCGCCCGCGTCGAGCGCCGCGCCGTGCGCGATGGCGTCGATGCCGCGCGCCATGCCGCTCACGACGACGGCGCCCGCGCGCGCCACGCCGCCCGCGAGGATGCGCGCCGCCTCCGCGCCGTACGCCGAGTGGTTGCGGCTGCCGACGATCCCCACCGCGCGCCGCGCCAGCAGCGACACGTCGCCCCAGGCGTAGAGCAGCGCCGGGGGCCCCGGGATTTCGGCGAGCAGCGGGGGGAACGCGGGGTCGCCGGGCAGCAGCACCGTCGCGCCCAGCCGGTCGAGCGCGTCCAGGATCTCGAGCCCGACGCGCGCCGAGCCCCCGCGGATCGCCGTCGCGGCCGCGCGGGTGAAGCCCGGCAGCGCGGCGATGGCGCCGTGCGGCGCGTGGAACGCCGCCGGTGCGCTCTGGAACGCGGCGACGAGCGTGGCGAGCCGCGCGGCCCCGATCCCCGGCAACTGCGCCAGGGCCAGATAGGCGGCTACTTCGTCGCGACTCCGGCCCGCAGCGACTGCCACAGGGTCTCCAACAGATCCGGCACGCCTGCTCCGGTGACGGCGGAGATGGCGACTACCGGTGCGCCAGCCTGCGTGCGGATATCGGGGAGCGGGGAGCGGGGAGCGGGGAGCAGGTCGAGCTTGGTGAGCACGACGACGTGCGGCTTGGCGCCAAGGTCGGGCGAGTACGCCGCCGACTCGCGCCGCAGCAGCTCGTAGGTCCCCTGGGGATCGGGGCTGTCCACCGGCACGAGCAGCGCGACGAGGCGCGTGCGCTCCACGTGCTGCAGGAACCGGAGCCCGAGCCCTTTCCCCGCATGCGCCCCTTCGATGATCCCGGGAATGTCGGCGACCACGAAGGAGCGGCCGTCCGACAGGCCGACGACGCCGAGGTGCGGCTCGAGCGTGGTGAACGGATAATCGGCGATCTTGGGGCGCGCCGCGGAGATCACCGAGAGCAGGGTGCTCTTGCCCGCGTTCGGCTCGCCCAGGAGGCCGACGTCGGCGATGAGCTTGAGCACCAGCTCCACCCGCCGCTCCTCGCCGTACTCGCCCGGCTCCCACTCGCGCGGGCTCTGGTGCGTGGGGGTCGCGAAGCGCGCGTTGCCGCGCCCGCCGCGGCCGCCCCGCGCCACGCGCAGCACCTCACCCGCGTCGACCACTTCGCCCAGGAGCTCGCCCGTGGCGGCGTCGCGCAGCTCCGTGCCGGGTGGCACCGGGAGATAGAGATCCGCGCCCGACCTGCCCGTCATGTTCTTGCCCTTGCCGTGCTGCCCCCGCTCGGCCTTCCAGTGGGTCCGATAGCGGTAGTCGAGCAGCGTCGCGAGGTTGGGATCGGCGCGCACGTACACGCTGCCGCCCGCGCCGCCGTCGCCTCCGTCGGGACCGCCTTTGGGGACGAACTTTTCGCGGCGAAAGGAGGAGGCGCCGGCGCCGCCTGGGCCCGCGGTGATGTGGACGACCGCACGATCTATGAACATTGCGGATTGCGGATTGCGGACTGCGGATTGGCACGACCGGCTCCGCGACCCATGCGGGCGGTCCGGATTGATGCGACCGTGATCGCGAGCAGTTCTCCGGCTTCCCGAGCCAACGGCGCGAGTCGAGTCGGAGGTGCGAGACGACATTCCTCAAGAAGCTCCAGCCAGAAAGCCGTCTCGTCCGTCTCTTCCTCGACGATTCCCATCTTCGCGATGAATTCTCTTCGAGACCGGGCGCGGCATGCTGAGCGGTAGTTTGCCGCCACGGAGGTCGCGGACCGAACGAGTTGACGACCAATAACATCTGCGGCTCGGGTGTGCGGCAGCTCGCCGGTCAATTGGATTGTGCTCACCGCGAGAGTCCGCATCCGGCGCTGGAGCACATCACGTGTCACAGGGCTCGCCATGTCAATCCGCAATCCGCAATCCGAAATCCGCAATCACACTTTCCTCTTCTTGACGTCCGCCCACTGCTCCCGTGCCCTCTCCCGGTGCTCCGGATCCAAATCCGGCTCCACCAGCTCCAGCACCCCCTCCACTTCCGCCGCCGTCGCTCCCGTGTTCAACGCGCCCCGCAGATGCGAGTGCAGCTGCTGCGGCGCCGTCCCCAGCACCGCGACCGCGGCGACGGTGCACAGCTCGCGCCGCTTCAGGTCGAGCCCCGGACGCCCGATCACCTTGCCGTACGCGTCGACCAGCACCAGGTCCTCGAGCGCCGGATGCAACGTCCGCAGGTTCACGAGCAGCTTGTGATAGGCCCGCCCGTACACGTCGCGGCACACCACGGCGCCCCGCTCGGCCCACGCCTCCCAGTCGGCGTGCGCCAGCAGCTCGGCGTCGTGCCCGCTTCCGTGGTCGGGGAGCGGCCCACTCACCTTGCGCCACACCCCGAACGCGACGAGCGCGAGCGGGTAGCCCACGACGAGCAGGCTCTGCAGCAGCAGCTCCTCGATCCAGAGGACCGGCACGCCCGCCCCGCGCGCCGCGCCGAGCCGCGCCTCGAGCTCGGCCGTCTCGCCTGCGGCGATCGCCGCCGCGACGCCCACCAGCGCGGCCGTCTTCGGCTCGAGCGGCGGGGTTGACCTTGCACTCATAGTACTGCTCCCTGCTCCCTGCTCCCCCATCTTTTCATTGCGCCAATCCTCCATTTACTCGCAGCTCCCCCACCGTCTCCCCCCGCGTGTTCACGTTGGGCCGCGCCACGAGCGATGCCGGCCGGGGCCTCAACCCCAGCTCCTCGAGCACCGCCGCCATCGCGAGCGCCGCCGCGAGTCCGTGCCCGTCCGCGACCTTGAGCGCGACCCCCAGCCCCTCCCGCGGCAGCACCGCGCAGTACACTCCCTCGGCGCCGACCTTGACGATCACGCGCCCGGGGTGCGCGCGCATCATCTCGGTGCAGGGGCGGCCGGAGCCGGCGATGAGGTCGGGATGGCGGAGCATGGCTTCTACAATGCGGAACGCGGAACGCGGAACGCGAAACAGATTGGCGGACGTCGTGGCGCGCACGACCTCCCCCGGCTGTTCCGCGTTCCGCGTTCCGACTTCCGCGTTTGCCAGTCTCGCATACGCCCCCGCCATGTTCTTCAGCGGCAGCCCAAAGCACACCACCCCGCAGCCATCCACCGCCGTCTTGATCGCTCCGGCGGGCACGTCCGTCCAGCGGCTCACCTCCGCCAGGCAGCGCTGCTGCACGGGATGCTCGAGCCGAGTGTAGAACTGCGTGGGCCAGTCGTGATGGCGGGCCAGCGCGAGCATCCCCGCGTGCTTCCCGGAGCAATTCGAGTACACCGCCGTGAGCCGTACGCCGTGCGTCGCATACTCCTGGGCGACCGGCTCCGAGAGCGGCGGGTGCGGACCGCACAGCAGATCCCGCTCCGCACAGCCGATCTTCGCGAGCAAGTCGCGCACCCGCGCCACCTGCCCCGGCTCGCTCGAGTGCGACGCGCAGACGAGCGCCAGCTCCTCGGTCGTGAGTCCGAACCGCTCGACCGCACCGTCCTCCACGAGCGGCAGCGCCTGGAACGGCTTTGCGGCGGAGCGCCAGAACGTGACCAGCTCCAGGTCGCCGGTGCCCGCGACGAGCGCCCCCGCCCCGTCGACGACTGCGACGTGGACGTCGTGCCAGGCTTCCACCACGCCGCCGCGGAGCTGCTCAACGCGCACTGTATGCTCCTATCGCTCGCCCCTCCGTAACGCGGAACGCGGAAGTCGGAACTCGGAACAGCAGCGCCGGCGTCATTGACCAAGCGACCTGCCATTTCTGTTCCGCGTTCCGCGTTCCGACTTCCGCGTTCATTCTCTCCCTCCCAGTGACATCGCAATTCCGAGCAACACCAGAATCCCGCCGGTTACCGTCGTCACCCCCGGCACCTCATGAATCGCGGGCACCAGCCACGCGATCACGCTCGCTCCCACCGGCTCGCCCAGCGCCGCCACGTTCACCGTGGTCGCGCGGAAATGGCGCAGCGCGTAGTTCATGCCGGTGTGCCCCACCAGCATCGGGCCCGCCGCCATCGCGCCGAACACCGCCCAGTCCCGGCGCGCGAATCCCACGAGCGGTGTGGTGCGGGCCAGGGCGAACAGCGCCAGCGCCGCTGCGGCCACCGCGTACACCACCGTGGCGTAGCGCCAGATCCCGACCGTCTGCCGCACGCGGCGGCCGATCACGTAATAGCCCGCGCCCGTCACGGCGCCGCACAGCGCGAGCGCGTCACCCGAGAGCGCGCCGAGCGACAGCCGCGCGTCGCCCAGGCCGATCAGGCTCGCGCCCAGCACCGCGAGCACGATGCCCCACCGCTCGGCGCGGCCCGGATGCTCGCGCAGCCACAGCGCCGCGATGCCCCACGCGAACACCGGCTTGAGCGACACCAGCACCACCGAGCTCGCGACCGTGGTGAACCGGAGCGACGCGATCCAGGACCAGAAATGGAGGGCCAGGAGCAGGCCTGACAACGTCATCAAAGGGAGCAGGGAGCGGGGAGCAGGGAGCAGGGTGAGGCGCGAAGTCCTGCTCCCCGCTCCCGGCTCCCCGCTCCCTTCCCGCACCGCCAGCGCTCCCGTCACCGGCAGGACGAGCGCCAGTCTCCAGAACGCAATCGCCACCGCCGGCGCCGTCGCGAATCGCACGATCGGGCCCGCGTACGTCGTGGCCAGCACAGCCACGATGAGCACCAGCAGGGGAGGCATGGGCGGGGAACTTAATGAATGGAAGCCTAGCCGGGGTGACTGCCCGAATGGTCCGCGGCTGAAGCCGCGACTCGGCACTACCGCTGAAGCGGCAACGCCCGTTTACGGGCAGGGCCGAGCCGCGGGTTTACCCGCGGAAGGCCCGGGGTTGGTCTACCCAAGCGCGCCACCCGCCCCCAAATTGCGCGCTCCATGCGCGCCCCTTCCCGCGCCCGGCTCCACGCCACGTTGCTCGTCGCGACGGGCCTGCTCGTGAACCCCGCCCTAACGGGCGGGGCTATGGCCCTGACGCGCGCGGCCATGGCCCAGGACGCATCCCCCTACGTGCCGCTCGGTTACTGGGGCACGCCGTACCTCGAGCATCTCATCGCGCGAGGAGCGATCGCGGACCCCACGCCGCTCACGCGGCCGTTCGTCCAGGCCGACGTGGTGCGCGCGCTCGCGGCGGCCGACACCGCGCGCCTGAGCGGCGCCGAGCGGCGCGTGGTGCGCGACATCCTCGCGGACCTGCGGCGGGACAACCCCGACCAGAAGCCGTGGGCGCGCGTGGACGGGAGCGTCGCCGTGTCGGGGGCGAGCCACGCCCGGCGCGACCCGCTGCGCGCGGCGGGGACGGGGCACGCGACGGTCGCGGGCGGGCTCGCCGCGCAGGCGCTGCTCGGTCCCGTGGCGCTCGTCACGCACCCCTACTTCGACACGCGGCTCAAGTCGGACACCGACTATTACGGCAAGAAAGACCGCTTCATCGCCGGACGGAACGCTGAGGCGTACGTCGACGTGCGCTGGAAGTTCGGCGAGGCATTCTTTGGCTCGCTCGACCGCAACTGGGGACCACCCGAGGTCGAGAGTCTCATCCTGTCGGCGAGTCCCTACAGTTACGATCACCTGGGACTCACCCTCGGTACCCGGCGCCTGCAACTGCAGGCGGCGATCGCCCAGCTGGACGACCTCGCCGACACGAGCGGCGCCGTGAGCCACCGCTATTTCGTGGCGCACCGGCTGCTGTGGCAACCGCGGGTGGGGACGGCGCTGGGCTTGTGGGAGGGCGAGATCGCCGCGGGCCCCGCGCGCACGCTCGAGCCGTGGTTCGCGAACGTCCTGAACCTCGGCCTGCTCGTCGAGTACGACCGCAACGTCAGCGTGAACAGCCTGCTGGGCGCCGACTTCGAGACCCGGCTCGGGCAGAGTAAGCTGTTCGCGCAGCTGCTGCTCGACGACATCCAGATCGACCGCGCCACGGCGGCCGACTCGGAGCCCGCCGCGTACGGCCTCACGCTGGGCGCCACCACCGTGGTGCGAGACGTGGTCCTCACCGGCTACTATACGCGCGTCGCGAACCTCACCTACCGCACCCCGAACCCCGCGGAGACGGTCGAAAGCCGCTTCGTGGGGCTGGGGCGCAACTTCTCGGACTACGAGCAGGCGACGCTTGTGGCGAGCCTCGTCGCGGGTCCCGGCGTGCTGCTCGCGCCCGAGGCGACGCTGTTGCGCCAGGGGCAGGGCGACTTCCGCGATCCCTATCCGCCCGTCGCCGCCTACGGCTCGACGCCCACGATCTTCTCAGGGATCGTGGAGCGCACCGTGCGGCTCGCCGCCGGCGTCGCCTGGCAGCGCGGCGCCTGGGGACTGTCGGGGAACGGCGGCGTGCACTTCATTCACAACGCCGGCCACGTGGCCGGGGCGAGCGACACGAAATGGGTGGGGAGCGTGACACTCAGCTATCGGTTCCACGTGCAAGGGGCGTTGCCGTGACCACCCCCATTCCCGGTTCTCGGTTCTCCCGCGACCAGCTCGAGCGACTGCTCGGCAAGATGGCGGGGCGGCGCGTCGTGGTGGTCGGCGACGCGATGCTCGACATCTATCTCTCGGGCGACGCCGAGCGCATCTCGCCCGAAGCGCCCGTGCCGGTGGTGACGGTGCACACGCGACGGTACGCATTGGGCGGCGCGGCGAACGTGGCCGCGAACGTGGCGGCGATCGGCGCCGAGTGCCGCCTCGTGGCCGTGATCGGGGATGACGCGCGCGGCGACTCGCTCCGCTCCGAGCTGGCGCAGACCCACCTCCCGGACCGCCACGTCGTAGTCGCGGCGGAACGGCCCACGACGTCCAAGACGCGGGTCACGGCGCGGGGCCAGCAGCTGGTGCGCATCGACGAAGAAGTGGAAGACGCGATCCCGCCGCGCGCCGAGAACCAGCTGCTCGGCCAGCTCGACGCGGCCATGGCGGACGCCGATGCCGTGCTGCTCGAGGACTACAACAAGGGCACCCTCACCCCCGCCGTGATCGAGCGGGCGATGGCGCTCGCCCAGAAGCGCGGCGTGCCGGTCGTGGTGGACCCCAAGTTCAAGCACTTCTTCGCCTACAAGGGCGCGACCATCTTCAAGCCCAACCGGCGCGAGCTGGAGCAGGCGGTGGGCGCCACGCTCGACCTGGCCCATCCCGACGCCCTGCCCACCTCGCTCGACCAGCTCGGCGTGGACAACCTGCTCTTGACCCTCGGCCCCGACGGCATGGTGCTCGTCACCAAGGACAAGCAGATCACGCGCATCCCCGCGATGGCGCGCGAGGTGTTCGACGTCTCGGGCGCCGGCGACACGGTCACGGCGTGGGTGGGGACGGCGCTCGCCGCGGGGGCGTCGGTGCGCGAGGCGGCGCAGCTCGCCAACTACGCCGCCGGCGTCGAGGTCGGGAAGTCGGGCGTCGCCACCGTGTCGCCCGCGGAGGTCCTCGCGGTGCACGAGGCGCACTACGACCAGCTAGGGAAGCTCAGGAGAGGAGGGCTGCTGTAATCGTCATCGCAGATCCACGACCGTAACGCGAGTGAATCCCGCCGCGCCCGATAGGACCAGCCGCAGCCCGTCGGGCAGGACGGTGAGCCGCGCGTCATTGGGGGGGATCCGCACGCGCTCCAAGACCACGCCGTCCGGCAGCCGCACTTTCTCGTACCCGTAGAGGGTCGGGTAGTACGCGGCCGATCCATCCGGAGCGATCGTCCCGGGTCCGGGATCCGAGGGCAGGACGGTGGCGAGCAGGTTGAGCGCCCCGTCGAAGAGCAAATTGTGCACCAACCAGCGGTCGCCGCTCGCGGTCCCAGCCGGTACCGCCGGGAGGGGGAAGTAGAGCGTCTTGCACGCCGAGAAGGCGTCACTCTGCACGTCGTAGATCTGCGCGCAGGCAGTATTCGGGTCCCAAGCGAGCAGCTTCGTTTGATCGCCCGACCGAGCGATCTCGGCCTGTACGCCGACATTGCCCCCAAGGCCAACGTCAGTCCGCCGCTGCTGGGTCCCGGTGACGAGGTCGTCCTCCCAGATCCCGAACGTCACATACCCGCCGCTCGGGGTGCTTTGCCCGAACACGAAGACCTTCCGGGTCGAGACGACCTGGAGATCGCCGACTCCCTCTGTACCGTTTATCTGTATGGAGTCATCGGTCCCAGACACGAGATTGACGACGCCGAGCGACGGATTCCCAACGAGATATCCGCGCGACACGACCACGGAGTCCCAGCCGGGAACCATGTCGATACCCGTGTGCTGCTCAAAGGTGGGAGCCCCGGGAAGTGAGAGTGGCGCCTGCAGCGTGAAACTGCCGAGACTCAGGACTGCGAGCTGAGCGTTCTGCGGCTGCGGCAGGTAGACCGCGTCTCGCTTGACATCGTAGGCCAGGCCGGTGGTGGCGGCGCCGAGCGCGACAGTCTTGAAGGGACGCCGGATGGCGTCGAGCACCTGCACCGTACCGGCTGCCGCTTCGGTGGTGCGGCCGAGGGCGTCGCGTGCGAAGACGGTGAGGCTCGAGGTGCCCACCCAGCCTGGCGGAACGATCACGCGGAACGGCCCGGTGAAGTCACGTTGCAGGGCCTCGACGGAGTCCTCCATGCTTGCCGGTGGACCGAGCCGATAACCGGCCCACAGCACGCGGCGGTCGTCGCCCGCGGTAACCGTCACAAGGAACGTGTCGCTGGGAACGAAGAGGACGTCGCCCTGCGGTGGCGTGACCGTCCCTGCCGCAGTCGGGGGCGCGAGGTCCACGCCCTTCACGGCAAACCAGGTCCCGGTGAGGGTGAAGGTCTTGTTATTCTCGGTGAGCGAGCACGAGACCGAACCCGCGGCGCTATCGGGCGGCGTCGCGAACAGGCTCCCGCGGTAGCGGCAGCCGGCCAAGGCGAACTGGATAGTGGTGGCGGAGGTGAAGCCAGACACGCGCCCGGTGCCGGAGTTGTCGACTACCCCACCCGGGCCCGTGCAATAGCCGGTCTGCGTCGCGGTGGCTGAAAAGCCCGCGCCGGCCTGCGCAACGTCGAAGGTCCCTTGATCGTTGCAGGACAACCCGTCGGCCGCATCGCTGACCGTTTCGAAGTAGGTCCACGTCCCTGCCACATCAGGGGACGTGCCCCCGCCGGTCGGCTCCTTGCCACCGCAAGCTACTGCCCCCGCAACGAGGATGGCTGCGGGTACCAGCGACGCGCGCATATCGCCCTCCGCACGTAGGACACCACCAATCTGGCTCGGCGCAAGAGCCCTCGCTAGAGCCGCGCGACACGCTTCTTTGGAGGCGCAACTCGGAACGCGGAACGAAATGAAAGGTCGCTCGCCGCACGACGCTCGCTCTGCCGTTCCGCATTCCGCGTTCCGCGTTATATTTTGCGTTTCGTTGAGGGCCCTTAGCTCAGGCGGTTAGAGCAGCGGACTCATAATCCGTAGGTCCCAGGTTCGAATCCTGGAGGGCCCACCAAAGGGCTAGACGGCTAGACGCCGAGACGGGTAGACGGGTAGTCGTGCCCGGCGTCGCGAGTATTGGGAGCGCACCCCTGTCCGTCTTGGCGTCTATCCGTCTACCCGTCTAGTTGTTGGGTGGCTAGCTCAGCTGGTTAGAGCGCCGGTCTCACATACCGGAGGTCACAGGTTCGAGTCCTGTGCCGCCCATTGGTTCCCCTACCGAGCCGAGCCGTGCCGCGCGTCGCGCGGTGAGCTTTCGCGTGTTACAATTGCCGCGCCGGCACGTGCGACCAGCTCCCTGCCTCGGCTCCGACGCCCCTCCCCGACGCCATCCCGACGCAAGCGATGATCGGCCACGCGGTGACCACGCCTCGGACGAGGCGGGTCGGCTATCCTGTCACGGGTCCTCGGACCCCGGGGAGGCACCATGAACACCATCCCGCGGCTCATTCCCGCCTTGCGCATCTCGCTGCTCGGCGTCCTCGCGTGCAGCGACTCCACGCAGCCCCTGGCGCCCCCCCGACCGCATGCCGACATGGCGTCCGCGGCGAACCCGAGTTACACGATCACCGATCTCGGGACACTCGGCGGCGGTTTTGCTGAAGCGTTTGCGATCAACGACGTCGGGCAAGTCGTGGGCCTCAGCCAGACGGCCACCGGCGAGAGGCACGCGTTCCTGTGGACCGCGACCGGCGGCATGACGGACCTCGGCACACTGGGTGGCACGTTCAGCCGCGCCTTTGCCATCAACCACCTCGGCCACGTGGCCGGCGTGAGCGAGTTGCCGTCGGGTGAGCGGCGCCCGTTCTTCTGGACGCCATCTGCCGGGATACAGGACCTGGGCACGTTCGGTGGCGGATTCGGCCGGGCGCGCGGCATCAACGACCTGGACCAGGTCGTCGGTGTCAGCACCGCGCCGGATGGATCGTCCCACGCGTTCCTCTGGACGGCAACGCAGGGCATGACGGACTTGGTGCCCGTCGTCGGCAACAACTCGGAGGCGGTCGGGATCAATAACCGGCAGGAGGTCGCCGGCGGCGGCCCGTTCGGCACCGACGCCAACCCGTGTGCCTTCACGATCGCGTTCCTCTGGAGCGCGAAGGAGGGCTTCCGCAACCTCGGCTCGCTCGGCTTCAAGGACCCGTGCGGCGGCGCGGTCGCATTGGCCGTCAACGAGAATGACCAGGTGGTCGGGGAGAGTGTGAACGACGCCACTCCCGAAGCGCTGCACGCGTTCCGGTGGACCGCTACCACCGGGATAGTGGACATCGGCGCCCTGTTCGGCGTCAGCAGCTTCAGTGTGGGGTTCGCCGTCAACGAGCGCGGGCAGGCGGTGGGCGGGAGCTTCACGCCCGACGGTGCGATCGAGCACGCGTTCGTGTGGGACGAGCGCAGCGGCATGCAGGACCTCGGCACCTTCCCGGGCGACGCGCAGACTGAAGCGCACGGCATCAACAGCCGCGGCCAGATTGCCGGTATCAGCATCGGCGACCACGAGCGCGCCGTGCTGTGGACGCCGAGTCACTAGGGGGCCGCTCGCCAAGCCGGCCGCGCCCGCCGTTGCCAGGGGGCGCCTGCCGCGCGTAAGTTGTCAGAGAATCCGGCGGCCGGCGCCGAGGCGCGCCGGCCTCTACCGGAGGTCAACGGACTGCATGCCTGAGATGACGGACTCAACAGTCCGACCGTCCGCCAGTCCGACCGTCCGTCGGGTCCTCGTCATCTCGCACACCTACATCACCCCTGCCAACCGGGGCAAGCTGCGCGCGCTCGCGGCCCGCGGGCTCGACGTCACCGTCGGCGTGCCGCAGCGGTGGCGCGAGGAAGGGGTGCTGGGCCGCACGCTCGAGGTCGCGTGGGAGCGG